>ERZ781272.92-NODE-92-length-124037-cov-8.028173_pt1 | contig 124037 bp, 121 predicted proteins | sample MGYA00375850_ERZ781272 | MGnify/ENA primary metagenome ERZ781272 (study PRJEB29790, sample SAMN06051246) | human gut metagenome | host: Homo sapiens | place: USA: Cincinnati, Ohio | collected 2013-06-21 | study: EMG produced TPA metagenomics assembly of the Gut...
AAATTATCTTTCAATGATTGGGATTAAAGTACCAACACGTTTTGTCCTATAACCCACACTTTATATGGCGAGCTTTTGAAAATTGCCAATTAGATAATGCTTAGATTATTTTAGCTGACCTGCAGCTACGGCAAGATCTCTCCAATAGATAGCTTGCATATAACCATAAGTATCTGGTTTTAACGTAATCAATTTAGCTTTAGGTCGTTTTTCCTCACGTAATATTCTACCTGTACGGGCATCGATAATATTACGTTGTTCTTGGACCCATTGAATTGTATCGGCATCTTGATCAAAGTAATAATGGTTTATGTACTCTGTCATATAATATTGAGCCCCTTGATGACTATAGGTGCGACCGATAATTTCAAATTTATTACCTTCACCAGCGATAACTTTAACGCGTTGTTCTGCGTAATAGTTTTGACCATTCATACGATATAAGTAGGCATAACCTCTTGCATTCTCTAAGTCAGCAATATTGACTGCTTGAGAGGGCAGGATGCCTAAGATTGTGAAAGCTGCTGCAATTAATAAACTACGCTTCATTTATTCTCCTTATTACTTTGCATGGGGCTGATCAGACTCAGCTACTACATGGACAACTAATTCTTGATCGGAAGGAATCTGAGCCATAACTACAGGCATTGGTACACTCATAGCTGCGGCGATACCTTTGATTTGTCGCATCGCAACTGGTATTACAGTACCATCTTCTTGTAAGTTATTTTCTAAGGCTTCAATTTCTGTAACTGTTAAGCCTGCTTTTGTAGCAAAGTCTTCAATGGATACACCATTGGCTTCCCGATATTCTTTAATGAAATCTCCGATATACATAGATTCCTCCTATTTTTAGATACCTTTATATTGTAATTAAAAATATCATATATGGCAATAGATGAATAAGAGATGAAAAAGTAAAAGCCGTGAAGATATCCAACTAGTGTATAACTCATGTTTATATATGTATAAATTAATGGACAGTAAAATTGTAAATAAAATTACAAAAATAAATTGACTTAATACGATAGCGGTGTTAATATTAACTCATAGAAAACATCATATTTGGGAATAGGTGCTGAAAAGCATAATAGAGAAGCTGGTTAAATGCCAGCACGGTCCCGCCACTGTATGGTCGAGCGAGTCTAAATTAAGTCACTGGGAAACTGGGAAGGCTAGATAAGCGATGACGCCGAGTCAGGAGAACTGCCTATTCAACATTCACCATTTGACCTACGAGAGATAGGGAGGAGAAGTTAATAGCTCCTTTTTACGTACCCGTAAAAAGGATTTTTTAGTTCTATACAATCTTCAACATTTATGAGTTAGATTGTATTCGAAAGACCTAAATGTCGATGGCATGGTCATGGTGAATAATACCTTCTTGGTATTACCAGCATGACATACGTTATGACTGTTAATATATTTTATGGTAAATGTAGGGCATGCATTTATTCATCATCATCCTAAAAAAGAGGCTGACCCAGGATTCTAGTAGTTCGGATTCTGGGTCAGTCTCTTTTTCATTTTACAATTTATATAATAACCAATATGTAAGGTTAAAATAAGAAAAATAGAATTAGTTATATAGCAGATATTTAATTAGTTATATAGTAGATACTTTAGAGGCAACATGAAATTTTAGTTAAATCTAAAAAAATGATTGACGATGAATTATATACATGATATTATTATTTCAGTTGAGACGCGGGAGTGGCGGAATTGGCAGACGCACCAGACTTAGGATCTGGCGCCTTACGGCGTGGGGGTTCAAGTCCCTTCTCCCGCACCAACTTTATTGCACCTTTTGAGGTGCTATTTTTTTTGCCTAAAAATGTTATAATAAATGAGATATAACAAATAGCCTATAAAATGCCTTAATTAAAGCACTTTTATATATCAACGGCAAAAATTCGGCAAAAATAATTAACCAAAAATATTGGCAACTTTATCGGCTGCCTTTAGTCGCATATCATCTGAAAAATGAACGTATGTTTTTAATACCGTTGGTAGACTATCACCCAATAGTGCGGATACTGTTTTAATATCTACGCCGTTTGATAATAATTTAGTTGCGTATGTATGGCGTAGATCATGAATGGAGTTATTAGGTAAGAAACTTTTCATTATTTGCGATGCGCCCCAACTGCTGCTAATTCTATTATTAAAAAGGCGGCCAGTTGAATATGTTTCTTTGTAATCTTTCAATATTCTTGCTAATACGGGCGGTATAGGTAGTTGCCGATAGCTATTTTTTGATTTAAGCGGTTTTAATGCGTATTGATTGTAATCAATCGCCCCAAATTGCTGCACTACGTTTATGATGTTGTTATCCAAATCAACATTTTCCCAAGTAAGGCCGATAATTTCGCCGTATCTCATGCCGGTATAGGCAGCAATAGAAAATATAACATAGTATTTATAGTTTCTATCCTTTACGGCGTTTAAAAATGTTTCTATTTCTATATCTGATAACACCTTTATTTTAATAGGCTTATTATTTTTAAAACGTGGTATAACTTTTAATTCGTTTATAGGAATTATTTTATATTGGTATACCGCATAACTAAATAAACGCTGAATTATGCCCAAGGCAAGGTTTTTGGAAGCCGTTGCATATGTTGTATCGTTCAATATGCGTTTTACTTGATACGGCGTAATATTTGCAATTTTTTCACTAAATATAGGTTTGAATATATCAAACGTACGAACATAAGCGCGGTACGTATTAAATGCGCGCGGCTTGTTTTCTCTAATATAAATGTTAAAAAAATCAATAAGAGTTATATTTCTAAGACTATCATCGGTTGCGGTGATAGTCTTTTTTAGTTTATCAATGATCGTTTGCGCGTGGATTTTTGCCGCCTTCTGAGTTTCAAAACCTTGTTTAGATTTCTGGCGCCAGCGGTTGCCGTCCTTGTACGAAACGATACATTGATACCCTTTATCCTTTTTTCTTATGGTTATGTTGAACTGCATCGTCTAATTCCTTTAATGAATATCTTGCTAAATAATGAGCGCCGATAGTAAGGGCAACTATAAAAATCATCAAAATATATCTGTGTTCTTGCCAATCCATGAAACCCAATATCATACCGATAATAAGATATAGAATACTTTGATAAAAGGCTACATTAATTGCATCTTTTTTACTCATGGTATACCCCTTTATTTAACAATGTATGCGCGAATGTATCCGCATCATGTTCCAGTTTTGTACGTAAATCCGCATCTATTTCCTTAAATAAATCATAATCCTTATGAAGAAATATATGCCCTAATTGATGCGCAAGCGCCATACGCTGCTGGCGCCTACTTAACCGGCTATTTATAATAATAGCCTTTTTAATCTCCGGTTTTATCATCACGCCGCTAACGCAAGCCGGCAATGGTTTATATATAACTTTAATGTTTAATTTACTTGCTATATAGCGCGGTTCGTTTGAGCCGTGCGAATTAATCAAATCTAAGACAAAAGAACACATATTGAACATGCTAACAATTCCCCTTGAATATTATTAATCGTCTAATACCGCTTTTAATACTTTGGATATTTTAGCTTTTTGCGATGCCGTCAATTCACGATCACCATAATAACAAATCAAAGCATTATCCGTAATTTTCTTTAAATCAATACAATTATCTTGCTTTTTAACTTTAGGCGTTCCCTCTACACCCTCAGTAAAATAAGAGGTTGGCACGTTGAAATAATCAGCCAAAATCTTAACTGTTTTTAAACTGGGTATAGAATTTTGGTTTTTCCAACGTGAAATAGTACTTTGAGCAATGCCAGTTTCCTTTGAAACTTGATACATGGAAACGCCAGTTTTTCGCATTGCATCGCAGAATTTTTGGTAAAACATGTTTAACCTCCGCAAACTATAAATAAAAATTTATAAAATTTACGAAATGTTTATTGGACTACTTGCGTTAACGCATGTATAATAAAGCCATAAGGTAGTTGCGAAAACGCAAGCAATCTTATAAACAATCGTGTTATAGCAAGTGGTGAAAGGTGAAATATTTATTACTTGCTATAACGCAAGTATAACATTTTAAATAAGGGGGTGTAAACCATAAAAACAACAGTAAAAAACATTTTCCAGTTAATGGATAAACAAGGCGTTACCGCCTATAAGTTATCTAAAGAAACTGGAATTAGTGAAAGCGTTATATCACGCTGGAAAAGCGGCGAACAATCGCCAAGTATTAGTAGCCTTGTAAAGGTTGCGCACTTCTTTAATTGTGGTTTATCTGAATTGATGAAAGGGGTTACGAAATGAAACTAACGTATACCGTGGAAGAAGTGGCCGAAGTTTTAGGCATTTCTAAATCTTCGGTATACAACTTGCGAAACGCTGGAACAATTCACCAGCTAACAAAATTACCGGGTTGTTTGTTTTCGGCCAAAGAAATTCAAAATATAGCCGGATTAGAAACCGAAGTAAATGCGGTTAATTACCGGGCGTTAAAAGCAGAAAATGAAGAATTGGCGAAAGAAAACGCAAAACTAAAAAACAGTATAAAAAAAATCACCAGCAATGTACTGGAGATTACGGGGGAATTTGTCAATGACTAGCATTATGAAAATTGTAGGTTTTGTATTGTTGTTAGGTACGCCGGGATCATTAGAGATTGACGTATTAACATTTTATGAAGCAATGTTGCAAGGCCTATTAGGTGTAACGCTGCTATATAGTGGCATCTATATTGATAAATTAAAAAAAGCCCAATAGTAACGGCAATTACTAAAGGGCAGATGCGAAAAGTGAGATTTTAAAGCATCTTAACCACATCATACACGATGAGCGGTTAAGGTGGCAAGGGTGAAATATGGATAAATTGGAAATGCTTGCGTGTTTAAGCAAATTCGATGCAATCAACGAAGAAATGAAGCGTTCAGATAAAAGTGTTTACATGTCTATTAATTTCGTGCGAACAACGTTTAGCGATGAAATTAAATATGATGCATGCGCTATTGATAAAGACGGAACGTATATTGCGTTACAATTTGAACATTTTCCAGATACGCAAGTTACGAATGTTAAAACTATTGGTTGGTTTGATGAAATATTGGAAGCATTAGAGGAGAAACGACAAAATGAGCAGCATTTACGAACTAAATAAAGATTATGCGGAACTATCCGCAATGCTTGAAGCAGCGGAAGCGCCGGAAGAAATTGAAGCAATTCAAAACACATTAGAAATGCTTGATTTATCCATTGAGGAAAAAATCGAAAACACGGCCAAATATATGATTAATGTTGAAGCCGATATACAAGGTATTAAGGCCGAAATTGATAGACTAAACAAAGTCAAAAAATCAAAAGAAAGCACTATTGAAACCTTAAAAAACAATATCGAATATTCCATGAAGCAAAAAGGAATTGAAAAGTTAGAGGTTGGCACGTTTAAAGCTGGGTATCGCAAAAGCGAAAGCGTTGAAATTATCAATCTTGATGTAATTCCAGCAGATTTTACAAAGGTTGAGATTAAAGCCGATAAAACGGCCATTAAGAAAGCGATTAAAGCCGGTGAAGTGGTAGAGGGTGCAGAAATTAAAGTAAACCAAAATTTCTATATTAAGTAGGCGGTGAAACATGGAATTTAGAACACTAAAAGCAAATGAAATAGATTGCCGTATTCAATCACTAAACGAAAAGAATGGAAACGTAGGCGCAGTAGTGCTGCTATATAAAGATGCACGCGTTGACATGCGGCTACTTGATGAAGTTGTAGGGGCATTAAATTGGAAACGCGAACATACGATCATTGGCGATAGATTATACTGCACAGTTTCAATCTTTAACGAACATACTGGCGAATGGGTTGGGAAGTCCGATGTAGGCACAGAAAGCAACACGGAAAAGGAAAAAGGCCAAGCATCTGATAGTTTCAAGCGTGCATGCTTTAACTGGGGCATCGGTAGGGAATTATATTCCGCTCCTTTTACTTATATTAATTTGCAAAAAGGCGAATGGTATCCGGGGAAAGACGGAAAACCTAAATCAAACGCAAGATTTACAGTTAAAGAAATTGAATATGACGAAAATCGAAATATTAGCAAGTTAATCATTGTTGATAACAAAGGAATGGTGCGTTTTACAATGGGCGGCAATGCAGCACCAGCGGCAACAACTAAGCAAAAAGAAACGCACGTTAAAGGGTACTATGAATTTGTAGCGTTGCAAAAATCTAAAAAAGTACCGCCGGCAGAAATCACCAAATATATTGCGGCAGAATTTAAGAAACCACGCCTTGCGATGCTTGATGCATTTGAAATGGTGGCCGCCCTTGAATGGTTGAAAAACTATGGGGGAAAAGAGGAAAGTAAGCGTTTCGCACTCTATGATAACGAAGAAGCAGCACTAAACCATGAAAATGCTGGTGATCGTGAATGAAATGGGTAACCAAGGGTATTAACTTAATCAAATCTATAGGCTGGAACTTATTAATTCCGGCCCCTATAGATGAAATGTTGAGTAAATTAGACCCTAACATTGAATACATCGTTGAAATTCGTAAAAAGGTAAAACGCCGTTCGCTAAATGCTAACGCTTATGCATGGGTATTATGCGATAAGATAGCGAGGGAACTTTCAAAAAACGCCTACATTTCAAAAAACGATGTATATAAGCGTGTTATTCAAGAAGCTGGTACATTTACCTATCTACCAATAAAAAACGATGCCACAGGGCGATTTATTGAAATTTGGCACGGCCACGGGTTAGGCTGGTACGCCGAAGATGCCGGCCCAGCAAAAGCCGAAGGTTATACAATCGTTCGCGCCTATCATGGAAGCAGCGTTTACACGGTAGACGAAATGCGGCGTTTGATTGATGCATTAGTTGATGAGTGCAACCAATTAAATATACCTTTAGAAAATAATGATTATATCAACTCATTAATAGATGAATGGGGGAACAATGAACAAGCGAAAGAAACTTGATAACGTTCTATATGCCCGTACTAGAAAATGGGCGTATGAACGCGATGATGGTTTATGCGTGCTATGTGGCGCAATGGCAACCGAAGTACATCATATAGAGTTTAGATCGCACGGCGGTTTATCAAATCTTAATAATTTGGCTTGTCTTTGTAGAGATTGCCATACAAAAGCACATGGCAGCGATGCCAAGAAAATACGGGAGATTTTAAAAGAAAGGAATTCAAAAATACAATGGCAGAACGGCGAATGATGTCAAAGAAAATTATTGATACAGATAATTTCCTAGATATGCCACAAAGTACACAATGCCTATACTTTCATTTGCTGCTAAGGGCAGATGATGACGGCTTTATTCAATCGCCAAAAAGCATTATGCGTATAACGGGGTGTAAGGAAGATGATTTAAAACTACTTAACGCAAAAGGGTTTGTGATTGGTTTTGAAACTGGCGTTATTGTCATTAGACATTGGCGGATACATAACTATGTACAAAGTGATCGTTATTCAAAATCAGAACTACCGGAAGCAAAATGCGTAGAGTTAAAAAACAAGGTTTATGAAGTAGTAGGACAACCGATAAACCCAGATAATACCTACATGGATACAAAATGTATACAAAATGGATACAATCTGGATACACAGATAAGAATAGATAAGATAAGAGAAGAAGAGAATAGAATAGAAACACTATGTAATGTTTCACATGACGATGTGGATAAATCTCACTTTGATATTATCGAATATCTTAATCTTAAAACTGGTTCAAAATTTAAACCTACAACTAAACCATATGTACAAGCAATTAGATCACGATTAAAAGAAGGCTATACCGTTGATGATTTTAAAACCGTGATTGATAAAAAATGCCGTGAATGGAAAGGTACAAAGTTAGAAAAGTACTTAACGCCTAAAACGTTATTCGCGCCTAGCCATTTCGATACATATCTTAATTCAAATGAAATGGCAGCCATGACGGATACAGAACGAAAGGTTGCAGAATTAAACGCGCTTATTGATGCGGTTGAAGGGGGAACAAATGAAGCCGGAAACGTTGAAGGCTACGGGCCAATTATTGATATATGACAAATTCGATAGTGCAAAAGTTAAAATGTACGCCTACATGCTGGAAGATATAAACCCGGTAACATTGGCCGAAGCAATCAAACAATGCATCAATACATGCGAATTCGTTCCAGCCGTTGCCACAATCAGAAAGAAGGCGGCAGAAATTTCTGGATATGTAAACGGCAAGGAAGAACGATTGATTGCGCAAGATGCATGGGAAGTGGTACGGAAAAAGGCAAGCCAAGTAGGATATGAAAAAGGCCTTGATGAGTTGGAAGGTATAACAAGGCTTGCCGCTAAGGCTATATGGCGTTTCTTTGATCCGCGCAATAGCCAAAGTTATAACGAAAGCGCTGCAATGAGCCAGTTTTGTAAAGCCTATGAACAACTGGCAGCACGTGAACAAAAGAACATGGAAATAGCGGAAAGCATCAAAAGTAATGGTTTGTTAATGGAAGCGCGTAAACGTGCAGAACTTAACATGCCACGAAATACAGAAATTAAGATGCTAGATAACGGCCATTTGGTTGAGGTTGAAAAATACGAAGCCGTAGACCTTAAAAGCATGGTTAAAGATGCCGATATTTCTGACGAAAGTAAAAAGTTGATTTTGGGGGTGCTGGAATGAACAAAAAATATAATTTATTCCCGAAATTAATCGAATGTAGGGAATTGTTAGGGTATACACAATCAGACATGGCAGCTATTGCTGGGGTATCACCGGAAACATACAAGAAACATGAACGCGGATTATTTGATTTTAGACTAACGGAAATGATTGCCATTCAAGAAAACGTTAATGACGAATTACAAACAAATTTAACCCTAGATGAATTGTTTAGAATGGAAAAAATCGTTTAAATGCGTTGTATGGAATTTTTAAGTCATCAATGATAAATCATAAGGGCGAAATAGTAGAAGGGGTAAAATGAGCAAATTTACCCTATAGAATTAGAAAATAGAAAGGGAATTATATATGAATAGTGTTCAATTATTGGGAAATCTTGCACGTGATCCAGAAGTACGTTATACACAAACAGGCCGAGCGGTGGCAACTTTTACGGTGGCGGCAAGTAATACGTATATCGATAGCGCTACAAGCGAAACGAAAGAACAAACGGCGTTCGTTAATTGTGTAGCATGGGGCAAGCTGGGCGAAGCGGCTGGCAACTACCGAAAGGGAAACCGCTTATTTGTAGAGGGGCGTATTCAAACAAGAAGCTACGAAACGCAAGACGGCCAGAAACGGTACGTTACGGAAGTAATTGCAAGTTTTGTAGGCGTATCCGCTTTACATGATGCGGAAGCTGGCAGCAATTTCGATAATTTTGTAGATGATAAGGGGAACGATGAACAAATTCCGTTCTAATATCGGTGAGTTAATGAAAACAGAATTACAAAAGAAGCTATACGAACATAAAGGGTTTGTTAAACATAAGTTATTTGATAACGGGGAACAACTTATATTTGAATTTAAAAATGGTTATGGTGCATCTGTATTAACTGGAAAAGTAGCATATGGTGGTATTAATGGGTTATTTGAAATTGCGGTAACTAGAAACGGGTATTTATGTTACGATACGCCAATTACAAATGATGTAATCGGATATTTAACGATAGATGAAGCGTTAAAGACACTTGATGATATTGAGCAACTACCAGATGCACCGAAATAGGTGGCATTATGAAATCACCATGTAAGGGTTGTGAGTATAGGGTGTTAGGCTGCCATAGTACATGCGCAGCCTACATCAAATACAGTACCAACAGAAAAAAAGAAATAGAAACCCGTGATATACGGGGCGATGTGTTTGGGTATGTAAAAGATAGCAACAACCGCATCAAGCGGCGTATGGGTAAATATTAGGAAGGGAAATATGAAATTTATAGATTTTTTCAGCGGTATAGGTGGTTTTCATACTGGTTTAGAAAAAGCTGGTATGAAGTGTATAGGCTGGTGCGAATTTGATAAGTTTGCGCAAGCATCATACCGGGCAATGTATGATACAGATAATCTGTGGTTCGGTGATGATGTAACAAAGGTTAAGGGAAAGGATTTACCAAAGGCGGATTTATGGGCGTTTGGTTTTCCTTGCCAAGATGTGAGCATTGCCGGTAAACAAAAAGGCATTAAAGAAGGCACTAGAAGTGGATTGTTTTTTGAAATTATGAGGTTAATTGATGAGCGTAAAGAAAATAAACCCAAATGGCTTGTGTGTGAAAACGTTAAGAATTTGCTATCTATCGACGGGGGGCGGGTTCCTCACCGTTGTTAGTGAAATGGCAGAAAGAGGGTACAGTATCGAATGGGGTGTGTACAATTCCAAAAACTACGGAGTACCGCAAAACAGGGAACGCGTGTATATTATCGGATATTCTGGAAAAGAATGTACCGGAAAGTTATTACCTAACCCAAGAGAAAACACAACAACTCTTAAACAAGTCGTTGTGGGTTCACAAGGAATGAGGGTATACGATCAAAACGGAACAAGTTGCACATTGTCAGCACAAGGCGGCGGAATGGGTGCAAAAACTGGTTTATATAAAATCGATACAAATAAGGTTCAAAGAATAGTAAGTGGTTCGCGTTATGAAACAGATAATACCGTATGGCCTACTGGTTTAGCTGGTACGCTTACGGCTACAGATTATAAACATGTTCCAAAAATAGCTATTAAAAATGCAACTAAAACAGGATACCAAATGGCAGAAATTGGCGACGGCATAGACCTAGCATATCCAAATAGTGAAACAAGAAGAGGGCGCGTTCAACCGCAGCAATCTAACACATTAACAACTAACGATAATCTGGGCGTATTGGTAGATGATCAACCTATCCGAATTAGAAAATTAACGCCTAAAGAGTGCTGGCGATTGCAAGGGTTTTCCGATGCGCAATATGAGAAGGCGGCAGCAGTAAATAGTAATAGCCAATTATATAAGCAAGCTGGCAATGCCGTTACTGTAAATGTGGTTGAAGAAATTGGCCGCCATATTATGGGAATAGTACATGAAAATAGGGGAATTAACAAATGAGTGTAAAGGTAGACATGGGAAACGGTAGAGTTTTTACATGTGAGCAACTAGCCAGCGCATTAACGTTGGTTATTGAAAACATGATTTTGAAACCAAAAGTAACGCAAGATAGATTTTTAATTACGCTTGAATACAAATACCATAAGGACGGCAAAACGAAACGATTACGGCAAGCACTTTCCAAAATGGTAATGGAAGCATTTAATGGAACACTTGAAGTGTACACATACCAAGTACGGCAGCAAATCAAGGGAATTATTGTAAAAGGGGAATTATACGATGAAGAATGAGCAAAAATGGTTATTGCAAGAAATGTATAACGAAGGTTATCGAGATATTAAGATTGAAGGCGTTTATGCGTTTTTTGTAAATCCTACATTTATCGAAAACGGCGGTAATTTCAAGATACGTGATCATACCCCAAGAATTCCATGCAAGGTGCTGGGGTTAAATCCTAATATCCGTAAATATTCTATTGCATCATTGCTGGGTATCGTGGAATGGGAAAAGGTACCAGTTGATACGCCAGTTATCGCAGAAACTGGGCTTGTAAAAGCTAAACTTTATTTTGCAAAATACGAAAATGGCCGCATATATTGTTTTAGGGGTGGCAAAACGTCATGGACTAGTTTAGGTGATTATTACTGGGTATATCCGGAAGATGATGTATTATTGGCAGAAAGGGCGTTAAATGAGTGTGATTGATATTACATTAAAAGGCCGTCCAGCAACTAAAAAGAATAGCGGGCGTATTATATCCAGAAACGGAAAGCCTATTATAATACCGTCAGAAGCCTATAAGAATTATGAAGATGCTTGCATGTGGCAACTGGCTGGGAAGAAATTACATATATCTGGCATTATCGTTGTTGAATGTAAATACTATTTGCCAAATAAAAGAAGTTGGCCGGATTTAATCGGGTTGCTACAAGCGACTAGCGATATATTAACGAAAGCCGGCGTTATCGATGATGATAAATGGATATGTTCATATGGCGATAGCTGCATAGCTGGTATTGATAAAGAAAACCCAAGGGCAGAAATACGAATTATGGATAGAAAAAATAAAGTATTGGAAGCGTTATTGAAATGAGGGGCAATAAATGGAATTACTAAACAGGATTAAACGCATCTTTGGTTATAAACGATATAATGCGGACGTTATCAAAGTTAAGCGATGCATGCCGGGTGTATTATTGCCAAAAGTTGGCAGCGTAGATGCTGCTGGTATGGATTTTTATCAACCGGAAGGCGTAGTAATAGAACCGCATCAAACGCAATATGTAACGCTGGGTTTAGCGGTAGAAATTCCAAAGGGGTATATGTTAATGCTGGCGCCACGATCTAGCCTAAGCAAAACGCCGTTAATTATTCCGAACTCATTCGGGGTGATTGATGCGGACTATAGGGGCGAAATCAAAGCAATTCTACATAATACCAGCGATACGCCGTATTTAATTCAAAAAGGCGATAGATTAGTACAGGGTATTTTGGTACCAGTTGGCGCATTAAAGTTATTAGAGGTTACACAACTAACCGAAACGGAACGCGGTTCCGGTGGTATTGGCAGCACAGGGAAATAACCATGATTAAATTATTATTTGATGCTGCATTGGTGTTTTCGCTAGTGATAGCATTAATAAAATTAGTATCAGTATTTACGATGTAGTGGATAAGGGGCAATATAAACGCCCCTTTGATATAAATAGGTGAAAGGGGAAATGTGTAATGCCTATTATTGATCCGATGTATCTGTACTTGATTGAGGTACTACATAATTTGGACGTGTTAAATCAAGGTGTGTTTTTGTTGGCTTCTATTATTTTAGGGTTGCTAGTGTTTATGTATGTTAGCATGAAAGATGATTTGCCGGGTTCCGATTTATCGGAAGTGAAAAAGTATTTAAAAATTGTGATTGGCGTTTGGTTGGTTACTGCAATTATTGCGATATTCGTTCCCACAAAAGATGCGATGTATAAAATGCTATTGGCGCATTATGTAACAACTGATAATATCCAACTTGTAAACGATGCAATCAAAGTTAATTTACAGGACTATTTAAACATGTTAGGGGAAACGGTTAAGAATTTGAGATAATGAACCATATGGGGGAATAAATGACGGACAAAGAATATAGAGAGATAGGCAAGGAATTCCTAGAACCGATTAAATTAATATCAATGAAAATTAAATCATTGAAGGAAGATCTAAAGCATTTGCAATCCGATATAACAACGATTGGGGCAGTTGATTATAGCAAGGAACGGTTAAGCGGTGGCGGAACGCCGGGCGGGTTAGACCGTCAAATAGTACGCCTTGAAAGTAAACGCGATGCCGTACATAAAGAAATAGGCGCATTAATTGATGAACGCGAAACGGCGGCGGAAATCATCAATCAATGCACCACAGGGAAAACCAATATATTATTAATGCGTGAGTATATCGACGGCGAAAGCGCGAAATATGCTAAGAGTTTCACCGATTTAGGGAAAACGCAAGCCGCCGAATTAAAAACACTAGGCCTTATTAATGTAGGTAAATTTTTACATGAAACGTATTATCCAAGCATGTATACTGCCAAGCCGGTAAAAGTCGAACTATACCGAACTACATCGGAATAATACGGAAAAGCGATATATAGTATAATTATATTGTCAAATGATGCTTAAAAGGTCATTGGCGTAATTCTCCTATATAACACAATGCGCAAGGGGAACTTTGGGCCGTTCCCCTATTGTGTATTGTAAACCGATACCGATAAAAAAGAATTCCTTTCAAACATACACAGCAATAAAAGACAATCCTATCAAATATAAATATGTACTTTCAAGCACAACAACAATAAACCTAATTTCATGTGATCCATATCGGTATTGGTTTAGAGTATGCAATAAAAATGAATAAAACTATCAGAATATGAGATATATCCACGGCGATATATCTCATTTTTTGTATAAAAGTAACATTTGATTATTGAAAACTGAACATAATGCACATTGTTTTTATTTTAAGAGATATCACCTTTCATAGTTTCCAGTGATCTTTTCGTGCGGCGTGTTCGGTTTTGAGTAATTAAAAAAGCCGCTATTTTCTAGCGGCTAACATTTGGCGTATTTTGTTATTCATTTCTTTCTGGTATTCATCTACGGTATCGAAAACAGTTTCGCGAAGGTTGAATGCAGCAAACGCATCATATATCGAATTAGTACGGCGACGAAGCAATTCGCATTTTTCAGCGATATAACGAAGCATCATAACAATATTGCTTAAATCGTCATAACCTAGTGTTTGAATTATACCGTCATTGTTGTATTTAATTCCGGTATACGCTGCTTGTAATGTTTCGATACTGTTTAATTCGTTGTATCTGATCGCGTTTTTAATTTCTTGAATAGTCATTTGCATTGTTAGTTCTCCTTTTTGAATACTTGCGTTTTCTAATGTATCTTATGGCTTAATTATACTTGCGTTTTCGCAAGTAGTCAATAGGGAAATTAAAAATTTTTCAAAAAGTTTTGTGAAGGTGGTGAAAAGCTAGTGAATATCATATGTACAAAATCAAAATGTCTTAACAATAAAGGCGGCCAATGTACTGCCAATGAAATATACTATGATGGATTATGCCAAACATACTGTACTAGCCAACACGCATCTAAGCAACATGCTGGAATATGCCAACGATCACATGGCAGAATAAAAAGCAAAGATAACAACATACTACGATAGGGGGTGAAACAATGGCGAAAACTACATATAAGGACTGGGAAGCAGAAGAAAAGATTTTACTGTTACAAGGCTGGGCGCGTAATGGTTTAACAAATGAACAGATTGCCAGCAATATGAGTATTGGCATAACTACCCTTTGGGAATGGCGCAAGAAATCACCGAAAATAGCGAACGCCCTAAAAATAGGGAAAGATGAAGCGGATATACAAGTTGAAAATGCACTCTATAAAGCAGCGCTTGAAGGAAATACAACGGCTATGATTTTCTGGCTTAAAAATCGACGTTCTAAAGAATGGCGCGATAAGATACAACAAGAAATTACAACAGAAAGCGCCGTTAAGTTGGTTATTGATAATAATGAATTGAGTGATACAGATGAGTAAAACAAATCTGTTTCGCGATGTGATACGGCCAACTGCTAAGCAAAAGGAATTCTTGCGGGCAGTTAAGCAAAACATATATACACTATATGGCGGTGCTGCTGGTGGTGGTAAATCGTATATACTCCGTTGGGGTTTGGTATGGCTTTTAATTGATTGGTTCATCAAAACAGGAATTAAAGGCATACGCGTTGGGTTGTTTTGTGAAGATTATCCGAGTTTAGATGATCGTCAAATATCCAAAATCAAAATGGAGTTTCCGGAATGGTTAGGAAGCTATAAGGAAAGTAACCATGAATTCACATTGAATGATGAATTAGGCGGCGGCGTTATCTGTTTTAGAAATCTGGATAAGCCAAGCAAATACCTTTCAAGCGAATTCGCTGCTATTGCTATTGATGAATTGACTTTAAATAGTCGCGATGTATTCGACTTTTTGCGTATGCGGCTCCGTTGGACTGGTATAACGGATACGAAATTAATCGCAGCAACTAACCCGGGCGGTAAGGGCCATATGTGGGTTAAAGACCTATTCATTGATAGAAACTTTACAAAAGAAATGCAACCGTTCGCCGATAAGATTGCATATATCCAAGCAAGGGCAAGCGATAACCCGCATCTATCACAAAGTTATATAGATGCGCTTAACACGTTACCGGAAAAACTACGTAAGGCATACCTAGACGGCGACTGGAATATATTCGAAGGTCAAGTGTTTACAGAATTCCGCACCGATAAGCATGTAATAGAACCATTTGAAATACCGCATCATTGGCAACGATATCGTTCAATGGACTGGGGTTATACGAAACCATATGCAGTATATTCCGCAGCGGTTGATTATGACGACATATTATATATTACTGGTGAGTTTTACGGCTGCAAGCCGGGCATGCCGGATACCGGTACACAGGAAACGGCAAGGGAAGTAGCACAAAAGATAGAACACTTAAAAGACTATCAAGGAGTGGCAGACCCCGCAATATGGCAGCGAACAGGCCACGACGGCCCAACGATTGCGGAAATATTCGCAACTGAGGGCGTGTACTGGACGCGTGCTGATAATGATAGATTGGCCGGATTGATGCAAGTACATCAACGCTTGAAGGAAGGTAAGTTGAAGATATTTAGTAATTGCGTACATCTAATACGCACGTTACCAGCTTTAACATACGACAAAATCAAAGTCGAAGATGTAGATACAAAACAAGAAGATCATGCGTATGATGCGGTGCGTTATATGTGTATGGCTAGACCGGTTAAATCAGTTAAACCAGAAAAGCCATTTAATGACGGTTATAGATATGTTGACGATAGCGAAGGAGATATAAGCGCATGGGGCGTATGAGTGAAAGGGCGTTGCGTGATTACGCCTTTAAGGTTCTTAAATCGGAATATGGCGAACGCGAAGAAAAGGGCGTTATTATTCCGGCTAAGTATACAGATGCAGAACTAGCGGAATTCGCCAAGGCAATGCCGCAATGGCAATTAGAACAGATGTACGATATGATTTATGGTTCTGAAATGGTGGAGTAATGGATATAGAACAAACAACCTTTGATATATACGAAGCAAAACAGAATGTAAAAAATGCATTGGCCGCCACGTCAGAATGGCGCAAGGCTGCTGCCGAAGATTTTGCATTTATGCAAGGGAAACAATGGCAAGACGGCGATTTAAAGAATATGCGCGAAGCTGGACGGCCAGCAATTACGATTAACAGAATTAGACCGGTTATTAATTTGTTATGCGGTTATGCATCACAGAATGAAACAGAACCGGACTTTTTACCACGTTCCGAAGAAGATGATAGAATAAGCCGCGTTGCTAAAGGTATTACAAAATACTGTTTAGACCGTGCGAATTATCAACGCAATAAGGGCAAATGTTTCCGTGATAAGATTATTTGTGGTTTAGCCAATTACTGGGTATCGTATGAATTCGACTATACGAAGTTAGACGGCACTATTCAAATTGAACGTGTTTCTCCGTTTGATGCTTTCATAGATCCGGAATGTAAGAAAGATGATTTATCCGATGCGCAATATGTAGGCCGTTATAGCTGGGAAAGTGCTGCTAAGTTAAAACAGATTTATCCGGAAAAGGTTGACGAAATCAACGCATTAAAAAGCCGATATGATGAAACTGAACAGGAAGCCGGCATAGTTGAAACAGTAGACGGCGAAGCGTTATGGTATAACACGAATTACAATAAAATTCGTGTAGTGCAGTATTGGTATAAGGAATACGGCAAGAAAAACGTATACATGACAAAAGAGGGTTTAATTGATGAAAGTAACCCGCTATTTGTTGTATTAATGGCTACAGGCAAGAAGCCTACCAGCATACCAGATACTAAAATTAGATACGCAACGTTCGCCGATAGTGTTCTATTGGAAGAGGGCGAAAGTCCTTATAAGCATGGTAAATTCCCGTTAGTGCGTGAATATTGTTACTATACCGGCGAATTGATAGATGATGAACTAGAACCGGCTGGCGTAGTGCGCGACATTAAAGATGCACAAAGGGAATTGAACAAAAACCGAAGCCAACGCATGCACGTTGTAAATCAACAGTCTTTAGGCGTTAAATTCTGGCAAGGTCAACTAACCGAACAGACTAAGCGCGATATTAAAAATAATAGCACTAAACCGGGCGCGAATATCTATTTACCGCCGGGCGTATCATTCGTGGACGGCACGCCGGCAATGGATAGCAATATTAATATGGCCCTTGAACAACAATCAAGCAATGATTTTTATTCTATCAGCGGTATCACTCCGGAAAGTTTAAGCGGTAGCGTTGGCAGTATGAGCGGCAAGGCAATCGACTTGCGGCAATCTGTAACAACTGTTCAAACGGCTGGCATCTTTGAGCAATCAAAAGAAGCAGAACGCCAAATTGTAAAATTATTATGGGGTGAGAAAAACGCACCGGGTTTAATTCCACAATTCTACAATGAAGCCAAAGCGATGCGCATCATTGGCGACGACGGTCAAAAGGAATTTGTACAGATTGCACCGGGTTTAAATCAACCTATGCAAGAACAAGTTTTAACCGATGCATTTGGGCAACCGCAACGCGATGCGGAAGGTAATCCTATTAAGCAAGTACTGTATGATCTATCCGCCTTTGATTTTGATATTGTAATTAGTACAAGCCAAGCAAGTGCAACGGCGCGACGTGCTAACCTTTACCAATTATTGGAAGCTAAGAAATCCGGCGTTGATATTCCTATGGATATTATCCTTGATTTCATGGATTTCCCAGAAAAAGAAACGGTTAAGAAACGCATGCAAGAAGCGGCAGAAAAGCCAGCGTTACCAGAATTGCGCGTAAGTGGTTCGCTTGATGATATGCCAGCGGAAGCATTGAGCATGTACCTACAAACATTAGGCGTACAGATTTCACCGCAGCAAATCATGGCTGAGCGGTTAGCCTTGAAAGGTAAACAACCAAACATTCAAAATACACCGCAAATTATGCCGCCTATGAACGATTTAGGCGCTATGTAATATAAACTATCAACACAATAATAAACGCTCCGTAATGGGGCGTTTTTTATATTTCGCCCTAAGTAACGGCGTTAAAAGGCTTGCTTATACATTATCGCCCGGCAACGGCGTTAAACTGCCATATTTCTTTATTCGTCCGGCAATGACGTTAAAAGGCTAAGGAGTATTAGATATGGAAAAAGATTTAGTTAATATCGAAGATGCTGGCTTCACTCCGGAAGATTTAGAAAACGCGGGCGTGAACGTTGATGAACATACCGAAGAAACGGATACACCGGAAACTGTAACAGATGAACCCTCTACAGATGATGCGGCGGAAAGTGATGCGAATGATGCGGAAGTAGATGCAGCGGCGCCGAACACTAATGAAGAAGAACCGGAACACGAAGAAAACCATACAAACGATAACAATCTAAAAGCGGCACTTGCACAGGAACGCGCAAGACGTAAAGCGGCCGAAGAACGCGCGCGACAATTTGAAGCGCAACAAAGACCAATTACATTGCCAGATAATGAAGTATCTGATATCCGCGACTTTGTACGCCGTGAAGCATTGAAACGCTTTAATTTAACGGCGGAAGATTTAGAAAGTCTTATGTTTGAAGATGTAAACAAATATAACGATTTCATTCGTTTTGAAGCTAACGCAGAATACACAATCACAAATCAACAGTTAGCAGTACACCAACAAAGACAAACAAATCTAAATTTCGTAAATGAAATTAAATCATTACCAAATTTCGGGGAACTATATCAACGCGGATTAGAAAAGCTAAACGGCATGACAATGCGCGATGCACAACCAATAAACGATGCGTTCTACCGCGTAGATATTGGAGAAGGTACCGATGCCGATTTTGAAACAATCAGAAAATTTGTTAATGAACTGCAAAATGAACGGGCAACGAATACCGACGTTACGAATAACCCGTTACAGGTGGCCGCAACGTTGCCAAAGGCTGGCGCGTTAAACGGTGGCGTTCCTACACCTAACAAGGTAACTGAAGAAGATATTTTGAAAGCGTATCAAACGGGCAACCTTGATGCATTGCCGGACGATGTACGCAAATATTTTGACGAATTATAAGGGGTAAAATATGGCAGACCAAAGAAATCAAGTTAATATTCCAGCGAATTTAGTACCTAAAGTATGGGCTAAAAAAGTATGGCATGAAGGCGTAAAAGATAGCTATTTTGATAAATTCACCGCAATGGACGGTTCCAATGTAGTACACCAAAATAAAGACTTAACAAACGTAAAAGGCGATAGCGTAGTATTCGGCTTGATGATGAATTTAACAGGCTCCGGCGTTGAAGGTAATAGACAAAAATTATCTGGCGCCGAAGATACTTTGAACATTTACGATTTTACTGTACAAACTCAATTAGTACGTAATGCGGTATCCCGTTTTGAAGCGGACGACCAAAAAAGCCAATACGATATGTTAAAAGAAATTAAAGTTGTTTTGAAACAATGGTTATCTGATTGGTTAGATAATAAATTAATTTCTAAACTTTCCTATAATCCTTCTAATGGTGAAGTTTTATATGCAAGTGCAGCTGGTACGCAATCCAGTATTACGGCAAATGATAAATTAACAACAACTATTATTTCCCGTGCTAAACGCAAGGCGATGATGCATGCGCCAAAAGTGCAACCGATTAAAGTTGACGGCATGGATAAATATATTATGCTTGTTCATCCATGGTCAGCACGTGATTTAAAAGATGATCCAAAATGGTTGGCAGCGCAACAAAACGCAAATATTCGCGGCTCTAAAAACCCTATCTTTACTGGTGCGTTGGGCGAATACGACGGCGTTATTCTTTATGAATACGAACGCGTACTATCTAGTAACATCGGTGCTTCTAGTGCTAACGTATGTCAAAACTTGTTGTTGGGCAAGCAAGCAGCATGTTTCGCAGTAGCAAGACCAGCTAAACACATTGAACAAACAGACGATTACGGCAACATCGCCGGTAATGGTATTGCGTTCTATGGTGCGGTTGAAAAAACAAAATTCAATGGCTTGGATTACGGCATCATTAATGTAATGACTGGCGGCGTAGTAGAACGCTAATTTTTGAATTATGGGCGGGGTAATACCCGCCTTTATTCTTATATGGGGTGAATATGAACGTAAAACAAGTTATCAATAGGGCGTTCATGCAAATAGGCGATACACCACAGGAACAATATACACCGTATCATTTACTGGAGTATTACAACGAAGGCAATCACCTATTAAATGCCCTTATCGGTCAGTACTGCCCTAGTTTGGCACAGGCAACGCACGAAGATAACGGCACCGGACGGATTACGCTGCCCGGTCAATGTATCAGCGTGTTAAATGTCAAAGCCGATGATGCGGACGTACAGGCCTATCATGTATTGAATTTACAAACGATAGTATTTGATGCAGATCATGAGCAGAAAATAACCGTTGATTATATAATGACTGCTGGCTATAAGAAGCTGGACGATGAAAGCGGACTACCGGCAGAATTAGAAACATTACTTGTTGATTACATCGTGTATAGGGTTATGAACCTTGATATTTCCGGTGTAACGGCGAATATGGTTAATGCGTTGCAATCCATTAATGACGGATTAGGAAATAATGAAAGCGTAATAGCGGAAGGGTACTGGAATTATGGTAGTAAGCGAATTGATTACGCTGGTTAATGTAGAGTCTAACGAAATATTAGATGAACAGTTGGAGTATATCCAATACATTAACGCAGCCATTGACTGGCTAACTACTATTCTAGTTAGCATTAAAGACCGCGAAGTAGTTAAGAATACAGATATACCGAATTTGAAAGCGGTTCCGTCCGATTTCATGGGGTTCGTTCCTAAGAGTGGTTATCCTATCCGCATCATTAATGGAACATTTGAAACTTATGACGGGGAAACGGTCAATCAAGTGTTTTATAGCGTGCGTAAAAACCACGTTGACGAAATGGACGATACTATTCCGTTTTCTGAATTCTTTCATCAGTATTTAGTGCAGCTTATATCTTTCATGGTTAAGAAAAAATCACTCATGACGGATTATGCGGCATATGATAAACAATTCATTGACTACATAACGGAACAGATTAAGGCGGCAAGGGGTATAGCATAATGGGCGTTAAACAGGTGGCAACTACAAACGGGTTCCGGCTGGGCCTTGATTGGAGCAACCCGCCGGAAAATATCGACGTGCAAGCGCTAACACAGGCGCAACAATGCGAATTCGATAGAACAGATAATGCATTGCGTACCGTTCCGGGTATTCGTATATTGTATGATTTTGGACTACCAGTAGAAACGCTATATCATGATGTGTACCGTAATAAATGGTACTTTTCTAGTGGCCGAAATTTGTATGAAACAGATTTTGGCAGTAAGAAACTATTAGGCACATTAAATGGTACCGAACGGCCTAAATATCATGCGTTTGGCGGTGATATCCTTATTGCAAGCGGTGATAAATTGCAAGCCATTTCCGGTAGCGGTAAATTATCCACTATTGAAAGTCCGGCATGTGATATAGTATCAAGCCATTCGGGGCGTGTACTGATTGCATCGACTCATTCGCATCGGTTGAATTGGTCGGCAGTTGGCGACTACAACGCATGGACTCACAACTCAAATGATGCATCAAGCGCGCAATATGTAGACGTTGGATATAAAGACCAAGGCAGCATTATTGCAGTTGATTTCTTATCTAGGGCCATAATCGTATACAAAGAATACGGGCGCGTGTATCAAGTAATTGGTACGCCAGATGCACAGAATTTAACTGTATATCCTTTATCCTCTACCGGTTATTGTAGCGGGGCAACGGTAAGCGTTGATGATCGTAGCTATTATTTAGGCAATCAAGGGTTCATGTCTTTCATGCCTACAAATACCTATGCAGAAATACAACCGTTTGAAACTGGCTTGAATATCAACTCTTATCTATTAAAGTACATTACAAAAGATTGCGAAGTATGGCACATATCCAGCCGTAAACAAATCTGGATTAAGCCGTATAATGGCGAAACGGTATTTATATATCACTACTTGCCACGATATGAAGACGGAAGGGGCGTTTTCACATCAAGAAAATTCACGCATGGCATCAATGCGGCGGTGAATGTAGACAAAGAAGTATATATAGCATACGGAAATAAAATTGGTATTCTTGATGAAACGATAGATACAGATGATGCGGTACAAATTCAAACGTCAATAATCAGCGGCAACAGATTGGCAACACGTCAATTTGTGTTGATCATGAACTATAATTTTGTAACGCATAATCTTATTCCCGGTCATGGTACTATTGGCATCTCTAATAAGAAGCCTAAGCCAATTAACTTTTCAAGCAAGGCAACAAAAACCTACTATGCGAATGAAAAGCTATACGAAGCCAAAACATTAATGAATGTAAATGAATACACTAAGGCGTATAAAATTGGCGGCGGTGCAAATCGTAATGTACAATTTAAAATCAATGTTCAAAAGGGCGCTATTTCGTTACGCCAGTTAGATTATACGTATGAAGAGGTTTAAACATGGCATATAAAGAAAAATACCCTTTGGATATAACGCCACAGGGCGATACTGTACAAGATAGTATAAAGAAAAACCGCGATGAATTACTGAACGTTGCGCAGCAAATGGAACTCAAAGCCGGCGGCGGTGGTGGTACCGGTGGCGGTGGTGGTACTGGTGGCCTACGTAATAGAGTATTGAGCGGTAAAGTGAGCAATGGCGAATTTTCATTCTTAACCGGTGATAACCTAAGCGTAATGATTGACGGCAGTCAAACGCCTGTATTGTTATCATTCGCCGACGGTTTCAACGATTACGGCGCGGTTGATTATACACAAACGATTAACCGTAAACAAAGCGCATGGAGTTTACCGGCCAATAATACGTCGTATCTATACGTTGAGCGCTCCGCATCTGGTGGCCTAACTTATGGCAGTACAACGCTTGAACCGATGCGCCAGCCAAATGCACCAGCAGCGGCAACGGATAAAATGTACTACAACACTACAAATGAAAAAATGTATGTGTATACTGGCACGTATTGGAAAGAAATATTGCGCGTAGTGGTAGCGATTGCCGTTACAGATGCAACGCGTGTAAAGTCAATCAAGTATTATGATCCAAACGTAAACACCGCAACAGATGCCGTAATTGGTACGCGTACGGTTGACGGTAAAGCATATGCATTAACAGATATTCTTAATCAAATGGCGGAAGCTATTAAAAAGATAGCTGGTGATGCTAGTTTCACAAATAACCCAAGCCGTACACTAAAAACAATCACGGATACAGTAAACGGATTAAGTAGTGCATATTATCGCAAAACTGATACAGTAGCCGAAGCAACGCACGCGGTTCGTGCAGATACCGCAACTCGTGCCAATTCAGCTGCAACGGCGGATAACGTTGCAACATGTGTTAAAAAGGCCGGCGATACTATGACTGGTACGTTAAAGGTTCCGGGCCTTTCCAGTAATTCAATTGATTTAGATTATCTTGCTAACAATAAGGCTGGTTATAGCGGTTTAACGTTCGGTGAATTAAACAACTACAGTATATGGGGTACTGTTTATTGGGGTATTGGCGCCATGTTCCCGTGGTATACAAGCCAAGACCGCGTGTTAGGCACTCAGCTTTATTTTGCCAATAGTAACGCTGCATTTATTCGTTTTGATACAAATACTAAAGGCATGAATGAATGGCAACGTATAGCAACGTTTGAAAATAACAATACATTGTTATTCCCTAATGGTGCAAGGTTGAAGGTGGAATAATATGCCTAATCTAGTACTAGAATATAACGGTCAAATTTACCGGTTCGGATTAACTGCAAATGCAGCAGTAACAAACGGCCAGAATATTAAGGTTCCATTTAATGGAACGGAACTATATGCACGCATCGGAAACGAAAACACACCATTAAAAGTTATTAAAAACGGTAGCACGTATTCGGTGCAATATAATCCGGTTGCTTTTAATAATATTTATGTAGATAGGCCGGCAAGTGATCGCTCAGAATGGCGTAACACAGTATTTTTCCCAAGTGGAAATTATCGTATCACAATAGACGGAAGCGCGCGCGATAGTCGAGAAATACGCATTAATGATAACAGAAACCTTGAAATAGTAATGAATATTATCGGTAAAGGGTATGGAAATCAGCATTTAAAACTGACTATTAGCGGGTATTATGATAGGCAAATACAAGCCGGAAGCAATCGTAATAAATTCAGCATAGAACGAATAGGGGATTAACGATGCAACTTGAAAGCCTTGAAAGCATGATTAAAGACTATGAACGGCGCACGGGTGAACGTGTTAGTCTTGAAGGGTTTTATTTCGATGAAAATAATAACTACAAAGACAAATACAATTACTATTTCAAATGGTTCCCTAATGCTGGGTTCTTGTTCTGGACTATCAACGAACATGAAGGCGAAAGATATTTTACTATCTGGCAGACATACGGCGATATGAAAGTAATAGGCAAGTATATCGTGGAAGTTATGAAGATGAATGATCTTGATGTAATTGTAACGGCAACACATCGAAGCGTGCGCGGTTTCATTAAAAAGTGGAATATGGAACGTGTTCCAACTATGGACTATACCTATAATGGGTTTAATTACAAAGTGTTAAAAACGGTGCGAAAACACCTTGAAGCGACTTTGTAGAAAGGAAAAGCATGTTTAAATTTGACTTGCAATTATTTGGCGGCGGCGGTAAAAAGTCGAAGGTAAGAAGCATTGATGCCAAACTACCTACGGCAACGGCCGACGAAAAGCAACTATTACAAGGCCAAATGGATTGGATTAATAACACCAATCGAAGCGCCAACACCTTGCAAGGTATGGGCGATGCGGCCTTGAATAACGTGATTACGCCAGAATACGGTAATATGTATAATTCGTATTTAGGCGCTAATCGCGGCAATCAAAATGCAATAGGGGTGTTGCAGAACCTAGTAACAACGGCCGGCGCCAAGAATTTAACTGATAACACGCGGTATGCAAATCAGTTAGCGGCAAGCGTTGATACTATGAACAACGGCGCAAGCCAACTGGCTAACGAATATAACGGCGCATTGCTTAATAATCAAAACGCAATGGATAGCATCACAAACGGCCAACTACCTACAGGCTATGCAGATGCTAGACGGCAAGCGTTAAACAATGATTTACAGGCAACTGTAGGCAATGCAGTTTCTGGCCTAGCAAGTCGCGGCATTGTGAATTCATCTATTACAGATAATGCATTAAATGATATTAGCAAGAACGCATCTAATACACTTGCGGCACAATATTCAAATGATTTAGGCCAAGCGGCGGCACTCAATACGCAAGCTCTTAATAATAATTTAAGCGGTATCGGTGCAAAAATGGGGTTATGGGGTAATACCTACAATAACAACCAAAACGGTATTATTAATCAAGCAAATCTAATGAACCAAGGTTATGCAAATCAGATGAATAACGCCGGCACCGCAGCGGGTTTAGTAGGTCAACGCGAAGGGTTAGCGCAAAACCCTATTAATACAGGCGCAACAACACAAAGCGCGGCAATTCAACCGGCCAAAGATTACTACTCTATGAGCCAGTTAAATAACGCGGATCAAGAAGATTTACTTAACAGATTTATGTCATTACGCTATGGACTAGCACAACCAGCACAAACAATGGTTAAGCAAGGTTCTGGCGGTTTCTTTGGAGGACTTATGAAAGGTTTTTGTTTTGTAGCGGGTACTGAAATTGCAACACCAGAAGGTGGCAAGGTTATTGAAACGTTTGTAAATGGTGATACTGTTATTACGTTGGGTGCGGTTAATGATGTGATTGCATTGCATGATATGGGCGAAAAAGAAACACATCGCCTTGAAACTGTATCCTTTGGAGTAACAACAACAGGCACAGAAAAGGTATTAACTCCGGAAGGCTTGAAATTAGTTAGTGAATTGGTAGTTGGCGAAGTGATTATGACGGTTAATGCTTATGAGCCTGTTACATTAAGCGAAGCAACTGGCAATACTGAACACGTATACGAATTGCAATGTACTGGCGATAATTTATTCTATGCTAACGGTATTATGGCGGAAGGCATCAATGAAGATGAATTGAAAGCTATTGCAGATGCAGCGGAAGAAACACCGGAAGAAAAGCCAGCTAAAAAAACAACTAAAAAATCCAGTAAGAAAGATGAACCAGTAGAGGAAGCAACCGAAGAAGCAGCAACCGAAGAAGCAGCAACCGAAGATAATAAGAAAGTAGAGGAATAACACAATGGGCGTTATCTACGTAAAAGATTTTGAACCATGGGCGGCGTTAGGCGAATTAGCTGGTCAATATTTCTCACATCGTTTAGGTGCATTGCAGAATAACAAAATGGCTAAAGGCTATCAAGCAATGCTAGGCGGTGGCGGTGGTGCTGGCGGCGAACAAGACCCGAACACACCGCAAATTATGGATAACAATAACCGTATGGCGGGAATGGGTATGCAACAACCTAATAGCGCCGGTCAAATCAACCAGTTATTATCTAATTCCAATAACACATTTGCCAATAACTTGATGCAAAAGAATAATATCGGATTATGGGGCGGTCAAAATCCAGCTGCACCAGCACAACCGATGCAAGCTAATACAGATGCACCAAGTAATCCGGTTACGGATCAGCGCTTTAACGCTTATATGAATGAGCCAAGCCCTACGTTACAAAAGCAGTTGCAAGCACAGGCAGCGCAAGCACCACAAATGCCAGCGGCGCCAGCACAACCGCAACAAAACACCGGACTATGGAATTTTCAAAATCTAAATAATACTGGTATTAATAATGGTATGCCGCAATCATATCAAGAAATGATGCAACAACGGGCAAACGCACCTTTTCATGGGGCGCCCAATTCGGCCGTAAATGGTAACGCCGATGCGGATAAAGCGCCGGGCCAATACTCTATACCAGATAAAGCAAGCGTAACAAGTGAAGCGCGTAAACAACTAGGGGCCAATACGTTGGCCCTAGTTAAAGCCGGTTTTGATTTTAAAACAGCGCAAGGCCTAGCCAGCGAACAATATCAAACTGACGTTAACAATATGTATATGCAACAAGTCAACGAATATCAAGAAAAAGTGCTTGAACCAATGCGCCAGCAAATCATGAATAGCCTTGTATTTACACAGGATAAAGACGGCAACCCGGTTGTAGATACCTATAACACAAAACGGGTTAAAGGGTTGGCGCCAGCCGTTGCAAGATATAACTATCTAGCCGGTAAAGTTGGCGCTGGTACTATTGATATGAATAACTTGAATTCTATTGCGGCACTTGATAAACCGGATTATAAATTTAGTAGTGCACAAAACGGCCATATTGTACGTTACAACATGGGCGACGGTACTATTCAAGATATGGGCGGTTATGGCAAGGTTGAAACAAAACAATTTGCGAACGGTCAAGTTATTGTTATGACGCCAGACGGCCAAATGAAAAACATCGGAAACTTTGGTGCGAAAAACATTAAAGTTATGCCAGACGGTAAAACGTATATTGTCGGTACAGACGGCAGCATGAAGTATGTAGGTACTCATGTTAAACCGGCAACGGCTACACAATCCGGTACTAGCGGGTATAATGCGCAAGTATTGCGTACGTTATCCGCACAACATACCGCATGGGTTAAAGCTAACCCAGATAAAGCAGAAAACGAAAGCCCTTATTACGGGCAGTTACAAAGCGCGTTAAGTGGTGCGCCTACTGCTGGCGGTGGTGCTGCTGGAACGCCAACAGTTAAACGGCAGCCGACTTATTCAAGCGAAGAACAAGCAGCAATTTCTAAACGCATGAATGAACTTTCAGCGCAAGGCTGGAGCGATGATCAGATTGCGGCGGAACTTGATGCGGCCGGATACGGTCAATATAAATCGTGGTTAAAGTCTTATTAAAAATAAAGGGGTAGACTATGGGTGCGTTTGATGATATTACAGGCCAATATGGCAAGGCAGTTGGAAGTAACAACGCCTTTGAAGATATTACAACCGAATACGGTTATGATGTAGGCAACGCGCCCAAGCCTACATTTTGGGATAGCGTTAAAAATAATGCCGAATATGTTGCTAATGGCGTTAAAAACAATATTGAATGGATTGATAAAACCGGCAAAGAAATTAACGACAATGTAGGCAATACCTTAACGGCGTGGAAAGATGATGTAATAAAAAAATCAAATAATCTAGGTAATGAGTATTCTAAAAGTGCTGCCAATGCGATTGATGCTAATGGCGATAACTTTTCTAAATTTGATGATAATGGGGAGTTTATCGACGAATACGCTACGCCGGGGTTAGGTAAAGCGCACGTAGAAACATATAATGCCGCAGTTGGTAAGCCGGCCGGATATCTGGCAATTACGCCATACGTTCCACCACCGGTGCGAATAGCTGCTGGCGTTCTTGCCGCGCCTACGATTGCAAGTGATACGGTTGATATGTATAACGCCAATGCAACCGCAGAAAACGACGGAACGGCACCAGACGGATTTTTAGGGAATAAATATGTTGCTACGGCGAAAAATCTTTTAGTAGACCCGGTGGCCGAGCCAGTAGAACGCTTGATTGACGATCCGGGGGAATTTGCTAAAAATATAGCCATGAACCCTACTAACTTATGGGGCGATGTATTTTTGCCGGCGGCAATGATACACGGGGCAACACCTAAGAAGGTAAGCGGCGCAATCGGTGAACGTGTAGGGCGTGCAGCGGAACACATCAAAGAAAAAGCATCTAATGCCTTTGAAGATATTGGCGAACGTTTCACAAAAGATGCGCCAAAACTTGAAGAGGGCGTTATGTATAATGCCTTTGATGATGTACCAGTACCAGAAGAACCAATTAACACCGTAGAACCGCGCGAATACTCCGAAGGCGGTTTAAGCGGTCAACCTATGGAAGGTGAAACCGGTAATATCCAAGCGGATATATATAACCGATATCGTCAGAATGGTTTAAGCGACGTTGAAGCGGCTGCCATGACTGGCAATATTGGCGCCGAAAGCAGTTTTAGTACAACGGTTACAAGTGGCGACGGCTACGGTTCCCGTGGTTTGGTTCAATTTACTGGCGATAGATTGAACGGCGAAAAAGGTTTATTGAAATTTGCTGAAAGTCGTGGGTTAGATCCGTGGGATTGGAGAACGCAAGTTGATTTCAGCGTATGGGAATTGCATAATACTGAAAGCGCTGCACTTGAAGCGATGCGCGCAAGACCAGATGCAACACCGGAAGAAATGGCCGTTATCATACGAAAAAATTATGAAAGACCAGACCCAGCAGTTGCACATGATGATGTACGGGCGCAAATTGCTAAAGAAACATTCGACGGCAACTATGGTAAATATGAAAATAGGCCACGTGATAATACATCGTTTAAAGATAATACGCTAGACCCTAATTATCGAAGCTATGAACAACCATTCAAAGATGAGTTTATAGAAAACGAAAAAACGGTAAACGGTGAAGAACCACATACCGATTTAAACAGTTTTGTAGAAAATGCCGATAAAAAACAGGTTAAAAACGAAGATTTAGGTATAAACTATCAAGGCGAAGGCGAAACGCCCCGTACAAGCGAAATAAATGAATTTCAGCCGAAAGACCGCATAAATACTGACTTTGTAGAGGGTGAAAAACCTAAATTTAAAGAAAAAGCACTTGAAAATGATGCAAACACTCAATTTAGGTATGAAGAAGATGCACCAAACGAAAGTTTACGAAATGCGATTGACGATTTACCGCAAAAAGCAAAAGAAACTATCATAAATGAATTGAAAAATGATGCATCTGAGCCACGATATACCGAATTAGAAAATAAAGTAAATTCTAACACGGAAATATTGAAAGATTTAAACAAAGCAACCAAGCCAGATATTCCAAAAGCGGAACTTGATGCGGTTAAGGTTCAATTATCTGAAAGCCTAGATGTACCAGTTGAACGATTGAACAACGAATACATGGAAACGGTTCGCCGTGATCGTGCTGCTGAATTAATTGCAGATACGCAAGAATTGAAGTTGATGCAAGCAGAACCGGCAGAAGGTGGCGTGAGCAAATACGCGCAGCAACCTAGCCAACTTTTAAACGATGCAACGCATGAGCAAGTACACGAAGCCATGGTGAAAGCCTTTGACGGCAACGAAGCAATGGCAAATCGTTATTTAGAAAGTAAAGGCGTTAGACCTACGGAACCGCTACAATATAGCGCAATTGGTAAGGATACGCCACATACTGGTATTGATGAAGTAGGGCGGTTAGGCCGAAGCGTAACACGTAAGGAAATTCTTGATGCGGTTAATAACCTATTCAATCAACGCGTGAAAAGTGGCCGTTTGGGCCGTGATAATGTACGCGGCTGGTACAATACTAAAACCGATGTAATCCGTAGCGGTAATTATGGCGAAATTCCAACAATCATGCATGAGTTAGGCCATTATGTGGATAACTATTTTAATTTTAGTAAAGATGCACGATTTAATGGCGAATTTAACCGTGTAATTCAAGACCGGTTCGGCAAAGCGTACAACAAATTAGGTATGGACGGTATACGTGGCGAAGGTTACGCAGAATTTTTCAAAGATTATGTGAGTGATCGCGCGAAAGCAAAACGCGAATTTCCGGAATTCTATAATCACTTTACGGAAGCGATTAAGAATGAACCAGAATTAAACGGTATAACCAATAAATTATCGCAGCTGGTTCATGAATGGCACCGTCAAGGCGGCGCGGAACGTATCAAAGGGAGTATATCTTTTGAAAGTAAGGGTAAAGTTAGCCAAGCTATTGATGCGGTTAAACGTGGCGATGCTAAGGACGTAATCAAAAAAGCATTAAATGATGTATACACTAAAGCCGTTGATGAATTAAACCCGTTGAAGGATTTAGTTGAGGAAGTCGAACGTCAAACAGGCGAAAAGATTGCCTTTGATGATAATCCGTATATGCAAGCATGGCTTGCGCGTGGCTGGGTTGGTAAAGCTGAAACGCTTATTGAACACGGTGCGCCGGAACATGGTATAAAATCACTCAAAGATATTTTGAAAGGTATAGGCGAAAAGGAACATAAGGAATTCTCCGCATACCTTGTGGCCTTGCATGATTTAGACCTACATAAGAACAAACAAAAAGCAACGTTTGATTATACTGAAGATGCTGCCGTATTAGGTAAGCACGCCGGAAACGAACGTTTTCAAAAGGCAGCAGTTGAAGTATACAAATATCAAGATTACATGTTGCAAATGTTAGTTAAAGAAGGCATGCTAACGGCTAAAGCGTATCATACAATGCGTAAAATGTACCCGCACTATATTCCATTTTTCCGTGATATGTCAGATGCTGGCATGCAATCGTTTTTATCTGGCGGCAAGGGTTTTGTTGATGTATCTAGTCCGGTAAAACGCTTTAAAGGTAGCACGCGCGATATTATAGATCCGTTGGAAAGTATCGTAAAGAATACGTTCCAATTCTATAACGCAGTAGAACGAAATCACGTTGGGCGTACATTTGCGAAACTTGCCGATAAAAACGGCGTAGGGCAAATAGTGGAACGTGTAAACGGTAACAAAGCGGCAACAGATAATACATTTAATGTTTGGGAAAACGGAGAAAAAGTTACCTACGAAACAACGCCAGAACTTATCCAAACGATGCGTATGTTAGATAAAGACCAATCCAATATGGTTGCTAAAATCTTGTCATATCCGGCTAACTGGTTACGCGCTGGTGCCACATTATCACCAGAATTTATCTTGCGAAACCCTGTACGCGATATGATAGGCGCATCTATTTATTCGAAACATGGTTTTATTCCTGTTCTTGATACTTTTAAAGGGTTATCGCTATTCCTTAAAAAAGGCGATTTATATTGGGAATATATGAAATCTGGCGCAGCACATGCGGCAATGGTATCATTAGACCGCGACTATTTAGGCGGACAATTACGCGATATTATGAGCCGTGAAAGTAAGGCTACTAAGTTGATTAAAAACCCTATTGAAGTATTACGCGCTATGAGTGAAGCAACAGAAATGGCAACACGGTTGGCGGAATTCGATAATGCACGAAAGGGTTATACTGGGGTTAGTAATCGCCTATTCGGTAAAGATAGAAAGCCTTTAACTGCAAGAGAAGCAGCACTTGAAAGCCGTGATATAACGTTAGATTTCAGCCGTAGGGGTTCGCATACTAAAAAGGCAAATCAAGTAATAGCCTTTTTTAATGCTACAATTCAAGGCGCCGACAAAATGGCCCGTGCTTTTAAAGAAGACCCGCGCGGTATGACGGTAAAAACTATGCTATATATCACGTTACCAAGTATCTTGCTATGGTACATGAATAAAGATGATGAGCGATACCAAGAGTTGCCACAATGGGAAAAAGATACATTCTGGATTATTCCGGGTAAAGAAAATATGTATCGTGTTCCTAAGCCATTTGAAGCTGGCGTGTTATTCGGTACATCGTTTGAACGCATGTTACAGTATTTTGACGATGCAAAAAACAATCGTAAAAGCGTAGGTTTTAAGGGGTTCGGTGATAGGGTAGTTGATAGCCTTGCACCAAGTTTTATGCCTACGGCTATGATACCGGTTGTTGAAGCTATGACAAATTACTCTTTATTCAGACAACGCAATATTATTCCACAATCTCAAGAAAATTTACCGGCACACCTACAATATGGAGCAAATACAAGCGAAGTAGCAAAATTCGTAGGCGATAAAATCAACGTTTCGCCGTATATTGTAGATAATACAATAAGAGGGTACGGCGGCGGCCTTGCTGGTTTAGGTTTAAGCGGCATTGATGCGGCTACTGGTGCAAAAGAAAATAACGCATCTAAAAAATGGTACGAAGCGCCGGGGTTAAGAGGGTTCACGGCGGCGCCTTATCAATCGTCTAATAGCGTGCAGCGTGTATATGATGATTATAAGGAACAAGAAAAATTACATAATGAATTCAAACTAACGGGGCAACGGCCAGACGGATACGATGCCAAAGAATTCGCAAAACTCAAAAATGCAAGTGATAGCCTAAAAGGTTTGAACAAAGCATCTAAAGCGATCATTAATAATGAACGTATGAGCGGCGAACAAAAGAGGGAACAATTAGACAAAATCAATATGAGAAAAGCCAATATAGCGCGCAGCGTTTATGGTTTAGGTAAGGTTAAATAAGGGGCGCATAATGGAGTTTATTTTGAAGTTTTTTGTTGAGGGTTGGAACTCTTTAACAGATAGTTTTGTATTGAAAGCAATATTAAGCGGTGCGGCAGCCGTTGCTATATGGGTAATTGGAATTAAACACGTACAGATTTTGGGCGTGTTTATTTTATTGGTATTCATCGACCTTTTCACTAAATGGGCGGCTATTGCCTATCAGATGTTAATTGATGAATACGGTTATGATAAAGACCAAATGGCCGTATGGGAAAAGTACCGCGCAATACCGCTTGCGTTTGAAAAGGGCCTAATTTCTAGCCGATACATGCGAAAAGGGTTTGTTTTTAAAATCCTAACATATGTAGCGGCTACAATGGCGGCCGTATTATTCGATGAAATGAGCGGGCAAAAGCAATTTGCGGTATCGTTGGTTTGGTTATATTTGGGTTCCTGTGAATTCCTATCTATTATGGAAAACCTACGCGACGGCGGAAATGTGATGCTAGGTAAATTCCTTGATTTAATCCGAACAAAAATTGAAAACAAGGTGAAATTATAAGGGGGTACCATGAGAGGTATTGATGTAAGCGAAAACAACGGCGTAGTTGATTGGGGCGCGGTAAAGGCTAATGGGTTTGATTTCGCGATCATTCGCATCGGTTATGGCCGTGGTAATTTAGATAGTGAATTCTATAACAATATTAATGGCGCTATTAACGCCGGTTTGGCAGTTGGCGTATATCATTATTCGTACGCTATGAACGAAGAACATGCAGCAGAAGAAGCGGAATTCGTTTTGAATACACTTAATGATGCCGGCTTAACTGTGGATAAGTTACCAATGGGCGTATGGTTCGATATGGAAGATGCTGACGACTACAAGGCAGAACGTGGCATGCCAACTGAACAACAATTAACGAATATTTGCAGCGTGTTCATTAATAAGTTATGGCAAGCTGGGTACGTAAATACCGGCCTATATGCTAGTTATGACTGGTTAGTAAATGTACTAGATATTAGCCAGTTGGGCGGTTGCGCTATTTGGTGTGCACAATTAAATAGTCAATGCGATTATGAAGGCGCTAATTTGTGGCAATATACATTTACTGAAAACATTGAAGGTAAGGAATTTGATGCGGATTTAGTATTGAATTGGCCTATCTAACGGGGGTATTGTATGGATACTATCAAGCAATTCATAAAGGCGTATTTGCCAGTTATCACAGTAGCATTGCTTATGTTGCTGGTGGTAGTTGCTGGCCTATTCGCCTATAACGTAATGCATACCAAGAAAATGCAAGAACCGGTTATTATCAATCAGACCGTGGCGAAAAATCCGGTTGAATTAGGGGAAGCGCTTAACGTATCGCCAAACGTAGCGAAGGAAGTTATTGCGTATAAGGAAACCGCGCAGCCAGTAGTTACCTATTACACGCAAGCGCCAACGCTACATGATGCGGCAGTAGTTACGAAAAACGCTATCAAAGAAAAATCGCCAACTATTCCAAAGGAAGCCACGGCAAAAAGCGATAGAACGGCGGTTGTAGAAAATACCGATGAACAAAAGATTGATGTATATAAGATTAATCTTAACAAAGTGCATCGTGTAATGGGCGGCGTTACTGTACTGGATACAGGCAAGGTATATGAAACGGTAGGTTATCAGGCTGGCGACTTTCAAGGCCTAGCGCATTTTGACGGGAAGCATTTCAAAGGGGCCAGCACACTTTATACATTTGCGAAATGGTAGGTGATCCGATTATCTCCGAGTTGCACGGATTGCAACAGTAAACTATTAGTTGACAGTTGGAAAGGAAACATTATGAAAACATTTACATTTGAAGGCAAAACTCATATGTTCGCGGAAGAAGTAAACCCAAAGAAAGACGGTTTATATACCGCAACTTTAACAGACCATAACAACGTACGTTGTGAAATGTGGTTCGTAAACGGCGAATTAAAACGCCTTGTTGAATTAGATTAATACTAAAAGGGGTACCATAAGCGGTACCCCTCTTTTTTTATTTGACGGCAAAAATTCGGCAAAAATTCCATACAAAACTATATAATTTTGTGGATATAAATTTCTAAAAATTGTTTTGGCCAATCAGTTAAAAACTACAACGTGCTATTTCATGGATAAAAATTATCATATACGATATAATAAATGAGTTAGAACTATTTATTTAAACAATCATGAATACTATATGGTGCAGTATGGATAATACATTAACTAAGCTGCTTTCACAGAACCCATCCTTTGTGGATGGGCTAAACGCATTTCAGCGGAAAGGAAAGTCAGTCATATATGGTCTAAGTGGATCTCAAAAGAGTTTCCTCTTAAACCAAGCTTTTGCTACAGGCCTTACAAAGCCCGTAGTTATCGTAGTCCATGATAAGGACCATAAAGAGATGTGGGAACGAGATTTAGCCTTTTTCTGGCCTAATATCCCAGTCCTATCATTTCCTATAACTGACAATGTGGAGTTTACAACGACTGCTCGTAGCCTTGAAGATCAAGGTGCACAAATGCGTGCTTTAGCATTGCTAGCATGGCAAGAACCTGCCGTAGTTATAGCGAATGCAGAAGAGGTTACACAATATGTAGTATCTCCACAATATTTAAAAGGCCAGTCGTTACATTTTTCTTTGAATGATACGATTGAACGCGATACAGCTCTTGAACAGCTTGTTACAATTGGATATGAACGTGTAGACCAGGTGGAACAACGTGGTCATTTTGCCGTGCGTGGGGATATTCTAGATATTTATCCTGTTAATAGTGAACATCCAATACGAATTGAGTTCTTTGGCGATGAAATCGATACATTGCGGTTCTTCTCTGTTGAGAACCAACGTTCTATTGAACAAATTGATTCGTATACGGTGACACCGTTCTTCCTTGGTAAAAGTGATGCAGATTGTACCTTATTATCCTTTGTGAAAGAAGGGACTCTCATTTATGATGAGCCCGGTCGTATCCAGGAAGCATTAAAGAAGTTCCTTAAGGAAGATCCTACACATCGTAAAAATCATTGCGACTGGAGTGAATTACAACGTACTGTAGAGGCTACAAATCAAGTAGCTTTCACATTTATGCAACAACGCTCTATCGGTTTACCTGGATTTAATCCAATCGGTATTCAAGGTAAAACGATGACGAGCTTTGAACGTCAAATTCCACTCCTAACAGATGAAATTAAGCAATGGCATCGCCTCAATCATCAAGTTGTATTGGTATTAAATAACCAACAACGACGAGAAGGTATTGAACGAGCTCTTGAAGGTGAAGGAATTGCCTTTGTTCATAGTGAGGAATGGATTGCAAAACCTAATACGGTCGTTATTTTACAAGGTTTATTGACCGATGGTTTTGAATTGCCAAATAGTCATTTAGTAGTTGTTGTAGAAGGCAATATTTACGGACAACAAAAACGTAAGCTTCGCAACAAGCCTAAAAAGGGCCAAGAAATCAATTACTTTACTGACTTAACACCAGGTGACTATGTAGTTCATAGCATGCATGGTATTGGTAAGTATATTGGCCTTAAAACGATAGAAACAGAAGGCATTCATCGGGACTATATTGAAATTGCCTATGCTGGAACGGATAAGTTATTCCTACCAGCAAACAATCTAGATCAGTTACAAAAATACATTGGCAATGAAGGTGATGTGCCGCGCATCCATAAAATGGGTGGCCGTGACTGGGCTAAGGTTGTTACAAAGGCCAAAAAATCCATCGATGATTTGGCAGATAAGCTCGTTGAGATTTATGCACAACGAGAAATTACAGAAGGCTTTGCATTTTTGCCAGATCAACCATGGCAGCAAGAGTTTGAAGATGCATTCCCATATGAAGAGACGGAAGATCAGTTACAGGCTACAGCAGAAATCAAGGCATCCATGGAAAAACCTGTTCCTATGGATCGCTTGCTGGCAGGTGATGTAGGCTTTGGTAAAACCGAAGTAGCTATGCGTGCCATCTTTAAGGCCGTTATGAGTGGCAAACAGGTTGCGGTGCTCGTACCGACTACAGTTCTTGCACAGCAACATTTCCAAACCTTCTGGAATCGTTTTGCTCCATTTGGAGTCAAAGTCGATGTGCTCAATCGTTTCCGCAGTACATCTGAGAAGAAACAAGTTCTAAAAGGTGTAGAGGATGGCTCTATCGATGTTCTCATCGGTACCCATTCGCTACTTAACAAAAAGGTTGTCTTTAAAGACTTGGGCATGCTCGTGGTAGACGAGGAGCAACGTTTTGGGGTAGCGCAAAAGGAAAAATGGAAAGAGTGGGCTAGTAATATTGACGTGCTCACCTTGAGTGCAACCCCAATTCCTCGGACCTTACATATGTCTCTTGTAGGTGTTCGGGAGATGTCTGTTATCAACACGCCACCAGAGGAACGATTACCGGTTCAGACCTATGTGGTGGAATATGATATGAACATCGTTGCTGATGCCATCAAGCGAGAATTGGCACGGGGCGGACAAGTTTACTTTGTATATAACCGCGTTGCATCAATTAATCATATGGGTGAGTTATTAGAAGCAGCATTACCTGGTTTACGCTATGCTATTGCTCATGGTCAGATGACGGGCCGTCAAATTGAAGAAATTATGACGGATTTCTATGAAGGCCATTATGATGTATTATTGTCTACAAGTATCATTGAAACCGGCTTAGATATTCCTAATGCCAATACCATCATCATTTATGATGCGGACCGATTAGGTTTATCTCAGCTATATCAAATGCGTGGACGCGTAGGACGTTCTCGTAGACGGGCCTATGCATACTTTATGTATCGACCTGATAAAATGCTTTCAGAGGCTGCAGAAAAGCGCTTGAAAGCTATTGAAGAGTTTACCGAGCTCGGTGCTGGTTTTAAATTGGCGATGCGAGATTTAGAAATCCGTGGTGCTGGTAATCTCTTAGGTTCACAGCAACATGGTAACATCGCCTCTGTCGGCTTTGGTATGTACGTAAGTATGTTAGAAGAAGCCATTGCAAAGGCTCAAAATAAAGAGGTAGAGCGCGAGGTCTCCATTGATCCAGCCATCGACTTAGAGGTAGATGCCTTTATCGACGATGCGTATATCAAAGATAGTGCCCGCAAAATTTCTGTATACCAACGATTGTTACATATCAAATCAAAAGAACAGCTTGATGATATGACAGACGAACTTATTGACCGGTTCGGTACGCCAACAGATCCGGTGGACCGATTATTGCGCATTGCTCAAATTAAAGAACAAGCACGTTTACTTGGTATTAAAAGTATCGTCCGTAGAGATCAACAGCTTACCATTCATTGGCATGACGATTCCAAAATGGCCGACTGGGATATGGGGGCTGTGCGAGAAGACTTATGGAAAAAGATGAAATTTGCAGACACCAAGCCAGCCATATTGTATGTGAGCCTTAATGGCATGAAAGGTTCTATTTTGACCATTACGGAAGCGGTGATGAAGGCTCTTAGCCAGAAATCATCGTCTAAGGAGGGCCTATGAATCGATTTTTAAAGGGAGCTATGATTTTAACCTTGGCTGGGATTATCGTTAAGGTTATCGGTGCTTTCAGTAAAGTCCTTATTGCCCGTGTTCTCGGTGGTGAAGGGATTGGCCTATATATGATGGCCTATCCGATTTATCAAATTATCGTTAGTATTTCCGCTGCAGGCATTCCTGTGGCCATATCTATTATGATTGCGGAAAAGCTAGCTAATGATGATATGCGTGGCGTACAACAAGTATTTTCCGTATCTTTAAAAGTGTTAACGCTGTTAGGCCTTGTATTTAGTGTTGCTTTATATGGCAGTGCGCAGTGGCTCATAGATTCTCATATTATTACAGATCCTCGTGCATTGCTCGCTATTCAGCTATTATCTCCAGCAATCTTTATCGTTACGATTTTGAGTTGTTTTAGAGGTTACTTCCAAGGCTTCCAATACATGGTTCCTACTGGGACTAGCCAAGTCTTTGAACAAATCTTCCGCGTATCCTCTATGGTGGGCTTAGCCTATTACTTCATTGATAGAGGGTTACACTTAGCGGCTGGTGGTGCAACCTTTGCTACATTCCCTGGCGTATTAGCGGGATTACTCGTATTAATTTACTTTTACTATCGTCAACGTCGTGTACGGGCGCAAATGTTGGCACAGCAGAATCCGAATGCTGTTGGTGAAAGTAATAGTTCTGTAGTCAAACGACTATTTAGTTTGGCCATACCTGTTTCGATGGCCAATATTATGCTACCTATGGTATCCCTTATCGATACATTTATCGTGCCAAAACGTTTGATGGATATTGGGTATTATCTCAATGAAGCGACCACACAATTTGGTTATCTTACAGGGATGGCCACATCGTTGATTGGGTTGCCCATTATTTTGACTACATCTTTAGCAGCTAGCCTTGTACCAGCTGTATCGGAAGCGCATGCCCAAGGTGATGTGCATCGTATTGTGCAGCGCGCTGGAACAGCCATTAAAATTGCAAATATCTTTACTATTCCAGCCTGTATCGGCCTCTGTGTGTTGGCGACACCTATATCTAAACTGATATATGCAACGCCTCATGCAGGTCCTGTTATTGCTGTTATTAGCTTGAGCATTATATTCTTAGGTTGGCAACAGATTACAGCAGGCATCTTGCAAGGGTTAGGTAGAACTGTTATTCCTATGATAGCCATTTTTATTGGTTTGTTGGCTAAGACCTTCTTAGACTATGAATTGACAGGTACTATTGAGCTAGGCATTAATGGTGCTGCATGGGCAACGAATTTGAATTTTGCCATTGCGGCACTCATAAACTATATATTTGTTAAAAAATATGTAGGATCTGTACTTAATAAATTAGAGCTATTAAAAATTGTAGTGTCTGCCATGGCTATGGGCGGTGCTACACAGGTAGTGTATGTGACTACCGTAGAGTTATTCGGCAATGGTGGTGCAGTGGCAGCGGCTATTATTGTGGCTGTATTTGTATATGGTTTATCCTTATGGTTAACAAAGGCCGTTGTAAAAGCTGATATGTATCATTTCCCTGTTATAGGCAAGCGCTTACAAGCTCGCCGAGATAAGGAGGAGGCTAAACTATATGAAGAACAATACTGATAAGCCTGTATCGGTACAACCATTAGTAGATGTAGTAAAAGCCTTGCGAGCTCCTAATGGTTGCCCTTGGGATCAAAAACAAACGCATGAATCGTTGCGTCGATATTTCATTGAAGAAACTTATGAAGTAGTAGATGCTATCGATAATAAAGATATGGCTAATCTTCGTGAAGAACTAGGTGATGTATTATTACAAGTTGTCTTTCACAGTCAATTGGCTGAAGAAGCTGGTCAGTTTACATTAGAAGATGTAATTAATGATGTGACTCAGAAGATGATTCGTCGTCATCCCCATGTTTTTGACCCTGAAAATAATGAAAAATCATACAGTTGGGACGAATTAAAGGCACAAGAAAAGAAAAATATACAAAAATCTGTATTAGATGGTGTATCTAAAAGTTTACCTGCTTTAGTGGCGGCTTATAAGTTGCAAGAAAAGGCTGCGAAGCTAGGTTTTGACTGGGATGAGCTCGATCCGGTTTGGGCGAAAGTTTCGGAAGAAATGGATGAATTTAAGGAGGCTATTGCCCAAAAAGATAGAGAAAATATGGAAAAAGAAGCGGGAGATGTGCTTTTTTCCTTGATTAATCTATTAAGATGGTATAAAATAAGCGGTGAAAATGCACTAAATCGCACAAACACAAAGTTCCGACAGCGTTTTTTACATGTAGAAGCTTGTGTTAACCAAAGCGATCGCTCATGGGAAGACTTTTCATTAGCTGAGCTGGATGCTTTTTGGGAGGAGGCTAAAGTGCAGGAAAAGTAGCCTAGAGGTTTGCATGCTTCTTAGGTATAGTATTTTTAAGGAGGTTCTGTCATGAACAAAACAGAATTAATCGCAAGTGTTGCACAAAAAACTGAATTAACTAAAAAAGACGCTGAAAAAGCGGTAAAAGCTGTATTTGACACAGTTGCTGAAGAATTAGCTGCTGGCGGTAAAGTACAAGTTATCGGCTTCGGTACATTCGAAGTTCGTGAACGCGCAGCTCGTGAAGGCCGTAACCCACAAAACGGTAAAACTATCACAATCGCAGCTTCCAAATCCCCTGCATTCAAAGCTGGTAAAGGTTTGAAAGAACAAGTTAACGCTGCAAAAGCTAAAAAACGCAAAAAATAATCTTTAATGGATTAGAAAGAGACCTTTCGAGGTCTCTTTTTTTCGTCTATTTATGGTATAATGCACAGAGAAAGGGTGTACTATGAATAACGAAAGATCACGGAAGGTTCTCATCGTGTCCGCTTCTATTGGGACAGGACATATGCAGGCCGCCAGAGCTATAGAAGAATATTGGAAAGAGAAAGAGCCACAAGCTTCCATAACACATGTAGACTTTCTTGATACAGAAACCATGTCTGTAGAGCATTTGATCAAGGGCACATATATTAAGATGATTGACGTATTTCCTATGCTATATGATATGATTTATCGCGTATCAAAAGGGGAAAAACGAGGTACGATTTTGCAAACTGCATTGTCATACCTATTAAAAAGTCGCATGCTTAAGTTGGTGCAACAAGAAGAACCAGATGTGATGGTATTTACTCATCCATTCCCATGTGGTGCAGCGTCTATCTTAAAACGTCAAGGGCATATCGATGTACCATTAGTGGCTATTATGACGGACTTTAGCAGTCATCAATTTTGGCTATATCCTCAAATTGATACATACTATGTAGCTACTGAATCGATGGTAGATGAAATGGTATCGTCTGGTATCGATGCCTCACGTATCCATGTATCAGGGATTCCGGTGCGTCGAGCCTTCTTCCGTGATGCTATTGAAGAATATAGCTTAGAGGAACCTATAAAAGTGCTCGTTATGGGTGGGGGCCTTGGATTGGGTTCTCTAGAAACGGCATTAAAACATTTAGATGAAGTTAATGGCATTGATGAAATTACTGTTGTAGCCGGTCAAAATACATCTCTTTATGAATCCTTAGTTACCCTTAGTGAATCTATGCGTACTAAGACTATTGTGTATGGATATACTACGAATATTTCGGAGCTTATGAAATCTTCTTCCTTGCTGGTAACAAAGCCTGGTGCATTAACCTGTATGGAGGCTGTTACAATTGGTCTACCTATGGTGTTCTTTAATGCTATTCCAGGTCAAGAAGAGGCTAATGCAGAGCTATTAGAACAACGAGGTTGTGCTCGTTGGGCTCGTGATATTCATAACTTAGAAGATGTTGTGACAGCTCTTCTAATCAATTCACCACGACTTCAACAGATGTCTGAGCGCGCTCGTGAATGGCATGTTGATGGTGCAGCGAATATCGTAAATAGTTTAATTGAAATTCTAGATGCTACTAATACGGACGAACCTGTTGAACTAGTAAAAGCGGAAGAGTCTATTAATTAATCTCTTGTAGTGGCTAGTACGAATATAATTAGCTATTGGTGATGAGCGTATTTCTAGATTAGTAATATATAGATATTAGTAGCTTTATATGAAATAAAAAGCGATGACTCTTAGGTCATCGCTTTTGCTTTATTGGTATTGTTCAATATGTTCTTGTCGAATTTTTTGAAGTGTTTCTAAGAATGTATCTGTGCTTTCAGCACTGTCCAACAAGTCTTTTAGTTGGTAGGAATCATCTAGGGTCACACTCCATTGGAAGGAGTCGTTATCGTCGTACACATTGAATACGATTGGCATCTCTAAATCCTCTGGCAAATGACCGTCATCATCGGACACAGTTGCATAGGTGCCATCTTCCAAGAGCTCTGTAAATAATGTATCATACCCATCGATATCGATAAGTTCAAAATTGATAGTTTCATAAAAGTCTAAAACGCTATCTACTGCCATGTGGACCTCCTCATGAATATATACGTTACGTTTATTCTACTGACGGCGCCTGTTACTGTCAATGGTAATGTGTAGTATAATAAATAACAGAATGACATAATAGGAGCATACGATGAACGTTATTAGTTTACAAAATATAGAAAAATCATATGGCACACGACTGCTGTTTAAAGATGTGAATATTACTTTCACCACAGACAAACGGCTAGGTCTTGTAGGGATTAATGGGACGGGTAAGTCTACATTCCTAAAAATTTTGGCAGCACAAATGGAGCCTGATAAGGGTAGCATTGAGCGGAATGGTAAGGCGAGTATTCATTATTTGGCTCAAACCCCAGAGTTTGATTCAGAATCAACTTTGCTAGAAGCTATTCTTGATGGAGACCATCCTCGTTTGTGGATGGTGCAATCTTTTGAACGCATTAGTCGTGAATATCGTGAAATGCAAGAGTCTGGTAGCGAGGATAGTAAAATATCGCGTAACTATATGAATGCGTTAGAACAAATGGAGCAACAAGATGGATGGCAGGTAGAGCAAGAGGCTCGTATTATTTTAACTAAATTAGGCTTTCCTGAGATGGATCAAAAAGTGGATATGTTATCTGGTGGTCAAAAGCGTCGTCTCGCGTTAGGACAGGCATTATTATATCCTTGTGACCTATTATTGTTAGACGAACCGACAAACCATTTAGATGAAGATAGTATCGACTGGCTTGAGTCCTACTTAAGTGCTCGCCAAGGAGGCCTATTAATCAGTACTCATGATAGATATTTCCTGGACTCTGTATGTAATGGAATTTTAGAGCTTTCTAATCGTCGTATGTATCAATATGACGGTAATTACGAAGAATTTATTGCCTTGAAGGCTGATCGAGAGGCTCGCGAGGCCGCTACGGAAGAGAAACGCCGTCAGTTCTTGAAACGAGAAATCGAATGGGTACGTCGTGGGGCTTTGGCGAGAACGACGAAACAAAAGGCTCGTTTAGACCGCTATGAAAAACTTAAGAATATGGAGAAAACTAGACGTCCCGATCAAATGGATCCCATTGCTTTAAAAACGCGTTTAGGGAAAACCATTTTTGATATTGAACATTTAGAGTTCTACTTTGGTGAGCGCCCTATGATTAAGGATTTTACCTACCATGTAGTGCGTCATGATCGTATTGGTATTGTAGGCCCTAATGGTGTTGGCAAGTCTACCTTTATGAATATTCTTGATGGAACCTATGAACCTACAAACGGTACTATTGGTAAGGGCGAGACCGTTCGCATTGCCCATTTCAAACAAGAACTACCAGAGTTTGATGAAGATATGCGTGTTCTTGACTATATTCGCGAAGATCATTCCTATATGGTTCTGGGCGATGGTTCTACGTTGAGTGCTGGTCAGATTCTTGAACGATTCCTTTTCACACCAGAGCTACATGGTGTGCCGATTCGTAAGCTTTCAGGCGGTGAACGACGTCGCTTATATCTATTGAAATTGCTTATGAGCGCTCCTAATGTTTTATTACTAGATGAACCGACCAATGATCTTGATATTCCTACATTAGAGGTGCTAGAGGACTTCCTTGATTCCTTTAGTGGGGTCATTATCACAGTGTGCCATGATCGTTACTTCTTAGACCGTGTTGTGGACAAACTCTTTGTTTTTAGTGGTGATGGTCAAATTGAAATTGTTCACGGCTCCTATTCCGATTACAAGGATTCTTTAGATGAAAGTAGTGGTGGAAAGCGCCCATTCTACATGGCTAATACTGATACATCTATTGCTTCTAAAACTGATAAAACTAACAAATCTGAAACTAGTACTGGGTCTGATGATTCATCATTAAGTACTTCGGTAGATGGTAGTGATAGTAATATGGCTACATTTGGGGAAGATACTTTCAAAGAAACACCTAAGAAGGGACTCAATAAAGCGGAAGAAGCAGAGTATGCTAACATCATGGATGAATTACCTAAATTAGAGCATTTAGTAAAGGGCCTCGATGTCATGATTAGTCAAGTTGCTACTGATTATGAAAAGATGCAATCCTTGATGGCTGAGCGAGAAGAGACTCAATCCCAGATAGATGCGCTCACAGAACGGTGGATGGAATTAGAAGAACGCCTATAATTCCTTGTATCATGTGATTTTTTAATATCTGTTATGCAAAGGAATTACATGTAAATTTATTGATAAAAATCACAATGTATAGTATAATTTCATCAATTAACGATAACAACGTTACCTAAGTAGGAGGAACTCATGAGTAAGTACCAATTTTTAGACCGTCGTGTACCTATTGAAGACGGTAATATTGCATTAGTTCAAGATTTGTCCAAATGTAAAAACTGCTCCTTATGTCGTAAAGCTTGTGCTGTAGACATGGGCGTATTTGATTATTATGACTTAACAACTAATGGGGATCATCCAATTTGTATTCATTGCGGTCAATGTGCATCTATTTGTCCATTCGATTCCATCAATGAACGCTCTGAAATTGATGAAGTAAAAGCAGCTATTGCTGACCCTAATAAAATCGTCGTTTTCCAAACTGCACCTGCTGTACGTGTTGGCTTAGGTGAAGAGTTCGGTCTTGATGCGGGTACATTCGTAGAAGGTAAAATGGTAGCTGCTCTTCGTAAATTGGGTGGCGACTATATTTTAGATACAAACTTTGGTGCTGACATGACTATCATGGAGGAAGCATCTGAATTGTTGGAACGCGTTATCAATAGTGATGCGGTATTGCCTCAATTCACATCTTGCTGTCCTGCTTGGGTTAAGTTTGCTGAAACATTCTATCCAGAATTCTTGCCAAACTTGTCTACAGCTAAGAGTCCAATTGCAATGCAAGCGCCTACACAAAAAACATATTTTGCTGAAAAAATGGGCCTTGATGCAAAACAAATCGTTGCTGTTGCAGTAACACCTTGTACAGCTAAGAAATTCGAAATTCGTCGCGATGAAATGAACTCCTCTGCTGAATACTGGGATGTACCAGAAATGCGCGATACAGACTACTGTATTACTACACGTGAACTTGCAAAATGGTTACGTGCAGAAGAAATCAACTTTGATGAATTAGAAGATTCTGCATTTGATCCATTGATGGGTGAAGCATCTGGTGGTGGTATCATCTTCGGTAATACTGGTGGTGTTATGGAAGCGGCTATGCGTGCGGCTTACAAATTTGCAACTGGTGAAGATGCACCTCAAACATTGATCCCATTTGAAGCAATTCGCGGTATGGATGGTGCTCGTGAAGCAGACGTAGTGATTGGTGATAAAACATTACATGTAGCGGCTGTTCATGGTACAGGTAACTTGCGTAAATTCATCGAACGCATGCGTGCAGAAAACATCCATTATGACTTCATTGAAGTAATGGCTTGCCGTGGTGGCTGTATCGGTGGTGGTGGTCAACCACGCGTTAAATTACCGATGGCTGATAAAGCTCGTGAAGCTCGTATTGCGTCCTTGTATACTCGCGATGCAGAGGTACAAGTGAAAGCAGCTTGTGATAATCCAGATATTCAAAAATTATATGCTGAGTTCTTCGATGGCAAACCTATGAGCCATAAAGCTCATCACATGTTACATACCACATTTGTGAGCCGTGCAGAAGACTTAGGTCCTAATGGTGCTTGTACGCCTGCTACATGCCCAACATCTGTGCCTAATTTGAAAAAGGCAGCAGAAGCGGCTAAAGCAGCAGCGGAAGCTAATAACTAATAGGTAAAAAATAGTAACAGTAATAATTAACCGTATTTCTAACTGTTAACTGTTGTAATTAGTTGCTATATACTATAAAAGCTCGTATGTGGCTTAAGTTAAAAAGCAGATAGTTGATAATTTATCAGCTATCTGCTTTTTTATTGTCTTTAGACTTGTAGGGGATGTTATGAAGAATCATAGAACTATTCACCTTACGAGTTATTGTGATCTAGAATATTTAGAAAGTACACCTATGATACGTAAATACTATTATAGTTGTTTTCACAGAATGAGATACTATATATGCCATATACGCATAGGGGTTAAAATATAGAGCATGGTAAATTGTTTAGGAATTATTGTTAGTGTGCTATAATTAAATTATATTTATAGAAGCAATCAATACTGTTTCAGGAGGATCTTCATGGCTTTTAAATTAAAAGGAAAAGAAGAAAAATTTTTCAGTATTTTAGAAAATCATGCTGCTCTTACATATGAAAGCGCAGAGATGATGGAACGTGTGTTTAAAGGCGAAATCTCTAAAGAAGAGGCTTTTCTTGAAATTGATACAAAGGAAAAAGCAGCCGATGAATTAGTAACCGAAACTGTAGAACGTTTGCGTAAAACATTCATCACTCCAATGGATCGCGAAGATATTCAGCTTCTAATCGACCAATTGGATACTACATTGGATAATATTAAAGAAATCATGGATAAAATGGTTATGTACCACGTTGGTAAGCCAAGTGATGGTGCTATCCGTATGAGTGAAATCGTTGTAAAATGCGTTAAGCATATTAATAAATCTATTGGTTATATGGGTAGCCTTAAAAAGGACCATGTGAAGGTAGAAGGCCGTGTACACCAAGTATTGAAACTTGAGTCTGAAGCGGATAATATTTACCACGAAGAAATGGCTAAACTATTTACTGAGTGTACAGATCCTATTGAAATTATCAAATGGAAGGAAATCCTTAGTGCCATGGAGGATGTAATCGATGGTTGCGAAGATTTGGTTGGTACATTCCGCCGGGTAGTATTGAAGTATGCTTGATGCTCATTATTTAGTATGGCTAGTAGTATTTTTAGCATTAGCCTTCGACTATATCAATGGCTTCCACGATACGGCGAACGCCATTGCTACATCTGTTTCAACCCGTGCTATTGAACCTAAAAAGGCAATTATGATGACTGCGGCACTCAATTTCTTGGGGGCCATGGTTAGTACAGGCGTAGCAAAGACAATCGGTGGTGACATCGTAATGTCTGCGTCTCTCATTAATAGTGCGATTATCTCAGCAGCTCTTATTGGTGCCATAACATGGAACTTGCTTACATGGTATTGGGGGATTCCTAGTTCCTCATCTCATGCTCTTATCGGTGGTATCATCGGTGCTGTAGGTTGGTCCGTAGGGTTCGATGCTTTAAATGAGGCAGGGATTATAAAGATTTTCTTATCCCTTATTTTATCTCCAATTGTAGCCATGATTGGTGGCTATATTGTGATGAAAGTATTGTTGCTTATTTTTGGTAGATTTTCTCCAATCGTATTGAATGATAGATTTAGATCCATGCAAATTGTATCTGCCATCATGATGGCCTTTTCTCATGGTTCTAATGATGCGCAAAAGGCGATGGGGATTATTACCTTAACATTACTTAGCGGTGGCTTTATCGATACATTAGAGGTACCAGTATGGGTTAAACTTTGTTGTGCTACGGCTATGGCCATGGGTACAGCAGTAGGCGGTTGGAAAATCATCTCTACTATGGGGACTAAGATTTTCAAATTGGAAACTATCAATGGTTTCGCTGCTGACTTAAACTCTGCCATCACTATTTTTACAGCTACATTCTTACATTTACCTGTAAGTACTACACACGTTGTAAGTGGTTCCTTGCTAGGCGTTGGGTCCTCTAAACGTTTGAAAGCTGTTAACTGGGGCGTAGCAAGATCTATGGTATTGGCGTGGTTTGTAACAATTCCACTATCTGGTATTGTAGCAGCTATTGCGTATGAAGTAGGTCACTTACTATTTGGTTAATACAATCATATATAGAAATAAAAAGACTGCGAAAGCAGTCTTTTTTTCTGTAGTTAAAGTATTAAATTGATTAAGTTATCCCATTTGTTGATGAGATTTTAAGACTTCAATTTGACTAGTTGTATCTAGTATGTAATCAAAGAATATAGGTATACATTAGATTTTAAATACTATATTCTATAAAAGCGATTTATCTATATTTGGCAACGTTGATGTTACAATTCAAGTTGAGAATAGGAAAATGCTTATAAATATGTGCTTTTCTTGATTATGCATTTTATTAATAAATGCAGTTTATTACACGTTTAAAGACTATTATGAGATTGTTTATAATGAATAGATATTGCATACTTATGTATGAGCGGTTATACTATCGGTAGAAGGAGTTTTTCAAGTGAAAAGTGAGGTATGTATATGGCATGGGGTGGAACTAGACGCGGTGCCGGGCGCCCACGTAATCCGATTAAACGTATTGGTAGAACCATTCGACTCAGTGATGAAGAGTTTCTTTCACTCAAACCATTAATTATGGCCATTAAGGCAAATAATGATAAACGATATAGGCAACAATATAATCGAAATAGATAAAAAAGGCATTGTCACAGCATATACAACTTAATAAACTTTACATCTATTTTACAATAATCCATTTTAAAATCTTTCAACTACAACACATCTCTACTCTCTACAATATGCTGTGTGCAATACAAGCAGTACGAAGAAGGTCCCAATTCATTTGAATTGGGATCTTTTTCGTTTGTTATATTGCTATAATTTTAGGAATCCTTATATTACGTAGCAAATTCCTGAATTATTAGTTTATTAGTCGATTTTTACACCGTGAATCTCTTCGGCTAGACGTTTTAGGGCATCTACAGTACGAACACCAGGTGTGATTTCAGAGAGTTTTACGCGAATGAAATGACCTTCTTTAACAGCTGTAATGTCTTGAAGTTGAGGGTTAGATTTTATTTTTTCGATTTTTTGTTGGAAATCGTCGTCGTTACGAATAGAAGTACCGTAGTCAGCGATAATAATATAATCAGGATTTTGAGCAATTACAGTTTCCCAAGATCCTTTGGCCCATGTTTTATCTACACCTAAGCCGCTCATTACGTTGTCAGCACCGATGAGTTTCAAGATGTTAGTTGTATAACCTTCAAAGGCAGTGAATGGCTGGCCATCTTCAGAGTCATAAATGAATACACGTTTACGAGGTAAGTCTTTTAGCTTATCTTGGATAGCGGCTAATGTTTTACGTTGACCTGCAACCCATTCTTCAGCTTTAGATTTAACACCGAAGATTTCACCTAATTTAATCATGTCATTAAAGTTAGTTTCCAAGTCGGCCTTTGTAGATAGCATAGATTCAGGAAGCCAGATGTTAACCTTTTGTGCAATCATTTTATCAGCAGGGATGGCTCGTTTGCTGAAGGAGTCAGGCCAACCTGTTGCAAAGTCAGGTTTTACAGACATAAATACTTCGTAGGACGGCCATTTATCGGATAATACTTTTACCTTGTCATAAGCGGCTTGTAGAGGTGGATAGATTTCCTCTTCTTTAAAAGCTGTACCAGCCATCTTGTCTTCAAGACCTAATTGAAGCATCATTTCTGTCGTTGCTTGAGACATGGATACAGCATGAGTAGGGGAAGATTTTACAGCAAAGTCAGTTTTTGTACCGTCAAATGTTTCACTCCATGTTACTGCATTGCCATTGTCAGCTGCGTTCTTCGTTGTGTCAGAACCACAACCAGCGATAGCAAATGTGGCACATGCCATAGCAACTAATAACAATTTTTTTGACTTTCTTAATTTTTGAAACATAGTAAGTCCTTTCTTTTAATTAATAATATAAGTGATAGCGCCCTTCATCCCAAGAGGTTTTGAACGGAACTTCAAATATGGGTTCAAGGATTTCAGGTGTTAGTACCTCAGTTGGAGAACCTTCTTTTAGGATTGTTCCTTTATTCATAATCACGATATGATCACAATATTGAGCCGCTAGATTTAAATCGTGTAGAACTACGATGGTTGTACCTTTGAATGCTCGCAATTGTTTCATTAATGCTACCTTATACTTCATATCCAGATGGTTCGTAGGTTCATCTAAAAGTAGTATTTGAGGTTTTTGCGTTAATGCTTTCGCAATAAAAACGCGTTGCTTCTCGCCACCTGAGAGGTGATGAATTTGTTCGTCAGCTAAATGTGTAATGCCTACTTCGTTCATATAGTGCTCTGCGATTTTTACATCTTCTGCGCTATAGGTGCCGAAGTGTTGCTTATATGGATAACGGCCCATGAGGACGATGTCTTTTACGAGGAAATCATCGATCATAGAGTCCCTAGACTGTGTTAACACTGCTACTAATTGAGCAAACTCACGACCTTTATAAGACTCTAATGGCTTTTGATTCAATGTGATCTTATCTTTTGATGGTAGTAGTCGATAAAGATGGCTCAGTAATGTAGACTTACCACATCCATTTGGCCCGATGATGGCTGTAATTTTATTATTAGGAAATGTTACAGAAATATTCTTTAACACTTCTTTTTTCTCGTAGGAGAAGGACAGCTGATTAATTTGATACATAGTATCTCCTATAGATATGATATACACTAACCATTGTGTTTGTAACGATTCATAATAATCCAAATGAAGAGTGGCGCCCCTAGTAAGGATGTAAGAACACCGATTGGGATTTCTTCCGGACTATATAGGGCTCTTGATAATACATCTGACCATATCATGACGATACTACCGATTAGAGCACTAAAAAGTAATGTGTTTCTATGCTTAGGGCCACCCACAATTCTAGCTAGATGTGGAATTATGAGTCCTATAAAACCGACTACACCCACTTTTGATACTAATGTGGCAATGACAATAGAGGATATAATAACGATGCTTAGCTGTAACTGTTTAACTGATAAGCCCATTTGTGCTGCTTCATGATTACCTAGTAGTAGCACATCAAGATCTTGATTAAACATATAGATGTATAGCATAAACAAGATTACAATAATAGCCGTTAATGGTAAATCACCCCATTGAATGCCTGCGAAGCTACCTAGGAGCCAGAACATAGCACTACGAACTTGTGCCTCGTGCTTGGCTCCGTAGATAATCATCATAGTTAAAGCCGAGAATATCCCCGTCATGCCCATACCGATGAGGATGAGCTTCACAGGACTGTTGCTTTTACCAACACAGAGCAATACCAAGATAATAGAGAGAGCTGCACCTAGGGCTGCAAAAACAGGCGTATTATAGGCCCCTAGTAGTGGAATACCGCCCATGATGATAGCAAATACGGCACCTGTACTAGCACCCGATGAAACACCTAATACATAGGGATCTGCTAGAGCATTTCTAGTTACCGTTTGCATTAATAAACCTACAAGGGATAGGCCTATACCTGTTAGTACTGAGTAGATGAGCCTAGGCAAACGAATATCTGTAATAATTGTGTTTGTCATGGATGTGGTGGCATTTGGGTCCATCATAGCCATAAGTGCAGGAATGATTTGATCTAAAGAAATAAATGTGGATCCAAATTGTAAGGCCGTTACCAATGAAATACATAATATTACACATAGTATTAATGCTTTTATAGAAGTTTGCATAAAATCTCCTTATTTTATTGTATAGGTAATATAACCTTATCTAAGTATAGAGAACTTTCTATATATATACAATATACATACGTGTATAGGTATTGATTATAATAAGTATAATTCTATAGAGAGTCTTGTTAAAATTGCGCTTGAAGTGAAATTTAAAATAGGATTTTGGTGTTAATAAAAATTTAGAAATGAGGATAAATATTCATTCGTTAATTTGAGGTAATTTATTAATAAAATAATAGGAAAAATGTTAATTTTATTTGTTTTTATTACGGTATTCCTATTTTGTTATATGAAAAAACTGTAAGAATAGATATAATACAAGTATATACGTGAGTAAATTTAGGAGGTGTTAGCTTGTTACAAGATTTACTATCTGAGGATAATGTATCTTTTCATTATCCTGCAGAAACGTGGGAAGAGGTAATTCGTCACGGTGGTCAACTTATGGTTGATGCAGGTTTTACTGATCCATCTTATACAGAGGCTATGGTAGAGGTTGTACGTGAAATGGGGCCATATATTGTATTGGCACCAGGTCTTGCTATGCCACATGCTCGCCCGGAAAATGGGGCAAAACGTGTAGGTACTGCTTTAGTAACCTTAGAAAAACCATTAAACTTTGGTAGCCCTGATAACGATCCGGTTTCTGTTGCATTATTCTTATGTGCTCCTAACAAGGATGAACATATTCAATTGTTGACTGATATTGCTACGTTATTTGAAGATGACGAGTTTTTAGATGCAGCAGCTGATTTTGAAAGTATTGAAGATGTACAAGAATTCTTGGCAGAGCGTTTAGAAGATCAAGAATACGTTTAGGAGGAGGCAAGTATGATTTCTGTATTAACTGTATGCGGTAATGGCATTGGTTCTAGCTTGATGCTAAAAATGAAAATTGAAGAGATTTGTGCTGAAAATGGTATTGATGCACAAGTTGAATCTATTGATTTTAATGCCGCACAAGGCCGTAAAGCAGACCTTATTGTAACTGTAAAAGAGTTAGCGGAACAATTTGAAGATAAGAATGTCGCTATTGTTCGCAGCTATATCAATAAAAAGAAAATCACTGAAGATATTCTTGATGCATTGAAACAAGCAGCTCAATAAAATGTAACAACTATATATAGGAGGTAGTGCCATGGAAATGGTATTAGAGTTCTTACGCGATGTGCTGTCTCAACCAGCACTTTTGATTGGTATTATGTCATGTATAGGTTTAATTGCCTTGAAACGTCCGTTTCATAAGGTAATGACCGGTACATTAAAACCGATTCTTGGCTACTTGATGCTCGCAGCCGGTGCAGGTGTTATCGTTAATAACCTTGATCCACTAGGTAAGATGATTGAGCATGGCTTCCACATTACTGGCGTTGTACCAAACAACGAAGCTATCGTAGCTGTAGCGCAAAAGGTACTTGGTGTTGAAACGATGTCTATTCTCGTTGTAGGCTTATTGATGAACTTATGTATTGCTCGTTTCACCAAGTTCAAATATGTGTTCTTAACAGGTCATCATAGCTTGTTTATGGCATGTCTTATGTCTGCCGTACTTGGTACAGCAGGTTTATCTGGTATGGAACTCATCCTTGTAGGTGGTTTCTTGATGGGCGCTTGGTCTGCTATCTCTCCAGCAATCGGTCAAAGTTATACATCCAAAGTTACAGACGGTGATGAAATTGCTATCGGTCACTTTGGTAGCTTAGGTTACTATTTATCTGCTTGGGTTGCTAAATATGTAGGTAAAGCAGATGATAGTACCGAAGATATTGAAATTCCTGAAAAATGGGGCTTCTTACGTGACTCCACATTATCTACAGCATTGACTATGATCGTATTCTATTTGATTGCAGCCTTTGCAGCAGGTTCTGAGTTTGTAGCTACCTTATCTGGTGACATGAGCCCTTACTTATATGCGGTTATGAGTGCTATGAACTTTGCCGTAGGTGTAACAATCGTATATTCTGGTGTACGTATGATCTTAGGTGACTTGATTCCTGCTTTCCAAGGTATTGCAACAAAAATTATCCCTAATGCAATTCCAGCAGTAGACTGTGCAGTATTCTTTACATATGCTCCAACGGCTGTAGTATTGGGCTTCATTAGCTCCTTTATTGGCGGTATTATCGGCATGCTTATCCTTGGTGCTGTAGGTGGTGTATTGATTATTCCTGGTCTTGTACCTCATTTCTTCTGTGGTGCAACAGCAGGCATTTATGGTAATGCTACAGGCGGTCGTCGTGGTGCTGCAGTAGGTGCATTCCTTAATGGTTTGGCTATTACCTTCTTACCAGCATTGGCATTGCCAGTTCTTGGTCAATTAGGTTTCCAAAATACAACATTTGGTGATGCAGACTTTGCAGTAATGGGTCTTGTATTAGGTCATGCATTCGAATGGATTGGTATGGCTGGTATCTATGGTATCGTAGCCATTGCAGCTCTTGTACTTATTATTCCAAACTTTATTAAAACAAAAGGTAAAGTTATTAACTACGTAGAAGAGGAGTAATGAAAACAACTGAGCAACATAGTAATGTTGTAGTTAGATATGTATTTCTGGCCATCGGTGCAATCAGTTTTGCTCTCGGTACAGCAGGTATCGTACTACCACTGTTGCCAACAGTTCCGCTTTATATGCTAACATTATTTTGTTTAGCTCGAGGATCTGAACGATTCCATAAGATGTTTTTGGAGTCTAGTTTATATCAAAAGACTGTTGGTGCTTATGAACGCGATAAAGCGTTGACGTTGCGGACAAAGTTGTCCATTCTCTTATCGGTTAGTACAATAATGGCAATTGGTGCATATTTTAGTCAGAATATGCCCATTGCACTTGGTGTTATGGCCTTTGTATGGATTGGTCATGTTATAGCATTAGTCTTTATTGTAAAAACAAAAAAATAAAGAATTATCACTAATAACTCTAAATATAGCCTTGTAAGTTAGACTGCATTGGTTTAACTTGCAAGGCTTATTTTATTGTAAAATCAATAATACATAGGTAGGCGGTGTAATGCATAGAGTCTAATGAACAAAGTCTTATATATTACTGAAAATATCTTATATGGATTACAAATAGGAAAACTTATATTATTAAAGAAAAATGAATTATTACTATTTATAATTTGACAATGGATATCAATAAGTATACTATAATAATTATGTATTTAGTAATTTTTATAGTATTTGTGTATATGGTGATCGTATGAATCCACATAATCATGCAGTTTCACATGCAGGAAATTCTATGTCGAGACATACAGTGTTTGACGGTATCGATTTGATGTTCCTTGATGTGAAGCAAGAAACAATTCAATTTTATGCAAAATCACATACAAAGACGTTTGCCATAAATCATTGTGAAGAGGGGCGCATTGAGTGCAAGTTTACATCTGGTGATTATTTATATATGGGGCCCGGTGATATGTCCATAGGATGGCATATTCATGCTGATTATCAACATGAGAACTACTTCCCTACAAAGCTCTTTAAAGGGATTGTATTACTCGTAGATGTTGAAAAGGCTCAACCCGTATTAGATGCACTTGTGACTGAAGCGCGCATCGATTTGACTCAATTAGCAAATCGATTCTGTGAGCATTCTGACTTTGGTATGATGATGGAAGAGACAGAATCTGTTCGTCAGATTTTTTCTAGCTTATATAAAGTGCCTGATCAAATTAAAGGGCACTATTTTAAGTTAAAAGTTATTGAAATTTTCTTATTATTATCTATTATTTCTACAACTAATCATGAAAAGAGAAGCTCCTATCGTAAACAACAAGTAGATATTGTAAAAGCTGTTAATGAATATATATCTACACAGTTTATGAAACGGATAACCATAGATTCCTTGTCTGATCAATTTGATATTCCTACATCAACATTAAAGCGTTGTTTTAAAGGGGTATATGGTACGACAATCCATCAATATTTAAAGGAATGTCGTATTAATGCCGCTAAGCGCTTGCTTCAAGAGTCAGATCAATCTGTTTTAGAAATTGCTAATGCTGTAGGCTACGAGAATGGTAGTAAATTTACTAGTGCATTCAAAGAGTCCACAGGTGTAACGCCTAGTGCTTATCGTAAAGTATAAATACCTTAAGCCAAACTAAACCAAGGCATGCATTATAGTGTTAGTAATATTTAAAATATAAGTGTTTAAGGCTTAGAACGGGTAGGTTATAAAACTTAATATTGTCTGAAATGTATATTTTTGGTCTTTTCGGAGTAGATATGCAAGATACACTTTGCTAACATTAAAATATAAATGATATTCAATGTCATTATGTGTTGCTAAAGTGTATCTTTTTTTTATGGGTGTAAAAGATACAACATAATATATTTCATTAAATTTTAGGAGGGCACAATGAATAGGTGGGGACATGTAAAACGCAGCGTTATTCTGTCTAGTGCAGTTGCCTTATGGCTTAGTGCACCGCTTGTAGTGTGGGCGGGGAATGCGACTGTTACTACGGATGTTGTTCATGTCAAAGGTACATGGGCAGAAGAAGAAGCAAAATTGAACTCACAGCAAGTGCAAATCATTACCAAGAAAGAGATTGAAAAGAAACAGGCGAAGTCCGTCGAAGATATAATATTTACTCAAACAGGTGTATCTAGAACCGTTGATGCTATGGGCCGTGTTGGTGTATCCATCCGTGGTGCCGAAGCGCGTCACACATTAATTCTTGTAGATGGTCAACCGGTACTCGGCGATTTTGATAAGTACTCTGGTGCAGCAGACGAAGTGCAACGGCTAGGTACAGAAAACGTTGAACGTATAGAAGTTATCCAAGGTGCTGCCAGTGCTAAATACGGCTCTGATGCTATAGGTGGTGTAGTTAATATCATCACTAAAAAGGCGCAAAAGAAACCATCTTTGCAATTAAATGCAGAAGGTATGCGTCGTAAGAGCGATGGCGATGCGTTCCCATTCCAAAACTTTTTCATTCGTGCCGACTCTGGTCAAATGGGGAAATTAAAGGTCGGTTTATCTGGTAGTAAACGTGATCTTATGCCTGTTTTAGCATCCGTTAAACGTCGTGACTCCGGTATGGCTTTTGATTATGCTAAGCATAACTTCAAACCAAATGTACTTCGTTACTATGGTGATGCGGCAGATATTGGTCTTGTAGCAACTTATGATGCAAACGATAAAAATAAATTTGAAATGCGTCTCAACCGTTATACAGAAGATCTTGTACGCGATGTTAAACACTCTGACTCCGATTTAGAGCCACAACAACATTTCAAACGTACTGCGGACCGTAATACAGCAAACTTGCAATGGTCCTCTCGAGCTGGTAAAAGCGACTGGACTGTTGAAACTAACTACTCCCGCATCAAAGAAAATGACGTAGCCCTCATTAGTTATACTGGTCGTTCTGCTTATGAAGGCTCCAATGAGTTACGCTATATCGATAATATCGATCACCGTCAATTAGACATTCGAGCTAATGCAAACACACAGCTCAATAAAAATCATCTGCTTAGCTACGGCGTGAGCTATGCTCGTGAAGAAGGCTCTGGTAGCCGATTGAAGAGTTCCCCTAATACAAGCACTATGTACATCGATCCATGGGATTACGATAAGAGCTTGCTAGTAGATAAACTTGATCGTCTTGTAAGACGTAAAGGTGATAACAGTATTAAGGTATATTCTCACATCCATGACTACAAATTCATCAATTCCGGTGGTGGCATGCCACAATGGGATATGGATTATGAATACTATGGTGCTGAAACAGATGCTCAAAAACCAGGTATTACATACGATGACTATATAAATTATGGTTTATCTGAAAGTCGATTAAGTGATTGGTCTAGTACATCCCCTAATAATCAACCTGTAACGGATGAGTTTAAAGCTCGTTATAAAGCTTTAGAAGATCGTTTAAAAGCAGAAAATCCCGTATTATCTGCTACACGTGCCAATATCGTAGGTGACTACTTTAAATATGGCGAGTCCAATGACCCAGAAATGCGTAAAAAAGCGCCTAAGTTAAATGGTAAAGCTTTCTTAGAAGAGTACCGTAATCGAGACCAACGATTGACTACTGGTAGCGGTTCAATCCGCAAGTTAAACGCTTATATTTCTGATACTTGGCAAGTAAATAAAAACTTAACATTATCTCCAATTCTTCGCTTTGATAACAGTAGTCTATTTGGTTCCAATTTGTCTGCATCCTTGGGGATGACCTATAACGTAAATGGTAATACACACCGTAGATTTAAAGCCAATGTAGGTACTGGTTATACAGAGCCTGGTATGGGTGAATTGTGGTATAACTGGGAAATGTACGCTTCTAACCCTGTAGGGATTGGTGTAGCGAAACTCGGCTGGTACTGGGCTGGTAATCCTAATTTAAAACCTGAAAAATCTGTCAACTTTGATATGAGCTTGGAAGGTGAAAATAAAAATACTTACGCTCGCGTAGGCGTATTCCACAACCGCATCAAGAACTATATGTCTGTATACTTCACAGGGGACTTCATGGACTTTGCACCATACCTCAAAGGCGATGCGAAGTACCAACGGGCACCAGATATGATTTACAGCTTTAAAAATATTGGTAAAGCAGAAATCACAGGTGTTCAAGCGGAAGTACAACAAAAGTTCGGCAAATATTGGTCTGGTAAGTTAGGTTATACATACTTGCATGCCATCAACAAGAGTGATCCAAGTATGCCTCGTCAATTGCTTGATAAGCCTATGCACAAAGTTGACATCGGTATTACTTATGACAATCCTAAATCCGGTTGGAATGGATCCATTTGGGGTGATTACTATATCAACATGCTTGATAGTAATACCCTTAACAATGGCGGTAACTACTGGCCAGATATCTTGTCCGGTGATGCAGGCGTTTATAATAAGCAAACCTATGAAAAGAAAACATTTGGCATTTGGAACGTAATGGTTCAAAAACGATTTAATAAAAATGCCATGATGTACTTTGGTATCAACAATATCTTTAACCATCGCGATGATGACCGTGCTACACAAGAACGGGTATATCGCTTGGGCGTTAACCTTAAATTTGGTGGTGGTGACAGCAGCAAAACTACAGCAATCGGCAAATCCAAGAATGGCACAACTGTTAATGCAGTAGGGGCCAATACACCTAATGGCGCTAATGGCGAAGTAGTAAATGCAGAATCTGGTGTACAAAATGTAGCTGATGTAGTTCGTTTAACTGACTTTATTCATTCTGATTTTGATACCACAAAAGAGCGTGGTGTTACATTAGTTGGCGACTACAGAGCGCGCTGGATGGCACATGATGGTTCTAACAGACCGCAATCTCCATTTAGAGCTAACTCCGCTATCGGTTCTGCGAAAGCGAATATGTACGATGCTAATCGTCATAGCTTTGAACAACGCTTGCGCCTTGGCTTCGATGCACGCCTTAATGAGTTTACAAACCTCAAAGTTATCGGCAGTGCGACTGGCATGAGTGGTGTAGATACAAGCTGGACTCAATCTGATTCTAAAGGCTTTAACCATCAACGACTCGATACAGTGGATCTCACGAGACGCGTTAAAAAATGGGACGTATCTGTGGGCCGCTTAACAGAGCCTATGGGTGCGAGTGGCTATTGGTTTGGTCAATCTTATGACGGTGTTCGTGCCGTTTGGAATGGTCATGACTCTCAAGTTCGTATCGGCGTTGGTACTTTCAAACATAGTACAGGTATCACTGATTCTGCCTATACTCACGCAGTACATGAAGTTATCTACAGACCGCCAACAGCGGCTGAGTTAATCGGCATTAATCGCGATGAATTCCCATACGATATTGAAAGTGCTACTAAAACCGGTTCTGATGGTGAGAAAAAATCTAGTGAAGATACAGCTGCACCAGATAGCCCTAATGGTATTTATGATTCTACTTATAAAGGTAAGACAGATAGCATCTACTTCTATCAACAACTGAAAGACTTGCAAGCTGAATATGAAGCTTATAAAGAAACCTTGGATTTAAGATGGAGTAATCCAAATCGCGATCAAGAGCTTGAAAAGGCAAATGCTAAGCTTGTGGAAACACAACAAAAACAAGCTCAAGTGATGAGCCGCTTACAAGATATTCTTGCTAAGGCATACCCTACAGATATGGCTGAGAAGAAATTCTCCCTCGATATACCATCTGGTGGTTATGCAATGTATGAAATCACTAATAAGAATACAGGGGAAAAACTCTATAAGACCGGGGACATTATGTATAATGTGAACTCTTCTTTATACCCTGAATACTTAAAAGAAAAGGCTAAAGGTCTTATCGTATCTGCTGATAATAAAGATGCTTTAGTAAATCCTAAAGCCTATGTTGAAAAACATGGTGACGAGATTAATCAATCCGTAGCAGAAATTGCTAAATATAATGCTACAGATAACTGGAGCAACTATAACAATAGTGAGCTTGATGTGGTTTGGGTTAAACAACCAGATGGCACGTTCAAACAATCTTATGATTACTATGGACAACCAGCTAGTGATTATGAATTCACTGGTTACTTAGGTGCTAAAACATATAAATACGATAGTGGTAGTTATGTATTTAGTGATTATGATGCTAAAGATGCGATTTACAAAAAGAACTTTACAATGTCCTCTAATGACTGGGGTGAAGGTAGTTCTTACTATGGTTGGGGCATGCCAAATGCATTGTTCAACTATATGTATAATCTTGAAAAGGTTGTACATGATGCAGAGTCTGAAAACAAATTACCACGTGAAGCGATTGGTAAGATCATTGGTAACTTGATTCGTACAGAAGGGGTAGTTCTTGAAAAAGATACTGTACCAGCTATTGATAAAGCTGCCTTTGTTCAATACAAGAAACAAATAGGCTCTCGTCTTGGGTTACAAGCGTGGTATTTACGCTCCTTTGGCGGTAAAACGCATACATACCTAAATGCAAATGGCAACGGTAATGATGAATATAGCTTCTCCAATGTAGCTCATGTATTCGGTATCGGTGCTAAATATCAGTTAGGTGCTAATGCATCTGTTACCGTTGATTACGGTCAAAACCGTTCCAACTTGGGTCGTTATTTAAATGGTAACACTGTATACCAACACGAACGTGGCACAGCCGACTTTGCTCTTAAAGGTCATCAAATGGGTGGTACACCACACTTCTGGATGGCTCGTCTAGATATTGGTCGTGCCGACCTAGATATTCCTAAATCTTGGAATGCGTTCATCGATTACAAATACTTTGAACATGGCTCCTTCTTCGGTGGCAATGGTACTGGTGCAGTTCCGGATCGTTATCTCGACGGTATTCGCAGCTTTACATTCGGTGCTGGCTATGTGCCTCGCAAGGATTTACTCCTTGAAGCATTCTACACATTTGATGCGAAAGGTACTAATAAACGAGATACGTTATATGGTAGTGAAAGCTTTAAGTTAGGCGATTATACAAGAATTCAAGGGACCTACAGGTTCTAATGTTCAGTCTGTAAACAGGCAGAAAGGTTACTAATATGGAAAACTTAAATTATGTCATTCACTTGTTTCATAGCGGCGGATATGTAATGTATCCATTATTACTCTTGTCTTTCATGGTTATCGCTATCGCTGCAGAACGAGCTTTCTACTATCACAAATATGCCGGTAAAACTTTCGTTGTTACCCATGCAGTCAATGAACTAGCAAAATTACAAAATTGGGCAGAAATTGATAAAGTAATCAAAGAAAACCCATCTATTGCGAGCCGTATTGCAGAAGCAGGTTTACATAATGCTTCTAGCGAGGAAGCTATGAAAACAGCCTTTGCTGACCAAATGGGTGTAGACGCAGTAGGCTTCCGTAAATATATGGACTACCTCAGTGCAACAGTAACAATCTCCCCATTGTTAGGTTTGCTTGGTACTGTAACAGGTATGATTGGTTCTTTCAGTATCCTCGACTCCGGTGCAGGCGCGTCTGCTATCACTGGTGGTGTTGGTGAGGCCCTTATCGCTACAGCGTCCGGTTTGTGTGTAGCCATCATGGCATTCATTGTGTACACATTCTTTAGCCATCGTTTAGATTCTATTATTAATCAAATTGAAGGTATGTGCGTGAGTATCGTTAGTGCTAAACGAGAAGGGTGGAAATAATTATGAACTTACAAAGCTTTCGTATGAAAACAAAGCCTGAATTCATGATTATTCCAATGATTGATATTATCTTCTTCTTGTTGGTATTCTTCATGATGAATAGCTTACAAACAGTGGCTCAAAAAGCATTATCTGTACAATTACCACAAGCTACTAGTGCATCTGCACCGGCTCAGTTACCAGTTGTATTTACACTTGATGCGGAAGGGCATATTACAATTGATAACAATCCAATGAGTATTGATCAAGCAGAAGCTATGATTAAACAGCGGATTCAAGAAAATCCTAACGCTAGTGTTATCTTACAAGCCGACAAACGTGCAGCTCATGGTCAAGTAGTAGCAATTATGGATATGCTAAAACAATCTGGTGTTAAACGCTTGGCGATTGCAGCTGAACAGAAAGGATAACTATGGGACTAGGCATATCATGGAAAAAAGCAGCCATTATATCCGCCATAGTTCATCTTATTGCTCTATTTATTGCCGTAATCTTTTTCGTAGTGGTTCCAGCAATTCAAGACATGGAAACTTATGAAATCGACCTCACACAAAGTGTGCTCGATGATGGCGGCAGTGGTCATGCTGGTGGCGGTGGAGGAAATAGATCTGATCTATTCCCTAAACCACTATCAGCTGATGAAGTGGCGGCAAGAACAAAGGCTGTTGTAGCAAATGTTGATCCATCTACTGCAAGAGATATTCCTGATGCAGTAGATGTACCCCCGAAAGGCGGCGAACATAAAGGTAATACCTCTGGTGATAATTCCACAGGTGGTTCCGGCCCCGGACATGGTGGCGGCTCTGGCGGTGGAAACGGTACAGGTGATGGCACTGGCAATGGTGATGGCCAAGGTCAGGGGAATGGTAAGGGTGACGGCACTGGTAAAGGTGACGGTCATGGTACAGTGAAAGCGGCCTTTGATACGGAGGGATTCCGTGCAAGAGTGCAAGACAATGCACAAATGCCTTCCATGGCTTTAAAAAGAAAATTACAAGGCGATGTGACTGTACAAGTAACACTTGATACAAATGGTAGTCTTATTGGACAAAGTATTATATATTCTACAAATGAAATATTCAATGATGCAGCAATGTCTGCCGTAGTGGCCGCAACACCATATAAAAATCCAACAGGCGAAGATATCGATATCAAGGTACCAGTTGAGTTTAGAGGTCACGAATCCTCTGATGATGAGGAAGAATAAAAGTATCTATGTAATAGATCTATTTTAGTAATATACCCATCCAAGAATTAAAGGAGCTAATTATGAAATCCATTATTTTATATTCTTCCCTCACGGGAAATACAAAAAGCGTAGCGGAAGCAATGGCTTCCGTAATGCCTGAAGGTACACCTTGCGTTCCTGTAAAAGAAGCGCCTCAGAATTTAGCTGATTATGACACTGTTTTCGTAGGTTTCTGGGTAGACCGCGGTACAGCAAATAAAGAGGCTGCAAAATTGATTGAAACCTTAACAAATCCTAACATCGTATTTTTTGCTACATTAGGTATGTATGCAGATTCTGATCATGCTCGTGAAAGTATTGATAAAGCATCTGAATTACTACAAAATAAAGAATCCCTTGTAGATGGATTTGTATGCCAAGGTAAAATTGATCCGAAAGTCATCGAAATGATGTATAAAATGTTCCCACCTGGATCTGCTCATGGTCAAAGCCCTGAACGCGATGCCTTACATAAAGCGGCTGAAACGCATCCAGATGAACAAGACTTTGCAAATGCAAAAGAATTTACGAAATCTGTACTTGCAAAGTTGCAAGCCTAAACTGAAAGGGGATTGGAGTATGAGTTTAGCAAGTTTCTTTGAATCCATTCCGGAGAAACAACGCAATCTACAATTAGGTTTAGAATGCGATAATCCGATGAGTGGTGCCTTCCCTCATAAACGTGTTGTTCATGCAGGGCTAAATGGTATCTTAGTTTCGCCAAAGGAAACACAAGCCGTTTGGGATACATTAATGAATGGCACACCTAAAAAGAGTGAAATGCAATGTGCCTATATTCACATTCCGTTTTGTAAGACTAAATGCACATATTGTGGCTTCTTCCAAAATGGTACGAGTCAAAGTGTAGAGGACCAATATATTGATGGTCTTGTTAGCGAGTTAAAACTAGCTAGTGAGCGTCCAAGATTAAAAGATGGATTAATCCACGCCCTATTTATCGGTGGTGGTACACCAACATCGTTATCTCCATCAAACTCGGAACGATTGTTGAAAGCAATTAAAGAGTATTTGCCACTAGCTAACGATTACGAGCTTACCTTAGAAGGTCGTATTCACGATTTGATTCCTGAAAATCTCGATGTGTGGATGGCAAACGGCGTAAACCGCATGTCTATCGGTGTACAATCTTTCAACACAGAAGTTCGTCAAATGGTAGGCCGTCTAGATACGAAAGAAACCGTATTAGAACGTCTAGCAGCATTAAAGGCCTATGGTCAATGCTCTGTTGTTATCGACTTAATCTATGGTTTGCCTGGTCAAACTATGGAGGTTTGGGAACAAGATTTAGCTGATTTAGTAAGCTCTGGCGTAGATGGTGCTGACCTATATCAATTGAACGTATTTGATGGCAGTGATCTTAATAAAGATATTGCAAAAGGTAAGGTGCCAGCTGCTGCGACAACAGCAATGCAAGGGGATATGTTCAAATTCGGTCGTAAGTACCTTGATGAGCGTTCCTATCGCCGATTAAGCGCTGCTCACTGGAGTGCTAATAATCGTGAACGTAGCTTGTATAATATCTTGGCTAAAGCGGGCGTGCCTATGTTCCCATTTGGTAGCGGTGCCGGTGGTAACGTCGATGGGTACGGCATGATGTTGCATCGTGCATTAAAGCCATACGAAGATATGGTTAGTCGCGGTGAAAAACCATTCATGGCTCTTATGAAACAAAGTGAGTTACAACCCGTCGTAAATCAAGTGGTAAGCCAACTTGAACAAGGGTTCCTCAATATTATGAGTTTGGTAACACTAGATCCAAGACTAGAAGAATTAAACTGGCTCTATAAATTATGGGAAGAACGTGGTCTTGTAGCTTACAATGGGTTACTCTATAAATTGACTGCAGCTGGTGAATTCTGGACGGTAAACCTTACACAAAGTACCTTGGAGGCTGTGGAGTATATCATGACTGGTAAAAACTCCTTCGCTATGGAAGCGGTGGCCGCCCAAGATACGAAAACAACATCTAAAGATAATCCTAACCAAGAGGTACGTGGTATTGGTCAAGGTAAAGCTAATATTTCCGTACCAACAGATGAAGATTCCGAAGCACAACGCAAGGAAGCCCTTATAGCTAAGGCAAAAGCAGAAATCGCAAAAAGCGGTGCATCTGGTGAGTCAGCAGAGCGAATGGTAAAGGCTATGTACAATTTGAGTGCTGATGAAATTGAATATATGATGGAACGTATGATGTCTTAACCTGTTATATTACACCTTATATCTAACAACCTTTCTCACACACAACATATACTAAATAAGACAAACTACGTGACATACAGTACACTTTGTACTACAAAGTAGCCCCAGACCATGGTCTGGGGTTTACTTTTTATAAGGTGAAAGGTATTCTGTAACTATAAGAAGTAATAACACTATAAGAAAGAATAAAACTTTAAAATGTATAGAACTTAAAAGTATATAGTGCTTGATACCATATAGAATAGATACACTATATTCAAAGAACAACCAGAGTATAATTGTTGTATGAATAGTTATGTTTTCAGAGTTAGGAGATTAGTATGAGTACATTTCCTCAAAAACATATAGATATTGTTGGCATAGGTGCCAGTACATTAGATCGATTTATCGTCGTCGATCATTATCCTACAGGCCGTGAGGTACAACAAGTCGTATCGTCTACTACAGATGGTGGTGGGCCAGTGGCTACAGCATTAGCAGTGGCAGGAAAATATGGTGCCCGTACCGCAATGATTGATAGCATTGGTGATGACATGGTAGGTCGTCATATATTAGATGACTTTGAAAAATACAATGTTAATACAGAGGCAATTCAAGTTGAAAGCGGTGCTAACAGTGGGGTGGCAACAATCCTCGTAAAACAGAGTACTGGTGAGCGTGCTGTATTTTTTGAACGGTCTACTGCAACTGAGCCTGAGTTTTTAGATACCCATAAGCAGCTCATAGGATCTACCTATATTCTGCATATCAATGGTCGACATCGCCAACTCATGCGCTCTGCTATGGCCGTTGCAAAAGAGGTAGGCACTATTATTTCTTTAGATGGTGGTGCTCAGCGTTACGATGAAGACATGAAGCCTATTACTGAAGCCAGTCATATCGTTATCGTAGCTCGTGATTATGCTGAAAAATATACGGGTACAACTAATTTAGAAGAGGCTTGTCGTATCATTCATGAACGAGGTGCATGTATTGCAGGTGTTACAGATGGTGCTAATGGTAGTTATTTTGTATGGCCTGATGGAACATTTTATCGATGTGAACCATTTACTCAATCTACCGTAGTAGATACAACGGGGGCTGGGGATAGTTTTCATGGGGCTTTTTTAGCTAATTTAGTGCATACAATTAATCATATGAAGGGGCAAGACACAACTTCGACGACTAAGCATGACCGTGCATCTATACATGCTGTAGAGTTGCTCAAAGCTTGTGCACATTCCGATTTAGAGAAGGCCGCTATTTTTGCATCTGCAGTAGCTTCTTTAAATACACAAGGCATAGGCGGGCGCAGCCCACTACCAACGTTAAAGTCAGTGCAGGAACTAATAGGATAGGACTATGGTTATGTGGCAAAATACTTCAAAAAATCAAGTTCAGCAATATATGCAACAAAATCCTTATCGCCTATTAGCCCTTAGCTTTTTTGCTACCATGACTATAGGGACGATATTACTCATGTTGCCCATATCACATGCTCAAGGCCTTAGTACAACGCTTGTAGATGCAGCTTTTACCGCAGTATCTTGTGTTTCTGTAACTGGATTGTCAACAGTAGATACCTATCATCATTGGTCCTTGTTTGGCAAAATCGTCATGGTAATCCTTATCCAATTAGGTGGTTTAGGGATTGTTTCCTTTACCACTATTATTGCTCTAGTATTAGGGCGACGGGTAGGTCTGAAAAATCGCGTGCTTTTGTCAGAAGATGTAGGGCAAGATGGCATGAAAGGGCTTCTACACATTACGAAGAAGCTAACCATTTATACCTTTTGTGTCGAAATAATTGGGGGTATTATCTATACCATTCAGCTATATCCCTATATTGGTGATGCTGCTTTATATACGGGGATTATGCAATCTATTTCCAGCTTTTGTAATGCAGGATTTATATTCTTTGATAATGATCTACCTTATGCTATGGTGGGCGATGTATTATTTAATATGAATACAATGGCCCTTATTGTAATAGGTGGTTTTGGGTATCTCGCAACTTTTGATATTTGGTCGCATCGCAAGCTACGACGATTTGTAGATTTAAAACTACATACAAAAATAATGTTAGTTGGTACAACGGCGCTCATCCTTTTAGGGACTATTATTTTCTTGGGGGTTGAGTGGGCGAATCCCAAAACGTTTGGTCCTTTACCTATATGGAACAAGATCATGGCATCTTTGTTTCAATCGATTACACCTCGTACAGCGGGGATTGCAACTGTAGATTATAATGATTTACATCCAATTACACTGTTTATTACCATCATTTTTATGTTTATTGGGGCAGGTCCTAACTCTACAGGGGGCGGTGTTAAGATTAGTACTATTGCCGTCGCTTTTCTAGCATCGCGTACATTATTTAATAACCGTTCTGATACAGAGGTTTTTGAACGTCGTATCTCGTTGATTACTGTACTTAAGGCAAATGGGATAATCTTTTTATCTATCCTTTTTGTTTTATTTGCTACTTGTTATTTGGCTTGGGATGAGCCATATGACTTTATTCGACTGCTTTTTGAGGTAACTTCTGCCTTTGGGACCGTAGGTCTTACAACGGGTATTACACCTAATTTATCTGAAAGTAGTAAATGGGTGTTAATGCTTGTTATGTTTACAGGTCGTGTAGGGGTTATGACTGTTATTGGTACTTGGGCGCTAAGAACGGCACCGACTAAACCAATTAGCTATGCAGAAGAGCGTGTATTGTTATAAAAATAGATTAGATTGAATATAAAAGAGGTCATATATGAAACATAAAACGATAGCAGTAATAGGTCTTGGTCAATTTGGTGGCACTGTTGCCAAGATGTTAGCTTCCATGGAGCATGAGGTATTAGGTGTAGATATTGATCCAGAAGTTGTACAGAAAATTTCGCCATTTATAACACATGCTATAGTTGCAGATACAACTGATGAAGAGGCAATCAAAGAATTGGCCCTAAGCCAGTTTGATATGGTTATTGTGGCTATAGGTGGAAATCTTCAAGCTAATTTAATGACAGCTATGCTTCTTAAAGAATTAAATGCACCTAAAATTGTGGCCAAGGCTGAAAATAATATACAAGGCAAAATGCTTCATAAAATAGGTGTAGATCAAGTGATTTACCCTGAATACGATATGGCATTACGCCTCGTACAGTTTTTAACTAGAGACCATGTGATGGATTATTTACAACTATCTAAAAATATTAGTCTCATAGAAATTAAGGTGCCAACATTCTTGGTGGGGTCTAACTTAAAGGATTCTAATTTGCGTGAGAAATATAATCTTAATGCAGTAGGCATAAGACGCGGTGAAGATTTAGAAGTTCCACCAAACCCAATTACCATTCTCGGTGAAGATGATAAATTATTAGTAATTGGGAATAATTCTGATTTAGATGCATTAACGGTGTAGTAAGTATACGAAAGAGATATAATTATATCGAAAAAATGTGATACAATAAAAATAGAATTCAGTATAGGCCATACGTATTCGTATGGCCTTTTTAGATAGAAATGAAGGTTAGTATGACAGAAGAACAATACATAACAGCGCTGACCAATAACCCCCATGGAATTCGGAATATTCCAAACCCTACAGAAGCAATGCAACTTACCTGCGTAACTCAAAATGGCATGTTGTTGCAATACATTAAAGAACCTACCGAAAAGGTTATTGAAACGGCGCTTTCACAATCACCACGAGCCATACAATTTGTGGAACATCCTACAGAAGAACTATTACAGGCCTTGGTGGAAAAAGATTGGGCTGTTTTAGAATATATCGACAACCCATCTGATGCAGTTATTCAATGTGCACTCGATCAATCTGGGTGGGCTATTCGCTATATTGCAAATCCATCTGAAGCACTGCAGTTAGAAGCTGTAAAGTCCAACTACGATGCTTTGCAATATATTAAGGAGCCTAGTGAAGCCGTACAATTGCAAGCAGTTAAAGAGAATTACTTGGCCTTGCGCTATATTGATGAGCCTAGCGTAACGGTTTTAGAAGCGGCAGTTAAACAAGATCCACAAGCAATGCGACAAATCACAAAGCTTACAAAGGAATTGGCATTGCACCTATTTGGTGTAAGTGCTGCCACACTAGGGTATATACCAAATAATTTAGGTGTCACTGTGGACGAAATTAAATCGATCATCATTAGCGCCATCTCTAGTGATACAGCTGATGAAGACTATATTCGTGAATTGATTAACAACCAAGCTATCGGTGGACGCCAATCTAAATGGCATATCGACTTATTGTCACTTATAGACGCTTATGGAACTAGAGCTGTTAAGAAAATTGCAGTCAGTGAATATTTGAAGTATTAGAAATGGAGACACAATGAACTTTATAGATACAATGGCAAGTGTAGAATTAGTGCTTGCTGCTAATCAAGTGCCTTTGCTCGTTGGTGAAACGGGCATTGGTAAAACATCTCTTGCGGCACGCGTAGCTACTGTGCATGACTGGGAATTGGTAACCATTGATGGAAATCTTTTAAAAGAAGGTGAAATTGGTGGTTTACCAACTGTAGAATCTGTAACACATACAGATGGTCGTGGTAACACACATTCTGTAAAGACTACAGTGTATGCTGTACATCATACGTTGGAACATGTGGCTCAAGCTGTGGATAAAGGTCGTCAAGTATTACTATTTATCGATGAAATTAACCGTGCTGAACATGCAGTACAACAGGAGTTAATGAATCTTATTTTGAATCGTGAAATCAATGGCTTCTCTTTAAGTGATCAAGTGCGTATCATCGCCGCTATGAACCCTGAGGATTCTTTTGACTACCAAACTATCGACATGGACCCGGCACAACAAAACCGCTTTGTATGGCTCTATATGAATGCTGATTATATGCAATGGATTGACTGGGCTATAAGTGCTGGTATTGAGGAAAAAGTTATCGAATTCATTTCTTCCTATCCAGAGTATTTAAATCAACGACATGAAGATGATATTGATGCTACACCACGCTCCTTTGAACGCGTATCTGGCCTGTATACGATTTATAAAAACCAAGAAGATTCAGCCTATAGTCGCGATGTATTTATGAATGTTATCCGCGGTAACGTAGGTAAACTCATTGCTGAGGCGTTTGTAAACTTTATCGAGTCAGACCAAGAACCACTTATTACCTTTGATGATGTATTGGCGGCGGTTCAAAAGCCAGGAGCCATTATGTCTATGGCTGAACAGGTTAAAAGTGAAAGTCCAACACGCTTATACGTAGCGGCTAAAAATATGTTGCATCGTTTAAACCGCAATAGCAATGCCGAAGAAGTTCATCACTTCATTGAATTCCTTACATTGTATCCAGGTGATCTACGCGTAGCAGTTATGAAAGATTTACGAAACACTTATGAACGGGTATACGCCTATGCGATTGAAGATGACTTGTTCATCGATACCTTCTTTGAAGCACAAAAATAGTTCTGCTCCATAGTTAACTAAATGAAGCTGTCCATATGGATAAAGAAATTTAGCGAATGATTGGGGATACAATAACCAATATATAAAACATGATATACATAAAATCTGATGTTAAACGAAAAAGGAGGTGGAATGATGCAACGAAATTTAGATAAAGATGATATTCGCGACGCCTCTGATTTACTCACTCATATAGACGGGTGGGAGAAAACAGGTTCCTATGATGAGAAGGCCATCGAGGCTCTCGATCGTTGGCATGCAAAACGGGAACGTATTCATCGTGAAGCAGAGGCCTTGTACACGCAAATCTATGCTGCCTACGAAGCCTATGTAGATAGTTATGAAGAGCAACATCATAGCATGGAACCAGAACGTATAGCGGCGGACTTGATGAACCATAATATGTCTGATAGTCATATAGGGACCATAGGACGTGCCTTAGATGAGATACAAATTGAAGGTACTGATTTTGCGATAATGCAACAAGCCGTTATGACACCTGCCTTTGAGCAACGATTATGGAATATTTTGCATGATGTAAATAGTTTACTCCTTGAAGAGGACCAATTCTTTGGTTACTTCTATTTGCAAATGGTGCATCGTATTCGCTTTGATATGACCAGTGCCTTCGGTATTAATCTAAAACAAGGTGGCTATGTATTATATGTAAATCCTTTTATCTTACTACGCCAGCCACCAGATGTTATGAAGGATGGCATTAAGCGTGAAATTCTTCATATCATTTCTGCACATTTGATGCGCGTAAAAACATTAAGTCAAAGCTATAATAAAACGGCTGTACATATGGCGATGGATATGGTAGTAAATGACTACTTAGAACATGTTGATCGTGATGCGGTTACTGTAGCCAATGTAAATGAGCGTTTTGGATTGATGCTCAAACGGTTCCGTACCATTGAGTATTACGCCAAGGCCATCGATAAGGCGATGAAGGAAAAGCCTGAACTCTTTGTACCTGTAGATAATTCTGATACAGCTGTAGCTATGGAGTTTGACCCTCAAACTAGCCATGATATTTGGGATGAATCTGATTCCATTGATACGGATACGATGGACCAAATTACGGAGCGCTATATCAACGAAGCCTCAAAAGGTGATATGGAAGGATATGTGAAGAGTCTCATCGATACCTTCCAAAAGACACGTCGTGCTCTTCCGTGGTATTTCTACCTTAAAAAGCTCATGGGCAAGGTAGCAAGTGGGTACAAAAAAACGACGATGCGTCGCAATCGTCGTCAACCTGAGCGCTTGGAGTTGTCTGGTACCTTGCGTCAACATAAGGCTAATGTATGGGTTGCTCTCGATATGAGTGGTAGTATTACCGATGCAGAGTTTACGAACGCCTTAGAACAAGTACTGCAAATTGTACATGCCTATAACCATCGCATCACTGTTGTAGAATGTGATAATGAGGTGCGTCGTACTTATACGATGGAATCTGTAAAAGATGTAAAGCCTCGCCTTGATGTGCGCGGTGCAACAGCTTTCTCTCCTGTATTTGCTTTAGCCAATCAAAACCGCGTAGATTTATTAGTATACTTCACGGATGGCAAAGGAGAGGAACGCTTACGAGAGGCTCCGAAAGGATATAAGGTTTTATGGGTTCTTACAGGGGAAAATCCTCAACTATCCCTTCATAATCCGTATGGCATGGTTCGTGAACTAGGTTATGTGGGTGTAGATGAAACACAAGATATAGATGAATTCGTACGTATGTCTAGTCGTAGTGGCTTTTCTATGGCTAACCAAGAGGTATAAGCTGCTTTATAAAGGTGAGCAGTGATATATTTTGGTTTAACCTAGAGGAGCGTTTATAAAAGCATATAAAAATGACGCAATTCCTTAGAATTGCGTCATTTCTACGTAGGTGTTATTTTTTATTTTAGTTATTGAGCTCGATCGAGGAACCTGGATCGATAATGAGGGCTGTTTGATTATATTTGCCTTCAACTAAGCTTGTAAATACACCTGGTTCACGGTCGATAACAGGCCATGTTTTGTAGTGAATTGGAATGGAGATACGCGCTTTTACATAAGAAGCGGCAAGAGCTGCATCTTCAACACCCATCGTGAAGTTATCACCGATAGGAAGTAAAGCGTAGTCAATATCGCCAAAGCGATTCAACAACTTCATATCGCTAAAGAGTGCTGTATCACCTGCGAAGTATACAATATCTCCGTAGAAGTCTACGATACAACCTGCTGCATGACCGCCAGGGATACCTGCGCCGTGGAAGGCTGGAACTATGCGAACAGAACCGAATTCAAAGTCAAATTTACCGCCTAAATGCATAGCGTGTGTACGACAACCAGCAGCTGCTGCTTTACCAGCTACCTCTGCAGTAGAGATAACGAGCGCATCATTTGCTTTAGCAATGAAATCTGTATCGCCATAGTGGTCATCGTGACCATGGCTGACAAAGATATATTGGCATTTGATATCTTCTTTTTTTGCGATATCCCATGTATTACCTGTTAAGAATGGGTCGAAAATCATGGACACATCACCGCGAGTGAGCATAAAGCAAGCATGACCGAAATAAGTTAGTTTTGTTTTCATAGGAACACTTCCTTCCTTATACATATAAATCTTAATTCTATTGTATAATATAACTAATGAAAATAAAACTATTGATGATAATTTATGCATAATTAGTAAGGATATAGTATGGATTTAACACATTTTGACCAAGATGGTAATGCTTGGATGGTGGACGTATCCGATAAGGATATCACATCCCGCACAGCCATCGCAGAAGGATTCATAGCAATCAATGATGCAATTTATGAGCGCATTGCTGCAGGTACTATAAAAAAGGGCGATGTCCTTAGTGTTGCGCAACTAGCTGCTATTATGGGAGCTAAGCAAACGAGCAATCTCATTCCTCTTTGTCATCCATTAGCACTCACAAAGGTTGAGGTTCACTGCTCTTTAGTAGATGGTGAAAGCCCTGCTTGCACTGATGAAAATCATAACAAGGCCGTTAAGGTACGTGCCATCGTTAAGACTACTGGAAAAACGGGCGTTGAAATGGAGGCCCTTACAGCTGTACAAGTGGGATTGCTCACCGTATACGATATGTGTAAGGCCATCGATAAAGGCATGATTATGGGCCCTACATACCTCGTAGAAAAAGAAGGCGGGAAAAGTGGACATTTTGTGCGTTCCTTTGTAGAATAATATAGATATAAAGAATAGGGGAACGAAAATGGAAATAGTACTTTATGAGCCAGAAATCCCTGGCAATACAGGAAATATAGCGCGTTTATGCGCAGCTAATCACATGACCCTACATCTTATCAAACCACTTGGTTTTTCTATCGACGATAAGCACGTGAAACGAGCTGGTCTCGATTATTGGCATTTGGTAGATGTACAGGTACATGAAAATATTCAAGAGTTGTATGCGAAATATCCTGATCGCAGATATTTCTACGCTACTACAAAAGCAAAGCATACCCACTCCGAGGTAAAGTATGAAATCGGAGATATGCTCGTATTCGGCCCTGAATCAAGAGGCTTGCCTGAAAGCTTATTAGAAGGTGTTGAAGAAACATGCATTCGTATACCAATGGTAGATGAGGCGCGTTCTTTAAACTTATCTAATGCAGTAGCTATTATTGCATATGAAGCTATGCGCCAACTTGATTATCCAGATCTTAAAGCCGAAGGCAACTGGATTCAACCTAAATAAATATACTTTCACCATTGAGATATATACAATAAATATGTGTTAGAAATCCTACCCAATCTACATGAGAGGTAGTATTTTGACAGGTGTTGTTAGAGGAGGATATTATGAACTACGATAAAGCTCATGATTTAGCTCACGCTATGCGTGAATCCGAAGAGTACAAAGAGTTAATGGCAGCTCAAGAAGCTTTGAAAGCTGACGCAGTAGCAGCGGCGTTGGTACGCACATTTATGGCACAACAAATGCAATGGGAATACGCAAAGTTGTCTGGTGCACCAGAAGCTGATGAATTGCAAAAGAAACAAGAGGAATTGATGCCTCAAATTCAAGAAAATGCTGCAGCGGCTGCTTATTTACAAGCACAAATGCGTTGGAGCCAAATCTCTAATGATATTTATAAAATCATTAGCGAACCAATCACTGAGGGGATGAAAGTGTTAGATCATGGCGAACAACAACAACCAAAACATTAAGGACTTAAAAGAAGCCTTATTAGAGAAATTACCTAGTACACGTGTACGAGAACAGGAACTGCTTTGTCATCATACGACATTTAAAATTGGTGGTCCTGCTGATTTATTTATTGAACCTACAACGATGGATGAGTTGAGCTTTACGCTACGCAAGATTCACGAATTACAAGTGCCTGTAACTATTATTGGTTGCGGCTCCAATATTTTGGTGAAAGATGGTGGTATTCGCGGTGCTGTCGTATCGGTTCGACATATGACACAAATCATGGATTGCAATGATAATGTATTATGCATTGGTTCTGGTTATATGTTAAAAGATGCGTCTGAATTTGCCTGGGAAAATGGTCTATCTGGTCTTGAGTTTGCCATCGGTATTCCAGGAACATTGGGTGGTGCTGTATTCATGAATGCCGGTGCTTATGACGGGGAAATGAGTCATGTAGTTACATCAGTACTTGCTGTAGATTTTGAAGGAAATATCAAGGAGTACGATGCATCTCATTTAGATTTCGGATATCGTCATAGCGTATTCCACGATAACCATGAGGTTATTGGGGAGGTTATTATGACGTTACAACCTGGTGATAAGGATGCTATTAAGGCTCGTATGGATGAGTTAACAGAAAAACGCGAATCCAAACAACCTTTAGAATTTGCTAGTGCCGGGTCTACCTTTAAGCGTCCACCAGGGTACTTTGCAGGTACTTTGATTGAACAAACAGGTCTTAAAGGGTTATCTGTTGGTGACGCACAAGTATCTCATAAGCATGCTGGTTTTGTTATCAATACTGGCAATGCTAAAGCTAAAGATGTACTTGATCTTATTAAAGAAGTACAAAAACGCGTATATGATCAACATGGTGTACATCTGGAGCCAGAAGTACGTATGATTGGTGAAGATTAATACAAACTAAATATTAATACAAGATTTCTTATGTGACGTTCCTTTTATCTTATTTGAGGCAAGGTAGCATAAGAAATCTTTTTTTTATACCATATGCTTATGTAGCTAATTTAGTCTTAAGATGAGTCAAAAGTATAATCAAATGTAGAAATTGCCATGATTAGAAATCCTATACTTCTTTGACTTTTTTCTATAGACTACGTTATAATTAAGTGTTGCCAATTTTGGGAATATACCTATATAGCGACTTTCACAAGCGTTATATGATATAGAATATACTGAAAGAATTAAAGGGAGGATCTTATGATTCGCGAAAATCTTCGAAATGTAGCGATTATCGCCCACGTTGACCATGGTAAAACTACTTTGGTGGACGCGTTATTAAAACAAAGCCATGTGTTCCGTGAAAATGAAAAAGTAGCAGAACGCGTAATGGACTCCAACGACTTGGAACGTGAACGCGGTATTACTATTTTGTCTAAAAACACTGCTGTTATGCATGATGGCATTAAAATCAATATCGTTGATACTCCAGGCCATGCTGACTTCGGCGGCGAAGTAGAACGTGTACTTAACATGGTTGATGGCGTATTGCTTCTCGTAGATGCTTATGAAGGTCCAATGCCTCAAACTAAATACGTTTTGCGTAAAGCTTTAGAACAAAAATTGAAACCAATCGTAGTTATCAACAAAATCGACCGTCCTGACCAACGCGTTAAAGAGGTTGAAGATGAAGTTCTTGAATTGTTCATGGAACTTGAAGCTGATGATGACCAACTAGATTTCCCTGTAGTATACGCATCTGCTCGTGCTGGTGTGGCTAAAACTAACTGGGATGACGAAGCTGTAAATATGGAACCATTGTTTGAAACATTGATCGAAGAAATTCCTGCACCACAAGGTGATTTGGAAGGTCCTCTTCAATTCATGGTTACTACACTTGATTACGATAACTTCATCGGTAAAATCGCAGTAGGCCGTATCGTTCGCGGTAAAATGAAACCTAACCAACAAGTAGCTATCATGACTGGTGAAAGCACTCGTAAAGCGAAAATCGGTCGTGTATATACATACAATGGTTTGAACCGTGTTGAAACTGACGAAGCTGAAATGGGTGATATCATTGCGTTCGCTGGTATCGACGATATCAATATCGGCGAAACTGTAGCAGATGCTGAAAATCCTGAAGCATTACCATCCATCTCCATCGACGAACCAACATTGTCCATGGTATTCTCCGTAAACAACTCTCCATTCGCAGGTCGCGAAGGTGAATTCGTTACATCCCGTCACTTACGTGATCGTTTGTTCCGCGAAGTAGAAACTAACGTTTCTATGAAGGTAGAAGAAACTGATTCTGCAGATGCTTTCAAAGTATCTGGCCGTGGCGAATTGCATTTGGCTGTATTGATCGAAACTATGCGTCGTGAAGGCTATGAATTACAAGTAGGTAAACCTCGCGTAATTTTCAAAACTATTAACGACAAATTGTGCGAACCATTAGAAGCATTGACTATCGACGTACCTCAAGAATTCATGGGTACTGTAATGGAAAATCTTGGTCAACGTAAAGCTGAATTGACTAACATGGTTGAGTTAGCTGGTTACCTTCGCATGGAATTCGTAATTCCTGCACGTGGTTTGATCGGTTTCCGTGCACAATTCTTAACAGCTACAAAAGGTAATGGTATCATGAACCATGTATTCCATGGTTATGCACCATACAAAGGCGAAATTCCTTCCCGTACACGCGGTGCCTTGGTAGCATTCGAAAATGGCGAAACTACTCCATATGGTTTGAACTCTGTTCAAGACCGTGGTACATTGTTCGTTGGTCCTAACCAAGACGTGTACGCAGGCCAAGTTATCGGTGAAAACACTCGTGAACTTGATATGGATGTTAACCCATGTAAGAAAAAACACGTTACTAACATGCGTTCTAGCTCCTCTGATGAAGCAGTTCGCTTGACTCCACCTCGTATCTTCTCCTTGGAACAAGCTCTTGAGTGGATCAACGATGACGAACTTGTTGAAGTAACACCTGAAAGTATTCGTATGCGTAAAACAATCCTTGATCGTAACGCACGTGCGAAAGCTGCTAAAAACAAAAAATAATATCCTTAGTGATATAAAACGACGCTCCTATGGGGGCGTCGTTTTTGTTATATATAACAAAGAAGATATTCCTATTTATTATATTCATATGAAAAATTGGTGATAATTTTATCATTTATGATTAATAGGAATATAGAACCTTGTATATATGGAGTTTGCATAATATCTTGCTGATACGGGTATCGGTATATACGGAATATCCATATCGATGTATAATAATAGCAAGTTTGTTGAAATCAATTATTGATTATGGAGGTTCTTATGAATAAGAAAATTTTAGCATCTTTATTTGCTGTAGGTTTAGCTGCAGGCTATGTATGCTCTTCTGTTGATGCACATGGTGTGTTCTTCGCTAACCGTACAGATGAAAAAGTACTTGTATTAGGTGAGGGTCCTGTAGATAATGCTTATAGTGCAGATATGGTAAAAAATATTACTGCATATGATGTACAAGGCAAACAAATTCCTGTACAAGTTGTGAAGCATGAAAAAAATGTAGCTATTATTCCACCAGCAGACCTTGGTGTAACTGTAACTAATTTTGATTATGGCTACTGGACTAAGACTAAAGATGGTAAAACAATTCATAAACCAATCACCGAAGTTCCTGGTGCGGTTAAGAGTACACATGCTATCAAATATGATGTTCATTACTGGAATGCACAAGCAAAACCATTTGTAGATAAGAATGCATTTATTCAAATTGTACCTTCTGTTAATCCATTGACATTAAGAAAAGGTGATACATATGAAATCCAAGTGTTTAAAGATGGTAAACCATATGCGAATGCACCTCTTATCAAAGATTTAGTAAATGATTTAACTGGTGAAGCTAAAGCCGATGAAAATGGTAAAGCTACTGTAGCTGTTACAGCAGATGGCTTAAATGTAGTAGGTGTTGAAGTTGCATTCCCTACACAAAATAAAGGGGAACAAAATAAATACTTTAGTGCATTGTCCTTCCTTATTTCTCCTGAAGAATAATAATTAGTAATTTTAGTACTTACCGAGTGTGTGAGTTAATAGAAGACCTCCTTAGTTGGACTAAGGGGGTCTTTTTGTGCTTTTTAGGTGTTATAAATTTTATGTGATTTAGTGAGAGTATTATAAGCATGATATAAGAAGGAGAGAATTATGAAGATTAGACGTCATGTATCAGCCGTGATGACTGCACTAGTATTAACAGGTATATCTTATTCTGCTATGGCTACAGAAATTAATGCCACTAGCGATAAAGCAGAGGAGTTACTGGGTTTAACAATGGGCTCACCAGTACAAACGCAACCTGAGGTTAAACACATAGAGGATACATTAACAGTTAATGTACATGGTAAAAGTTTAACAGAGGCCGGTAAAAGTAAGAACGTTACAGGCATCTATAATGGCTTTGGTTCACAACTAACTGTAGATAAAGACCTTATTGTACGATTAAAGAATGATGCACCAGCATCGAAGCGAGAATTAGGTCATTATTATATGAGTGCTGTTTATGCTGGTTACGGTGGGAAGGTGCCACGTCTTAGCAAGGATAATCCGGACCGAGATTTTGGGGATACTAATATTCACGTTAAAGGTAATGTGGATATTGATGCTATCGGCTCTGGTTTACAAGTTAATCAACGAGGTCATATCCTTGTTGATGGAGGCGGTAAGATTATCACTCATCCTGTAGAAACATCTGATACCTATTCTGTAGTAGCAGAAGAAGGGGATGTATATGTTAATGCAGGCGCTGATGGCAAACATCCAGGCACTCATGACTTAGTTGCTGTTGGTAATGTAGGCCTTATCAACAAGGATTATGGCCGCGATCCAAACCATAATGAAGAACCGACGAATGTAGGTTTAGCTTTTACAACACCAAACTCTAGCCTTACTGGTGCTGTCTTAAATGAATATGCTGAAAGCAATAAAAATCCTCATAATTCTGGTGCAGATATTTACCTACAAAATGGTGCTACTTGGAATAATGAGTGGATTGGTATGGAGCGCCCTACACCTAAAAAAGAACGTCCATCAGGGGATAATGCAGCGTACCTATACAAGGGCAGTAAGGTTCGCAATCTTGTAGGTGGTGTTAACCCAACTGCAGCAGGTAACATTCATCCTATCGATGCGCGGCCTATAACAATTCAGAACTATAGCGGTTATGTGAATGCTATTTATAAATCTGGTGTGCCGGCTAGTGATACAGGAAAAGGGCAAATCATCGTTGAACATGCGGCGGATAATAGCCATATTACAATGAAAGGCGACCATTCCGGTAATACCATCGACGATGCAAGCTACAAAAAGGATATTCAAGCATTAGCTAAGAAATTACAATACACAGGCAATGATAAGAAACTTAGCACAACAGTTCAAATTAATGAAGGCGTTACTACACCTGGTGCTGTTGCAGACCTAGGGGCAGATCATTTTGATTCTCAAGGTCATCTCGTTGTAGATGATACAACAAAAGTTGTTCGTGCTAGTGAATCATCGCTCGTAGGTGGCACAAAATCTGCCCTTACTTCAACAGTTATGGCGTGGAAAAATAATACTAATGATTTACAACGTCGTTTAGGTGATCTTCGTCTAGCTAATACAGATAAAGGAATATGGGCTAAATATATAGGTGGTAAATCTAAGATTACAGATGGTGCTGATGCACATATGACATACAATGGCGTACAAATCGGATATGATCATAAAGCCTCCAATGGCTGGATTTTCGGCGGTGCCCTAGATTACAGTACATCTAGTAACTCTTATGTCAACGGCAGTGGCGACGGTAAACTTGGCGGTATAGCCTTATATGGTACAAAGCAACATGAGGATGGTCGGTATATAGATATCATCGCTCGTGGTAATAGATTATCCAACGACTATAGCCTTAACTCTATGAGAGGCCAACGTTTGAATGGTAACTACCATACATACGGTATATCCTTGAGTGCCGAATATGGTAAGCGTATTAAAAAACAAAACGGTTTCTACCTTGATCCTAGCGTAGAATTCATATTAGGCCGTTTAAAAGGCGTGTCCTATGATGCGGCTATTGCGGGCGGTGGCTCTATGCATGTAAACTCCGATGCTGTGAACTCTGCTGTAGGTAGAGTGGGAATTGGCATCGGCAAAGAAACAGAGAAATCTAATATCTTTGCCAAATTGGCGCTAGCTCACGAATTCTCTGGCAAGTTGAATACAACCTATTCTGCACCAGGTAACCCAACAGTACAAACAACTGTAGATTTAAAGGATACATGGCTTGATGCGGAAATCGGCGGTTCTTGGAGCGTTCGTCCTAGTACATATCTATATGGTACATTCACTAAAAACTTTGGTGCTACCATAGATAATACATGGCGTATTGATGCAGGCGTTAGACATAACTTTTAATTAAATATATGAAAACTCTGTAGTAGCTTGAATTGAGTTGCTACAGAGTTTTTTATATAAAAGTGTTTATGTGAATTATTCTATAGCGGCAAATAGGCAATATTAACTGGCTTGCTGTGATGGACAGACTTTAACAATTTTGTATTTCTGTGATAGTATATAAAGGCTAGTTAATGTGTAACTTCTTAAGTAAGAGTTAGGAGGATATAATATGAAAGTTCTAATCGTAAATGGTAGTAGCCATGTAAACGGCACAACAATGCAAGCTATACAAGAGGTACAAAAGGTATTTAGTGAAGCCAATATAGATACAGAGGTCATTCAGCTAGGCAATAAACCTATTCGAGATTGTATTCAATGTGGTTATTGTTTTGAACATGGTGAATGTGTATTCAAGGATGATGATGTAAATGCCTTTGTAGAAAAAGCGAAGGATGCAGATGGATTTATCTTTGCAACACCTGTATATTATGCACATCCGAGTGGACGTATTTTATCCTTTTTAGATCGCGTATTCTTTAGTGCAGAAAGTGTAAAGCCAAATCCATTTGCCTTTAAACCAGGTGCATCTATCGCCGTAGCTCGTCGCGGTGGTACAACGGCTTCCTTTGATGTACTTAATAAATACTTTGGTATTTCTCAAATGCCAATTGCAGGCTCTACATATTGGAATATTAGCCATGGTCTAGTAGCAGAAGATGCTAAGCAAGATGAAGAAGGTATGCAAACCATGCGTAACTTGGCTAGAAATATGGTTTGGATGATGCGTAGCTTTGCTGTAGCTAAGGAACAAGGCGTACCATATCCAGATACAGATAAAGAGAAAAAAGTATCTACGAACTTTGTACGTTAATACCTTAGCTCTTGGTGAGGTACTATAGGAGTTATGATGGTTAAAATTTTATTCATTTGTCATGGTAATATTTGTCGTTCAACGATGGCTGAGTTTTATATGAAGCATATCGTTGCGAAAGCTGGACTTAGCGATTCTATTTATGTTGAGTCTGCCGCTACATCTCGTGAGGAGATAGGGAACGACACCCATTATGGAACTAAAAAGAAATTAGATGAAATGGGTATTCCTTATACTCGTCGTAAAGCTCGTCAAGTAACGGTTGATGACTATCATAATTTTGATTACCTCATTATCATGGATGAAAATAACGGACGTAATTTAAAACGTATTATTGGCGATGACGTAGACGCTAAGGTGTATAAGGCTATGTCTTTTGTTGGTGAAAGCTGTGATGTAAAGGATCCTTGGTATACGGGAAACTTTAATGAAACCTATGATGATGTAAGTCGTAGTTGCGATGCTCTATTAGCATTGATTAAAGGAAAAATATAAATATAAAGACCTTACTATTAGATGATGTAGCAATAGTGATTGAGTTTTAACTATAGTTATTCCAAACTTGAATTGATTTAATAGTAAGGTCTATTCTATATACAGACTATCTTGCTTTATACTTTATACTATCGAACCATAACGTAATATGGTATAATTTTTAGGTATTCATGCGCCTATAGCTCAGGGGATAGAGCGCCGGTCTCCGGAACCGGGTGCGCAGGTTCGATTCCTGCTAGGCGCACCAAATAAAAGGCTTCTCGAAATTTCGAGAAGCCTTTTTATGTGTCTTTATTCTTTAGCTTGATATCTTTATTCTTTAGGTTGAGGTATAGTTTAGAAAATTATATGTTAGCATCTATATTTAGTACAACGAATACCTCTTGATTGGAATTCATTCATCAGTAAGTCTATTGATTTATCAATGACTTCTTCATTAGTTATATATACCATCTTTTTGTAATAGACAGTACCATCAAAGTCTATCCAACGGCTTGTTTTACCATTTAGTTTGCAAATTTGCATTCTGCCGGCCCAGCTGCCCATACTACGGAATTGTTTTCCTTTAGAAAAACGTACCTCACGAATATCGCTTAATTTAAATGTTCTTCTTACTAAGCCAATGCCTATAGCGACTTGATCATCCTTAAAGTAAAGAAGTTTATAACGCTCCTCAGGAGGCATAGATCTAATTATAGATAAGTTATAAGTAGCAAAAACTACAGCAATAGCGATCAATAGAAACATAAGGATTATTATATATTTTCCCATACTTTCAAAGCCTCCTTTTCTTTATTATAATAAATAATATATAAAACAGCTATATTAACTCTAGTAATAGGAGAGAAACGAATGGAAATACATGCACGAACTACTAAATGGAGTAAGGGTGTAAAGGAAATCCCTATGGCATTGCTGTTAATACTCGTAAGTTATGCATCGTCTATGAAGCTTTCATTATTGGCTCTGAACAGCTACGAAGTAATGAGCATATTGTTGATATAAATGATTTAGATGAAGAGAATCGCATTGATGGTGTATTTCAAACTGACATTAAAGTCGAGTTAAGCGCAGATAATAGAAAATATTTTACTAATGTAGAACTATTAAGGAAAATTCATAACCAACTTGCCAATAAAATAGTAGAAGGAATGGATTCTTTTGAAGGATTAGAATATGTAGAAACGGTAGATGGATTGCCAGTATATCGAGTAATAATTGGAGATTAATAAATTCATATCTTTTCATGAATGAAATTTCATATTGGTTATATCTTACATATGTATAATATTCTCAAAATTGCATGGTTATTTGTAATCGAAATGGAGAGAGTTCTATGTTTTCTACGCTTATATTTTTTATAATTATATTCTTGATTTTCTTTTTTGTTAAGCAATACAATTTACTACAAAAATTGACTGTAGAGATTAAAGAGGCACGTGCCAATATTATCGTTGCTTACGAGAAAAAAGTAGCTATTGTTAATCAGTTTACAGGTCTTGTAAATGAGTATGATGATTATGAAAAATTAATTCAATTAAAAGTGTCTGATAACTTTGTAGATATGGCTCGTGAAACAGCAAAAGCAGTTCAAAATATTACAGCTTTAGCTAATCAATTTCCAGAGTTAAAAGCCAATACTCAATATAGTAAATTCTTAGAAGCGATTAGTGAAAATGAAACGTTCATTTCTAATAAACGTGAGACTTATAACTTCCAAGTAAAAGAGTATAATAGTGAGATTGCTCAAATTCCAATGGTATTTGTAGCATCCTTATTGGGATTTAACCAGGCCCCATTCTTTGATCCAAATAATGAAGAGGCTTTAGCTGAATTTAGTGGTGCTGATCCAGAAGCAATTAAAGATCTTGCTATAAAGGGCACAGACAAGTTGAAGGATACAACAGATAAAATTAGAGAATCCTTTGAAAAACGCGAGCAAGAAGCACAAGCGAAGAGAGAAGAACATCTTAAACAAGAGCGTGAATCTTCTTCTAATAATGAGAGTGTAAAGACTGAAGAGAAAACTGAAACAGAAGCTCCTAAAATTGAAGAGGCGTCTGCTTCAGTAGAGAAACAAGAAGAGAAGTAATCATATATTCAATTGATGTATATGAGTAGATAGTATATAAATCTATTTGTAAAATGAGAGATAAAAGACTCCACTCGTTGAGTGGAGTTTTTTGTTTTTGAAAATACCGTCTAATATAGCATTTATGTAAAAATATATATTTAATAATATCAAGATAACGTGTAAATGTGATTTGAGTAACACATTTTGTTTTGAGAATGATGTACAATAAAAATGTCCTTATGAAAATCTGAACATCCTAGCTGGAACACTAGGCATATAGGACGTGATGAATAACATATAAATTATCTAATTAAGATTAATAAAGTACTAAATTGTATCATTGAATAGTTTTGATGTAGTGATACAGAGGAGATAGAATGACAAATAGAATACAAGAACTCACCGTCGACGAAACTTGGCGTAATGAGCAAGATGCGTGGAATAATCGATCTAATTACTTTGTAGAAATGCACAATCGGGACGATCGTAAGGCGCAGGTTACAGAGTTTTTATCCTTCTTGAAGGATGAAAATCTTTTGCCCCCTAAAGACGGTTGTACCCTTGATATTGGCTGTGGTGTATGTGACTATGCATTAGGATTGGCTCGTGAAGGCTATAAGGCAACAGGTATAGATTTATCTGATGGTATGATTCGTGGTGCTAAACAAATAGCAGAGGCAGAAGGTTTAGATCTTAGCTTGTATATTGCACCGTGGTCTGATGAAACTCGCCGTGAACTAAAATGGGATAAAACCTTTGATTTAACATATAGTATTTTTTGCCCTATCATGTTTGATGTAGAAAACATTCGCGCCATGCATGAATCAAGTAAGGACAAATGCTTGTGGATTGCTTTTAGTGAACGCAGTGATGAAACGGTAGATATGTTATCTGAACATTTCTTTGGTCGCGATTCATTTCCTTGGGATGGTAAGATGAAAGCATGTTTAGATGTTATCCATGAAATAGGACATAATGTAAAAGTGACTTATAAAACAGTGCCTGAAACAGAGGTTATGAGCCTTGATAAAGCGGTTAATTACTTTGCTATGCGACTTCATAATAATACATGGGGCGATATAGAAGATATGAAAGTAGAAATTAGGAATCTCATTGAACCATTAGCCATTAATGGAGAAATCCATAATAAAACAGTTGATAAAGTGGCATGGGTATCATGGTCTGTGAAATAGGAGGGTAGTATGACAGTTGATGAAAAACGTAAGTTAGAACTAAAAACTATGTACCAAATTATTGGCATCTATTGTCATAATAAGCACCATACTCCTAAGGGGCAGCTATGTGAGGCTTGCGAGCAGGTTTGGGAATATGCGGAGCATCGCATTGATGCATGTCCTCATATGGAAAGTAAAACATTCTGTAGTGTATGTAAAACCCATTGCTATGCACCTAATTATCGTGAAAAAATCCGTGAAATTATGCGTTATGGTGGACCAAGGATGTTACTGGTATCGCCGATCCAAGTCATTAGACATATGTATCTTGAATGGAAAGACAAAAAAAGAGGCTAGCCATGCTAGCCTCTTTTTAATGGTTTTATCACGTTTTCATGTAATAATCTTATGCGATTGCTTTGTCCAATACAGCTTTGATTAATGCTTTTGTTTGGTCATAGCTTTCACCAGGTTGAGCCTCATATTGTTTGTCGAGGTCGAACCATAAGTTTGGATAGTACTCATAAGGGTGAGTTTTGAAGAGCTCATGAGCGTCTTGATCTTCAACCCAGTTGATATGAATGTCTGCGTATGCAGGGTTTTCTGCAACGAGTTCATCGATAGCGCGGAATGCGTTTTCGCAGTAAGGGCAACCGATTAAGTGGAAACCTAAGATTTCTTTCATGTTACACAGTCCTTTCCAGATAGAATCAACATATACTTACATAATTTGAGATTTTATACATACTCATGCACCACAATATATGGTACACTACTGAGTATATCACATCTATATAAGATATTCAATTTTTTAGATATATCTAATGAGAATATTGAGAATGCAATATGCATGTATTACATAGATAAGGAGACACCTATGATTTCAGGCGCGCAGTATTTGGTAAAAGCCCTTCAAGAGGAGCAGGTAGAAATCTTATTTAACTATCCTGGGGCTGCTACTATTGATATTATGGATGAATTATATAAACAAGATCAGGTAAAGGTTATTTTGCCTCGTCACGAGCAAGCCTTAGCTCATGCTGCTGATGGGTATGCTCGTAGCACGGGTAAGGTAGGGGTTTGTATGGTAACCTCTGGACCAGGTGCTACCAATCTTGTAACAGGTATTGCTACTGCTTATGCAGATAGTGTTCCTCTTGTTTGTATTACAGGTCAAGTAGACTTAGGCCTCATGGGCAATGACGCATTCCAAGAGGTGGATACGGTTGGTATTGTGCGCAATATCTGTAAATATGCTGTTACCGTTCGTGATCGTAAAGAGCTAGGGCGTATTTTGAAAGAAGCCTTTTATATTGCCCGTACTGGTCGTCCTGGTCCTGTAGTGGTGGATGTTCCTAAAAATATTCAAAAGGCTATGGGCTCTGATGAGTATCCTACAGAGGTTAATATTCGTGGCTATAAACCAAATACAACAGTTCACGTAGGACAAGTAAAAAAAGCATGCTCTATTATTAGCAAGGCTAAACGACCACTATTCTTATTAGGTGGTGGCGTTAGCATTAGTGGTGCTAACGACCTCATGATGAAGCTAGTAGAAAAAACAGGTATTCCTGCTGTAACTACATTGATGGGGAAAGGTGCTATCGATAGTCTACATCCTTTATATCTCGGCAATATTGGTATTCATGGTGGCTATGCACCGAATGTGGCACTCACTGATTGTGATGTAATGATTTCTATTGGTACACGCTTTAACGATCGTATTACAGGCAAATTAAGCACCTTTGCACAACATTGTAAGATTATTCATATCGATGTAGATGCAGCATCTATCTCTAAAAATATTAAAGTAGATATTCCAATCGTAGCCGATGCTAAATTGGCTATCGAAAAACTCTTAGAGTATATTGAGCCTCATGATCTTGGTGATTGGCCTGAACAACTGCAACAGCTTAAAGCAGAACGTCCTGTAACACAAGCTGATGAAGAAGGTTTAACACCTCAAACAGTAATTGACTACATCAATAATCACTATGATCGCCCAATTGTTACTACTGACGTAGGTCAAAACCAACTATGGACTACTCAGTTTTTAGAGGTACAAGGACAACACCAAATGCTGACTTCTGGCGGTTTAGGAACTATGGGCTATGGCTTCCCTGCAGCACTAGGTGCTCAAATGGGGAATCCAGATAAGCGCGTATTTGCCATCTGTGGTGACGGTGGGGTGCAAATGAACATCCAAGAGTTTGCTACCGCTATGCACTATCGTTTACCTGTGACGCTAATTGTTTTAAACAATGGGTTCCTCGGTAATGTACGTCAATGGCAACAATTGTTCTACGATAAACGGTATGCTTGTACGAATTTGATGATGGATGAAAGCTCCATTGTTACACGAGATATCATTGATAATGATGAGTTTGAATATGTGCCAGACTTCGTGAAATTGGCAGAGGCTTATGGTGCTAAGGCAATGCGCATTACTAAGCTAGAGGATATCGAAAAAGGGTTCCAATTGGCGGATACTTTCAAAAATGGCCCGACCTTACTTGAGTTCATCATTCCTACAGAGCTTAATGTATTGCCAATGGTACCTGCAGGTAAATCTTTAAGTGATATGTTATTAAAGGATAAAAAATAGGAGGGGCTATGGAAGTACATATGAAAAAGCGCTGCATTTCAGCGTATGTAGAAAACCAAATCGGTGTATTGGCTAAAATTTCAGGTCTCTTTGCTGGTAAAAACTATAATTTAGATACATTGACAGTAGGGGAAACAGAAGATCCTACTATGTCGCGTATGACGATTGATCTTACTTGTGATGATTTGACGTATGAACAAATTATTAAACAATTGAACCGCAGTGTTGAAGTCATTAAGGTTATTGACTTTACGGATATGCCGATTACGAAAAAAGAGTTATTATTTATCAAGGTTAATAACTGTAAGGAAGCGGATAAACAAGAAATATTCCGTATTGCTCAAACCTTTGATCTCTTAGTGGTGGACTATAACCGTAAGTCTGTACTTATACAATGTGTAAAGACCGTATCTAAAAATAATGACATGATTGCCCTCTTTAAAGATATGTTCGTGAATCGCATTGAAGTTGTACGCGGTGGTAGCGTTGCAATCGAAGCACTATCTACACCTGATAGATAAGTTTTAACTTAATTATTCTAAATCTATTTCTGGAGGATAATGATCTAAAACTGGTAGTGATTTAGAATGGGTACAACTGAATATGATATAATATTTATATCGACCATTATTGATATAGAGACCTTGGTTGTATGCCAAGGTCTTTTTATATAGGAGGTACTATGAGTTTATTAGATGATATTTTAGCCCATAATAGAGAATATGTAGAAGATCAAAATACAGGCTATGTAGAAACAGATACTAAATGCAGTAAGATGCCTAGTCGAGAAATGGCAATCGTTACATGCATGGATACACGTCTTGTTAACTTTTTAGAAGATTCCATGGATATTGGCCGCGGTGAAGCGAAAATTGTAAAGACTGCAGGGAACTGTATTACAGGTCCCTTTGATGGCGTTGTACGTAGCTTACTTGTTTGTATTTATGAGCTAGGCGTTAATGAAATCTTTATCATTGGTCATCACGAATGTGGTATGGCAAAAACTACGGCAAAAGATCTAACAGAAAAAATGTTGGCTCGTGGTATTGCACCAGAAGCGATTCATATGGTCCGTAAAGAAATGGAACACTGGGCAGATGGATTTACACACCCTGCTGAAAATGTAGAAGACACTGTAGACGAATTGCGTATGAATCCTTTGATTCCGAAAGACGTACCTATTCACGGTCTTATCTTCCATCCTAGAACAGGTGAAATTGAAGTCATCGTTAATGGCTATACACAAATGAAGCAATATTACGAAAAATAGTAGGTAAATACTTTAAAAGAGGTATTGTGAATTGAGCAATATAGATAGATTAGATACATTTGAGGTAGCGTGTAAACATTTTCTGGGAGATTTTTCAAATTTTAAAAATCTCATTTCTACCCAAGTTCAATCGTTAAATGGTTTAGAATGGTCTCTTGATAAAGGTTCTACTAAGGTTTGTAGTGCTGACGAAAAGGGCTTAAAAAAACGATGCAAAGTTGGCATAACATATAGACTACAGGTTGAATTATCTCAAGTTGATACGGAAATTATTTGGTCAGAATTTAGCCGATTTTGGGGTGCCACTACTTTAAATCAGATTGAAAGAGTATACAGTAATGAAGAATTAGGGCGCTATCAATTTATAGCTAATAATTCTATAGGCGATGAGCTTACATGTAATATCTATTTACCTAATGAGTGGAATATACCGCAATTAAATATGTTGGGTTTTGTTTCCGCTAGATATAGAAAAGTAGATGTTGAAGAAGTATAGCAAAATCTTATTTGACTTAAAGTTAAGTTTAAGTTTTATAATGTGTTCATATTAAATATTAATCAAACAGTTTAGTTAATAAAGGAATTATATGAACAAAAAAAGATTAATCATATCCTTACTAGCTATTATTACCGTGGTTGGCGCTACTGTAGGTAGCTATGTATATAGGGATACTATATACAGTCGAATTGCTCGGACTGCAGCTGTTCTGAGTGGACAAGAGATAAAACCGCTACTCGATTCTGAAAGTCGTTATATTAGGCAAATTGTAGCTCAAGATAATAGCACAAGCCGAACCATAATGTGGCAGTCTGATAGTAGCGAAGCTGATGCGGTAATAGAGTATCGTCTTACAGGTTCTGAAAATACTCAATCGATAGGGGCAACGGATAAAGTTTTTACTGATGATGGCAGTACTACCTATATTCATGAGGCTACATTGACAGGGTTAACACCTAAAACAAAGTATGAGTATCGTGTTGGGTATGGCAGTGATCGCCGTAGTGATTGGTACTCCCTGGAAACGGCTGGCGCTAGTGTCTATGATGTGCTCATATATCCAGACTCTCAGTCGGGGGATTATTCTCAATGGGAAGAGATTGTTAAGGATTCTGCACATCGCAATCCAAGGACAGCCCTGTATATTAGTATGGGGGACCTTGTAGATAATGGGGAACAAGACTATCAATGGCGCACTTGGTTAAATTCCATTAGACCGTTGAGTGCTAATGTGCCGTTAGCAACGACCTTAGGCAATCACGAGATGTATACATTAGATTGGAAAATGCGCGAGCCTTATGCGTATTTGAATTACTTCGCAGTACCGCCTAATGGGAATGAAATTTTTAATCGTCGTTATTATTCCTATGACTTCGGTGATGTTCATTACGTTGTATTAGATACAATGTTATATGAAAGCAATCATGAGGATAACCATGATACGCATCATCCTGATTTATACGATGTACAGATTCAGTGGCTACGCCAAGATTTAGCAGCTAATACTAAAAAGTGGACCGTAGTCCTCATGCATCGGGATCCATTCCAATATGCCTTTGACCGCCCTGGCGCAAGTCGTGATGTAGGATTCAACGAAGAGGGTGTATTGTTTATGCCTATCTTTGATGAGTTTAATGTAGATTTAGTGTTGTCAGCTCATTTACATTCTTATCGTAATAGAGGGCATGTACGTAACTTTGATCGAGATGCTTCAGGACCATTATATATTCTGACTGGTATTGCCGGAGATGCTCGTCGCCCTAAGTGGAAAGAACATCCTTTAGATGTATATGTGGCACCAGATCGAGATAAGAATAACTATATGACGATGACTGTTACACCGAATAAATTAATAGTAAAAGCTTTCTTACCAGACGGTACACAGCTAGATGAGTCGGTTATAGAGAAATAGAAGCACAAGAATATAAGAATATAAGAATATATAAGCAAAAGACACCTTCCTTGGAAGGTGTCTTTTTTGTGTGTTTATACAAATAGTTTTCTCTCATTTATAGTTTAAATAGGTAAACATATAAATGATAATTATATATTTATTAGATATTTTATATGCTAAATTAAGTTCATATAAATTACAGTTTTAAGGGCTATGATAAAAATTAATTCATAGTATAACAAATAAAAATACAGAAAATTTGTATAAAACTTGAATAAAACGACTGATAGTATTATAATACGTACATAGGTTATAAAAATACACTAATGATGTATAAAATATACACATGGTGTATAAAGGAGATAGAGTAATGAATACATTACAAGATTTGATCAAGAAATATGCCGCACAATATAAAGAACAAGTTGTAGCATGGCGTAGACATATTCATAGTCATCCAGAATTATCTGGTGAAGAAAAAAATACATCCTTATTTATTCAAAAGATTCTTGGTGAATTAGGTATTCCTTTTGTAAATGATGTTTCTGATTATGCCGTTATCGGTAAAATCGAAGGGGCTCAACCTGGACCAGTCATTGCATTGCGTGCTGATATAGATGCCTTACCCATACATGAAACTACTGGATTGCCATTTGCATCAGAAAATGACGGCGTTATGCATGCCTGTGGTCATGATAGCCACATTGCGATTTTGCTTGGTGCAGCAGCCATTTTACAGTCTATTAAAGACCAATTGCATGGCACCGTAAAGCTCGTATTCCAGCCTTCCGAAGAGGAAGCATTATTCCCCGGTGCACAAGGTATTGTAGATAGCGGCATTCTTGATGATGTAGATGAGATATATGGTCTCCATGTATGGCCACAATTACCGGTTGGTACGGTAGGTCTAAAAAAAGGTAATTTGATGGCTGCATCGGATCACTTCTTCGTCCATATTAAAGGGAAATCGACCCATGGAGCGGAGCCTCATAATGGGGTAGATGCTATCGTAGCAGCCGCAAACTGGATTGTAAACGTAGAATCTATTGTGGCTCGTGAAACAAATCCAATGGAAAATCTAGTATGTACCATCGGTGTTATCAAGGGGGGCGACAGATACAATGTAGGCTGTGGCGATGTATATCTAGAAGGTACTTGTCGTACTTATGAACCAGCAAAACGGGATTATATAGAACGACGTCTTGGTGAAAGTTTACAAGCTCTCGATATGTTATTAAAAACAGAGAGTACCTTAGATTATAAACGTGGTCATGGTGCTACTATCAACAATCCAGACGCCATCGATTATGCCACATCTATTGTAGAGAAATATCTTGGTAAAGAAGCGGTGGTACATCCTGAATTCCCGTCTATGGCTGCAGAGGACTTCTCCGCGTATCTTCATAAAATAAAAGGTGCTTTCCTTTGGTTAGGTACTGGATTTGAAGGTAATCCGGCCTTGCATAATGAGGCTTTCACCATTGATGAAAGCATCCTAGAACCTGGTATAACAATGATGGCTGCCATTGCCGCCGAATTTTTACAAGAAAAGTAGTTAAATAAGTAGTTTGAAATAAGAGGTTATCATGAAGAGTTTACAATATACATCATTTAAAACAATGCTTCAATACACACCAGAAGAAATTAAATACTTCTTGGACTTGGCTGCAAAGTTAAAAGCCGATAAAAAAGCAGGCAAAGAAATCAAAACATTAGTAGGTAAAAACTTTGCATTAATTTTTGAAAAAGACTCTACACGGACACGTTGTGCCTTTGAAGTAGGTGCTGCGGACCAAGGGGCTCATACAACATATCTTGGCCCTACAGGTTCCCAAATGAATAAAAAAGAATCCTTAAAAGACACAGCTCGTGTTCTAGGATCTATGTATGATGCCATTGAGTTTAGAGGTTTTGATCAAGCCGATGTAGATACATTAGCTGATTATTCTGGCGTACCTGTTTGGAATGGCCTTACCGATATGGATCATCCTACACAAACATTAGCGAATTTTTTGACGCTTCAAGAAAATATTGATAAACCATTGAATGAAATCTCCTATGCTTATGTGGGTCATGGTCAATCTAATATGTGTAATGCCTTAATGAGTGGCGCCGCTAAAATGGGTATGGACTTTAGACTTATCGGGCCTAAACAATACTGGCCTGCAGGGCCATTCTATGAAGAATGTTTGAAAGTTGCAAAAGAAACAGGTGCTACCATTACATGTACAGATAACGTAGCGGAAGGTGTTAAAGGCTTAGATGTAATCTATACAGGTGTATGGGTAACTATGGGTGATACATACGATATGTGGGAAGAACGTATCAATACGTTTAAACCATTCCAAGTTAACGCTGAAATGATGGCATTAACTGGTAATCCAAATACCAAATTCTGTCACTGCTTGCCAGCATTCCACAATACGGAAACTCAAGTTGGTAAAGATATCTTTGAACGGTTTGGCATGAATGGTATTGAGGTAACGGAAGAGGTATTTGAAGGTCCAAACTCCTTAGCATTCCAAGAAGCAGAAAATCGTCTCCATACTATCAAAGCTGTTATGGTTGCTACCTTCAGTGACTATCCTTTGAAATAATTTCATCTCCCTAGAAGGTGATGAATCGTATAGTTTGTTTCCTATTTATAATCGCTGAAAGTAATAACTGAGAGCTGTATAGATAGGTGTGAGTCACCAATAGGTGAGAAATGAGGTTTATTATGGCACCTTATAAAGTATTTATTGTCGGTCATGAAGGCACAACAGGTTTAAGAATTCATGAACGGTTATCCGATAGAAAAGATATAGAATTATTAGCTACAGCTGATGAGGATCGTAAAAATGTGGAGGCCATTAAAGAGGTAGCTAAAGAGGCTGATATTGTATTTCTCTGCTTGCCTGATGCTGCATCTAAAGATATCATGGACGTTATCGGTGAATTACCATGTAAGGTAATTGATACATCGACTGCATTTAGAACGGCTGCTGATTGGTCCTATGGTTTCCCAGAGCTCGGTGCGGATTATAAAACAGCCATCGCTACTGAAAAACATATTGCTAACCCTGGTTGTCATGCGAGCGGCATGATTGCGTGTATTGCACCTCTTGTAAAAGCTAGTCTTGTGCCAACAGATTATCCTTTCACTATCACATCCTTAACAGGCTATAGCGGTGGTGGTAAAAAGATGATTGGACAATATGAAAGTGAACCAAAGGATTATTTCCTCTATGCACCGCGTCAATATGGTCTTAGTCAACAACATAAACATTTACCAGAGGTTCAACATGTTTGTGGTCTTAGTGAAGCACCTATTTTTATTCCTATCGTTGACGATTATTATTCTGGCATGGAAGTAACGGTAGGCATTCACAGTCGTTTATGTCAAAAGACAATAAGCATTGATAAAGTGCAACAGGCATTGGAAAACTTTTATAAAGATAGCCCGATCATTACTGTCGTACCATTTACTGAGAACAGTAATACAGGCATGTTAAATGCAAATCAATTGAGCAACACAGATAGCATGAAAATCTATGTGACTGGCAACGATGAACGCATTATGGTTCATGCTATTTTCGATAATTTAGGCAAAGGTGCCTCTGGTGCTGCTGTTCAATGTATGAACATTGCTTTAGGTTTGCCTGAGGATACAGGCCTAGCACTAGGTTAGAGAGGGAACTATGAAGGACGTAACAAATGCAATGCGGGCGCATATCTTAACTGCGGCCGTTCCATATATTAAACAATATACAGATCAATATGTTGTCGTTAAATATGGCGGCAATGCTATGATTGATGAAGAATTAAAAAAATCCGTTATGAAGGATTTAATGCTACTTCAATTGGTAGGGGTAAAAGTTGTACTCGTTCATGGCGGTGGTCCAGCTATTAATAGCACACTAGATGCCATGAAAATTGAATCGCATTTTGCAAATGGCTTGCGTGTCACTGATGAAGCGACAATGGATGTAGTACAAATGGTATTAGCCGGCAAGGTTAATAAAGGCCTTGTAGCAGATTTAACAGACCTTGGTGGTAAGGCTGTTGGTCTCTGTGGTGTGGATGGCAATATGATTCAAGTTCATAAACAAAATGATGAGCTTGGTTATGTAGGCTCTATCGATACGATTGATACCAGTATTATCGACGATGTTATTAGTAGAGGCTATATTCCTGTCATTTCATCCATTGGTTTGGGGACTGATGGCAAGACATATAATATCAATGCTGATACGGTAGCCGCAAAAATTGCCGGTGCTCTTAAGGCAGAAACAATGGTGGCCATGACCAATATTGATGGTGTATTACGAGATGTACATGATCCTAAATCTTTAATCTCTAAAATTACTATGGCAGAGGCGGATCAATTAAAAGCAGAGGGTATTATTGCTGGCGGTATGATCCCAAAAGTGGATTGCTGCTTAGAGGCCATTAAATCAGGAGCTCAAAAGGTATTTATCATCAATGGTGAGATCCCACATGCCATTCTTATCGAGCTATTGACTGATGAAGGTCTTGGCACCATGTTTGTAAAGTAATATAGTAGGTATAGCGATGATAAGTATTTATTACCATCGTTACCTTTCATATAGATAGACGACGGCACGACCGTACGTTTGGAGGATGTAATGAGTAATACAATCGATTTTGAACAACAAGATAAAGAATATATAGCCAATACGTATGGCCGGTTTAACGTATGTTTTGAAAAGGGTAAAGGCTCTCTTTTGTGGGACGTAGATGGTAAAGAATACATCGATCTTGGCTCTGGTATCGGCGTAACAGCTTTTGGTGTCGATGACGATGAATGGACAGCGGCGGTAACAAAACAATCTCATGCATTGAACCACATTTCTAATTTATACTATTCTTTACCACAAATTGAATTGGCAAAACAGCTGTGCGCTAAAACAGGTATGAAGAAGGTATTCTTCTCTAACTCTGGTGCAGAGTCTAATGAATGTGCCATCAAAGCAGCTCGTAAATATAGCCATGACAAATACGGTGAAGGTCGTCATGTCATCGTCACCTTGGTTAATAGCTTCCACGGTCGTACTATTACTACCTTGTCTGCTACAGGCCAAGATGTATTCCATCAACATTTCTTCCCATTTACAGCAGGTTTTATTCATACACCCGCTAATGATATTGATGCGGCTTTAAAAGCTCTTGATAATCCTGCAGTTTGTGCCATCATGATGGAACCTATTCAAGGTGAAGGTGGCGTTATGCCTTTGGATAAAGAGTTCGTACAAGCGGTAACAAAATATGCTCATGAACACGATCAACTTGTACTCATTGATGAAGTACAAACTGGTAATGGTCGTACTGGTAGTCTATACGCATACCAACAATTTGGCATTGAGCCAGATGTAGTATCTACTGCAAAAGGTTTAGCAGGTGGCCTTCCTATGGGGGCTACATTATTCAATGAAAAGATGCAATATGTGTTAAATGCTGGTGCACATGCTACAACCTTTGGTGGCAATCCAATCTGTGCGGCAGCAGGTAATACTATCATTAATCGTTTAACACCAGAATTCTTAGATTCTGTAAAAGCAAAAGGGGACTATGTAAAAGCTACCTTAGCAGGCAAACCTGGTATTCTAGGTGTGAGCGGTATGGGCCTTATGCTCGGTATTGAAACTACAGTAGATGCTAAAGCAGTCATTGCTAAATGTCTTGAAAAGGGCGTTGTATGCTTGTCTGCGAAAAATAAAGTACGTCTTTTACCAGCTCTTAATATTCCTCAAGACCAATTGGAAAAAGCGATTGCTATTGTAGCTGAAGCTATTGAAGAGTTAGCGGCAAAATAATTTTAAGGATAACTTTTATAAATATCATTTAAAATAGTTGCGTAACCGTGTAATTATTGAAATAAATCGATGAATATATAGACTTTAGTTCTCATTCGTGTTACCCTAGAAGAAACAGTCTATATTGGAGGAGTAAATATGAATACAGAATCCTTACGTAACGAAGTATTGGTTCCTGCTATAGCAAAAACATTAGATATTGCTACAAAAGCAAAACCTACAAAAGAAGAACTTTTCACAACAGCAAAAATTACGGCTGCTGTGGCAGTTGCAACAGCTGTTGTATCCTTGGCGGTACAAGCAGTATTGCGCAACCGATAAGACATAAAGAAAACGACATGGCGATGCCTGTCGTTTTCTTTTACTTTTATCCTGTTATTCCCCTTGATTATGGGATTTTATAAGGAGGCGATACCATGCATAGTCGCGATTTAATCGAACAATATAAAGGCTACGTTCAAGAGTGGCGTAGATATTTTCATAAACATCCAGAGCTGAGCAATGAAGAGTTTGAAACAACTAAGACACTGGCTAAAGAATTAGAATCTATGGGCGTAGAGGTTCATGTAGATACAGAGCGTGGCATCGGCTTAGTTGGTATCATCCACGGTGATAAACCTGGTAAAGCCATTGCTTTGCGCGCTGATATTGATGCATTGCCTGTTCACGAACATAATACAGTAGACTATAAATCAGAAACTGAAGGCAAAATGCACGCTTGTGGTCACGATGGTCATATGGCTATTTTGTTAGGCGCTGCCAAGATGTTAATGTCTATGAAAGATCGCATTGAAGGCGATGTATATTTAGCATTCCAACCTGCTGAAGAGACTGGGGCAGGGGCACCAGATTTCATCAAATTTGGTGATTGGTACGATAAGATAGATGCTATTTTTGGTGGTCATGTATGGATTGACTTACCAGCAGGACTCATATCTGTAGAAGAAGGTCCTCGTATGGCTGCAAGTAGTCAGATTACTATTAATGTAAAAGGCAAACAAGGCCATGGTGCACAGCCACATCAAGCGATTGATGCCATTGTAGTAGCTAGTGCTATCGTCATGAACTTGCAAACCGTAGTATCTCGTAATGTGAGTGCCTTAGATTCTCTTGTACTCACTATTGGTAATATTCACTCTGGATCTGAATGGAATGTTATCCCTGGTGAAGCTAAAATGGGGGGGACCATTCGATTCTTTGACCCAGACCAAGAAGAGTACTATGTTGAATCCATACGACGCGTAGTAGAACATACTGCTGAGGCTTATGGAGCAACTGCTACATTAGAATATGTAAAAAAAGTACCGCCTACTATTAATGATCCTGCATCCAGTGAATTGGCGGAACGTGTCGTTATTGATACATTAGGTAAAGACAAGCTTTCTAAAATGCGTAAAGTAATGCCAGGGGAAGATTTTGCATGGTATTTACAAGATAAACCAGGATGCTTTGCCTTTATTGGTATTCAAAACCCTGAAATCGAGGCTACCTACGATCATCATAATAATCGATTCAATATGGATGATACTGTACTATCTGCCGCATCTGCCGTATATGCTGAATATGCTATTCAGTGGTTACAAGAACATAAATAGTAAGCGTATAAAAGCGCCATATCTTACGGGATATGGTGCTTTTTCATTGTATTTTTATTTATATTTTTCGTATAGTATAGGTATAATATAGGTATAAGTTGAATGTGATACAAGTATGATATAAGTATAATTCAAGTGTAGTACTTGTAATATAAATCCGCTGTAAGTCTAATACATTCTCTATGAGAGGTACTTATGAATATAGTTATATGTCTCATCATAATTGCTATTACAGGCTTTTTATTGATGAAGCGCTACCAGCCACAACCTATTTTGATTGGCTTAGGAATTCTTATGATGTTCATCGCTTATGAGGCGAGCTGGATTGATGCCATATTAGTTGGTGACCAATCCACAGGAGTTCTTATATTTGATGCAATGGATATCGTAAGAATAACGACATCAAATAATATAGTCAATCTGGGCCTTATGATTATGACCTGTGCTGGTTATACAAAATATATGGAGCATATTGGGGCAGGGACGAGATTGGCACATACATTTATACGTCCTTTATATCGTCTAAATCGCCCATATATTGTACTGGCCCTTATGTTTCTACTCAATATGGGATTATCCATTTGTGTACCTAATCCATTGAGCCTTGCCCTCCTTATGATGGTCACTATGTATCCTGTGTTACTTCGATTAGGTGTAAGCCCAGTGGGGGCGGCAGCGGTTATTGCTACGGGACATCTCATGGATGTGGGGCCAGGTGCAGTATCTACCTTACTTATTGCAAAGACCTTGAATATGCCCGTGCCAAACTATTTTGTAGGCTACCAGTTGCGTCTTTATTTCTTAGTCGCCATTGTGACTGCTATAGCACACTTTTTCTGGCAGAAATATCGTGACCGGGTGGAGGAACCTAAGGCTATAGATGCTTGTGAAAGTATTCCAGAGGCGCCAATAGGGCCTAAGCCGTATATGATATTCCCATTATTGCCATTGTGTTTTATCTTGGGATTTAGTCAATATGGTTTACCTGGTGTGAAGATGAATGTAACCTTGGCTATGATGCTTGCCTTTGGTATTGCCTTGTTTGCGGAACTAATTCGTCATCGTAATCTGCGTACAGTTCTTAAAAGTACAACTATTTTCTTTGAAGGTATGGGGAACCAGTTCTCTTATGCAGTGACACTTATTATAGGGGGACAAATCTTTGCACAAGGACTAGTGAGTTTAGGTCTTATTGAATCCTTGCTTGGGGCACTTCAAACATTATCTCTTAACTCCATAGGACTTACCTCTGTGCTAGGGGGCGGTATGTTAGGCCTTAGTATGGTGACAGGTAGCAATGTAGCGCCATTATTTACTTTGGTTCCACTAGTACCTAATATCGTAGCTCATCTAGGTCTTGATCCGATTACTACTATGCTTGGTATGCAAAACGGTGCAAGCCTAGGCTTATTCCTTAGCCCTATTAGTCCTGTAATGGTCGGCGTAGCAGGCGTGGCACATATTAAATCAGTAGATTTACTTAAACGAACTGCTGTACCTGTTCTTGTAGCATTAATTACGAGCTGTATAGGAATATGGGTGTTTTTTTAATTATATATGCTACAAGAGATACCATCTGTTATAAGATATTTTAGTCAAAATAAAAGATTAAACTATTTAACAAAAAGTCTAACTGTTTTTTGAGTTAGACTTTTTGTTATTTCTACATGTCTTTATAATTATTTATAAATTTTGGATAGCTTTAGAATATCTAAGACTAATGGGATTTTACTTAACTAATATATTGGAATTTATATTGGTTGCTTAATTAAAATACTTTTAATATGGTATATTTATAAAAATTAATATATATTGTTTTGTATTGATAATAAAATCCCTTTATAGCTGCGTATACAGGATTTATAGGTAGATATGTCGAAGTAGATAATGATTAAAGCTTGTTGTGTCTATGAGGATTAGGGAGGAAAAGAATGAGATTAAAAAAACTATCAATAAGTAATTTCAGAGGATATCAGGATAAAGTGGATATTCCTATTTCTAATTTAACCACTTTTATTGGCAGAAATGATATTGGTAAATCAACAATATTAGAAGCTTTGGAAATCTTTTTTAATAATAAGTTAGTTCAAATAGATATCGATGACTTGAATAAGCAAGCATATGAGAATGGAGCGGATGAAATAGTTATTTCATGTATATTTGATGACTTACCAACAGAAATAGTTGTTGATGCTAATAAAAATACTACTTTTGATAACGAGTTTTTATTAAATAGTGATGGTGATTTAGAAATTGTTAAAAAATATAAGGTTAGTGGTTCAAAATTAAAAGAAAATATATACATACTATGCAATCATCCTACAAAAGAACATTATAATGATTTATTAGTACTAAAAAATAATGATTTAAAAAAACGTGCACAGCAACTTCAGATTAATCCTTTACTGTATAATGCATCTATTAATGTTGAACTTAGGAATGCTATATGGAGAAATATACCAGAGTCTGAGTTGGAATTATCAGAATGCTTTATACAAGTTGATAAAGAAGGCGGAAAAGAAATTTATGGTCAAATCCAAAAGTTTCTTCCAATATATGCTTTATTCCAATCGGATAGACCAAGTAAAGATGATGATCCAGAAGTAGTAGATCCCATGAAATTGGCTATTATTTCAGCTTTAAAAGGTGTTGAGGTAGAGTTAGATAAAATTAAGCAACAGGTTCAAGAGTCGGCATGTGAAACAGCCAATAGAACGTTGGATAAATTAAAAGAGATGGCCCCGGAAATAGCTAATAATTTAATACCTGAGTTTAAAAGCGCTCCTAAGTTTGATTCTTTATTTAAAATGACTATTAAGTCAGATGAGAATATTCCTATTAACAAAAGAGGTAGTGGAGTTCGAAGATTAATATTACTTAATTTTTTCCGTGCAGAAGTAGAACGTCGTATGATGGAGTTAAATTGTGAGTCTATAATTTATGCATTTGAAGAACCAGAAACATCTCAACATCCAAAACATCAAATGATTCTGTTGAAAGCATTCCAAGATTTATCATTATCAAATAATTGCCAAGTTATATTTACGACACATACTCCTGCTTTAGCGAGCTGTGTTCCTATTGAGGGATTACGATTTGTTGATGAGGTTAATAATCAGAAGACTATAAAATGTACTGGTGAAGATATGTTCTCTGAAATATGTGATGAATTGGGAATTTTACCAGAACCTATTTCAGCTAATGCTAAAGGAATTATATTAGTAGAGGGGAAAGATGATGTTACCTTTTCTAGGTATGCGTCTAAGAAGCTTTCTGAAGGTGGGTATTTAACCAAAGATTTAGTAGCTGCAGGTTTTGTATTTATTCCTATTTTTGGTTGTGATAATCTTAAGCATTGGCGTAGTAAAAAATTAATTGAACAATTTAGATTACCATGGGGTATTCTATTGGATTCAGACAGGGGTGCAGTACCACCTACTAAAAATATGGATAAAATACAAAGGTTAGTTGAAAGTGGAGCAAAAGCATATTGTACTAAAAAAAGAGAAATCGAAAATTATGTTGATATTTCCGTTATACCAGATTACTCTGGCCCTCAGTTAACAGACACTATAGATGCAAAAAAAGCAATAGCAGATAATTCTTCTATTAAGAAGAATGAGATTATTGATAAGGTTTGGTGTAGTATGACTGTTGAACAAATTAGAGATGCTGAAAAATATATTGATGATGACGGAAATGAGCGCTTTGAATTTACCGAAATATTTGAAGATTTTTTAACCTTATTAGAATAATAAATTTGAAATTTATTTAATCTTGAATATAATTATTAGTTTCCAAAATTATTTAATAAAGAGGTGTATTTAATAATGATTAAGATATTTTCTGTCTAAGAAGAAATTAATATGATTTTAGATTAAGGAAGTCTTATAGTTAATAAGATACCATTTGCATAGTTATATTTAACCTTAATGTTAATTAGATCGTTAGATTGGGGGGGGACTAAAGTATGAATGATGAATTGATAAAACTTAAATATGATTTCTTAGTTCAATGCCATTTTGAGTTAGAAAAAAAACATCAGACTATACTCGTTAATATGAAAGATTATGTTCAACGTATTCAGTATGGTCTATTACTATTACATGGTGCTGGGGTAACAGTTTTAAGTTCATTTATTTTAAAAGTTTATGAAATTCATCAGACAGATAAATTAGAACTATTATATTTATCTGCTATTCTATTTTCACTTGGTGCTGTTATCAGTATATTTATTATCTTGTGTCAATGGATAGCCGAAATTATAAAGGAACGACATTTTGATGATCTTTTATATTTATCTCAGATAAAATTGGAGTTAATGAGATATGAGGATTTTTCTATATCAATCAACCAAACAGAGAAAAGGGAAAATTTAACAGGGCGAATTGAGGAGTTATATGAAGCAATTACAACCGAAGAAAATAAGCTCAGTAAAAGTACAAGATCTTTATTTAAGTGGAATAAATTTATAATAGTACTAACTGGAACTTCATTGGTAATATTTTTAGTGTCCATTGTTCAGATAATATTCTATGCGTCTATTACATTATTTAAATAATATATGCAGTTTAATTGTTTGATAAATATAAGCGATTTTTATAAAGTTTTTTATAAGAATACACTATACTTATATCAATCAAGTTATATACTAAATAACCCTCTTTACATTTTCTGTAAAGAGGGTTATTATATTCCAATAATAAATCATATGTAATTAAAATGGTTTCCTGCAATGATGCAAGTTTTAGCGCTTTGCGGATAAAAAGGGCCTTTCTTCGCCGGACGGTTCTAGAAGCCAGAAAGGATGTAATGAGCAATCAAGTTTCTATTTCAACAGCAAATATTCGTGGTGCCTTTGGGGGATTCTTTATCCCAGGTATGTATACAGCTTTATGGGCTGGCTTTGTGCCATATTTAAAAGCAAAGCTTAGTATCGGTGAAGATGTATTGGGCTCTATGATTTTAGTGCTCGGTGTAGGCTCTTGTTTGTCCATGGCCATAGCTGGTAAGCTAGTAGAGACCTTTGGATGCAAGAAAGTCGTTTTACTAGCTAGCTTTATTGGCATGTTATCTCTTGCGGTTGTTACCATGTGTTCTACAATTGCTACGACCACAGCTGCTTTATTCTTCTTTGGTATTGGCGTCGGCTTAAGTGGTGCGTCTGCCAATTTACAAGCTATCTTGACAGAAAAGGTGAGTAAGAAACACTTAATGGGTGCCTATCACGGTGGATGGAGTTTAGGCGGTTTTGCCGGTGCTGGTGTTTTGCTAGTGCTCTTAAAACTATTATCCTTACCTGTTAATGAAAGTATTTGGGGCCTTCTCATCGTATTGTTTATTGCCATGGTTGTGATTAGCCAATTTATGTTGACCTTTGGTAGTGATCCAAATGCAAAGGTTGTTAAAAAATCTAAAAGCCCATTATCTTTCCATCCCATTGCTATTATCTTTGGCCTATTGTCATTTGTATCTTACTTGGTTGAAGGTGCCGTAGGGGACTGGAGTGCATTATACCTGTTCGAAGATAAAGGTATCGTTATTGAAGAGGCCGTTATGGGTGTTATGCTCTTTAATGGTACTATGTGTATTGGCCGTTTGCTAGGGAATACAATTGGTAAACATTTAACCTCTAAACAAGTTGTTGTTGGTGGGTATTTATTAGGTGCTATTGCAATGGGGCTTATCGTATTCTTACCAGGTTATGGCTCTATGTATACGTATTTATTACTTGGTATTTCCTTAGCTATGGTAGTACCAAACTTGTTCTCTGCTATGGGGGAACAAAATGTAATTCCTATGACACAAGCTGTGGCAACATCTACCATGCTTGGCTATATGGGGATTTTGATGGGACCAGCATTGATTGGTTTCATTGCTCATGGCACAAGTCTTACAGTAGCATTTATCGTATTGACTATATTACTTGTAGTAAGTGCAGGTACTGGTAAATACGCCTATATGTTAATGGAAAAATCAAAAGAAGCTGAAGCTTAAATAATAGCCCCAAAGACGGTATGTCTTTGGGGCTAATTTTATGAAATATGGCAATATTATTACGAATATGTTGTAGATCACATTGATTACATACAAAAAAGCCACAGGATTTATCCTGTGGCTTTTACATGTAATATTGTATTAACGGTCACCGTTGAAGATGGAGTTTTTAACAAGTACATAGTCTACTTTGCGGATTGCTTGTAGAGTAGTACCACCAGCGTAAGAAATAGCAGATTGCAAATCTTGTTCCATTTCAACTAATGTATCAAAGATAGAACCTTTGGAATCGATGAAGATTTTTTTACCTTCCACGTTTTTGCGTTCACCTTTTTGGAACTCAGAAGCAGAACCAAAGTATTCTTTTACTGCTTTGCCGTCAACGATTTTTTCTTCCCCTGGAGATTCTTCATGACCAGCGAATAGGGAACCAATCATAACCATAGTCGCACCAAAGCGGATAGATTTAGCGATGTCGCCATGATCGCGGATACCGCCGTCAGCGATGATAGGTTTAGTAGCTGCTTTTGCGCACCAGCGAACAGCAGCCAATTGCCAACCACCAGTACCGAAGCCAGTTTTTAATTTAGTGATACACACTTTACCAGGACCGATACCAACTTTAGTTGCATCTGCACCAGCATTTTCAAGTTCACGAACTGCTTCTGGTGTACCTACGTTACCAGCGATAACGAAAGTTCCAGGCAAGTTCTTTTTGATGTATTGAATCATATCGATTACTGCGTTGGAGTGACCATGTGCAATATCGATTGTAATGTATTCAGGTGTTAAGTTTGCTTTTTTGAATTCGTCAACTAAAGCAAATTCTTCTGGTTTTACACCAATGGAAATAGAAGAATATAAATTAAGGTCGTGCATGCGTTTTACAAAGTCCATACGACGTTCTGGTTGGAAACGATGCATGATATAGAAATAACCTTCACGAGCTAATTTTTCTGCCAATTCTTCGTCGATAATAGTTTGCATATTTGCAGGAACTACTGGCAAGCGGAATGTGCGATTACCTAATTTTACATGTGTATCACATTCGCTACGGCTAGTTACGATACATTTATTAGGAATTAATTGCACGTCTTCATAATCAAAGATGTTCGTTGTATTAATCATATTTTCTATATCTCCTTCGAGTATTACAAATTGAACCTGTACCATTATACAAGAGACGCGTAAAATTTTCAATACGTTCCGAATATTTTGTTTGGACTCAGAAACGAACTGTAGTACAATACAAGTAGATTATGCAAGTTATATACATTAATATATATGGTAAAAGGAGGTTGATTGACATGGATCAGTCCAAAACTCGCATGCTTGCAGAAGCAGGTGTGGCGATTGCAATTGCTCAAGTATTATCCTTTATTACGATTTTTCATATGCCTCAAGGAGGCTCTATTAAGGCTGCAGCTTTGGTGCCGCTCATGATTTATGCCTATCGTTGGGGTGGTGCACGGGGAATTTTTGCTGGCGTCGTATATGGTATTTTACATTTTATTTTAGGCTTTAAATCATCTGTACACTATTTAAGTATTATATTGGATTATCTAGTTGCTTATGGTGCCATAGGTGTATGTGGTTACTTCAAAGATTCTATTTCTGGACTCATTACAGGTTCTATTGTTGGTATTATATTGCGCTGGATCGCCACTGTTGTGAGCGGTGCCGTTGTGTTCGCTAGCTATGCACCTCAAGGTCAAAATCCATGGATTTACTCCATGATTTATAATGCCTCTTATATGGTGCCAGATGGGATTTTAAATATTGTTGTTTTACTATTCATCTACCAAGGTGTTAAACGAGGTTTAGGACGTCGTGGATAAATTAGGTTTAATTATTTTGGCTGGTGGTTTGAGTTCTCGCATGGGGCAACCTAAGGCATTATTACCTTGGGTTAATGGTGAAAGCCTCATATCTCATGCACTTCGTAAGGGATTAGAAGCGGATGTGGATGATATTATCATCTCCATTGGTGATGATGATCAGTTAGGACATGCCATTCAGACTCATATCATTGATACGTTATCGAACGATGAGAAGAAAAAAGTTTCTATTGTTCGGGATTCTATTGAGCGATGTGGTCCTCTAGGGGGACTTTATAGTGCTCTAGCTGTTGGAATGAGTCCTGCCTATGCGGTGATGGCTGTAGATATGCCATTTATGCCTATGGATTTATATTATGATTGGTTATATCAAGTGAATCATAACAATTGGAATGTCATAGTTCCTACTGGTTCTAGAGGTAAGCTAGAACCTATGGCGGGAATTTATAGACCTCATATTGTATCATTACTTCCATCTATTCTGGCCGGTAGAGACGTATCGTTGCAGCATGCCCTTGATATGATTGGTCATGTTGAATCTATTGATGCCAGTGATTATGATTGGGAGCTAAGTAATGTAAATCATTATGATGATTATCAATGGGCTCGTGCATTAGCAGAAAATGAGTTTCGTCGAGTTCCAGTTATAAGTGTAGTAGCATCAAAACGTAAAACAGGTAAGACTACGGTAGTAACCCGTCTTGTAGCTGAGTTACAACGAGCTGGGTTTTCTGTAGGTGTTGTAAAGAGTGATAAACACGGCTTTCAAATGGACCATGAAGGGACCGATACAGACCTTTCTTATAAAGCTGGCGCTGATGCGGTGGCTATTGCAGGCCCTAATGAAACAGCGATTCGTATACGCACTAAAGAACAATCAAATCTGTATGAAATATCACAGTTTATGCCTGTGGATATAGTTATACTAGAAACAAGGTCCCAAGGCATTGCCCCTATTATAGAGGTTACGCAAGAAGGACATACAGAAGAGCTTATCTCAGATTCTATTGATCGAGTAGCTATAATCGAAATTAGCAAGTTAGACCAAGACGTACCTGGATTAGTACGTCACATACAGGAAATGATGAGGTGTTTACATGGCCGTCGTTACTGTTGAGGAGGCCCTTCAACTATGGGAGAAGGCCTTAGATACGCAAGTTTATAAAGTAGAAATAATTGATGTTAAGTCTGCTAAGGGATATGTGTTGGCAGAGGATATCGTTGCGCCCACAGATGTACCGGCCTTTTCGAAATCAGCGATGGATGGGTATGCCATTGCCTTTTCCGCGGATTGTAATGAGTATATTGTTGACGGTGTTATAGGAGCCGGCGTTGTATGGGAACAACCTGTTGCATTAGGTCATGCAGTACGTATTATGACGGGCGCACCTATACCGGATACATGTGATACTGTTATCATGCAAGAACAGGTAGTTGGCTCCGGAGAATCGGGTACAACAATCACAATTCAAGGTAAATACAAATGTGGCGATCATATCATCCCTCAAGGTGAGGAATGTAGTGCTGGCACTATTGTGATTCCTCGTGGAACAGAGGTAACCTCTACGGTACAAACTGTTTTGACTGGTCTGGGGTTGACTGAGATTGCTGTCAATGCAATGCCTCGCGTGTTAGTCCTTACCTCTGGCCATGAGGTGATTGAACCTGGTGAAAGCTTAACAGCTGGTAAAATTTATAACTCTAATAGAGCTATGATTTGTGGCCTCTTGGAGGATTTAGGCTTTCATAAGATTACGCACTATCATGTCAGTGATGCTCCAGAGGAATTAGAGTCTGAAATTAATCATGTGTTACAGCTCAGTGAAGATGCTGATATTATCATTAGTTCTGGCGGCGTATCCGTAGGGCTATTTGATACAATGCCTCTTATTTATGAAAAACTAGGCGCTAAATCCATTTATGAGCGCATTCAAATGCGTCCAGGTGCTGCATCCTATGGTGCAGTGACGCCGAAAGGTCAAATCATCTTTGGTCTATCTGGTAATCCAGGGGCTGCATTCAATGGATGGCATCTAATCGTAGCGCCAACATTGAAACGATATAAAGGCCTAAAAAACTGGACCACACCAGTAGTAGCCTGCGTAATGGATTCAGAAATCTTTAAGCGTAATGCTTTTGATCGGTATGTACAAGGCAAAGTAATCTTTGGCGGTGGTGCACCACGTTTTGTGGCGAATCGTCATTTTAACAGTAGTAGCATGTTAGGCTTATATACAGTTAATGCATTGGCATGTATTCCACGTGGTGTACATGAAGTACATCCGGGCGATACCTTTGATGTGTATCTATTAGGATTACTACCTGCGGTTTAAAATATATGGACTTACAAGTTTTATATATGTAGCATTTAAAAATTAAGCATATTAAATATTTGTAAGATTAATAGATATAAATAACAAGACGAGGTCTCTGTGGAGGCCTCGTCTATTTGTTTATATAAGTATATAAAATTACTTCAATTCTGTTGCTGTAGGAACTGAAATTAAATCTCAATTAACTTATAATAAAGTCAATAAAAGGATAATCCTTTTAGTTACATCAATTGAGTTTTGACAAAATTTATTTCAATCTACTTTTTAATTATTTTTACTATCAAATAGTTATATAAGGAGTGATTTCTATGAGTAAGACTTTCACAAAAAATATCCCAGTTAATGAAATTTTACATCTAGGCGAGCGTTTAGAGTATAAAGAGGGGCAAGTGATTAGTATTACGATTGCCCAAAATGAACGCCTCAGTATTACCTTATTTGCGTTACCAAAGGGCGAAGAAATCTCTACTCATGTAACTGTAGGCGATGCGATTGTGCAAATTCTTGATGGTGAGGCACACATCGTTGTTGGTGATGTGGAACACAATGTGAAAGCTGGTGAAACATTGATTATGCCATCTGAAGTGCCTCATAGCCTCGATGCTCGAGAAAACTTCAAGATGCTGTTGACCGTAGTTAAATAAATATATCATAATGAATGCATCCCTTGGATTATAAGGGATGCATTTTGGCATATGGAGTGATTGGATATCTATGGATTATTTCGACTATTCATATAAACATAATTACATAGAGTTTAGCAGTAACATATATAGAGTTGGCACATATCATTATAACTGGCATGGTGAGACGGAGATTCTTATTCTATTAAAAGGCCAAATGGAAATGAGTTGTAATGGTGAGACATTTACGATGGAACCACTTGATGTGGTCATTATCTCTCCTCAAGTGGGACATGCCACATTAGCTCTGGAAGAGGATGTCATTGCCTTTGCCATTCATGTAGGAAATGAATTTTACCAACAGTATGATCCAGATTTTGGGGCCTATCAATTTGTATTGCGTTCAGATAATAGTACTCGTCACAATCAATTTTTTACAACATTACGGCATCATGCAGCTATGACGATGTTATTGATGACTAAAGGTGAAAGCCCGGTACATCGAATGTGGATAGAGCATCATTATTTAGCATTGTCTGGGGATGTATTTAGAGAATTTGATCCCATTAAAAAGGTTCATGAAAATGCTAGACCTGGCGATATGAAACCAGCAACGTTCGATAAAATGATTGCCTATATTGATGAACATTATGAGCAGAAAATAGAGTTGGAAGATATTGCAAAAATAGGGGGCTATAATGTTGCCTATACGTCTCAGTTCTTTAAAAAGCAAATGGGGATTTCCTTTGTTGAATATGTTTTGCGTTTGAGACTGAGAGAGGCTACCCTTCGTTTAATTAACACCGATGAGGCTGTGGCAAGAATTGCGAGTGATTGTGGCTTTGCCGATGTTAAAGCTTTTAATGTGGCTTTTAAAAAGCATTTCCGTATAACACCAACAGAGTATCGCAAACAAGTAAAGAATATTGGGCGTAAAACGACATTGCAAGATTGGAAGGAAATTATTTCTGTAGAAAATCAAGATGTTCTAAATCTACTTCATTCATTCTTGTCCTATGAAGATGACTCACGAGCGAAGGATGAGTTAGAATTCATGAGTAAGAAGTTAGAACATTTGAAAGAAAAATTAGCTGATGTTGTAAAGAACTTATAATTAATTCCATATAGTTCGATAGAATGTATATCTTCATAACCTAGGTATTGTTAGCAAAATATTAGCAAATATTTTTTGATACATATATAAATGTTAGAATTGGGTGATTTTCTATATAAAAAATCATCAAATACTTACCTAAAAAGCACTACTATTGATAAGTAGTGCTTTTTTGATATCTTTTATGGGGGAGGATTTATAGATTGTCGGGAAATAAAAATATAATAAATCAAAAGAAAATCATCGTTTTATGTAAGTTTTACTAGAAAAACTACCTTTTAATTTGGATAGTTATATTCTCCAAACTGAGTAGATATACTTCATCAGGAGTAAAAAATTAGTAAGTTATAATTTTGGAGGATATATGAATCAAGTTAAATTTATGGAAAACGTAGGTAAAGTTGCAACTGTTACTGCTGTAGCTATGTATGTATCTTACTTCCCACAAATCATGCATAACCTAGCTCATCCAGGTACTGGTGATTGGATTCAACCACTCGTAGCTGCCATTAACTGTACATTATGGGTAGCTTATGGTTTGTTCAAAGAACACAGAGATATTCCAGTAGCATTAGCTAATGCACCAGGTATCTTCTTCGGTTTGGCAGCAGCGATTACAGCGGTTATGTAATTAACATGTAGAAACGTTAAATCTATGATTTTGATGATATATAAATATAAAATTACGGTTGACCGTTGTTTAATATATATATCATAATAAATGCATCCCTTTGATTAATAAGGGATGCATTTTTGATTTTTCAGGGAGAGTTTTGCAACTATGGATTACTTTCACTATACCTATAAACATAACCATATAGATTTCAATAGTGATATATATAAGGTTAGTACCTATCATTACAACTGGCATAGAGGGGTAGAAATCTTAGTTTTGTTAAAGGGACGAATAGACATGAGTTGTAACAGTGAGGTCTTTACAATGGAACCTCTTGATAGCATCATTATGTCTCCTCAAGTAGGACATGCTACGTTGGCTTTAGAGGAGGATACAACGGCTCTTGTTATTCATATAAGTAAGGAGTTTTTCCAACACTTTGAGCCTAACTTTGGAATGTATCAATTTGTACTGCGTTCAGATGCAAGTAATCGGAATAATCCTTTCTTTACGTTATTACGGCATCATGCAGCACAAATGATGTTGTTAATGGTGAATGGTAAAAGTCCTGATTATCAATTATGGCTGGAACATCATTATTTAGCTTTGACTAGTGCTATATATCGTGAAATTGATACGGTTAAGTCTATCCCTGTACATACAAAACCTGCGGATATGACCGTAGCCACCTTTGATAAGATGATTGCTTATATCGATGAAAACTATCAACAGAAGATTGAGCTAGAAGATATTGCAAAGATAGGCGGCTATAATGTGAACTACACATCTCAATTCTTTAAACGCCAGTTAGGTGTTTCTTTTCTTGAGTATGTATTGCGCTTGAGATTGCGAGAGGCTACAGTCCGTCTTGTTAATTCTAATGATGGGGTTGCACATATTGCTAGCAGTTGTGGATTTGCAGATATTAAGGCATTCAATGTGGCATTTAAGAAGCGGTTCCATACAACTCCATCTGAATATAGAAAGCAAGCAAAAGAGATGGGACGAAAGACAAAGTTACATGATTGGAAGGAAATTATTTCTACTCAAGAAAAAGATATTATGAAGATCTTAGAAGCTTGTGGCCCCTATAAAGCGGATTCTCTATATAGTCTTGAATTAGAGAGTGCTAATCAAAAATTACAGGATGTTAAGGAACAACTGGAGATTGTTGTTAAAAAACTATCATCTTAATTTTTCAGCTTCAATATGGTGATGATATGGCATAAATTGCATTCCACTATGTACATAATTTGAAAAATATACAATCATTAGGTATAGGTGATTTTGTATATATGATAATCCTCTGTAGATATATGGTTAAAGAGCATTACTTTTAGATAAGTAATGCTCTTTTTAGTTTTATTATGGGTGAAATTGTATATTTTATAATGCTAAAAATTTTAGATTATAGGCATTTTATATAGTTTTGACGATATTTAATTATTTAAAATGAACTTGTAAATTGGATAGTTATATACTGAAAAAAGAGTAGAATAGAATCATCGAAAGGAGCTAAGGTTCCGAAACAGAAATAATCACGTCTTAAATAATGAAGTCTTTTTGGAGGTTTGCGATGAGTACGAAGGAACAACAAGTACAAGAAATGACAAATAAGATAGCTAATTTCATTTCTTATATGGCAAAGGTATTGCCTGATGATGTACAAGAAAAAATTCATGAATTGGCACAGGATGAAAAAAATCCTATGGCTAAATCTATTTATGAAACAATGCAACATAATATGGATTTAGCAGCTCAGCTTAATCGTCCTTCTTGTCAAGATACTGGTGTATTACAATTTTGGGTAAAGGTTGGATCTAATTATCCCTTACTAGGAGAATTAGAAGATATTCTAAGAGAAGCAACTTATAAGGCTACACAAGAGGCTCCATTACGATTGAACTGTGTAGAAACTTTTGATGAGTTTAATACTGGTAAAAATATTGGCCTCACTGCACCTTATATTCACTGGGATATCATTCCTGGCCGTGATGATGTAGAAATCTTCCCTTATATGGCTGGTGGCGGGTGTTCCTTGCCAGGGTCAGGTAAAACATTGATGCCTGGTGAAGGCTATGAAGGTGTTGCTAAGTTTGTTCTTGATTTGATGACAAGCTATGGTTTGAATGCGTGTCCTCCACTATTGGTAGGTGTAGGGATTGCTACAACTATTGATACCGCTGCTGGATTATCTAAAAAAGCATTAATGCGCCCTGTATCTTCAAAAGCACCTAATGAAAAAGCGGCTTATATGGAACAATTGTTAGAAGATGGAATTAATAAGATTGGTATTGGACCTCAAGGTATGGGTGGGGATAAAACTGTTTTAGGTGTGAACATTGAACATGGTACACGTCATCCATCTGTTATTTCTTGTGCTGTTAGTGTAGGTTGTTGGAATCATCGTCGCGGCGATCTCGTATTTGACAAGGATGGTAATTGCACAGTTAAATCTCATAAAGGAGTGACATTATAATGGCTAAGAAAATATTAACTACACCTATTCAACAATCTGATTTAGCAGGCATTAAGCCAGGCGATGTGATTTATTTGACTGGGCATATTACAACCTGTCGTGATATGGGGCATCGTCGTGTGGTAGAAGAAGGTAAAACGTTACCGGTTGATGTTAAAGATGGGGCTATACTTCATGCAGGACCAATTATTCGTACAATAAGCGATAATGAATTTGAAGTTGTATCTGTAGGACCTACTACATCTATGCGTATGGAAAAATTTGAATATGAATTTGTTAAAAAGACAGGTGTACGTCTCATTGTAGGTAAAGGTGGAATGGGTCCTGAAACAGCACGTGCCTGCAAAGACTTTGGTGCACTACACTGTGTGTTCCCTGCAGGTAATGCCGTACTTGCTGCTACAGAAGTCGAAAAAGTAGAATCTGCTAATTGGAGAGAATTAGGTATGTGTGAAACTTTATGGACTTTTAAGGTTAAAGAATTTGGTCCGCTCATCGTATCCATCGATGCGGAAGGGAATAACTACTTTGAAAATAAAAAAGTAGAATACAATGCGAAGAAAGATGAAGTGTTAGAAGAGATTTATAAACACGTAAGCTTCATTAAATAATCGAATTGTGATCTTCAATTTAATAGGAGGATTATACGGATTTTGTACAATCCTCCTTTTTTGTACCCTTTTTTAGGTATATTACACGTATTGGGAGGTATTTATGGATACGAGTGTAATGATAACTCTTGGCTTCTTGGTATTTGCCATCGTCATGTTTGCATGGGAGAAAATTCCATTATCTATTACTGCTATGGTTGTAGCAGTAGGTTTGCACTTAAGTGGAGTCTTATCTGCTAAAGAAGCATTCGCCGGTTTTGTAGATCCAAATGTCTTACTATTTATGGGTATGTTTGTTATTGGTGAAGCTTTCTTTGCAACAGGCGTAGCCGTAGGCGTAGGTAATGTAGTTCATAAGTTTGCTAAAACTGAAACATCTTTACTCGTTGCAGTTATGATGATTACAGGTATTTTATCCGGTTTCTTATCTAATACTGGTACAGCGGCTGTACTGATTCCTGTAATTATCGGTATTTGTAAAAAAAGTGGTTTTAAACAAACTAAATTGTTGATGCCTCTTGTGTTTGCTGCAGCTATGGGTGGTAATATTTCACTTATCGGCGCTCCTGGCAATATGATTGCGCAAGCGGGCTTACAACAAGCGGGCCTAGGCTCTTTTGGTTTCTTTGATTATGGTCTAGTAGGTTTGCCAATTCTAATTGTTGGTACTATTTTCTATGCTACAATTGGTAAACGTTTCTTACCAGATGCTCCAAGTCATCAACCAGATGGTGCCTTTGAAGGCAATGACGATTATAGCCATGTACCGTCTTGGAAAAAATGGACTGCTGCAATTGTATTGATTTTGACAGTTGTTGCTATGATCTTTGAAAAACAATTAGGTGTAAAACTTTATGTGAGTGCCTGGATAGGTGCTCTAGTATTAGTTGCTACTAATGTTATTAGTGAAAGTGCAGCTGTTAGATCTATAGATATGAAAACAATCATGCTCTTCGCTGGCTCTATGGCCCTTGGGGACGCAATGGTTAAAACAGGTACTGGTTCTGTAATTGCAGATCTTATCGTAAACAGCCTTGGTGCTAGTCCATCTCCAATTGTTGTTCTAGTAGTAATCTTTGTGCTTGGTGTGTTCATGACGAACTTCATGTCTAATACTGCTACCTGTGCATTATTGGTACCAATCGGTCTTAGTTTAGCATCTCAATTGGGATTCGATCCAAAAGCGGTGCTTGCAGCTATCGTAATCGCTAGCTCTTTAGCATATGCTACCCCAATTGGTATGCCTGCGAATACTATGGTATACAACATTGCTGGTTATAGCTTCATGGATTATGTGAAAGCTGGTTTGCCACTCATCGTTGTATCTAGTATAGTAGCACTTATATTGTTACCAATTTTATTCCCATTTTAAAGAGATAATATAAGTTTTTTAGAAAGAGCCCTAATGTATGTTGCATTAGGGCTCTTTCTCATATGTGCAATAGGTAGTGATAAACGTATTAGATAATATAATTTAGCTATTAGATGTTTTAGATGTATTAGATGTATTATACGTATTTGACGTATTAGATTTTCTATATGTCTTAGGCATCTTAGATCTATTAGATATATTACTAAATTTGTTAAGGATTAATATTAGACATACGTAATACTTTCATATATAATAGATTACTGTAGTTGTACAAATATACATCTGCAGTAGACAATTAATATTAAATAGTAAATATTAGATAATATGTTTATAGATGGCCATGGTGCCAAGGAGGCTTTATGTTAAGCGATATTGAGATTGCCCAACAGAATAAAATGGAAAAAATTCAGGTCATTGCCGATAAATGCGGTTTAACCCCTGATGATATTGAACAATATGGTCATTATAAAGCGAAGATTTCCTTCGATGCTATTCGACGTTTAGAAGATAAGCCAGATGGTAAATTGGTGTTAGTTACAGCTATTACACCAACACCAGCAGGTGAAGGTAAGTCTACAACGAGCATTGGTCTCGTACAAGGTTTACAAAAAATCGGTAAAAATGCCATTGCTACATTGCGCGAGCCATCCTTGGGACCTGTATTTGGTATCAAAGGTGGTGCAGCAGGGGGCGGTTATGCTCAAGTAGTACCGATGGATGATATTAACCTTCACTTTACAGGTGATATGCATGCCATTACAGCAGCAAATAACTTGTTGTCCGCTATGATCGATAATCACATCCATCAAGGCAATGAATTGCAAATCGATTTGCGTCAATTATCTTGGACTCGTGTTTTAGATATGAATGACCGTGCCCTTCGTAATGTTACCGTAGCACTTGGCGGTAAAGTGTGTGGTTTCCCACGAGAAGATCACTTCATGATTACTGTTGCTTCTGAAATCATGGCTATTCTTTGCTTGGCTAAAGATTTAGAAGATTTGAAAGAACGCTTTGGTCGTATCGTTATCGGCTGTAATTTAGCAGGTGAGCCTGTTTATGTTCATCAGCTAGGTTGCCAAGGTGCGATGGCCCTTCTTATGAAAGATGCTATAAAGCCGAATTTAGTACAAACATTAGAACATACACCAGCTATCGTTCACGGTGGTCCATTTGCTAATATCGCTCATGGTTGTAACTCCATCGTAGCTACAAAGCTTGGTCTTAAATTAGGCGATATCGTAGTTACTGAAGCTGGTTTCGGTGCTGACTTAGGGGCTGAAAAGTTCCTTGATATCAAATGTCGTTACGGTAATATTTTCCCTGATACAATTGTAATCGTAGCTACATTGCGTGCTCTTAAAATGCATGGTGGTGTGCCTAAACAAGAACTTAGCACTGAAAATGTTGAAGCTGTTACAAAAGGTTTCAGCAATTTGCAAAAAGCCATCGAAAATATGCGTTACTTTAATGTGCCTGTATTGGTAGCAATTAATAAATTTGCTACCGATACCGATGCAGAGATTGCTGAATTGACTCGTCTCTGTGATGACTTTGGTGTACCTGTAGAGCTCAATGAATGTTGGGAAAAAGGCGGCGAAGGCGGCATTGATATGGCGAAAAAGGTCGTAGAATTGCTTGAAGATTCTAAACCAACACCTAAATTTGTATATGATTTAGAAGATAGCTTAGAAGAAAAGGTAAATAAAATCGTTAAAACCATTTATGGTGGCGATGGCGTTATCTTTACAGATAAAGCTAAAAAGCAAATTAAACAATTAGCTGATTGGGGTCTTGATCGTTTACCTGTATGTATGGCAAAAACACAATACTCCTTATCTGATAATCCAGCTTTATTAGGTGCGCCGAAAGGATTTACTATTACCGTATCCGATATTCGCGTTGCTAATGGAGCAGGCTTTATCGTATGCCGTACCGGTGATGTAATGGTTATGCCTGGCCTTCCTAAACGTCCTGCCGCTCTTAATATGGATATCGAAGCAGATGGTACGATTAAAGGTTTATTCTAATATAAATTCCTTGTAGTACACATTTTCTTAACTACCCATAGGTAGTGTCTGCTTTCACTAGTTTATATAGTGTGTTACCTGTATATTTTTATAGAAATGACAAAGCGATAACAAGGATAGCTTGTTATCGCTTTTACATGAGGTCTTGTTATGAATTTAGTAGAACAACGTGTTGTAGATTTTGTAGCAGCTACTGCATCTAAAGAACCAACTCCAGGTGGTGGCGCCATTGCGGCCTTAACGGCTGCAACTGGTGCAGCATTAGCTGAAATGGTGGCGAATTTAACCTTTGGTAAAAAGGGATATGAAGATGTTCAATCTGACATGAAAGATCTTCAAGCTAAAGCGGAATCTATTCGTAATCGCATGCTCGAATTATCTCAAGCTGATGCAGATGTATTTAATATCTTTATGAATGCCTTAGGTTTGCCAAAGAATACAGATGAAGAAAAGGCTAAACGTACTGCCGCTATTCAACAAGCTTATAAAGATGCTGCAATGGTTCCCTTTGAAATCGGCGAGTTAGCCTATCAAATCTTTGATTTAGCAGAGCTAGCATCTAAAAAAGGTAATCAAAATCTTATTACTGATGGTATTATTGCTGCAATCAATGCTCGTGCTGCAGTAAAGGCGGCATTCCTAAACGTACGTATTAATTTATCAGGTATTAAAGACGAAGCATTTGTAGCTGATATAACCACAAAAATGAAGGCTATTGAAACAGGTTTAGATGATAAAGAATCTGCAATTATAGCGTTATATGTATAGCCAGCTCAAAATAGCAGTTTAAAATAGCAGATTAAAATAGCAGATTAAAATAGCAGATTAAAATAATAAGATATACGACTGTATATACTAATAAATAAACCTTGGATAATTTCGAACAATTAGGATATTTAAAAATCTAATGTTCGGAAAAAGCTTAAAAGAGAACTTGTTATTTCTTTTGAAAATAATGAGTTCTCTTTTTTCTATTGTTAAAATCCGAACGATAGTGTAAAATAGACGGGTATTATTTCGAGGTTTGATGTAGGAGACATTATGACAGATCAAAAACAAATGAATACGGTCGATAGTATGTTGCCAATACCACAGCTCTTTGCCTTTGGTTTACAACATGTACTGGCCATGTATGCAGGTGCCGTTGCTGTACCTATTATTGTGGCACAGGCCATGAACTTACCTATGGAAGATTTGATTCGATTAATTACAGCGGACTTATTTACCTGTGGTATCGCCACATTAATCCAAACATTAGGTTTTGGAAAAATTGGTGGACGTATTCCGATGATCCAAGGTGTTACCTTTGCTTCTGTTGGCCCTATGGCCATGATTGGCGCTCAGCATGGTATGACTGCTATTTATGGTGCTATTATCGTAGCCGGTTTATTTACCTTCTTGATAGCTCCATTCTTTAGTCGTCTTATTCGCTTATTCCCACCTGTAGTTACAGGTACAATTATTACCATTATCGGTATTAACTTGATGCCAGTTGCTATTAATTGGATGGGCGGCGGTATAGGTAATCCTCAATTTGGTAGTTTTACCAATATTGGACTAGGGTTCCTTACCTTCTTAATTGTCGTATTTGTTTATAAATTTGCCAAAGGATTCTTTAGTAATCTTTCTGTACTAATTGGTTTGATTGCAGGTACAGCGATTGCGTTTGCCATGGGTGTTACAAACTTTGATGAAGTTGGTCGTGCCCACTGGACTGCGTTTATTGAGCCTTTCTATTTCGGGTTACCAACCTTTGATTGGGCGTCTGTACTTTCCATGATTATTGTAATGCTCGTAGTTATGGTAGAAACGACTGGTGATAGTATCGCTATTGGTGAAATCGTAGATAAGCCAATTGGTCGTAAAGAACTTGCTTCTATTATTCGTGCTGATGGGGTATCTACAATTATTGGTGGTATTCTTAATAGCTTTCCTTACACAGCATTCGCTCAAAATGTTGGTCTTATTGCCGTAACAGGTGTTAAGAGTCGCTTTGTTGTAGCTGCATCTGGTGTAATCTTAATTTTATTGGGGTTATTCCCTAAATTAGCGGCTATCGTAGCTAGCATTCCGAATGCCGTGTTGGGCGGTGCTGGTATTGCCATGTTCGGTATGATCGTTGCTAGTGGTATTCGTTCCTTAGGAAAGGTTAGCTTTGAAGGCAACCATAATTTAATGCTCGTAGCTATCAGTATTGGTGTAGCTATGATTCCAATTGCAGCGCCAAACTTTTATGCTAATTTCCCTGCGTGGGCACAAATTATTTTAAAATCTGGTATTACTTTCGGTAGTATTATGGCAATTTTGCTTAATTTACTACTTAATGGTGTTAATCGTGGTGACGAAATTAAAGAAATGGGTCGCCGATAAAAATTACTAAAAAAGAACTCTGTTCCTTGGAGCAGAGTTCTTTTTTAGTGATTAAATTCACAGGAAATTTGTGTGAATACTATGCTATAATAAATAGATAATTGTAGAAAAATTTTGTGATGCTTTCATTAACATGAAAATTATAAAAATGACTGCAATTACATATTGAAATAAAGTTATGTATATATGTATATATATGGTATGTTCCCATAAGAAGGGAAGGGTTACATGGCAGACGGAAAAATTATTGCTATCTCCATTAGTGAGAGAAAAGGGCAAAAGAAACATAATATTGAATCCGCTAATCTTATCGTAGATCATGGTATGGAAGGTGATGCGCACGCAGGCAATTGGCATCGTCAAATCAGCTTGCTTGGTATTGCAAGCATCGATCATATGCGTGCCCAAGGAGCGGATGTAAAACCTGGTGATTTTGCAGAAAATATCACTGTTGAAGGTATGGTGCTTTACGAATTGGCTGTAGGCACACAATTACAAATTGGTAAGGATGTAATTCTTGAAATTACTCAAATTGGTAAGGAATGTCATCATGGCTGTGAAATCATGAAACAAGTAGGATCTTGTATCATGCCTACACAAGGCATCTTTGGCAAAGTCCTTAAAAATGGTACCATTCACGTAGGTGATGAAGTATCTATTATCAAATAACTTAGTCGTACAAACGAGGTGTGTTATGAAAGACGCATGGGGCCGTACAATTGAATATGTACGTCTGTCATTGACAGATGCGTGTAATTTTTGTTGTCCCTATTGTCGACCTGCTGAAATTACACCTCAAAGTCAAACCCAATTATTATCAGTTGATGAATGGATGACTATTTTAGGTGCCTTCCATCGTATCGGCGTGAAAGCGGTACGTTTAACTGGTGGCGAGCCATTGCTATATCCTCATATTGAAGAGCTTTTAACTCGTATCAAGGATACTGGTTGGTTTGAAGATATATCTATGACTACTAATGGTAGCTTGCTTGCATCTCGAGCACAACGATTGAAAAAACTTGGTTTGAACCGAGTGAATATCAGTCTAGATTCTCTTGAAAGTGACGCTTTTGCCACTTGTGTAGGCAAAGAGGGGCAGCTAGATTCCGTATTAGATGGTATTCGCAGTGCTATTAGCGAGAATTTTAAATCAGTAAAGATTAATACCGTATTATCTCGCCATTGGTCTGATGATGAAGTTAAATCTTTATTACAGTATGTAGAAAAGTGGCCTGTTGTATGGCGTTTTATTGAATATATGCCATTCCAAGGCGATGCGTTCCATGGTCCAACCTTTGACGAATGGAAGACTCAATTAGAACGTGTTAGTGGAGGTCCGCTTACAGAAGTGCATTCCGTTTATGGCTTTGGCCCTGCTACGTACTTAGCGTTACCAAGTGGAAAGGCTGTAGGATTCATCTTTTCTATGTCTCATAGCTATTGTGATACATGTAATCGTGTACGTCTTACATCAGATGGGCAAATGCGTTTATGCTTGTTGCGTGATGATGAGGCTGATCTTGTATCTCTTGTGCGCAATGGTGCGACCGAGGAAGATTTAGCTTTGCATATTGAACGTGCATTGCAGCGAAAGCAAGAACGTCATGATGGCGTAGGTATGGAACAACCAGAACGTCCTATGTGGCGCATTGGAGGATAATATGGGATTTTTTGATTTTCTAAAACCAAGATCAAAGGAACATATTGAAGAATGCTGGCCTGGTGGCAAGATGCTTCAAGTCCATATCGAATATGATACTAAATCCTCTGTAATTACCTACAAGGGCCGTTATGGATTGCAATTTAATGTGCCAAAGGCTGATGTGACAAACATTATTATTAAAGAGGTAAGTCGTACGCATAGTGTTCTTCAACTATATAGTGGTGCTGACTGCGTAGGGACTAGTGATATTCTCCCTACGGAGGCTTGTAATACGATGAAGGATTGGCTAGGACGATATTGATGTATATGTTTTATAGGAATGTAATAAATATTCTTTACATTCCTATAAAATAGGCATATAATTAGTCGTGTCATGGACCACTAGCTCAGCTGGCAGAGCACCTGACTCTTAATCAGGGTGTCCAGGGTTCGAACCC
>ERZ781272.93-NODE-93-length-123396-cov-33.200461_pt1 | contig 123396 bp, 122 predicted proteins | sample MGYA00375850_ERZ781272 | MGnify/ENA primary metagenome ERZ781272 (study PRJEB29790, sample SAMN06051246) | human gut metagenome | host: Homo sapiens | place: USA: Cincinnati, Ohio | collected 2013-06-21 | study: EMG produced TPA metagenomics assembly of the Gut...
CGGGGTTTTGCCGTTGGGGCCCCGGCGCGGCGCAGCCGTGACGGGAACGGCAAAATAGCGGCCCCGGTGGGGCCGATGACCGGCCAGCGCGGTTTCGCCGCAGGCGAAATGGAGGGCGAATGAAGCCCGACAAGCGCCGCCCTGCTCCATGCGGGACAAACGTCCGCGCGGCGGGCGGGGCGCGGCTTCCGGGGTATGCGGACGGAAACAGAAGGGAGATGCAGGAATGACATTGGGTGAAGCAAAAAGCGAAGTGCTGAAGCTGCTGGATGAAACAAAGCCGAAGGCGGACCTGACAGGGAAACTGGACCGTTTTTTTGACATGGGACAGAAAGAGGTAGCGTTGTATTACCCCATCTGGCGCGAAAAAACGTACGCGGCGGAGGATGAAAAAACGCTGCCGCAGGACTGCTGTAAACCGCGCTACGTGATCGTAGACGGTATTGCACATCCGTACACAAAATATTCGCAGCTGCCGGATGCGTTTACGCTGCGCTATGAGGCGTATCCGGCGGACATTCCGGACAATGCGCCGGATGAAACGGAGTTTGATTTGCCGGATGAAGCAGTATTGGCCGTGATTTTTTTCGCTGCGGCGCAGACACAGAGCATGGAATACGACCAGCGGTTTTTCCAGAGCTTTTACGCGCAGTATCAGGGCAAGCTTTCAAACCTTTCGGGGCAGGCGGACGGCCCGGCGGCGGTCGTGACGGGTGGCTGCAATGTTTAAGCAGACAAATATGCCGGGCGCGTCGGCTCCCACGCTGTCCCAGGTGAAAATTGATACCTTTTTAGGCGCGGACCTGACGAACAGCCCGGCCAACGCGGACGAAAACCGCTCGCCCGACTGCGAGAACATGATCCGCGACGTGCCCGGGAAGGTGCGCAAGCGCATGGGATGGCAGGTGAAGCGGACGCTGGACGGGCGAATCAACGGATATCACGCGCTGATGGGGCACGACCCGCTGGTACACGCGGGCACAAAGCTGTACAAGGGCGATTCCGTGGTGTATTCCGACGCAAACGACGCACGCAGCCGCTCGTGGGAATTTGGCGAAAAACTGTACATCGCGGACGGAAAGGCGCTGCTGTGCTACGACGGCACGGCCGTGACGCGGGTGGACGCGGACGCATACATCCCCACGCTGACCATCGCGCGCGCGCCGAACGGCGGCGGGGAGGAATACGAAAACGCCAATTTGATATCTCCGAAATACCGGGAGCAGTTTTTGGGTACGGCGGAGGACAAGACCTATCAAATGTCCCTTGTGCCGCTGGACGGCACGCCCGTGGAGGCCGAGCTGTTGCAGACGGACGGAAGCTGGAAGCCGATGGCGGAAAACAGCGGCTTTACCGTGAACCGAACGGCGGGCACGGTCACGTTCACCACCGCGCCGGGCGTATCCCCGGTGGCGGGGCAGGACAATGTGAGAATCACCGCATCACACACGGTTGAGGGCTATGCGGACCGCATCAACAAATGCCGCATCGGCATCCAGTTCGGCGTGAACGGCGCGACGGACCGTTTGTTTTTGTCCGGCAGCCCGCAGCTCATCAACTATGACTGGTACAGCGGATTGAACGACCCCACCTACTGGGGAGACCAGGCCTATTCGGTGCTGGGCCAGAGCGACAGCGCCATTGTGGGATATTCCATTGTAAACGCCCGGCTGGCGGCGCACAAGGATTCCACCGATTCCGACCGGAACGTGATCGTGCGGGAGGGAACCCTTGTGGACAACAAGCCCGCGTTCCCCATCGTGAACATTTTGCAGGGCGAGGGAGCCATCGGGCCGTATTCGTTTGGATATCTGGGCACGGAGCCGCTGTTTTTGACAAAGTTGGGCGTTTACGCCATCACGGCGCAGGACATTACCGGGGAAAAATACAGCCAGAGCCGCAGCTTCTTCCTGAACGGGAAGCTGCTGGAGGAAAACGGGCTGGAGGAAGCGTTCGCGCTGGTTTACAAAGACATGTACTGGCTGTGCCTGAACGGGCGCGCGTACATTCTGGACGGGCTGCAGGCTACGCAGACGGACCGCTCGGCCCCCTATTCCACGCGCCAGTATGCGGGCTTTTACTGCACCAATATCCCGGCCCGCGTGCTGTGGGAGCAGGACGGCGCGCTGTGGTTCGGCACGGCGGACGGCAGGCTCTGCGCATTTGCAAACGAACCGTCCGACCCGCTGAACTACAACGACAACGGCGAGGCGATCTACGCGTGCTGGCGTACGCCGGACCTGAGCGGCCGGACCTTTTACCGCAACAAAACGTTCAGCCGGTTTTATGTGGCGCTGGCCAGCGCGCTGGCGACGGGCGTGCGGGCGTGGGGGCGCGTTGCGGGCATATGGGAAGAGCTGTTCAGCGATTTTGTGACGGCGCGGTATTTTTCCTATGCGCATCTGATCTATTCCAAGTTCACTTACTCCAACGACGACACGCCCCGCACGCTGGGGGACAAAATCCGGTTGAAAAAAGTGGACAAGGCGGGGTTCAAGGTGGAAAACGGCGTGCTGAACGAGCCGTTCGGGCTGGACAGCATCGGCATTGAATTTGTGGAGACCGGGTATTACCGGGCCTGAGAAAAGGAGGAGCTTATGGCGTTTCGAAAAATTACAGAAGGGGATATGCTGGGCAAGGGGAACGTGGGGCGGCCGGACACGCCCGGCGTTTCCACCGCCGAGATGCAGCGCATTATGGACGAGCTGCCGCGGGAGGTGCTTGCGCCCGCGTTCAACGAGCTTGCCGGCCAGCTGGAGGCCGAAACGGCGGCCGCCGACATCGGCGCCGCGGCGCCCGAGGGGGTGACGGCCGCGCCGGCGGGAAAGCTGCAGGCGGTGCTGAACGGACTGCGGGACCTTGTAAAAGCGCACACGGACCGCGCGGACAACCCCCACGGGGTGACGGCGGCGCAGGCGGGGGCCTATTCCAAGGCTGAGACGGACGCGGCCATCAGCGCGAAGGTGGTGGAGCTGGGCGCGGGCGACATGGCGAAAAGCATCTATGACCCCGGAAACGAGCAGCAGCCGCTTTTGCCGCGCAACGGGGACGGCTCCAACGTAACGGCGTCTTTTACCGAGGCGGAGCAGGATGCGGATATCCAGACGGGGGAAGAGCTGACCGTGCTGTTCGGGAAGATCAAGAAGCGGTTTTCCACCTATGACGCGGACGGCGACGGCGTGGTGGACCGGGCGGCAGCGGCGGACCGGGTGGCTAAAAAGTTCATCCTCCAAAACAACGCCGGGCAGCAGATGGCTGAATTTGACGGGTCGGCCGACAGGACGGTACAGCTTACGCCCGGCCAGGTGGGGGCCGAGCCCGCCTTCACGAAAAACAACGCCTTCAACAAGAACTTTGGTTCAGCGGCGGGCACCGTGTGCCAAGGCAACGACGGCAGGCTTTCCAATGCACGGCGGGCCAGCAATATATCAATGAGCCTGTCCGGCACCACGCTGACAATCAACTATTCGTGAGGCGGTGAGGGCATGGCTTTGGTTTTCAACAATGTCACAGTGCCGCAGAGCGGGAATGTGATCTATAACGGCACGTCGTTATCTGTAGTGAAACACGGAAACACGCAGGTATGGAAGCGCGCGCCGGAGTACCTGTACAACAATGGAGATCAGTGTTCCGGATTTACCGGGGGCTGGGATGCCCGCGCCGCTTATTTTCTGAATACCGATACTTATTACCGCAACCAGACGGGCACGAAGCCTGTTTTCAACACCGGAAATATTTCAGTGACGTGTACCGGAAGCTATCTGGGCGGCGGCAGCGTCATCACAAACTGGCCTGTCGATCTGTCGGCGGTTTCATCACTGACGGCGAGTATCAATAAATTCGACCCTACCGAAACCTATTCAGCTTTCAACATCTATCTGCTCAGCGCGTGGCCTACGATCAACGCGGACAACTCATACGTTGCTGCAGTCCGTGTGCTGGGCAACCAGCAAGCGACCAGCGTGACGTTGAACACTTCCGGCTATAACGGCAGCTATTATGTTCTGATGGGTTTTTCAAACAACAATTCCCGTAGTTTTACAGGCTATATTTACAGCCTGAAATGCAATTTTTAGGAGGTACACAGAATGCTGAAAGTCACACTGAAAAACGGAAATGAATATGAACTGTTGGAAGATACAACAGTATACCCCAGCGGCAGCCCGAACGCCCGCAGCCGTATGGAAATCCACATGGGCGAGGATGCCATGACAACGGCCGAGTTCGAGGCCGCTTTTATGGATGAGGCCGCGACGGCGAAAATCCGATTGACAAAAACGACGGACGAGGACAACACGAAAATCGTGTTTGATACGGTGTACCAGCACTATTGCCTTGTGGCGAGCATTGGCAAAAAGCGCGTGAGCAAAACAGACATTGCCACCGGGCAGGTCGTTGAAGAAATGCACCTTGTGGCCGAGCTGGAGCAGCGCACCTACATCGAGCAGCAGCTTGCCGCGCTGGGGCTGTAAAGGAGGCATGGCGTATGGCAATTTTTAAGGGCCGCGTGCGGGTGCGGTACGGGTACAGCCGGTGGGGCTATACCCGGAACAACGGCAAGGGCTGGCATGGCGGCAGCGACGAGGAGGGGCTGGACAGCACCACCATCCGGATGCCCGATTACAAGGGCAAAAGCATTTCCGGGCGGGTCGTTACGGCCCGCAAGGTGGACAGGTCCACGGGCAGCAAAACGTGGGAATGGGGCTGGTACGTGTGTGTGGAGCTGGACGCGGGCCAGACGCCGGACGCGGTGAACTGCCTGTATTTCTGCCACAACGCGCGGAATCTGGTATCCGTGGGCCAGCGGGTGGAAAGCGGCGACGCGCTGGCGGTGATGGGCAGCACGGGCAACGCGTCGCTGGCAAGCCCGCCCTTTGCGCACTGCCATTTCGAGGTGCGGGCCACAGCCGCCGGGGCGGGGCTTGACCCAACGGCATACACCGGGCACCCCAACGCCGTGGGTACATACGGTGAAGCAATCGGCGAAACGGAGGAAAGCGACATGAAGTTTCTGGAAGTGACGAGCGGCAAATGTGAGGTGTTCACCGCGCCCGATGTGAATGCGGTGGACAAGCACTATAACGGCGGAAAGCTGACCGAGGGCGTGTGCTACCCGGTGCAGGCCGAGGTGGGCAGCTCCGGCGGATACAGCTGGGTTCGCATCTTCGTGGCGGGAGTGCAGCGTTACGCCGCCGTGCTGGCCGACCGCTGCCAGCTTGTGACGCTCTCCCCGGGCGACGCGTTCGCGGCCTGCGTGGCGCAGGGCGGTGATGCGGCCGGGCAGCGCGCGCAAAGGGACGGGCGGCAGGCGGGCGCGTACGCGCAGCGCACGGAGGCATCCGGCACCGCGCCGGGGGTGTAGGAGCGATGGAGAGCATCATCGTCGCGCTCATCACGGGCGTGCTGTCCCTGGTTGGCGTAGTAATTACCAATACGGCGGCCGCCCGGCGAACAGAGAACAAGATCACCACAGCGCAGGCCGTGACGGACACAAAGCTGGACGAGCTGACGCGGGAGGTGCGGGAGCACAACGGCTTTGCCCGGCGCATGCCCGTTGTGGAGGAACAGATCAAGGTGGCGAACCACCGCATCAGCGATCTGGAAAAATGGATGGAGGGAAAACGGCAATGAACAGGACCGTACTTGTACTTATGATGGCCGTAACGGTGGAGGCGCTGGTGGAATACGCCAAGACCTTCGGCAAAGCGATTCTTGAAAAGCAGTGGAAAACCGCCGCCACGCAGGCGGGAGCCGTGGCGCTGGGCGTATCGCTGTGCTTCAGCGCCGGGGCGGATTTTTACGCCGCGCTGGGCGTGAGCTTCAACGCGGCGTGGCTGGGCGTTGCGCTTACCGGCGTCTTTGCCAGCCGCGGCGCGAATTATGTGAGCGACCTTGTGAAGAAGCTGCAGGCGCTGGGCGCGGCGCAGGCAGAGCGATGAAACGAAAAAGCCCGCCCGGAGAAAGCCCGGGCGGGCGTGGAAGGAGAAGAGAAAATGGCATATGTAAAGGGCGATGGAGTCAGTAATTCGTCGGGAAATTATAAATATTTTACAACGAATGATTGGAAGACAAAAATTCAGGGGTTGGAGGATAGTTATAATAAGCTGCTGGCCTCTGTAAAAAGTAATTCACAGACGAATGTTCCTTCTGGTGCGAATAATACAAGAAGCGGAAATGACTCTACGGCAAATCATTACGCCGCCCTGCTTGCCCAGGTGCAGGCGGCACAGGATGCGGCGGCCCGCCGGGCCGAAGAGCTGGCCCGGCAAAAACAGCAGGCGGCGCAGGCCGCCTATGACAAAAACATGGGATACCTGAACGAGGCATATGCAAACCGCAACAATTTGCTGCAGCAGAACTACAACGATGCGCTGGCACAGCTGCAGGCCAGCTATGACAGCGGTGCGCGCGGGGTGAACCAGAACGCCGACAGCGCCCAGCAGCAGGCGTATATCAACTATATGATGAGCAAGCGTGACCTTCCCCAGGCGCTGGCGGCGCAGGGGCTGACGGGGGGCATGTCGGAAAGTGCGCTGGCGGGCATGTACAATTCCTACGGGAACAACCGAAACACGATTGACCGCGGGCGCAACGAAAGCCTTGCAGCGCTGCTTGACACCTTGAACAGCAATCGATCTTCGGCGCTGCAGAGCTACAACAGCCAGCTTTCGGCGGCCGAGCAGCAAAAAATGGCATACCAGATGCAATTGGAGCAGGCCCTTGCCAACGGCAGCGCCGAAATTCTGCAAAACAAGTATGATACGCTGCAGAATCTGGACAACGCCTATGCACAGCAGATTCTTGCCTTGCAGCAGGCGGCGGCCCAGGCGGCGCAGAAACGCTGGTAGCCGATGCAAACGGCGGCCAGGAAGGCGTGTCCGGAAAGCCGCCGGCGGAAAAAATGAGCATTCCTTGCCGCCGGTTTCCCGGAGATCCCGCCGGGATTTGCGGCGGCCTGCCCTGAAACAAAAGCGGAGGCAAAGCAGCGGGCCTTTCCAAAGCGGGAAATGCCGGCGCCGGTGCGCGGACGGTCCCTCCGCATTTTTTACACAGAAGCAGAAGTGTGCGCCCATACCTGATGCAAAGCGCCCCGGACATTTGTCCGGGGCGGCGGTGTTTTTATTTAAAGGTCGTCGGGCAGGCAGCGGTGCTTCAAAAGATAAAGTTTGGCCGCGTCCACGGTGCTGAAATCCAGCGGGACGCCGAAAACGTACGTTAAAAATTCGCTCCAGGCCTGCGCGTCGTCCGCTGCCACCTTACAGTGCCGTACAGAGGCGGCGGGCCAGGAGATATAGCTTCTGTATCGAAGATCGGATTCAAAACAGTCTAATTCTTTTGCGAAATACTGATACAAATCCACTTGCTGCCCGTCTCCTTTCGATTTCCCTGTTTTTCAGTATAACAAAGCATTTTCAAATAATCAATCTAAAAACGCGAAAAACCCGTTTTAAAATGGTTATTTGACAAAGCTATTAACGATACTCTTATTACGGGAGGCGGTCTTGTGGAATACGATCTGCAATTGATCGGCGCGCGGCTGCAGGCAGCGCGCAAAGCAAAAGGATATACGCAGGATTATGTGTCTGCCCGTGCGGATATCACTGAAAAATTTCTCAGCCAGATCGAGCGGGGGAAGGCGGGACTTTCCGTTCAAACGCTGATTGCGCTGTGCGATATTTTAGAAATCACGCCGAATTATGTGCTGCTGCCGGACGCCGCGCGCGTGCTGGAGGAGCCGATTGGCCCTTTGCTGAAGGGCATGAGCCAGCGGCAGCTTCAGGACGTGGAGGAGATGGTGCGCATTTTTGTGCGCAACTGCCGCCACGAGGAAAAGGGCAGGCCCAGGGGCGGGCGCAGAAACATGCGGTGAACGCCCGCCGGGCCGTAACGAGGCCCGTGCGGGCAGCGCGCTGGCCGCCCTGGCTTTGAGGGCTTTTGCGCAAAATCGGGCGCGGCGTTTCGCCGCGCGAAACGACCCGGTGCGGTTTGTCCGCTTCGCGGCCATGGCTTCGCCACCCCGCACCGCCCTTTTGCCGTCCCGTCACGGCTGCGCCGCGCCGGGTCCCCAACGGCAAAACCCCGGCGCTTGTCGCCATTCGGCTCCATTTCGCCTGCGGCGAAACCGCGCTGGCCGGTCATCGGCCCCACCTTTTGGGTTTGCCGCGCAAAATCGGGCGCGGCGTTTCGCCGCGCGAAACGACCCGGTGCGGTTTGTCCGCTTCGCGGCCATGGCTTCGCCACCCCGCACCGCTCTTTTGCCGTCCCCGTCACGGCTGCGCCGCGCCGGGTCCCCAACGGCAAAACCCCGGCGCTTGCTCCCGTTCGGTTGCATTTCGCCCGCGGCGAAACCGCGCGGCCGTTATTTCCGCACTTTTGCCCGGCACGATTGTAAATCGGCCGGGTTTTCTTTATAATAAGAGGCAGGATTCCTATCATACATAAAGGGGCGCTTTTTATGGCGTATATTGACTGTAAGCTGAAATCGCAGATCCTCGGGACCACCGTGGGCGTGAAGCTGTATTTTCCCACAGACCTGCCCGCCGATGTGGGCTATACCGTGAAAGGTGTGCTGACGCTGCTGCACGGCTATACCAACAGCGGAGACGACTGGATGCAGATGACGGCCGCGCCGCGCTACGCGGCGGACAACGGTTTGGTGCTGGTAATGCCGGACTGCGGCAACTCGTTTTACCAGAACATGATGCACGGCGGCGCCTATAAGACCTTTGTTACGGAAGAGCTGCCCATGCTGCTGGGCCGTATGTTCAAGCTGCCGGCGCGCAGGGAACAGAATTTTATCGCGGGGCTTTCCATGGGAGGCTACGGCGCGCTGTTTCTGGGCCTTTCCCGGCCGGACCTGTACGCGGGCTGCGCCAGCTTTTCCGGTGCGGTGGACCTTTCGATGATGCTGGCGGACCCCGCGGCGCCCGGCGTGCGGGAGGTGTTCGGCCCGGTGTTCGGCGATGGGCTGCTGCTGCCCAAAAGCAGCGACCTGCGGGTGCTGGCCCAGCGGGTGGCCGCGCTGCCGGCCGCGCAGCAGCCAAAGGTGCTGCTGACGAACGGCCTGCAGGACGTGGAGCCGTATTTCATTCTGCAGCAGAACGACGCCATGCATAAATTCCTGAAGCCTCTGGGGCTTGCCGGCTACCGCCGCCTGCAATGGAACGGCGTGCACGAATGGAATTTCTGGGACCGCAGCCTTGTGTACGCCATCGATTATTTCCTGAACAACGGCTACGCCGCAAAAAAACTGAACGACTGGCGCAGCGCCGCGGTGGTATCCTGACGCGCGCGCCCGTTTCAAAAAGGAGAAGCTCATGCAATCACCACTTGCCGACCGTCTGCGCCCGCGCACCCTTGCCGAGGTGTGCGGCCAGCAGCATCTGCTCGGCCCGGGGCGCGTGTTCCGCAAGGCCATCGAAAGCGGCCGCGTGCCCAATATGATCTTCTACGGCCCGTCCGGCGTGGGCAAAACCACCGTGGCGCGCATCATTGCCGAAAACAGCGGCATGCGCCTGCATAAGCTGAACGGCACCAGCGCGGGCACGGGGGACATCAAGGCCGTCATGGCCGAGATCGGCACGTTTCAAAGCCGGAACGGCCTGCTTTTGTATCTGGACGAGATACAATATCTGAACAAAAAGCAGCAGCAGAGCCTGCTGGAATGCATGGAGGACGGAACGGTCACGCTGATCGCCTCCACCACCGAGAACCCGTATTTTTATATTTACAACGCGCTGCTCTCCCGCGCAACGGTGTTTGAGTTCAAGCCCCTGACGCCGGAGGACGTGCGCCGCGGGCTGGAGAACGCTCTGCATAAGCTGGAGGAGCTGGACGGCGTGCGCATTGAAGCGCAGCCGGAGGCGCTGGACGCGCTGGCGGCGGCCTGCGGCGGCGACATGCGCAAGGCGCTGGGCAGCCTGGAGTTTGCCGTGGCGGGCGCCGCCGGGACGGACGGCGCAAAGCGGCTGACAACAGAGGCCGTGCGCCAGGTGGCGCAGCGCTCCAGCCAACGCTACGACAAAAGCGACGACATGCACTACGACTGCATCTCGGCGCTGCAGAAAAGCATTCGAGGCTCGGACCCGGACGCCGCCGTGCATTATCTGGCGCGCATTCTGGAAGCCGGGGATCTGCTGTCGGCCTGCCGGAGGCTGCTGGTCATCGCGGCGGAGGACGTGGGCCTTGCGTACCCGCAGGCCATTCCCATCGTGAAGGCCTGCGTGGACAGCGCCCTGCAGCTGGGCCTGCCGGAAGCGCGCCTGCCGCTGGCGGACGCGGCCGTGCTGATGGCGACCGCGCCCAAAAGCAATTCGGCGCACAACGCCATTCTGGCCGCGGAACAGGACCTGCGCCGGGGCAAAACCGGCCCGGTGCCCCGCCAGCTGCAGAACAAGCATTTCGATGGCGAGGACGCGGCGCAAAAGGGGCAGAATTATCTGTACCCGCACGATTATCCGGGCCATTGGGTGAAGCAGCAGTACCTGCCGGACGCGCTGGCGGGCGTGCGCTACTACGAATACGGACAAAACAAAAACGAGCAGGCCGCGAAGGCTTACTGGGACAAAATCAAGAAGTAAGGGCCCGGCAGGCCGGGGCGGAGGACGGAAGAGCACCGCCTGCGCCTGCGGCGCGGGCGGCGGGAGGCCGCCGGGAACAGGTGCGTAAAATACGATTTTTGGAGAAATACAATGAGTAAAAGCAAAATACTGAGTAACCCGTGGGTGGTGGCCGTGCTGGCGCTTTTTTGTGCGGCGCTGTGGGGCAGCGCGACGCCTTTTATAAAAATAGGCTATGAACTGATCCTGCCGGAAAAAAACGTGCCGTCCACAATTTTATTTGCCGGGGTGCGGTTTTTCTTTGCAGGCGTTATCACTGTTTTAATCTACAGCATCGCCAGCGGAAAGCTGCTGTACCCCCAAAAAGCCAATATCGGTAAAATTGCACAGGTAAGTGTTTTTCAAACGGTTTTGCAGTACATATTTTTTTACGTGGGGCTTGCCAATACCTCGGGTGTAAAAGGCACGATTTTAAGCGGGACCTCCGCGTTTTTTTCGCTGCTGATCGCAAGCCTTATTTTCAAACAGGAAAAATTGACGCCCAGGAAAATCATAGGCTGTATTTCAGGCTTTGCGGGAATCATCTTTGTGAATTTAAACGGTTTGGATTTTACCATGAATTTTACGGGAGACTGCTTTGTGCTTTTTTCGGCTGTTGCACTGGGCTTTTCCTCCGTATTGATGAAAAAATATTCCAAAGATGAAAATCCTGTTGTGATAAGCGGATACCAGTTTATTATGGGCGGCATTGCAATGGTGCTGATCGGCATTGTGTTTGGGGGTAAGATCGTTGTAAGCGGGGGAAAGGCGCTGGGCGTTTTAACCTATTTATCGTTCCTCTCCGCAGCGGCATATGCCATTTGGGGCGTGCTCCTGAAAAACAACCCGGTTTCCAGGGTCACTGTTTACAGTTTTATGACCCCCGTTATGGGCGTTCTGCTTTCCAATTTGCTGCTTACGGAGCAAAACGGCGTTTCCGCCGTGAATCTGGTCGTTACGCTTGTGCTTGTGTGTGCGGGAATTCTTATTTTGAATTACAAAAAGGCGTGACGGAACCGGAGGGGCTGATTTTGCCGGCCTGCGCCGCAGGCGGCTGTTGGGGCGGGGGCAAAAAAAGGGCGCGCCGCACGGAAAATCCTCGGGGCGGAAAGTTTTCCGCCCCGAGGTTGGCGGCAAAGCCGCCAACCTCTGAAGGACACCGGACGCTTTGTGCTGCGCAGCCGCTTTCCGGTTTCCCTCAGTTCTCCTTTCCGGCGCACAAAAGGGCAATTTCGCGCACTCCGCACACAAAATTGCCCTTTTGTACTGTAGAGGTATTTGCCCGCCCGGCGCATGTCCGGGCGGACAAACGGGTTTTTAACCTTTTTCTGCAGGCTCGGGGCGGAAAGTTTTCCGCCCCGTCTCTCGTTTTATGATTGAGCGCCGGGCGACCGGCACCGCAGCGGCCGCGGCACAAAGGCGTGTTTTCTTACATCAGCACGCCGGAGGGCCCGGCGTATGGCCTAAGGCAAGGCCGCACAATTCACGGCTGACGCCTGAAGCGTCGCCTCGCTTGCAGATTTTCCGGCAACTGTCACAAAAATGCTCGCGAATACACAAAGTATTCGCCGCGCTTTTTGTTTGACATGCCAAAAAACCGGTCGGCGCGCTTCGGCTCTTAGAATTGTGCGGTATTGCCCTGAATTTTAGGGCGCATGCCGCGCCGGAGGGAAATCCATGACAAATGATCGGATCGGGAACATCATCGCTTCGCTGACGCTGGAGGAAAAAGCATCCCTGGCCAGCGGAAAGAGCTTTTGGGAGACGCAGGACATCCCGGCCAAGGGCGTGCCTTCCATATGGCTGGCGGACGGCCCGCACGGCCTGCGCAAGGAGGACCGTCTGCACATCCGTGAGAACGGCGGCCACAGCGTGAAAGCAACGTGCTTTCCCACTGCGTCGGCGCTGGCCTGCGCGTGGAGCCCCGCGCTGGCGCGCAGGGTGGGCGCGGCCATCGGCCGGGAGTGCAGGGCCCACGGCGTGGCCGTTGTTTTGGGGCCGGGCGTCAACATCAAGCGCAGCCCGCTGTGCGGGCGCAACTTTGAATACTATTCCGAGGACCCGCTGCTGGCGGGCAAGCTGGCCGCCGGGTTCATCCGCGGGGCCGAGGGCGAGGGCGTGGGCACCAGCCTCAAGCATTTTGCCGTGAACAATCAGGAGACGCTGCGCATGAGCGTCTCCGCCGAGGTGGACGAGCGGGCGCTGCACGAGCTTTATCTCCGGCCGTTTGAAATAGCGGTGAAGGAGGGCGCGCCCTCCACCGTGATGTGCAGCTACAACCGCATCAACGGCGTTTATGCCAGTGAGAACCGCATGCTGCTCACCCGCATCCTGCGGGAGCAGTGGGGCTTTGACGGCCTTGTGATGAGCGACTGGGGCGCGGTATACCGCCGCCCGGCGGGCGTGGCCGCGGGGCTGGACCTGGAAATGCCCTCCTCCGGCGGCGTGACGGACCGGGAGATCGTGCGGGCCGTGCGCGCGGGCAGGCTGGACGAGGCGGCGCTGGACGCGCTGTGCGCCCGGGTGCTGCGCCTGGCGCTGGCCCATGCGCCGCAGCGCAAAAAGGCGTATCCCGCGCCCGTGCACAATGTGGCGGCGGTGCGCCGCATGCTGGACAGGCACCACGCGCTGGCCGTGCGCGCCGCGCGGGAGAGCGCTGTGCTGCTGAAGAATGAAGGCCGCGTGCTGCCGCTGGCGCCGGACGCGAAGGTGGCGGTCGTCGGCGCGCTGGCGGGCAGGCGCTGCCGGTATCAGGGCGCGGGCTCCAGCCTCATCAACGCCCACGGCAGGCCGGATTTCCTGCACGCGCTGGTGCGCGGCGGCTGCAGAGACGCCGCGTATGCGCCCGGCTATGACCCGGACAGCGAATGCGTGGACGCAAAGCTGGAGGAAAAGGCGCTGAACGCCGCCCGGGGCGCGGACACGGTGCTGCTGTTCCTGGGCCTGACGGACCTGTTCGAGACCGAAGGCTACGACCGCGCCCACATGCGCCTGCCGTTCAACCAGCTGCACCTGCTGGACCGCCTGGCCGGGGCGGGAAAAGACGTGGTGGTGGTGCTGGCGGGCGGCAGCCCCGTGGAAACGCCGTGGCTGCCCAGGGCGAAGGCCGTGCTGTACACGGCGCTGGGCGGCGAGGGCGTGGGCGAAGCCGTGTTCCAGCTTTTGTACGGCAGGGCGTGCCCGGCGGGCAGGCTGGCGGAGACGTGGCCCAAAAGGCTGGAGGACACGCCCGCCGCGCGCCACTGGCCCATGGGGCCGGACGCCGTTACCTACAACGAAAGCATTTATGTGGGCTACCGCTATTACGACAAAGCGCATGTGGACGTGCGCTTTCCCTTCGGCTACGGGCTGAGCTATACGTCCTTTGCGTATTCGGGCCTTACGCTTTCCCGCAAGGTGCTGGCGCCGGGCAAGGCCATCGAGGTGCTTTTCACGGTGGAAAATACGGGCGCGATGGCGGGCGTGGAGACCGCGCAGGTGTACGTGGCCCACCGGAATTCCGCCGCGCACCAGCCCGTGCGCACGCTGGCGGGCTTTGCCCGTGTGGCGCTGAAGCCGGGCGAGCGCAAAACGGTCTGTGTGACGCTGCCGCCCAGCGCGCTGGAGTTTTATGATGTGGCGCGCCATGCGTTCGTGGTGGAGGCGGGCCGTTATGAGGTGTCCGTGGGGCGGCACAGCCGCTGTTTGCTGCTGCACGCCGCTTTTACGGCGCGGGGCGAAACGGTGGCGCTGCCGCCCGCCCACAGCGCCGGGGGGCCGTACGGCTCGTTTGCGGACAACACGTTCCCGGACGCGGCGTTTGCCGCCATCCACACGCGGCCGCTGCCACGCAACCAAAAGCCCGTCCGCGGCGAATACACCCAGACGACGGTGCTGGGCGACATGCTGGACAGCCGCACGGGGCGCGCGCTGCACGCGCTGGCTTTGTGCGCGGCGCGGCTGGGCATGCATTTTTCCAACAACCCGGCGGTGAACCGCCGGGTGTGCGAGATGACGGTACGCGACCTGCCGTTTAAAAACCTGGTGCTCAACACCAGCGGCATCATCCGCTACCCCGCGGCCGAAGCATTGCTTGCGCTGGCCAACGGCAGGCTGTTTTCGCGCGGCGGGACGGTGCGGGCGGAGCGCGGCCGGAGCCGGAAGGGATGACGTATATGACAAAAGAGGAAATATGGGCCGCCGCGCTGCGGCAGTCCGCCGTTGATTTGAATTGCAGCCCGGAGGACTTCGGCCGGGAGCACAGCGTGGTGGTGCGTTCCGCGCCCCATGCCGGGGCGCGGAAATATCTGTCGCTGCCCTTTTTCTGCGACCTTGTCTCCTACGGCGGCAACGTGGTGGCTTCCGTCGCGCCCGAGGCCGAGGCAGCCGTGCGGGCCTATGTGGAGCGGTATGCGCCCGAGCATTGCTTTGAAACGCCGAACATGAACGTGCTGGCGGACGCGCTGCGTCCCTTCGGCATGCGGATATGCTTCATGGCGGAATATTTTCTGCCGGATGTTTCCCGCATGCGGCAGTGGGATTGCGGGTATGCGCTGAAGGTGCTGGGGCCTGCGGACTTCGCGGGCCTGTACCGGCCGGAATGGAGCAACGCTCTGTGCGAAAAACGGAGGGAATTGGACGTGCTGGCCGTGGGCGCGTACGACGGCGCAAGGCTGGTGGGCCTGGCCGGCTGTTCGGCGGATTGTGAAAGCATGTGGCAGATCGGCGTGGACGTGCTGCCCGGATACCGCCGCCGGGGCGTTGCCGCCGCGCTGACGTCCCGCCTTGCGGCCGAAACGCTTGCCCGGGGAAAGGTGCCGTTTTACTGCGCCGCGTGGTCAAACATCAAATCGGTGCGCAACGCCGTGAAATGCGGCTTTGTGCCTGCCTGGGCCGAGCTGACGGCAAAGCCCGAGGCGTTTGTGCGGGAGCTGAACGGGCAGTGACGCGCCGCGCGCCCGGCCGCGGCCCGCGGGAATATTGGGAGGCGGCGCAAGGGCGGCCTGTAAAAAGAAAAGAGAGGGTCATACCATGCAATGGAAAGAGCTTTATGACAAAGCCGCGGAGAAGCTGGCCCCCCGCGCGGTCTCGCCGTTCATCGAGGCCGGCGGCGTGGCCGCCGCCATTCTCACCGCGGCGGGAAATGTTTACACCGGGGTGTGCATCGACACCGCCTGTACGCTGGGCATGTGCGCGGAGCGCAGCGCCATCGCCAATATGATCACGAACGGGGAGAGCCGCATTGTGCGGCTGGTGTGCGTGATGGGGGACGGGCGCGTGGGAATGCCCTGCGGCGCGTGCAGGGAATTCATGATGCAGCTGGATAAGGACAGCCCCGGCCTTGAAATACTGGCGGACGCCGAAACCGGGAAAACGGTGCGTTTGCGGGAGCTGATGCCGCACTGGTGGGGCGCGGAGCGGTTCCGGTGACCCTGCGCGGCGGCTATGCCCCATCTGTGTTCTGATTTTTGCGTTGAAAGGCGCTCCGCGTTGTAAAAGTTTTGCAAAAGGATACTGTCGAGGCCTTAATATGGCGTGGACAGCAGGAGAAGCAATAAACTGTGACAGTTTGAAGAATGTAAATGAATGCCGGAAAAATATTCTATTATTGCAGAGAGTGTGGTATAATATTGTTGCTACACGATTTTCTATAGCCATGGGAAATGCTTTGGCAAAAAGTGCTTCTTTTTTTATCGCACCTACGGCTAGGCGTGTAAGGTTTGTGCGGTAGCCATAAGAGAACGCGCTTTGGTGGCGCGTTTCTTATTGTGGGATGTACTTTTTATTTTATCTGGAGGTAGATGAGCATGTCAGAGCAGCTGGAACTTTTTCGGACGTTAGAGAAAGATTTTAACTTTGAACTGACACCGTGCGATAAAAATTTTGACTTGGATACAAAATCCGGCCTTACAAAACTGGAGCTTACGTCGGCCCAAAAAGGGCAGATTAGTGCATTGTTTTCTCAAATGCCGGCGATGCTTGCAAGCGAAGCCTTGGCTCACGCTTATATATTAAAATTTCCAGAAGGTCTATCGGGGATGAACCGCTTGATGCCTTACCGTAGCGGCGGATTCGGGACTCCCATTATAGGAGAGAATGGGAAAATCGTTGCACATGCTTCTTTACATGACATTTCTAGCCAAGCGCTGTTTTTGAACTGCTTTACTGCAATGTCCATTGCGTCTGGACAATATTTTCTTGCTCAAATTCATAGCGAGCTCAAGATGATGAGAATGAATTTGGACAAAATTTTGGAGTTCCTGTACGGAGACAAAAAGGCAGAACTGATGGCCGAAATAAGTTTTGTTAAATACGCCTATCAAAACTATAATTCTATCATGTCGCATGAATCGCAAAGGACGGCAACGATAGCCAGTATTCAAGAGGCTAAGAAAGTCGCGATGAAAGATATCGAATTCTATATGAACGACCTTGATTTGGCGGCAAAAACCAAGGATAATTCAGAGCTAATATCCACTGTCAATAAGGCGTTTCAAATCAAAGAAAGCCTGGAGCTTTCGATGCAACTGTATGTGTTCAGCAGCTTATTGGAATTGTATTATTCTCAGAATACGGATTCAAGTTATTTAAAATATGTTGAAGCTGACGTGTCCTCATATATCGATAAATGTGAGAAGCGGATGCTAAGCAGCTTCAGCGTCCTTGACATATTTGTCCGAGATTACAAAGGAAATCTTCTTAAGAAAATTGATACGTCCGAAATAGAGAAGGAGGTTAGTGGATTACTCGATCGTCTGAACAACGGGGAAGAGATTCCGATGCGGCAGGTTTTGCACGCAGCAATAGGTGCACAAACGAAGAAGACAGAATATTATATGGCAACAGATGGAAATATTTATTTAAAGACCGCGTGAATTTTACATTTCTATGAATGTGAGTATTCATGTAGAATGAGAAATCCCGAGCGCCAAGGTTTAAAAGACTTGAAAAGGCTTGAAATGGCTTGAGACTGCGGAAAATCGGCTTTAATGCGGCGTGAAAACGAGTGATTTTGATGGAAAATGCGTCGGCGCAATTGAAAGATTTTTGAGGATATTTTGCCCCTTTTGACTGCTGGGAGCACATCCGCGCAAGGTGTTTAGAAAAGGCTTTTCGAAGTGTTCAGGAGATGTTTAGAAAGAATTTTGCAAACCGGCCGAAAACCGCACAGGACTGCGGCCTAAACGGGTTTTAAATATAATATAAACGGTACAAAAGAAAGCCGCTTCAGAGAGGGAATTTCTCCCCTCTTTGGAGCGGCTTTTTTTATTTTTAATCGGCAAACATTTGCCGATTAACGTTTTTGTTGCCGATTAAGGAAAATAGCGGTTTTGTAAGGCTTTCATACTATACTGTACAAGTGCAAATTGCCGATTAAGATATGCACTATTGTCACATTTAGATATACCAAGACGGGTCAAATACGCCAATTACTTTCCCATTCACCCGGACGCTTTCATCCATTGGAATTGGATCGTATTTCGGATTTAAAGGGAGTAGTTCTTGGTCGCCAATCTTTTTTATATATCCATAGCCATCCATGGTGATAAGGGCAATATCTCCCGATTCTACAGGCTCGAAGTTTACCAGCACAATATCACCATTATGAAACTTAGGTTCCATACTATCCCCCGCAACATGGACAGCAAAAGCAGCACGCCGAGTAAGCTCGTTGTCTACAACAGGATACTCTGTAAAAGACTCTGGACCAAGATAGATTCCATTGCCGGCACAACCTGCCTGATCTGAAAATTTAAGATAAATTTCATGAGGAAATTCAACAAATTTGTCCTCCACTTGGTTGAGCGCACACCGCTCCAATTCTTTGTCAAGTATCATCGCAATAAGCTCTTTCCCGTGCTGATCTAGTCGTTCATATTTCTCGAGCAGGGGTGATTTTTTATTCGCCTCAGGAAAAAAACGGGCTTTTGATACATTGGTATCGGTTAAGCCGAGCAAATATTCTCCAGTAACACCAAAAAATTTTTCTAATGCAGCCATCGCACGCGCGTTTGGATCACGCAAGCCATTTTCATAAGAAACAATAGATGAGTAACTCAAATTTGTTTTTTCAGCGAGTTCACTTTGCGTTAGATGGTAAGTTAAACGTAGTTCGCGAACACGGTTATTTGATTTTGCGATGGGCTTATCCATAGAAATATCACCTACCTGTCGTTAAAAGTAAGTATACCATATAATTTTACGTTCGTAAAATACAAATTTCAACAAATTCAGGGTTGACTTTTACGTATGTAAAATATATTATATAGATGTACCTTGTACGAACGTAAAACTTTTGGCATTGGAGGTGAGCAAATGCTTATCGCAAAAGTCGATAAAATCATTGAACTGCGAAAGGCACATGGATTAAATCAAAAGAGATTATCCGAAAAGGCAGGGCTTCCTGTGAATGCAGTTTTTCGAATTGAAACAGGTGCATATACGCGCACCCAAGATTTGAGGGCCAAGGCAATTGCAAACGCTTTGGAGTGCAAAGTTGAAGAGATATTCACAAGTGAGCAGGAGGCTCTTTAATGAACTTCCACTGGGAACTAAGGAAAGGCCGGCTCCGCCGCGACCTGGATTGGCTACGCATCCTGGCGATTCGTCGGCACGAGCTGGTGATCGGTCGCAGCCCAACGTGGGCACCATGCCGCATCCGGTACTACCCCGCCGTGGGCCGCATGTCCATCCGCGGCCCTGCGGGGCAGTATATCGGCTGGTCGGACAGCCTAGCGGATGCTCTAGACCAGCTGGCGAGAGCCGATATAAGCCAAGTATTGCCCGGAAACGGGCTTTCAAGCAGGAAGGAGCAAAAGCAATGAAAAAATACCAACTGACCGGCCAACCCATCTATGTTGGCGAGACATACAACCACAACGGGGACCTGTACCGGGTGGAAAGTTTTGACGAAGGGTACACCGAGCCGAAGGTGACGCTGCGGCGCATCAAGGACGGGACGATCTTCGACGTAGAGGCCCCAGCCCTGTTCCTGACGCCAACGGGCGTGCAGCTGCTGTGGCCGAGGGAAGTAAACCGGTTCTGCTCCACGCTGGAGCAGGCGGTTTGAAGGAGGGGTTCCCGATGAACGAGTTAAAAGGCAATTTTAAGGCTGCCTACGATGTGGTAAAACGCGCAGAGCGCTGTGTACTCCTTCGCAGCAAGGCAGCGAACCCGTCACATACTTACGCCGTGGGCGATGTGGACAGCAACGGCCTTGTATTTGGCCTTGTGCTGAAAACAGACCCTGATGCAGCGGTGCGAGAGTTCCGTACCCGGTCTTTCCCGAGCTGGTCGCCCTGGAATACATCCAAGGATTGACACGTCCCGAAAAGCATGGAACATAGAAGCCGAAACAGCCCTGCGGGGCTGTCGTGCGGGGGCTGACCGCCCCGTGCCTGATGATGGCAGGTCAAGGCAGGTGATTTTTTTGGAAGTTATGCTGAGCGCCCGAGAGGTTGCAGAGCTTACGGGCTGGCCGCTTCGCACAGTGCGATACAGAGCACAAACAGGACGAATTCCGGCTGTGAGTATTCTGAACAACAGAAACCGATCGGAATACGCTTTTCCACTGGCAACACAGTCAAACGAAATCCAGCTCAAATACTACGAGCAGCGCGGCCTGACACTGAGCGCCCCGGAGAAAACAGCGCTGCAGAAAGTGAAGCCGTCGCCTGTGCAACGTCCGCTGGACAGCTACACGGACGCGGACCGTGAGAAAATCGGGTTTTGGCAGGATGTTGTAGACCAATGGATGCTCTACCGCAGCCAGACGGGAAAGCCCCTAAGTGAGCTGGACCATAAATTCGTCCAGCACATGCGCGTGGAAAACCCCGGCATGGAGCTGAGCGTACCGACACTGTACCGGAAGAAAAAAGCACTGGATGAGGGCGACTTGGACAGCGTGATTGACAGGCGCGGCAAAGCCCGTAAGGGCAAAACGGACATGCCGGAATATATAAAAAAGACGTTTTTGCACTACTACCTTGTGGACGGCGGAGAGGGCCATGCGTATTCTATTGCAAAGTGCATGGAATACACGGAAAAGTGGGCGGAAAAGAACGCGGTGAACGCGCTGCCGCTTCCCTCGTACAGCAGCTTTTACCGCATAGCGATGGATGTGCCGGAGGCTGTGCGCATTCTGATGCGTGAGGGCGAACGCGCGTACTACAACAAGGCCAGCGTGTATACCCGCCGCGACTATGAAAGCATCGCCAGTAACGACTGGTGGGTGGGCGATACATACACCTGTGACACCCTTACACTGGGGCCGAACGGCAAACCGCACCGTCCCTATCTCACAGCATGGGTGGATGTGCGCAGCGGCATTTTCGTCGGCTGGTATATCAGTTTCGGGGGCAACAGCAGCCAGAACTCCATCTATGCGCTGCGGCGCGGGTGCCTGGCGTATGGGATGCCGAATCACAACGCATATGTGGATAACGGCCGCGAGTATCTGACGTTCGACTTCGGCGGCAGAGGCCATCGGGCCAAGAAGGTGCTGGCCAACGGTGAAGCACCGTTTGAACCGAAAACCATTCTGGACTACATGGGCGTGGAAATGAAAAACGCCATCGTGCAGAACTCCCGTGCCAAGCTGGTAGAACGCAGTTTCCGAAACGTGAAAGAGCATATCATGCGGCTGTTCCCTACATACACAGGCGGCAGCCCAGAGGAAAAGCCGGAAGCCCTGAAAAAAGCGCTGCAGCGCGGCGATATCCCCACAGACGAAGAGTTCATCCAGAAGGTGGACCTGCTGATCAGCGGATACCTGAACTATGAACCGTACTACGGTTCCGTACCTGCGGACAAAGGCAAACGCCGCATCGACGTGTACAACGAGCATCTGGAGCATGTGCGGCATGTAGAAGAGGATGTGCTGAATCTGATGATGCTGCGCACATCGAAGCCCAAAAAGGTGGACCGGGAGGGCGTATACCTGAACATCCGGGGTAAAAAAGTCTGGTACAACTGCCCGGAGCTGCACAGCCTATGGCAGGAAAAAAAGGTGTATCTGCGGTACGACCCGGATGACCTTTCCAGCGTGCGCGTATACCGGGAGGACGGTTCCTTCATCATGACGGCCCCCCGGTGCGAACTGGAGGCGAAATACGGAGCTACACAGGAAGAGATTGCACGGCAGCAGCAGCTTAAAAACAAGTACAAACGTGTGGTGCAGGAGCTGGCGGCAACGCTGCTGCCGGACGCACCGCCGGAAGAGGCTGCTGCGCTGGTGGCACGGATGGCCGAAGAAAATCTGGCCGGACCGACCACGCCCCGCAAGCCCAAAACGGTGGAGCTGGCACGATGGGACGAGGAGCCGATGGCCATGGCTGTTGGCGATATAGATATTTTCAGGATGAACAAAAATTCGGATGGAGGATACGATGATGACGAATTCGACTACTAAAGTGTACGATGAAGCGCTGCAGGAGCGTGTCCGGAAATATATGAAGGATACGGGGCTCTCGCAGAACAAGCTGGCGCCACGCATTGGCATGAGCGGCGCCAGCCTCAGCAACTATATGAACTGCAAAATGGATGGCAGCGTGGAGGGCATTGAAAGTCGGCTGCGGGAGTTCCTTCAACAGGAAAGCGAGGCGGCCGCGGTGCAGGTGCAGGTCGCTCCCTACAAGCTGGACGAGACCTACAAGCCCACGAGCATATCTGAGGACGTTTACCAGTCCATCCGCTACGCGCAGATCAACCGCACGCTGGTGATGCTGCACGGCGACGCCGGGGCCGGGAAAACGAAGGCTGCTGTCAAGTATTACCGAGATAATCCGCAAAGCACCATCTATATCCGGCTTGACCCGAGCATGTCCGGGCTTGCGGGCGTCGGAGAACTGCTAGGTGCGGCGCTTGACATTCCTGCCGTGAGCAGCAGTAAACAGATGTGGCAGGCCATCCGGGCACGGCTGCGCGGCACCAACAAGGTGATTATCGTGGATGAGGCCCAGTTGCTGAAGCGGGCTCCGATGGATGAACTGCGTATCCTGCCGGATGAAGATGAAGTAAACGAGGTGCCTGGAAACGGCGTGGTGCTGATTGGGAACAGTGAGCTGTATGAGCGCGTGAAAAAGGGGAAAATCACGACGCAGGCTTACACGCGCATTGGACTGCAGCGGGCCTACAGCACGATGCGGCTGACGAATGAGGATGTAAAGCTGCTGTTCCCCATGTTTTCCGGAGAGGAGCAGAGCAAGGAGCTGAAGCTGATCGCCAGCGTGTGCCGGAGCCAGCACAGCATCCGCACGGCGAAGCATATCGTGAAGAACGCGATTCGGAATGAGGATATTTCCTACGAGGGCTTGCGAGCAGCCGCAGCCAGCACCCCTGTGGGACGCATTTAACGGGTATTTCAGGGAGGTTTAAAGGGATGTTTAACAGGATGAAAGCAGTTGTGACTTTCGCGGCCGGAGCCGTGGCGGGGCTGATGCTGGCGGCGTGCCTGACGGTACAGGGTTCCCGCCCCGGCGTATTCGGCGGCGAGGCCCTTATCCTGCCGCTGATGGCGCTGCTGCTGTATGTGGGCTACGAGGCCGGGCGGCTGTCCACGCTGGCGCAGGCGGAGCAGCGGCGGCGCAGGCGCAGGGCCGGGCCGCCGTACCGGGTAGAGCGTGGTGACGAATAAGGGATGCAGGATGGTGACGCCTTGTGACCGGAGCTGCCGCGGGCAAAGCTGCTGCGGGTGCTGCGGCTCCCCGCCGGGCCTGCACCAGACGGGGACGCTGTGGCAGCCCTATGATGAGGGGTGCTGCCACAGCACACAGAAAGACCAGCCGCTGGCCTGCATGCACCTGCAGGGCCGATTGCGGCGGGAGTGGATGCAGGATATAGAGGAGGAAGACACAGATGATGGAACTGATAAGCAACATATTCCCGAAGATATCGATGATGCTTGGCGCGCTGGTCATTGTATGCCTGCTGTGCGGCTCAGCGCTGGCGGCCGTCCGGTGGACATTCTATAAATGGGAACGGCTGATCCGTATGCACGACGGCATAATGATTCTATTTGAATACCGGGATCACCGCGATGAGTTCCTTGCCTGGCGTGAAGAACAGAAAAAATAGCCGGGGCCATCTGGCCCCACCGTAATGCAGCCGCGCCGATGGCGCGCCGGTCACAAGCCCGAAAAATGCAGAGTGCGGCGAAGGAGGTGAAACAGGCCGTGACGAAATATGAGTGGTACAAAGCGCACGGGATATGTCCAACTTGCGGCTGCAGAGATGCGGCCCCTGGACGGGTGCAGTGTCCGGAATGTCTCGAAAAAGAGAGGCTGAAAGCAGTGCAGAGACGGAAAAAGGAAAGCCCGGAGCAGAAAGAATACCACAACCGGCACCGCCAGCGAAGAACAGACCTGCTGCACGCCTTCGGCGTCTGCGTAAGATGCCAGCGGCGGGACGCTGCCCCCGGACGCGCACAGTGCGCGTACTGCCTTGCCCGCAGCCGCCGGTACATGCAGTCCCGGTTGAGGGAGAAAGGCGTCATGCCGCGGGACATGCTGGGATGGCCGGGAATATGCAGCCGATGCGGAAAGCCGACAGATACGCAGGAAGCGCACAAATTGTGCCCCGCATGCCGGGAAGCATCGCAGCATGCCATGGAAATTGCCCGCAACAGCCGCACAGAAAAGAATTGGTTTGCGCGCACGCACTCGCTCATGGCATGGGGCAATCCATAGGAGGTGGAAACAACGGAAAAGCATGAAGAAAAGGCGTCGGAAATTCTGGCCCGCGCTGCAAAACTGCTGAACGACGCCCCAAAAGTATACGATGCGAATTTCGAGCTGATGAAAGAGCAGGACGCCCTGCAGCAGGACCTGCTGCATAAGCTGGAAATCGAAAATCTTACGCGGGATGAGCGTGCGAAGCTGGCCGCAGAACTGCGTGACTGCCGCAGGCTCCGGCGTAAGTACAAGGACGTTGTGGAGGAGCTGGATCCCATTGCAGGGTATTGCGGGACCGCAGCCGGCATGCAGGCGGTAAAGCAGTTGTCCCGGTTTGTGGGCGAGCTTCGGAAGGTGGAAAACTACCACCAGAACCGGCACTACGTCCCCAGATCCGGGCGTGTCAAAGGAGAAAGTCAGGATGCTGAGTGAACAGGATAAAAGTGAGATCCGGAAGTCGTATAGAAACGCAATCGACCCGCGCCAGCAGGTGAAGATCCTGTCGCAGCTGTATCTGGTGAGCCGTGAGGAAATTCTGGACATACTGGGGCCGCTTTCCAAGTCCGCCCGCCCAAAACCGAGCCGGAAGGGCCAGCCGAAACGCATCTACGCGCCGGAGTTCAAGGCAGAGGCAATGCAGCGCCTGCGCTCCGGAGAATCTTTCCGGCGGGTGGCTGAAGATATGGGCGTCAATGTACGGACCATGGCTACGTGGGCATACCAGATGCGAAGAAAGGAACGAGAGAAAAATGCCAAACTGTAAGTTTTGCGGCAAGTCCGTAATATCCACACGCGTGATGCACGCGCACTGCTGGGAGCAGAAAGTCATGGAGCTGATGGAAACTGTCTGTGACAGCTATTGCCGCTGGCCGCTTGAGTGCCGAAGCTCTGAAGATCTGGAGGAAAATCACTGTAACGACTGTGTACTGATCCAAGCGATCAACCTCGGGCTCTAACGTCCGAGGTTCATGCGGAGCCGCGGCCCAGGAGGGCCGGCGTAGCCGGTCATAACGGCAGCCCCGCACAAAAAGCCCCGCCCGGGACGAGAAAACCGGGCGGGGGTCTTTAAAGGAATATGGCACGGCATGGCTTACCGTACCACATGTACAGGATACCACGGCCCGGCGGCCGTTTCAACTCTGTTTTTTTAGGAGCGTGATCGGATTGACCATTCATCAATGGCGCAGCCTGCGCCGCAACCGAAGATGCAGGCACTGCGCACATTCTCGTGTCTTTCATGGCCGAGATGGAGATCTCTATTTCTGCGAGGCAAAAGGAAAGCTCGTGTATGAGGGCCTGCCCCGCTGGTTCTGCCAAGTATACACGGTGGAGGAGGATTTCTGATGACGTTGAAAGGCTGTACTAAGGCGGAACTGCTGTGGCTCATCGACTGGATGTGTACGCACAGCATGTTCCGGCACGATATTGAAATCGAACGAGCCTTGAACGCCCTGGAGCTCGAACGGGAGCAAAAGAGGCTGGATGAAGCCGACCGCCTGAATGAGAGATCCGCACGGCTGCGGCAGCAATATGTGGATCTGCTGACGCCATATGAAGGAAAGCCTATCCTGGACATCCCGGCGGACGTGCTCGACCATGCGGCCGCCCTCCAAGAGGAAGCACAGATGCTGGATAAGAAATGGTGCAAGCTCATGAAGGTGTGAGAAAAGTGTTACATGATGTAGAACAAGGAGGACGCAATGAGATACCGGTATACAGTAGAGTTCACGGTGGATGAGCTGGATTTTTCTGCCACAGAGGCGGAGCACCTGCGTGCAGCGCTCCGGGAAGCTGCTGAAGAATATGCCACAGGCGAAGTAAAAGTTCTGTGCGAGGACGGCTGGTGCATCGAAAAGAATGATGCGCGCATCCGTGCCGCGCTGATGGGCGTGCGGCAGCGCGGCACGATAAAGGAGAGACTATGAAAGAGATATATGAAATCAAAAAGATACCAGAGAATTGTTCAACCTGTCTGTATGGCAGAGGTCTTGGATGTAGCAATGCCAATGTGAAAGAAAACTGGCTGTCATACATATGGGGACTTCGCAAATGTCCTCACTACTGGCTGGATCAGAACCGTTTCACTCCAGTTGATGGCAACAGATGGTAAGATTCCCGCCGGGGCTGTGCCCCGGCCGTAATGCAGCCCCCTGTCCTTTCGGGCCGGGGCCGGTCCCAAGCCCGGGAAAATGCAGAGGGCGGATTTTTTGAGAAAGGATATGGATACATATGGCAAGGAAAAAGCTGCACCGGGAGCCTGTGCTGAAGGACTGGGCGGAAGTGAACGACGCGCTGCGCAGCATCCACGAGTACGAGCACGCGCTGACGGAGATGGGCGTGGACATGTCGCGGCGGATCGACGCCGTGAAGGCCGAGTACACCAAAAGCGCGGAGCCTTTGCAGAAGCGTGTCAAACAGCTGGAAACGGACGTTCAGGAGTATGTGGAGGCACACCGGGAAGAGATGGCCGGGAAAAGCAGACAGATGACGTTTGGGCGTGTAGGGTTTCGACAGTCCACGCGGTTGATTTTGGCAAATGCGAAGGTCCCGCAGGCCATCGCCACGCTGCTGGCCATGGGCCGCAGGGAGCTTGTAAAAACAGAGCAGAAGCTGGACAAAGAGGCGCTGAAGCAGCAGCCGGAGGAAGTTCTGGAGGCTGTGGGCGCGTATCTGAAAACCACGGATGAATTTTTCTACGACACGGGCGACGCCGTGCCGGAGGAGTAACAAGGAAGGAGGCGGCCGGGATGGGTGCGCTGGATGTAAGCAAGGGAACGGTAAAAAGCATCTATGCCCTGGGTGCAAAGCTGGGGATGGTGGAACGCGGCGGAGGGCATGCGGACGCGCTGCACGCGCTGGTACAGGGCCTGACCGGCAAAGAAAGTATCACTGCATTGACCCCGGCCGAAGCGCAGGCGGTGCTGGCGGAGCTGCGGCGGCGCAGCGCCCCCGCGGCCGCACCGCAGAAAAAGCGGCCACGGAAGTACGAGGCGATGCCGGGCGGGCTGAGCGAGGGACAGCAGAAAAAGGTCTGGTACTTGATGTATCAATTGGAAAAATATGATCCCGCGCCGGAGGGCGTACAGCTGCGTGACAGGCTGTGCGGGCTGATCAGCAGGCAGTTCGGCGTGACAGCCTTCCCCACCCAGCCGTTCCGGTTTTTAACGTTTTCCCAGGGGAACGCCCTGATCGAAGGTCTCAAGAAGCTGACCGAGCGCAAGGAGCTGGAATACCTGCACAGCGACCGATACCGCCAAGATATGGGGGTGGCCGGTAATGCGCAATGAAATGCTGAACGAGCTGAAGCTGGAGGATCTGCAAGGCGAAGCACGGGAGCTGGCAGAAACCATCGGCATGGATGCTTTCCGGCGGCTGGTGGATGTGTACGGCGGCACCGGCCGGGTGTACATCCCGCAGGCGGACAAGCTCCTTATTCCTATCCGTGACAGACTGATCCGTGATGAGTACAACGGTTCAAACGTCTATGCACTGTGCAAAAAGTGGAATCTGAGCGAGGGATACGTACGCGGAATCGTGCGTGAGAAAACAGAACAGATACGGCGCGCCCCGCTGGAGGGGCAGTGTACGATGTTCGATGTGTGACTGTTTTGCTGTAAAATCTGAGTGGAACAGTCTTTAAAAGATAAGGTATGATGAACTCACAACGAGGGCATCGTGCCTTATCTTTTTTTGTATTTACGGAGGAAACCGCAATGACGTTCGACGCCGGGACATGGTGGCTCATAACGATCATCGTGACAACGGTGGTGGGGCTGGTAGGATTTCTGTTCGGCCGTTCGGTGTTCCGGCAGCTGGATGAAAACCGTGCAGACATCAAGCAGGTGCGGGAAAATTACACACCGCGCGACGATCACCAGAAGGACCTGGAACGGCTGCGCACGGCGCACCAGAAAGACGTTGAAGCGTTGCGCCGTGAAATGAAGGAGATGCGTACAGAGATGCGCACGGAGATCCGGCAGATGAGCGACGATGTGAAAGACATCAAGGAAAATTGCATCCGGCGCGAGGAATTTGTTTCGCACCAGCTGAAGCTGGAGAACAAGCTGGACCGTCTGATGGAGTTCATGATGAAGCAGGGAGGCAACTGAGATGGACGAAAATGAACTGCGCCGGAAGATGCAGGCCGGCGAGCTTGCAGCCAATAACGGAACTGTAATGCGCACGCTGGCCATCGCGGGCTGCGATTTCAAATTTTTAAAATTGAAGGGCCTGCTGCTGGCGCTGGCGGGCGGCATGGACCGGATGGCACTGTGCAGCAGCATCAACTACCTGGCGGACAGCGGATACCTGCAGGTGCGATGCATCGAGGACAAGGCCCCGTCCAGCGTTTCGGACGCAGAGCTGGAGGACCTTGAGGTCAAGCTGACGCCGCGCGGCATCCAGCTGCAGCGCTGCGTGAAGAAAGACCCGCTGGTGGATATGTAGGAGGGCTTGAGGATGCGCGGAAAAAACAGGAGCCGCAGCACCATATCACAGCTGCCGCCCGAGGTCCGCGACGTTGTGGACGAGATGGTAAAGGCGACGAACACCTGCACGCTCGCGGATATCCAGAAGTATCTGGCATCGCTGGACGTCACACTGAGCCTGCAGGCGATCAGCACCTACAGCAGAAAGCTGCTGGCCTCGCTGGAGGATATCCGTGTGACAAACGAGCGGATGAACGCCATGGTGCGGGAAGCGGCGAAGTATCCGGAGCTGGATTTTTCCGAGGTGATCAACCGGGTGGCGGGGCAGAAGATCCTGGACGCCATCCTGTCGAAGCCGGACGAAGAGTGGAACGATATCGCGCTGGATAAGCTGCTGCGGGAGATGAACGCGCAGACAAAGGCTGTGGCGTACGCCCGCAGGCTGGACATTCAGAGCAAGGATGACACGCAGGCCGCCATGGGCGAGCTGAAGGCGGAGTTCTTCTCAGCCCTTGGTACGGAACATCCGGAGCTGTACCGGCAGCTCGTGGCGGCGCTGGAGCGCCGGCAGAAAGGGGCGCAGCGCTGATGAATTGGTACGCACTGCAGGTCCTGACCGGGACGGAACGGGACGTATGCACGGCGCTGCGGCGCAAAGGCGTGAAAGCCAGAGCCCCGGACCAGCGGATGGAGATTCGGCGGCGGGGTCAGTGGCAGACCGAGGACCGGCTGCTGCTGCCGGGATATGTGTTTGTGGGCGCGGACTATAACGCGGCGTTGTTCCATCTCGTTTCCCCTGTCCCCGGCGTCATCCGGTGGCTGGGGCTGGAGCACGGCGATCCGCAGGCGCTGGACACTCGGGAGGCGCTGCGGTGGCGGCTGGACAGTGACGAGACGCTGGAGCCCAGCCGGGTGCTGTTTCACGCAGACGGCACGTGGCACGTTCTGGACGGCCCTCTGGCGGCGTTTGCAGGCTGCCCGGTGCGGATGGAGCGGCGGCAGCGCCGGGCGTATGTGACGGCGGAGCTGGGCGGCGTGGCCCGGCGGGTGCGGTTCGGCGTCATCCCTGTGGACGGTGATGCGCAGTGAAGCGGAAAGACCCGCGGCGCGAACTGGCACGGAAGCTCTCCGGCGCGAAGCTGAAGGAGCCGCCGGAGCTGTGCACGCGGTGCGTGTGGGCCATGCATGAGAGCGGCTGCCCGGTTTGCCCCTTCCCCCGCTGCGTGCGGCGCAGCACACCGGGAAATGTGGAAAAGTTGAAACCGGTGTGAAAACTCGTTGAAAACACATTTCTAAACACCTGTTAAACGGATGTTTAGACCAAACAGGAAAACCATGAAAGCGGCGGGGTTGATTCGTCCCCCGCCCGTGGCCATGGCGGGCATAGAGGGGGTGAAAACCGGGCGGAAACGGTCGGATGGCGAAGCATGCCCGATGAAAATCCGTCCCTCTTGCCCGCCATGCTGCGGAATACCGTTTAATTTCCCCTGTATGCCGTTAAAAACCGTTTAGGTGCCTCGGGCCGTCCACGCGGACGCCTGAGGACCTTTTTTCGTTACAGGCGAAATTTAGGGCCGTTCGTGCGGTCCGGAAAGGAGCATCGCGTGAAACGGACCCCTCAAAGCAGCATAACCGCCCTTTTGGAGGGTGTTGAGCAGGCAAAACAGAAAAAGGAATTTAACATTTTAAAAGATTTAAAAACGCTGCATGCACAGTATACCAGGGTGAATAAGCGGGACTACCTCGCGCTGCTGGATAAGCTGGTGGAAAAATACAGCACGGACGAAGCGGCGGTGATCCACGCGGCACTGCTGAAAAAATGCCAGGCCGGCGATATGGACGCGATCCGGCTGTGGACGGAGCTGCAGAAAGAGAGCGGCAGCGGCGCGGCGGAGGTGAACATCGTTGACAGCATATAGCCGCCCGGCGGTGACGGTCGATTTAAAGAACGTGATCGGGCCGGGGTTCTATGATTCGCACCGGGCCGTCCGGGAACAGCGGGCCCATACACTGGTGGAGGAAGGCGGGCGCGGCAGCCTCAAAAGCTCATTTTGCAGCGTTGAGATCGTGCTGTGGCTGCTGAAGTGGCCGCAAAGCCACGCGCTGGTGATGCGGCAGATGGGAAACACGCTGGAGGACAGCGTGTACTCGCAGATGCTGTGGGCCGTCGCAAAGCTGGGGATGTCGGAGCATTTTCTGGAGAAAAAGAGCCCTCTTCGCCTCATTTACAAGCCCACGGGCCAGACCATCTATTTCCGCGGCCTGGACGATGAGATGAAAATTAAGGGTATCAAACCGAAGTTCGGATACATTGGCTGCCTGTGGTTCGAGGAAGCGGACCAGCTTCGCCGGGGCGAAAACGCGGTGCTGAGCGTGAAGCAGTCCGCGTTCCGCGGCTCGGGGAGCAACCCGACCTTAACACTCATCAGCTTCAACCCGCCCGCCAACGCGCGGAACTGGGCCAACCGGTACGCGCGGGAGCAGCAGCCGGGCAAGCTGGTGCATCATTCGTCGTATCTGGATGCGCCGCGGGACTGGCTGGGCAAGGAGTTCCTGGACGGTGCGGACTGGCTGCGGAAGACAAAGCCGCTCAAATACCGGCACATGTACCTGGGCGAGATGGTGGGCAGCGGCACACAGGTGTTCGACAACATCGTGAGCCGGAAGATCACGGCAAAGGAGATCGCGGGCTTCGACAACATCATCAGCGGCGTGGACTGGGGGTACTACCCCGACCCGTGGGTGTTCATCCGCACGTATTACCACGCGGGCACCCGGACGCTGTACATCTTCGACGAGGCCCGGGGCAATAAGCTGCAGAATGACTACACGGCCCGGCTCGTGAAAGAACGGGTGGCCCCGGGCGAACTGATCCTTGCGGACCTCGCGGACGAAAAATCCTGCGCGGATTACCGCAGCTACGGCCTGCGGTGCTGGCCCGCCCGGAAAGGGCCGGGCAGCCGTGAGCTGGGCGTGCGGTGGCTGCAGGGCCTGAACGCCATTGTGATCGACCCGGTAAAATGCCCGTGTGTGCTGCAGGAGTTTCTGGAATGGGAGTACGAGGTAGCGCCGGACGGCACGGTGCTGGGTACGCTGATGGACGCAAACGACCACGGCATCGACGCGGCGCGGTACGCCTGCAGCCGCATCTGGCAGCGCAAAGGAGCATGACGAATGAAGCTGAAGGACTGGCTGCTGAAGAAGTACCTGCCCAGCTGGGCGGTGCTGGAATACGGCGACGCGCTGGCGGCGGCGCAGAAGCGTGTGCGGGAGCTGGAGGCGGAAAACCGCACGCTGCGGGCATACATCAACGGCGTGGAGCGCGGGCTGCGGGCAAAGCAGCCGGAAATTCGGATCGAAAGGAGTGACGGCGGATGAACGCAGTCGTAAGGGCGCTTTTTGACGACGCCGCCATCACAGGGGCGCAGGCGGCGGGGCTGAAGGACACCAGCACAGCGGCTATGCGGGCGGCGGTGCGGGAGTGGTTCGAGCTGTTCTTCATGCGTGAAGCGGTGAAGGGCAAGGACGAAGACCCGGCGCAGCGCATCCCCTACACCATCACCAACAAACTGACAAAGGCTTGTTTTGCGGAGTACGATTCCAGCTTTACGGAAAACGGAACCGGAAAAACGGCGTGGCTGGACGGACAGCGCAGCCTCATCGACGCCGAAAAGCAGGACGTGCTGCAGTGGGTCATGGTGGGCGGCGAAGGCTTTTTGAAACCTGCACCGGACAGCACGGGGCGGCTGGCCTACCATGTGGTAAGGCGGGATTGCTACAACGTACTGGCCCGCGGGCCCCGCGGCATCACGGACGTGCTGATGAGCGAGCGGAGCCGGGCGGGCTCCGACTGCTACACGCTGCTGGAACGCCGGACTGTGGATGGCAGCGGGTATCTGACCATCCGGTACAAGCTGTATGTGTCGGAAAACAGCAGCACACTGGGGCATGAGGTGCGGCTGGACAGCCTGCCGCAGTATGCGGCGCTGGCCCCGGAGCACACCTACAGCGTGCCCTTCGGCGGACTGGGCATGACCTACATCCGTCTGCCGATGGCAAATAACGTGGACGGGAGCCCGGACGGCGTGAGCGTATACGAGGGCGCGGTGCAGCTGATCCACAACATCTACAAAAACGAGTACCAGCTGGGGCGCGAGTTCGAGCTGGGACGCAGCCGGATCGTGGCGGGCTCGGATATGCTTATGACGCCGGGCCCGGAGGGCGGCGTGATGCGGCTGAAGGACGACGTGTTCGTCGGCCTGGACGGCGACGCCAGCGTGGGCATGACCATCTTCTCCCCCACGCTGCGGGATGAGAGCTTCGAGCGGCGCAAGCAGAGCTATTTAAAGGCGTGTGAGAATATCATCGGCCTGAAACGCGGTATATTGTCGGACGTGGAGGCTGTGGAGCGCACGGCAAAGGAGATCAGCAGCAGCGAGGGCGACTACAGCCTGTCGATCATGGACCTGCAGCGGATGTGGTACGACGCACTGATGGAGACGCTGCGCATCACGAACCTGTGGGGCCAGGCGCTGGGGCTGTGCGACGCCCAGGCGGTGGACCTTGAGCAGCTGCTGAGCGTGAGCTGGGGCAACGGCGTTTTGTATGACGCAGACAAGGACTGGGCCGACACGCTTTCGATGGTGGAGGCCGGCCTGCTGAAACCTGAGCTGGCGCTGGCAAAAAAATACGACCTGCCCAGTGAGACGCCGGAAGACCTTGCGGCCATCCGTGAAAAGTACATGCCGGAGATGGTCCAGCTGACCGCCCAGTCCGGGCTGAGGTGACGTTATGGCACTGACGCCGGATGAGATCGACGGGCTGCGGGAGCTGATCCTCGCTGTTTACGGCCCCGTCACGGAGGAGCTGCTGCGCGATTTGTGCCGGTGTATTACCGCCGCCGGGCAGATATCGTCCGGCGATGAATACAAGCTTCTGCTGGCAAAAAGCCTTGCGGGCGCGGATGATGTGATCGCGGACACGCTGCGCAGACAGACGGACCTCACCGACGACGCGGTGGCGCAGCTCATGAGCTGGGCCGCCGAGAAGACCGCGCCGCTGGAGGAAAATGAAAGCCTGCGGAACATTGCCGAAGCCTATGTAAAGGTGACGCGCAAGGAGGTGACCAACGTGCTGGGCCAGCTGGCCGCGGCGGATGTGGACGGCCGTGTGTACCCTATTAAAGATGTATACCGGCGCACGATGGACTATGTATTCCGCCAGGTATCCAGCGGCGCGAAGACGCCTGAGGAGGCGGTGCGGCGTGCCACGCTGCGCTTGTGGCAGCGGGGCATCCGCACCATCGACCGCTCGGACGGGCGCACTTTTTCCGTGGAGTTCATGGCCCAGCGCGCCATTATGGCGAAGATGGGCGAAATGACCACGGCCATCAACGAGAAGCATCACGACGACGGCGGGTGCGACGGCTGGGAGATCAGCGCGCACAGCGCCAGCGCGCCGGACCATGAGCCCTATCAGGGGCGGCAGTACAGCGATAAGGAATACAGGCGGCTGAACAGCCGCCTGCAGCGGCGTATCGGCACGCTGAGCTGCAAGCACATCGCCTGGCCCATCAAGCTGGGCGTGGACAGTCCCCAGTGGACGGATGAACAGCTGGCGGAGATGGCGCGGGAAAACGCGAAGGGCATCACCTACGAGGGCCGCCATTACACCCAGTACGAAGCCACACAGCAGCAGAAGGCGCTGGAGAACAGCATACGCCAGTGCAAGGACCATATTGCTGTGGCGCAGGAGGAGGGCAAGCCGGGCAGCGGAGAGCTGCGCAGCAGCCGCATCCTTCTGCGGCAGCTGAATGCGGAATATAAGCGGTTTTCGGCTGCGGCCGGGCTGCGCACCGCGCCGGAGCGGCTGCGGGCGGCGGGGCTGGGCCAGGCGCTGAAGGCAAACGGCACGCTGGAAATGCCGCGTCCTGCGGGTACGCTCACAGGCAGCGGCGGCAAGCTGGATGTGGAAGAAGCCCGGAAAAGCTATTCCGCGTATCTTGACACCTTGACGGATGCGCCGGAAAAGAATATGGTATGGTTAAGGTATTTTACAGAAAAGAATCCCACTGAGTACATGGAGGACGGCACACTGGATGCTCCGTTTGCGTATGACCCTGTGGAGGACCGTATCCTGTATAACTCCAGGCATCCACAGTTTTCCACGACCGACTTTGAAATGGCAAACACACATGAGCTCGCGCACCGGACGGATGTACTGAATGCGCAGGGGTACAAAAACAAAGCATTTGTGGATGCGATTTCAGACGCTTCAAAAGCTGTTCTGGATAACGCCGAGGGATTTCAGCGTGTAGCGCAGGCAGTACGCAGCGATTTGATGAAAGACATCCTCAGCGCGCTCAGCTCCGGGCGGCTTGACACAGGTTTCGGGCACAAGGCTGAATACTGGGCAAAAAATTCAGAAGCCGTCCCGTTGGAGATATTTGCGGAACTCTTTACGATGGAAACACGGAATGATTCGGACCTGTTCTTCGTTAAGAAGCTCTTCCCCGGCCTGTGGAAAGAATACCAGAAACTGTTTTAGGAGGTATGTGTCATGCCTATGCCCATTACACCGGAGCTTGCAGCCTTCATGAGGTCGCTTGGGTACGACCAGCTTCGCCAGGCGTACAAGGAAAAATACGGGAAACCATATCCAATGTTCTGTCTGAGCGAGACAAAGATAAGCGGCGCTGAATATATGGAAGAGCTGCGCGCACAGTTCCCCGGTGAAAATCTGGATGAGCTCATTGAACGATACACCGACCACAGGAGCGAGGAAGAAAAGCGCGCGGAGCTGGATGCTCTGGTGGATGAGCTGGTGCGCCGGCAAAATCGGCACGCACCCTGACCTGCGTTTAAACGTCCGTTTAAGCGCCTTTAAATGATAGCTGAAGGACCCCTTCACGGGGGTCCTTTTGTTATGCCCCAATATATATATTGTATCTAAAAGGAAGGAGACTGACGACATGGCATTGGAATTTGCCAAAGAGCTTCTTGGCGACGCCTACACCGGGGAGCTGGAAGAAAAGCTGGAGGCGAAGATCAACGAGCTGTACGTTCCAAAGGCGGACCTGGACGCAGCTTCGGCGCGTGCCGACGGCCTGCAGGAACAGCTGAACGCTGCAAACGAAGCTATCGGTAAGTTTGAAGGGCTGGACGCGGAGCAGGTAAAGGCGCAGATCGCGGACTACAAGCAGCGCGCGGAAGCGGCGGAAAAGGACCGGGACGAAAAACTGGCGGCCGCTGCATTCGATGCGAAGATCGACAAGGCACTGGCAGACGCAAAAGCGCACAACCCGAAACTGGCGCGCGGCGCTCTGGACCTTGACGCTCTGCGGTCCAGTAAAAATCAGGACGCGGACATCGCGGCAGCCATCGCAGCCGTGCAGAAAAGCGACTCATACCTGTTCGGCACGGCGGCAGCGGAACCCGCGCCCGCATCCGGCACCGGGACCTCTGCTGTGCCGGGCACGGCGAAATATACTGCCGACGAGATCGCCATGCGCAAGGCTGCGGATCTGCCCGTGGACTGACCGTATCACACACACTACACAGAAAGGCAAGGTAAACCAATATGGCAAACAACATTGCACTGGCAAAAACCTTCGTCCCCATCCTGGACGAAATCTACAAGCTGGCGTCGCTGACCAGCAAGCTGGACGGCGCTGCGGAGCTGGCGCGGCAGGGCGCGAACGCCAACGAGCTGATCGTGCCGATGCTGAGCATGCAGGGGCTGGGCGACTACAGCCGCAACGACGGGTACGTCAAGGGCGACGTCACCATGACAAATGAGACCGTAAAATGCAACTACGACCGCGGCCGCAAGTTCTATGTGGACGCGCTGGACAATGAGGAGACCGCGAAGCTGGCCTTCAGCCGTCTGTCCGGCGAGTTCATCCGCACGAAGGTGGTGCCGGAACTGGACGCTTTCCGCTTCGCATCCTACGCGGGCAAGAGCGGCATTTCCAAGGCCACCGCGGCCGATCTGAAGGACGGCGCATCGGTGCTGGCGGCGCTGCGTGTGGCCATCACGAAGATGGACGAAGATGAGGTGCCCACGGAAAACCGCCACCTGTTCATCACGCCGACGCTGGACGGCATGATCGCAGACCTGGACACCACGAAGAGCCGTGAGATCCTGACGCGCTTTGCCACAAAGACGCTGGTGCCGCAGACCCGGTTCTACACGGCCATCGACCTGCTGGACGGCAAGACCGGCGGCGAAGAGGCGGGCGGCTTCAAAAAGGCCGACGGCGCGAAGAATATCAACTTCATGGTGATCCACCCCTCGGCGCTGATCCAGTTCCAGAAACATACAGTGCCCAAAATCAAAGGGCCGGAGGACGACCTGGACGGCGACCGCCACATGTTCGGCTATCGGACGGTGGGCATCGCGGACGTGTATGCCAACAAGCTGGCGGGCATCTACCTGCACAGCGCAGCGGAAGCGGGGGCGTGAAATATGAGGACAGTAGGATTGACCTTTCATGAGGATACACAGGCCGCCCCGGCCCTTGAGGCCGGGGCCTTCCTGCCGGAGACCGGGACGGCCGCACCGGAAGCGGGAGCACAAAACCCCGCCCCTGCCCCGGCACCGGAAAAGGCGCTGGAGGATATGACGGTGACAGAGCTGCGCAGCTTCGCTGCGGCGCACGGCATCGACGTGACGGGCGCGGCTAAAAAGCAGGACCTGCTTCTGGCCGTGCAGACGGCGGTAGAGCCTTCTGCCGCACCGGCTGAGGCTGTGCCCGGTGAGCAGCCGGAGACGGCCGCAGAGTAATACACGGGAGGGATACGCATGGTAGCGGACAAGGAGTTCTACTATTCCACATACCACGGAAAACTTTCGGAGGCGGACGTGGAGGGCTGCCTGGCCCGTGCGGAGTACATGCTGCACAGCCTGACGCTGGACCGCCTGCAGGACGGAGCCTGGGAACAGGACGAAACGCTGGCGAAATGCGTGCGCATGGCGCACTGCGCGCTGGCAGACGCCCAGCACGCCCAGGACACGGCCGTGCTGGCGGGCGGCAAAGTGACCAGCGAAAGCGTGGGAAAATGGAGCCGCAGCATCCAGCAGGATGACGAACAATCCGGCAGCTTCGAGCGCCGCTGCCTGCGTATCGCCGCTCAATATATCCCCATCCGCAGCGGGCTGCTGTACCGGGGGGTGAGCGGATGCTGACGCCGAATGCAAGCTGCACGTTGTATTTGCAGACGGGACCGGGGGCATACACGCGGGTGTATGTCCCCGCCTGCTTCTGGCAGGACGGAGAGGACGGCGTGAGCATCGTCATCCCCGGTGAACTGCCGGAGCAGTACAAGGGCGAAAAACGGGAAAAGGACTACGTGGTGCAAGGCGAGCGTATGGGCGAGGTCACGGACACACAGAGCAAGCGTGAGTTGATCGCAGACAAGCCCCTGACTGTCAAAAACCTTGTGCACTGTGCATTCGGCGGCCTGCCTCATTGTGAGGTGACGACGGAATGAGCATGCTGCAGCTCGACTTTCATTTGCCGGAGTTTGGAAACCTCGTGAAGGACCTGGGGCTTGAAGAAGGCGGACGTGCCCAACAGCATCTTGTGAAAAATGTTGCCCGGCGCATCACCAAGTATGTGCCCAAGCGCACATACAGCAGCATCGAGAACGCCATCGCCCAAGGCCAGGAACCGGCCAACGGCCGCATCGTCATCCGCGGCCCACAGGTCAAGTATCTGTATTTCGGGAAAGTCATGGCCGGGCGCAAGCCGAAACACGTTACAAACAAAGATATCCGGTACACTACCACGTTCAACCGTCTTGCCGGTCCTTTCTGGCTTGAGCGCCTCATGGCTGCCGAAAAAGACCGGATCATTGAGGATGAACGCCGGAACATTTTAGGAGGCCCATAATGGCTATTTTAAACGATATCCGCGCCCTGTTCGCACAGTGCCCCTCGCTGAAAGATCTGGAGGCGCGCACCGACCAGCTGGAGACGGACGCCGAGGGGTACGGGATCTTCCCGGCCGGTTCTGCCATCATCGAACAGGATATGCGCGGAGCGGCCACCTGGCAATACAACTTTATCATTGCCGCTACCCGCATGACGGCTGATGACATCATGCGGCTGGATAACTGCAACTTTACAGAAGAGTTACAGGACTGGGTCCAGCAGCAAAACCGCAAGGGCGTCCCTCTTTCCGGGAACGGCCTTTCTTTTGTCTCAATTTCCGCCTCAAACGGAGCCTTTACAGACTGGGACGAAAATTTCCAATATGGTGTCTACAAAATTCAGGGCACCCTGATCTATGAAAAGGAGTGACGAAGCATGCCTGGAACATATATTACCCCCATGACATGGAACCGCCGCTGGTGGATCGACCTCAGCGCAAACGATTCGCCCCAATGGGCGGAGGTTTCCGTCGGCATCACATCCCGCGGCAACAGCATCAACGAACAAAGCCAGGAATACTACGACATGGCGGGCCGGGGCGTGGCCGAAAGCGAGATCACGGGCGTGAGCGTGTCCCGTACCTTCACCGGTTTCCGCAGGTTTGGCGACGCTGCGCAGGACGCCATCATGGACCGCCTGTACGACCTCGACAACCGGAAAGTCAAGTTCATTGAGTGCTACGACAATTTGGGCAGCGGCAAGCCCAACGGCCGTCAGGGAGAGGGCGTGCTGTCCATCACGGACGATGGGTCCGGCGACGCCCAAAACCGCGAAAACATCAGCTTCGGCCTCAAGATCCTGGGCACTCCCCAAAAGGGAACCGTCACCATCGGTGAGGACGGCACGCCCACGTTTTCGCCGCAGGCCGCAGAGGCAAAGGCGGCGTCGAAATGAGCGCGGGGTTTGAGTTTGCCAAAAAGCACGAGATCACCATTTGCGGCCGTGCATACCCGTGCGATATCTCGGACAAACGGATGCTGGAAGGCGTTACGCGGGATTTTCCCCGCGTGCTTCAGGCCGCGCAGGCATTCTGTGCGATGGACGCCAAGCTGAAGCCCGGCGGACAGGACGGACGGAGCGCGGACACCATGGCACAGGAGGCGCTGGAAAAATTTTCGGACGCCGTAGCCATGTGCCGTGCCTTCATCGAAGGCACGCTGGGCGTTGAAGAATACCGGGAGATCTTCGGCGGTCGCCCGGAGAACATCAACGAACACATCAGCCTGTGCGCGTACATTTACGGCGAGGTCATGGGAGGACGCCGGGAGGTTGTGGAGCAGTTCCTGATCCCGGAGCTGAAGGAGGCGGTTACAAATGTATCCGGTGATGCTGGAACTGCCGGACCAGATCCTGGGCCGAAAGGTGCCGACGGACTGGGCCTGGTGGATGAAGTATGTGGGAACGGTGCTGGCGTCTGACCTGACGCCGGAGGAACAGTTCGACGTCATCCTGCTCAATACATTCCGCGAAATACCGCAGAACGAAGCCGGGCACTTCCAGGGAGTGCTCGACTTCTATTTTTGCGGCGATCCGCCCCGCGGGGATGAGCCGGCCCCGCCGGAACGGCTCCTGGACTGGAAAAAAGACGCGCTGCGCATCTGGGGGGATTTCCGCGTATACGCGGGCATCGACCTTTTCACAGCGCGTATGCACTGGTGGCAGTTCATGTCCATTTTCCGCAGCCTGCCGCCTGAGAGCCAGATTAAGAATGCGATCTATTACCGCAGCGTGGATATGCGCAGGATATCCGACCCAAAAGAGCGGGAGCGGTATGCGGACATCAAGCGCGCTGTGGCGCTGGACCCGGTAGATTATGAGGCCGAATACGACGCGGCCATGGCAAGGAGGGATATGTGTGCCGGCAGCAGCTTCGGATGATGGCGTCGTCCTCGGCCTGAAGTTTGACATCAGCCGTGTGAAGCAGACGCTGGATCAGGTCAAAAATATGGTGCGGGACATGGCCGCGGATTCCGCGAAAGCCGTGTCCAAAACAGATGATGCGCTGGAAAAAGCTCGGAAAAATGCTGAAAAGTGGAAGATCGAACCGACTACAAAGGGCATCGAGGCGGCGCAGAAAGAGCTGGATATCCTCAACGCCACGATCGTGAACCAGCAGAATGAGCTTTCCAACTGTGAGCGGGAGCACGAGCGCCTGGCCGATAAATACGGCGAGACCAGCAGCCAGGCTCTGAAGCTGGAAAAACGCATGCTGAGCCTTCAGGCCTCGATCGAGAAAAACACAAAAAAATCCGATGATTTCGGTGCGGCTTTGGCGGACGCACAGGACGTTATGGATGCTGCATCCGGTTCCGCTGAAGACCTTGAGAAAAACGCCAAAGGCGCGGGCAAGGGCATGGAGGACGGCGGCAAGGGCGCAAAGACATTCGATGTAGCCCTTGGCACGCTGGCCGGCAATGCGCTGAGCGCGGTGATCAGCAAGTGCGGCGAACTGATGGAGCAGACCAAGGAGCTGCGGCGCGACCTTTCTTTCCTGGAACAAAACGCCAGGGATGCGGGAATGGGCATGGAACAGCTGCACGACAAGGCCGGTGAGCTCTATGCCGTCACGGGCGACACCAATGAAGTGGTGGAGGCGCTGTCCAACATCCTTGCCACCGGGTTCGACGATGCAGACAAGGCGTATGAGGTCATCGACATGCTGGCGGGCGCGGTCGTCAAGTTCCCGGAAACTATGAAAATTGAATCCCTGGCCGATTCCCTGCAGGAAACCATCGCCACCGGCGAGGCCGTGGGCCAGTTCTCCGAGCTGCTGGGCCGCCTGGGCGTGGATGTGGATAAGTTCAACGAACGGCTGGGCCGGACACGCTCCGAGGCCAGCCGCCAGAACCTTGCCCTGCAGACGCTGCGCAAGGAAGGGCTGGACGAACTGTGGGAGAGCTACAAGGCCGGGAACTCCGATATGATCGAGGCCGAGAAGGCCAACTACAACCTGCAGCTGCGGTATGTGGAGCTGGCGAAAAGCATCGAGCCCATCGAGACGAAAATTAAGACGACGTTCGCTCAGGTGCTGCTGGATCACGAAGACCAGATCCTGGCCATCGTGGACGCAGCGGGTGACATCATCGGCGTAGGCGCGGACGTCATCGGGTTCCTGTCGGAGCTGAATCTGGCGGTGGTGCTCGTCAGCGGCGGGCTTGCGCTGATCGCCGTAAAGGCGGCGGGCACGGCCTTGGGCATGCGTATCGTGGCCACGGGCACTGCTTCTGCAACAAAAGCACTTGCCGCTGCGGGGCCAACGGCAGCCGCGGCCGGATCCCAGTTCGTCATGCTGGCAGCGGACCTGCTGATGGTGGGCGCTGCTGTATTCCTGGTGACTTCCGGCATCGCCATGCTGATCAGCGCGATCCGCGGCGTGCCCATGATCAACACAGGTACGATACAGGTGCCCAGTATGGGCGAGCTGCAGGCGCAGGTCGGCGGCGCGGGCTACGCCCGCGGCACTCGTTCCGCCACTCCCGGCTGGCGCTGGGTTGGCGAAAACGGGCCGGAGCTGATGCGCTTTGCGGGCGGCGAGGCGGTCTATACCGCCGAACAGTCCCGCGCCTTAATATCCGCGCAGGGCGGCGGAACTACTTTCGTGGACAACAGCCAGAACATCTTCAAAGTGGATGACATCGAAACGTATGTGGCCATCAAACGCATGCTTGAAAACGAGAAAATGACCGTCCGCATGGGACTGGCGCGGCGGTAGAAAGAAGGCGTTGATACATGGGACAGTATACCGTATATTGTACCGGTTCAGAAGACTTGAAAAACCTTTCCGGCGGCGTGGGAGAACTTCGTATTGATAACCCGTCTCTGAGTAAAGCTGACTGGGGCAAGTTGTTTTTTGACAAGTCCCCGGTTCCTATGGGAGAGGTTTTCGATTCGGCGTCCCAGCTTTCAGTATACTGCCATGCTCCATCCCCGCTTAGCTTGGTTCTTGGTCAGATCGCAGGTCCAAGCTGGTCCGGGCCTGAATGGAAAAACACTTCCGGCGGTATATCCCACAACAAGGCGGCAAGCCGCCTCGAGTGTTCGATCGGCATCACCACAGAAAATGCTGCGGGCGCTGCACGTTTCTGGGTGGACGGCTCGGACCATGTGCCCTATGCGACGATCCAGACCCATGCGGGCAAGATAACGCCATCCGGCTTTTCCCCTGCCAATACGACGATCAAAAAAGGGTTTTACCACCGTTTTTCCTGGAATGTCACGGCGGAGAAACCCATCAACGGAACGCTCACCATAGCGTATTCGGACTTCAGGTACCGGGCCAAAGGTGCCAGTGCATGGACGTCCGTCCGCGTGCCCGGACCCAACACATACATTGACTTCGACACAGGGCTCGTTCCCAATGCCGCCGACCCCGGCATGGAATGGGAGGTCGTGGTGACGTCCAGTTCCGGTGCACAGGCAAGCGGCGGGTATGCCACGGTGCAGTTCCAGAGCACGGCTGTCCGGCTGACGGATCTGACGCCTTCCAGCCGGGCCACGACCTACAAGGGCTTTGCCGTCAATTTTTCATGGAGCATAAGCTACACGAAGCCGGACGACTTGTCCGGCTCCATCCGGCAGGTATCGGCAAAGCTGCGCTGGCGGAAAAACGGTGCTCCGGCGTACACAGAATATGCCATCAACAATGCCACACAAGGCTACACGATCCCCGCGGGCGTGCTTCCCGCCGGGGATATCGACTGGCAGGTCGAGGTAACGGACACAAGCGGCGGGACCACTGCAAGCAGCTGGACCACCTTCAACAACAAGGAACTGCCGGTCACGCCCGCAGACTTGTATCCGGCGGACGGCGGCCGCGTGCTGAAGCACCAGGTCAACCGCTTCGGCTGGTCTGTCACAGCAGAGGGAGCCGAGGATGCGCCCGGCGAGATCGTCCAGACTTCGGCCGTGCTGCGCTGGCGCACACAGGGACAGCAGGACGTCAAGAGTGTCTCCATCAGCGGTGCGCAGACCTGGCATGACTTCCCGGCAAATACATTCACTGCGGACGATATTGAGTGGCAGGTTGAGGTGACGGCCAACACCGGCGCTGCAGGCACCAGCGAGTGGATACATGTCAACACCCAGGACGCGCTGAGCACGCCTGTGTGCATCTCCCCTGTGGGCGCTATTGTGGAAGATACTCAGGGCGTCACCTTCGTGTGGCGGCATGAGATATCCACCGGCACGGCGCAGACCGCCTACGAGCTGCAGACCAGCTCCAACATGGGCGGACAGTACACCACACTCAGCACCGCAGAGACCGACGCCTCCAGCTTCGCAACACCCGCCGGGCAGTTTGCACAGGGGACGCTCATGTGGCGTGTCCGCACCAAAAACGGCGATGGTGTGTGGGGTTCCTACAGCGCCGCAGCGACCATCATCATCCGCCGGGCTCCGGCCGTGCCGGTCATTGTATACACGGACACAAAACCGCGCCCCACCATCCGCTGGCAGTCTGCGGACCAGCAGGGCGTGCGCATCCAGATCGCGGATTACGACACCGGATGGATGCACAGCACGGCCAAGGAGTTCCGCATGCCGTATTTCCTGCAGGATGGGACATATCCTGTGCAGCTGGCGATAAAGACAGTGTTCGGCGTGGAATCCGCTCCGGCCGTTGGCTCCATTACCGTTCTGAACGTTCCCGGACCAACTATTGAAGCCGCTTTCAATGCCCGTTTAAGCGCCATTGAAATATCCTGGGAAACGGACGCCGCATACGCCGAATACTTCATACTGCGTGACGGTGTCCCCATTGCGCGCTCAGCGGGCAGCGGGATCACAGACCGTCTGTGTGCCGGAAAGCATGTGTATACTGTGCGCGGCGTCACGCCGGAGGGATACTACGGCGACAGCGCGCCCGTCCACGCCTTCCTGGCAATCGAAAACGCCGTATTGGGGGCCGTTGAGGATGGCGCGCCCTGGCTGAAGCTGCGGCTGCGGGCCGGTGAGAGGCCCGCACATGACGGAAGCTACAGCGCACAGGTGGACTACGTACACTACTACGGCCGCACAAAACCCGAGCCATATACTTGTGGCATGCAAGACGCCAGCCACGACTTCGCTTTCACGCTCCGGGACGCCGCACAGATGGATACCCTGCGCGGCCTGCTGGGCTCTGCCGTAGTTTACAAAGACTGCTGGGGCGATGTTGTGATCGGGGTGCTGGGAAACATTCAGTCGGCCCATGGCCGCGCGCGGGATGTACAGTTCACTGTTGTCGAGACAGATCACAGGCAGGAGATCAGCTATGAGTAATGTATCGGTGGAATACCTGTTGCTGCGGGATAACGTGGAGTTTTCACGGCTTACCGCGTTCAAAGGCGGCGGCGCGGCCATTTCAGTGACGGCGGACGCTGCGGTGAAATGGGCGCTCAGCGGGAAGTTTGCACAAAACCGTGCCGTCAACTACCTCACGGACGTGATCCAGCCGGTGCTCACCATCGACGGCGTGCGCCAGCCGCTCGGCAAGTATATCCCTACCGATGCATACACGGAACACGACGGCATGCGGCCTGTGGTGAGCCTTACAGCCTATGACCTGACCTATCTTGCCATGTCCTCGAAGATAGAGACACGGCTGCATCTGGCAAAAGGGACGCTGTACACGGCAGCCATCCAGGCGCTGCTGGTTGAATCCGGCATCACGGATTTTTTTGTGGAGGAAAACACCGCCACGCTGCAGGCGGACCGGGAGGACTGGGAGCCGGGCACAGACCGGCTCACGATCATCAACGCCCTGGCGGCGGAGATCAACTACAACAGCATCTGGATGGACGGCGGCGGCACAGTACACTGCAGTGCGTTCCGCATGCCGTCCGCGGATGCGATATCCGTGACGTACCGGGATGGAGAGTATTCCATCCAATATCCCGAATGGAGTGAAACCGTGGACATGTTCGATCATCCGAATGTATTCATCGTGGAGGTGGACAACCCGGACCTTGATTCGTCCATGCGGGCCGTATCGGTCAACGACAGACCGGACAGCGTTTTTTCCATCGTGAACCTGGGACGGCGGGTCGTGTCCTATGAGAAGCTGGACAACATTGCATCTCAGGCGGAGCTGCAGGCGTATGCGGACAACAAGCGGTTTAAAAGCCTGCAGTCCACGGAGACCCGTACGTTTTACACCGGCCCCAGCGGGCGGCACGCTGTTTTTGACCTGGTGGAGCTGGTGCGGGATGGTGAGAGCACGCTGTACGAAGAGACAGGCTGGCGGTTGGAGCTGGAACAGCCGTACAAAATGACTCATACGGGAAAGAGAGTGGTGTATCTATGATCCTGGAGACGTATCAGGAGCAGCAAGCCATCGTGCAGCCGGACCCGCCCGGCCAGTCCTTCGCCACGGTGGGTACTGTATACGAGGACGGCATCGCGCTCATCTTCAACGGGGCGGAAACGGAAAGTCTGAAGCATTACAAGTGCAACACGGCCGTGCGGTTCGCTGCCGGCCAGCGTGTGCGGATCATTGAGGACAGCGGCACCTATGTGGTGGAGTATCCGGTGGGCGCTCCTGCGCAGAGCATCTACGCGGACAGCGCCGCACGGGCCGCCTATGCATCCGAGGCGGGATATGCGGAATCCGCTGGAAAAGCAGCGACGGCCACAAAAGCAGACACCGCCGCCAGCGCGGGCTCAGCGGATACCGCGAAAAGCGCTGAGACTGCCGAAACTGCAAAGAGCGCGGAGAGCGCAGAGACTGCGGCTCAAGCTGAGAATGCAGCCGCAGCTGAAACGGCTAAAAACGCAGATTTTGCAACACGGGCCGGACAGGTGGACAACCTCGCCGGAAACTATGCGGACCTTGTGTTTTCCTACAGCACCCAAGGGACTTTGCTTGTCCGGACTACAAGGGACAGCCAATGGACCAAACTCACCGGCTCCGTTGTCTAATCAATTTCTTGGAGGTTATCATGGCTATTTCGATTGAATTCAAAGACAAATATGTGTACTTTGGGCCAGAGGCCGGCCTGCATACACAAGGCGAAGCACGCGCGGAGGTCTACGACGTTACCGGCCCACGCTATCACGACGGGCACGACCTGTCCGCGATGACCTGGTATGTGCGCGCTTCCCATCCGGACTATATGACGATCATCAACAAGCAGCTGAGGGTTTCCGTAGCTCCGGGCAACGAGGAGCAGGTCATCATTACCTGGCCTGTGGAGGCGGATTTCACTGCGTATGCCGGACAGTTGGATGTGCAGTTTGTGGCCAAGTCCTCCACAGGTGAAGAGATCATCAAACTGCAGTCGAACGGCTTGCAGTTTGTCGCCAGCGTCGAGGGTACTGCCGCGCCGCCGAAAAATGTATTTGAGAATACGCTGGAACAAATGCAGGGGCTTCTGGACAACGCCGAAAATGCCGCCGCACAGAGCGCTGCGGATGCATCGCGCGCAGAAGATGCACAGGACGCCGCCGCACAGAGTGCACAGCAGGCGCAGCAGGCACAGCAGGCGGTGGCTGGAGATGTGGAACAGGCTGCTGTACTGGTGGAGCAGATCGAGGGCGATGCCGAAGCGTCAGCTGCCAGTGCGGCGGCCGCAAAGACTTCTGAAACAAATGCTGCCGCCAGCAAAACTGCGGCCGCAAACAGCGCTTCCGCTGCCGCCACGTCGGAAACGAACGCGGCCTCCAGCGAGTCCGCTGCTGCGGCCAGCGCCTCTGCGGCAAAGACCTCCGAGACCAACGCTGCCGCCAGCAAGACCGCTGCGGCGAACAGTGCATCAGCGGCAAAGACCTCCGAGACCAACGCTGCCGCCAGCAAGACCGCAGCGGCAAATAGCGCCGCCGCTGCCGCACTGTCCGAGGCAGCAGCTGAAGCTGCCGCACAGCGAGCGGAGGACGCTGCCGAAACTGTTGATATGTCCAATTACCTGCAGAAAAATGGCGATGGCGCGGCGGTAACTGTTCCCTTTACCGCTCCGGCGTCACTCCCTGAATTGCCGTCTTCTCCGGCAACGCTGGAGGCTCTGATGACCATGCTGGCAAGCATGAGGAACAGGCTTGTTGCGCTGGAAGAAAGCATGCCGGGCATCGGTGAGTGGTGGTACTCTCCCAATGTTATTACTTACACCGGAGGGGTCAACAGTAAAGCCTTCGCTCGCGTCAATTTCAATGACGATCTCAGTAAAACCGTATACGCAGTGCTCTATGCTAAAATCGGTGATTCACTCAGTTCCGGCGCGGCAGACGGCTTTTTCAACTGCAAAAAATTGGCTGAACGCTTCCCGTTAGCTTACGGTGCTAATTTCCCACTTCTCAAAACGGGCGGAAGCACCACGCATACACAGGCAGAAAATGAGGTGGCAGCGCACGGGCATAAATGGGTAGGATGGGCTGGTTCCGGCAGTTCGGGAGGTGCATATACGGGGCTTGGAGGGTTTAAAGGCGACGTCTGGGATACAGTCAGCGGGAGTTGGCCGACTTATGAAGGAGGGACCGGAATCAAGCGTACTTCTGCGGCCAAACCTATGGACATTATGAATCCGTACATAGGTCAAAACATCATAGTGCGCGCACTATGATATTCTGTGCGAGATACGGAGGCAGTATTGATATTGCCTGTCCATGTGGAGAACTATCCTGCTGATCCAACGATACTCCACCCCAGCCCTCACCGTGGGACCCCCAAACTCCAATAGACCATTGCTCAACGGTGCGGTGTACAAACGTAATTGTGCTTGCTGGCAGATTACGAGTTTCTATTGTTGCTTGCGCAGCACCTCCCACAGCCCCGCGTTGAAAATTAGCACCGTAAGCATACGGGTCTTACAAAGCCCGCACGATGATGTTTTGCGCAAGATATGGCGGCATATTGTTGTGTGCTTGGCCTGTGCCAAGGGGCTTTGTGTAATCAATCCCCGCGTTGCCAACTCGATACCATTTTTCACCGGCATCGGTGAGCCTCATCGAGGCTTCATTACTTTTTATAGCTTCTGCGCCCAGTTCGATAGAAACATTGGGAAGTTCTGCCTTTGTTAATGTGTGCTCCTCTTCGCCTCCTACAGCCCCGCGCGCAAAATTAGCACCGTAAGCATGTGGGCCTTACAAAGCCCGCACGATGATGTTTTGTGCAAGATATGGCGGCATATGATTGGCAGCGCTTATAGTATGGTGATGAGGTTCTCCCTCGCCGGATGAATCTGTACTCGCATTAGGTCCATGTTCACTTGAGCCTGCAATGCCGGGCCCAAAATAAGAATTGCCTTGGCTGTTCGGGTTTGTTGCATAGTAGTGCACATGCGGACCATTTTGTGAGCTGGTAAGTCCTGTTCCGCCAGTATTGCCGCCATGATTGTGTGTTACACCGCCTCCCAAATCGCGCAGTGCAAAATTAGCACCGTAAACATGTGGGCCTTACAAAGCCCGCACGATGATGTTTTGTGCAAGATATGGCGGCATGATATCTAATGCTGCCTCAGCGTTGTTACCGAGCTTACGTGCAGTGGTGAAATATGCATATCCACTAGACACCTTAGTCGTTGTGCTTCCAAACCAATCGGCGTCTCCGACAAATAATTCATTCGTGTTTGCGAGCACTGCGCTGAATCCTGGTAGATTTTTTTCAGTGATTTTTTGTTTTCGTGCACCTCCCAAATCGCGTAGCGCAAAATTAGCACCGTAAGCATGTGGGCCTTACAAGGCTCGCACGATGATGTTTTGCGCGAGGTAGGGCGGCAAGGTGTTGTGACTTTTTCCTTCTCCAAAAGCAAGTTTGATCACTTTTACCGAACTTGTGCCAGAGACCTTCGAGCCACCGTCGCGATATGCTGCATTGTTCCCTGTAGCAGAAAACACGCCGCCAACCGAAGCAATAGTCGTACCCTCTTCAGACCAATGTGGCGTGATCGTTCCAGAGATTACAGGAAGCTCACCAATACTGAGTTTGTGCTCTTTTTCGCCTCCCACAGCCCCGCGCTGAAAATTAGCACCGTAAGCATGTGGGCCTTACAAGGCTCGCACCACGATGTTTTGCGCGAGGTAGGGCGGCATGTTATTATGCGGTTCGCCTCCGCCTAGAGTACGTGTGGCCCATTCAAAGGTGATGTGATATCCACTTACACCACCTTGCAAAACTTCACTGCCAGAATCACTGAGAATAATAAAACGATCTCCGTTTTGGGTGCCAAACTGATGTTCTGGAAGTTCTGCAAGCGTTAGGGTGTGATTTGTTTCTCCGCCAGTAGCTCGCAGCGCAAAATTAGCACCGTAAACAAGCTAAATTCCAAAATCCAGACGTGCAAAAAAACGTTCTCTATAATTATGAAAAAATGTTATGGAGGACGAAGCTATGAGTGCCAAAAAGCTAAAAAAGATTACTGTAACCATCGGGTTTAAAGCCGATAATACCCCTATTAAAAAGGCATTTTATGGCCGTTCAACGGCCCAAGCAAAAAGCCGCGCAGAGCGATGGCTGGAAAGCCATGGCACACCGGAGAAGCAGGCCGACATACTCACCCTGGGTGGTTGGGCCGCCCGCTGGCTGAACGTGTACAAGAAGCCGGACATCACACCCACCGCTTATACAACAACGTATGAAATAACAGTGCGGCGGCATATTCTCCCTGCGCTGGGCAGCTGCGTCATGATGGACCTGACCCCCATGGACATCAAGGCGTTTTATAACAGTGTATCTCACCTGTCAAAGTCTGTTTGCAGCAAAATTAAAATGTGCCTCAACGGGATATTGGAGACAGCGGTCGAGAATGGCCTGTGTGAGCATAATCCGGCCCACAAGGTAAAAATCGAGAGCACAGCTACACCGCACGTCAAGGAGGTGTTTTCAAATGCAGAAATCGAGGTCGCCTCCGCCTGGTTCCTTCAGACCATGCCGGAGGTGGTCCTGGCTTTGGAAACCGGCGTACGCCGGGGCGAACTACTGGGTTTTTTCAAGTCGGATTTCGACACCAGACGGCATGTTTACAGCGTCGCACGAACCGTGCGAAAACCTCGCGGACAAGCCCCGGAGACAGCCGCACCGAAGTCGTTGAGCTATCGCACAAACCCTTTGTCGGACCGCGCTCTGCAAGCTGTGGAACTGCTGCGGCAGAGATATCCAGACAGCCCATATCTGATTCCGGGCCCGGATGGCGGACTGATGCGCCCAGACACCTGGAGCCGCAGGCTCAAGACGGAAATGGGCCGAATGGCACAAATACATGAAGATATGCCGCGCCTTACAGCTCATGAGCTGCGGCACACACATGGAACCTATCTGCGCCGCCATGGCGTGGATATTTACAGTATCGCAAAAATTCTCGGGCATAAGGACGTGGAAGTCACAGCCCGCATCTATGTACACAATGAATTAAACGAATTACGCAAGGCGCTGCGCTGGATGCAGCGCCGAAGCCCTATTATATCTGGAGGTGCAGCATGACAATTTTTGAAGGAAGAAACCAAATTGCTTATAGTTACGGGCGCTTCGGATACACCCGGAACAGCGGCAAAACATGGCACGGCGGTATTGATGTTGTGGGAGTTGACAGCAGCATGATCCGGGCGGTAGTCGCAGGGATCGTGGTCTTCTCCGGCATTGTTACAAACAAGACGGACAGGACGTGGGAGTGGGGTTACTACGTCTGTATTCAGGGCAATGACGGCCGCTTCTATTACTACTGTCACATGGCACAGGCCCCGGTGGTGAGGACCGGACAAAGCGTCAATGCCGGCGCTGCGATTGGGATCATGGGCAATACGGGTAATGCTGCCGGAGGCTACAAACACTGTCACTTTGAGGTACGGACGGCGCGGAGAGCCTCGGCCGCCATCAATCCAGCACCCTACTGCGGCTGTGAAAACCGCGTCGGAACATACGGTCCTGTAAGCATCAAACCTCTTTCCAGCGAAGCGTGCATCATCAATATTGGGCCTGCAAGCACGGGAGATGTGAAGATGCTGCAGAACCTGGCTGCGTCCCTGCAGCTTGGCTGCACTGTGGCAGACAATGTGCTCTCTATTGGGCCCATGACGCCCGGCGACCAGGTAGCCGTCCTCACCATGGCGGACAAGCTCATGCTTCCTGCGGCTCAGGCCATCCGGCGCAAAATCATTGCGGTCACTGCGGACAGCCTCCGCGTGCGCAGCGGTCCGGGCACCGATGATTTCAAACAGGTTGACAGCGTTAAGGCTGGGCAAAAGTTCGAGGTCATTGACGAATGTGACGGCTGGTATTTTGTCGAGACCGACGGCTTGGACGGATGGATCTCCGCAGAGTATGTTCGCGTAGTTGCATAACGGTTCTTTGTATATTTTTCATGTGGAGGTATACATATGCAGACTATTGTTTTGATTCTGGTGCTTGCCATCACGGTCGAAGCCCTTATTCAGTACAGCAAAACCATCATTGAAATGCTGGAGAAAAAGCAGTACAAAACTTTCGCCACGCAGTTGGCGGCGATTCTGACTTCGGTCTTTATCTGCTTTGCTGCGGGGGTCGATCTGTACCTCCTTGGGGGTGTCTCCTTTGTGGTTCCGTGGTTGGGCACGCTGCTCACCGGCATCGTCGTCTCCCGAGGTTCCAATTATACCAGCGACTTCATTAAGCGCCTGCAGAACCCCGACATCGGGGAAATTGTTTTGGAGGACGTGATTGGCGTCGCGGACGCGGGCGGCAAAGCTGAGATACAAACCAGCGGCGTGCCCCCGAACGCGCGATAGAGGATACAAGTAATAATGTAGTGATTCATCTGATCGCCTACAATTATATAAGGTGGATTGCTATATGAATAGTCCAATCGGTTGGATCGGCGGCAAGCGCGCCCTTCGGAAAGAGATCATTGAACTCTTTCCGAAGGACGGCGTGGGCCGCTACATCGAGGTTTTTTTTGGTGCTGGATGGGTGTTTTTCGGCAGAGAGAAACAGCCCGGACAGCTCGAAGTGATTAATGACAGAGACGGGCAGATCGTCAATTTATTCCGTTGCATCAAGTATCACAGAGCTGCCCTCCAGGAAGAGCTGGAGTGGCTTGTCTCGGCGCGTGAGATATTCTTCGCTGCCATGGCTCAGCTGCATACCGATGGCCTCACAGATATTCAGCGTGCGGCACGCTTTTTCTACGTGCTCAAAAATTCTTTCGGAAGCGATCAAAAAACCTTTGCTACATCTGGCAATGGAATCGGATGTTCTATTGACTATCTGGAGCAGGTTCAGCTCCGGCTGAAAGGTGTCAAAATCGAAAATCGCGATTTCGAACCCATTTTGAAAACGTATGATCGGCCAGACGCCTTATTCTATCTTGACCCTCCATACCTCGGAACGGAGAAACACTATAAAGGTATGTTTGGGTGGGAAGACCACTTGCGGCTGGCCGCAAATCTTAAAGAGCTCAAGGGTAGGTTTGTGTTATCGTACAACGACGACCCTCGCATTCGGGAGTTATATGACTGGTGTGAAATCAAAGCCACTGCACGCCGGGAAACGCTATCCGGCGCTGGGAAAAATCAAAGTTTCTTTAAGGAAATAATCATACGTAATTATTAACATCGCCTTGTACGATATTCGTACTTTTAGTCCGTATATCGGATAATAAGAACGAAATCGCGTATTATAATACGCGGGGCGATCAGATGATCAAAAACCATCTGTCAAAATTGCTCGGTGAGCGTCGGTGGACACAAGCGGATCTTGCTAGAAAGACGGGCATACGAAGAGCCACAATCAATGAACTTTATAATGAACTAACGGACCGGGTGAACTTGGAGCATCTTGACCGTATTTGTGAGGTGCTCGAGTGTAGCGTTTCGGATGTTTTAGAGTATGTCCCAAATCCACAGCGCAAAACGGGTGCAGACCTGATTGTCGAAGAGCACGGCAACAGGCACAAAAAGCCTAATTTTTAGGCATTAAAAAGGGCGTTTACAAGGCATTAAAACCTTTGTAAACGCCCTTTTTGTTTTTGAACTTTTGTTGCAAAATCGCAACACGCTTTTCTCATTCTTTCTGAAAAGTTTTCTCATTCTTTTTGAAAAGCAACAATGAAAAGACAGCATTGCTTTCGAGCTTTTCTGTCTTTTCTTTTTGCTGATTTATAGCTTCGCGCAAAAAACACGGGCCCCTATGAAGAAAAAAGTAAAAAAACATGAGTGACTATACAAAAATACATAAGGCAATAGAACAGCAGCCCGGGAAGCCGCCGCGTTGAGCGGCGCTTCCCGGGCTGCTTTATCTGTGCCGGATAAACTTTTTGTGCAGGTCACACTTCCGGAAAATCCGGGCCGAAATCGTCCATCAAAACCTCGTCCGCGTACAAAGCGGGAAACCAGGCGTTTTCTGCAAGGCTTTCATACACGTTTTCGCTGGTGGCAGTTTGGCCGTCCCTTCGGGCCTGCTCCACATGGCCGTGGGCCTTGTGCTGCTTGCCGTGGGCGCTGGGCTGCCCGTGCCGGTTTTGGCTTTCCTTGTTGGTTTGGTTTTGCATTTTAAACACCCCCGTGCTGTTATTGTGCGCAGGGGGGCGCGGGATACGCAAGGCAATTTCTTCCGGAAAGCGCGTCCCTTTGCCGGGCGCGGGTCAATCGTCGCCGCCGTCCTCCTCTTCGGCGGCTTCGCCGCTTTCCCCGTCGTCCGCGCTGCCGTCCGGCGCGTCTGCCCCTGCGGCCTCCTCCGCCTGGGCGGCCAGGCGCGCGGCTTCGGCCTTCGCGGCCTCGGCCTCAATGTCGATGTCCTCGTCCAGATACAGCGCCCGCCGTTTGGCGTGCAGCTTTTCCAGCTCCCGGGCCTGTTCTTCCTTGATTTTTTCGGCCTGCTTTTTGTAGGCGCGCACGGCGCGGCGCGCGCTGACCACGCAGACGCCGATCATCACGGCGGCCATGGCCAGATACAGCCAGGAAAGCCATGTCCAGGACGCAAAGGGAACGGAAAAGGCCGTCAGGCCGCATTGCAGGGCCATATACGCGGCCGCGATGGTGAGGATCACCGATAAAAACATGTTTTTCACCTCATTGATTTTTTGCGCGGCCGCACAGGGCCGCAAATTACAACATATCCCATTATAGCCGGGATTTGTGAACAAGAAAAGCCCCCCTTTTGCCTTTTGAACAGGTTTAGGCTATAAATAACCTCCCTTTGCCGAAATTGACGGAGGGGCAGATTCATGGACGGCAAGCCCGGCAAACCGGAATTAGTTATTTTTATCCTCTCCCCGGATTTTCTTGTTTTTCCGTTCTTCCAACTCTGCAATTTGTTTCATCAAACAATCTGAAAAAGCCCCTTCAACCGGTGCAGCTTCTCCTGTTGTATAGCAGTCCAGAAGGACTATGTTATTATCCTTGTCAAAACAAAATATTTCATCACCATTCCCTATAATGGACAAGAACGGGATAAAACCAGTAAACCCTTCATCGTGCAGTTCTTTCGTTTTCTCACGAATATCCAAAAAATCGGGTATTCCATTGGCAATTCCATAGACTATAATTCCTCGGCAGAACGACCAAAATGGGCCTATGTCATACTGTTTCGCCCGTGGCCATATTTCTTCCCGAACCTCCATATAAAGTCCGCCTAATGGGGACATAGTGAACTCTCTAAAATCAGCAGGAAGATTTATCCCATACTGATGTTCAAATTTCTTTATATCGTGCTCCGACGGCTCATTTCCCATACAAGCTACAACCTGATGAGTCTGCTTATCATAATTATGGAAATAATCATAAACTTTTTCCAATGCCATCGTATGCCTCCTGCAATTACCAACTTTTCTTTTTATTTACCTATATACAATATTTTCCCGCTTTATTCAATGCATCGTGAAATGGACGAAGCTGAAGCCATCCGTCCAAGGGGGAGTCGGGAGAAGAAAAGCCCCGCATTGCATTTTTTCCGCCGCGCCCTTATACTGAAAGCAGGAATACTGCACGGGCGCGGCGCGCCCGTGGGAAACGGAAAAGGGGAATCGTTATGGAATACCGTTCTTACAGGGATACGGACTGCCGCCCTTCGCTGCTGGGGCTGGGCTGTATGCGCCTGCCCACGCTGGAGCCGGGCGGCGCCGCCATCGACTGCGCGCGCGCCGGGGCGCTGGTGGACGCGGCCGTGCGCGGGGGCATTACCTATTTTGACGTGGCGTATCCGTACCACGGCGGCGGCGCGGAAAAATTCATCGGCGCGGCGCTGGAAAAATATCCGCGGGAATCGTTTTACCTGGCAACGAAGATGCCGCTGTGGAAGCTGGAAACGCAGGAGGATATGGAGCAGGTGTTCAACGAGCAGCTGGCCAACTGCCGTGTGGACTATTTTGATTTTTACCTGTGCCACGCGGTGGACGCCGAACGATTCGAGAAGATCCGGCGCATCGGCGCGTTTGAATTTCTGGCGCGGAAAAAGGCCGAGGGGAAGATCCGCCGCCTGGGCTTCTCGTTCCACGACAAGCCCGCCGTGCTGCGCGCGATATGCGCCGCCTACCCGTGGGATTTTGCCCAGCTGCAGCTGAATTATCTGGACTGGACCGTGCAGCGCGCCCGGGAGCAGTACGAAATATTGCAGGAATACGGCCTGCCGTGCATCGTGATGGAGCCTGTGCGCGGCGGCGCGCTGGCTTCCCTGTGCCCGGAGGCCGAGGCGGTGCTGAAGGCGAAGGCGCCCGGCCGCAGCATTGCGTCCTGGGCCATCCGCTTCGCGGCCAGCCTGCCGGGCGTGCTGGTGGTGCTTTCGGGCATGAGCAGCGAGGAACAGCTTGCGGACAACCTTGCCGCGATGTCGCCCTTCCAGCCGCTGACAAAGTCCGAGCAGAACGCGCTCACCCGGGCCGTGCGCATCGACAGGCGGGCCCAGCGCATCCCCTGCACGGGCTGCCGGTACTGCATGCCCTGTCCGTTCGGGGTGGACATTCCCGGCCTGTTCAAAGCGTACAACCGCTGCGCCGCGGCGAAAAGCACCGGCCGCTTTTTGAAAGAGAGCGGGGATATCCCCGCCGCCGCCCGCCCGGCCGCCTGCCGCGCCTGCGGCAAGTGCGCCCGGGTGTGCCCGCAGCACATCGACATCCCGGAGGAGATGGCAAAGCTGCGCGCGCTGGAGGAAAAGCTGCGGGAAAAATAATTCCCGCAGGGCACAAAAAGCCTCATGCAGATGAACTGCATGAGGCTTTTTTCGGGCTTGCCGTGCAAAGCGGCAAAAACGGCCGGGCGGGGCCGTTTTTGCCCGCAGGCTTAAAAGGACGGGCGGGCGCCCGGCCGCGCCGGCAAAACAGCGCCGCGGCCGCTGCTTTGGCGGGGGTCAGGGGCGGCTTTCCCGCCGGAGCGTGGTGGGCGTGCGGTTCTCCAGCTTTTTGAACACCCGGATGAAGTTGATGTCGCTGGAAAAGCCCACGGTCTGGGCGATGTCCTTGATGTTCATATCGGTGTTCAGGATCAGGCTCTTGGCCTGGTCCACCCGCAGGCGGTTGATGTACTGGATGATGCTGACGCCGTAGGTGGCCTTGAACGTGGTGGACAGATAGGAGTTGCTGACGTTGAGCTGCTCGGAGACGAGATAAAGGCCCATCATCGGGTCTGCAAAATTTTCGTCGATGATGCGCTTGGCGCGCACGGCCACGGGCTCCTTGTCCTCGGCGCCCGGCGCGGCGGCCTGTACCAGAACGGCCAGCGCGTGCTGGGCCTGGCGGCGCTGGGCGTGGGGCGGGCCGGCGGCCGTCAGCGCGCGCACCTCCTGCGCGGCGCGGGCCTCGGGCAAAGCGGCGCGCAGCGCGTCCGCCAGCAGATTGTCCACGGCGCTCTGCCGCATGGCCTCGGTGCCGGCGGGCGCGCCCGCGTACAGGTATTCGGTATAAAGGCGCTCCATCAGCTGCTGGGCCTGGGCAAACTGCTTTTCGTAAATGCGGTGGCTGAACGCCTGCATCACGCCGGGGTCGCCGCAGTCCGCGCGGGTAAGGCGGGGCGTATAGCGGTTCACCGGGTGGCGGGCCGAGGGCGCCTCGCAGCGCAGCGCCAGCAGCGCGCAGTTGTAGCTGGTCAGGATGTCCGTCATGCTGTCGTAGCAGGGGCCGACGCCCGCGTGGGCGGGCCGGGCGGGAAAGGCCTGGTCCAGCAGCGCGCGGGCAAGGGCCTCGGCCTGGCTGTCGGGCAGGCATTCCTCCGCGTTCAGCAGCACCACGTAGCGGCCGCCGTAAGCGGATACCAGCCCCTCGTGCCCCAGCGCGGCCAGCGTGCCGTGCAGCAGGCCGGGCTCCGGCCCGGCGTCCGGGACGCTGCGCTCGGTGCCGGCCAGCACCAGCACCTGATAGGTGGGATGCTCGAAGCTCACCTCGTAGCGCTTGGCCGCGGCGAAGATCGCGTTTTCGCTGTGCAGGCCGCCGCGCAGGACGGTGCTCAGGAACAGGCCGTTCAGCAGCGTCTGGTGCTCCTGCATCAGCTCTTCGCTCTTGTATTTTTCCGTCATCATCTGTTCGATCTTGTTGGTGATGAACTGGTATTCGTCCTGCGCGCCGGAGCCCTGCGCCCCCAGCGCGGCCAGCAGCTTTTCCATAGGCTTCGCGTTGCGGCGGCTGATGAACACGCTGGCCGCCACGCCCGCGGCCAGGCAGCACACCGCGCCCGCCACACAGACGGCCAGCGTAAAGCGCACCGTGCGCAGCAGGCCGCGCGCGGAATACACGCTCACATAATCCAGCCCGGGCAGGGCGGAGGCATTGAAAAACGCAAAGCTGCCGCCGCTTTCGGGGCTGGCCTGCGGGTCCGCGCACCAGGCCGCATAAAGCCCGGGCGTGTCCTCCAGCAGCGCCATATTGCCTGTGGCGGCCACCAGCTGCCCGTCCAGCAGCACCCCTGTGGCAGAGTCTCCGGGCAGGCCTGCCGCGTCGAAGGCGCGCAGCAGCTCCTCCCGGTCTATCTCGATCACAACGACCGCCGCAATCTCGCCCGTCATGCGCATCTCGCGCACATAGCACAGGCGTTCGTCCTTGGGCATCTGCAGCAGCATGAAGCGCGTGTCATGGCTTTTCGTCAGCTCCGCGAGCCATGCGTCATAGCCCTCGCGCTGCGGCACGCCCTGCAGGGCGTAATAGGAGGCGGCCTCGAAGCAGCCCATATTGCCCACCACAAGCCCCGTGCGCGGGTAATAGAGGTATACGCCCCGGGCGAGCTTGTTCGTGACGAGAAAATCCCGCAGCGTGACGGAAAGCTGGTACGCCTGCGCGGGCAGGGTGCCGGGCAGCTCCCGCAGGTTTTTGAGCAGCGTGTTGGCGTGCGTGATCTCAATGGTAGTGGAATAGCGGTGCAGCTCCTCCAGGCGGGTATCGACGCTTTTCTGCACATAAGCCGTCAGGGCGGTGTTGGTCTCCACCACCGTGCGCTCCAGCACATGCAGGACATACAGGCACAGCAGCGAGCAGAGCAGCAGGCACGAAAGCACTACGGCCAAAATGGAGCGCAGCCAGCGCATGGTATGTTTTTTGCGGTGCGGCACAAAACGCGCCCCCTTTTCCGTTTCCTCCGGTATCCGGATAGAACTATTCTATCATAAAACCGTGCCGGAGTAGAAATTGATTTTTTTTGGCCCCTTTTTCCCATCGGGAGGCCGAAATTGGAAGATTTGTTAATCCAAAGCCCGTTCCATCTAAAAAAATGTAAGTGAAAGACAAATAAGGTTTGGTTAATGTGCATAAAACGAACGGTGAAAAATAGATGCTGGTTATGCATATAGGAAAAATTGTAAGTTTACAGCAAGATGGGCTTTCGGCTACCATGAAAGCATGGAAGGGGAGCGCGGAGGACGTTCCCGGCGGGACACCGCCTTCCACATCAAGTAAAACAGGAGGAAAGAACTATGAAAAAACTGCTCAGCATCCTTTTGGCGCTTGTACTGGCCACGGGCCTGTTCGCAGCGTGCTCGGGCTCCGGCTCCGGCTCGCAGGCGGCGGGAAGCACGGCCTCCGGCAGCGGCGCGGCCGCCGCGCCGGACGGGAAAAAGACAGACCTGCTGCTTTGGCTGCCCCCGTTCGCGGCGGGCGACGACGGCGCGCTGGACAAGGAGTTCTGGACGGAAACGCTGGCGCCCTGGGCCGCGGAAAACAACGTGGACCTCACCATCGAGATCACGCCCTGGGGCAATTACGAGGAAAAATACCTGACGGGTTTTTCCTCGGGCGAAGGCCCGGACGTGGGCTATATGTATCTGGAGATGTTCAACGATTTTATTGAGATGGGCGCTCTGGAGCCCCTGGACGCCTACATAACGGATGCGGACCGGGAGAATTACCTCTACCTGGACAAGGGCTTTATCAAGGGCAAGCAATACACGATGCCGTTCATCGTGGGCAACGCGCGCATCCTGTATTTCAATATGGACATTCTGGAGCAGGCGGGCGTGACGGAGCTGCCCGCCACCTGGCAGGACCTGGTGGACGTTGCCGTAAAGATAAAAGAGGCGGGCCTGCCCGGCGTGATGCCGTTTGCGGGCGAATGGGCCGACCCGGCCATCGGCGCGCTGAACAACCTGTACTATCCGTACCTGTGGCAGGCGGGCGGCGACATTTACAACGAGGACGGCACCAAGGTCGCCCTGATGGACAACGACGCCGCGGTGAAGGCCGCCCGGTTCCTGTACGACCTCAAGTTCAAATACGGCGTGCTGCCGGAGGAATCCATGGCGCTGGTGGGCACCGAGGTGCGCAACCAGTTCATTGAGGGCAATATCGCCATCGCTTCCATGGACGCGAAATCCGGCACGGTGCTCACGGACGCAGGCGTCAACTGGGATTTCATCCCCAGCCTGGAGGACGAGACCCGCGCCACATGGATCGCCTCTGACGCGCTCATCATGAACAGCGCGTCCCAGAACAAGGAGCTGGCCGCCAGCCTCATCAAATACATCACCAGCGCCGAGGTCATGGCGAAATTCCACACCGAGATCGCTCCCTTCCCGCCCATCACCAGGGACGAGGCGTACAACGACGACGAGCGCTTCAAAGAGATGTACGAGGACGCCGAGCACCTGCACACGCTGCCCGTCGCCAACGGCGCGTTCAAGGTGATGGACACCCTGTATAAGAATCTGCAGCTCATGATGCTGGGCGACCTGTCCCCCGAGGAGGCCATCCAGAACACCGTGGATTACGCCGAGAGCATCGGCTGACGGCGGAGGACGGGCCGGCGGGCGCGCCGCGGACGCTCCGGCGCGCGGCGTGCCGGCAGGCCCGGCGGTAGGAAGCTGAAATCCGGCGGGCAGGCGCGGCGCGCCTGCCCGCCGCCTGGATAAAAGGGGTTGTGTGTTATGATCAATCGCAGAAAGGAGGCTGCGCAGGGCTTTTTGTATATCCTGCCCAGCCTCGTGCTGATCCTGGTATTCTCGGTGGTGCCCATCCTGATGAGCCTGTACTTCAGCTTTACGAAGTACAATGTGCTGCAGCCGCCCCAGTGGACGGGGCTGGACAATTACATCCGCCTGTTCAGGGACCCTTATGTGCGCGCCTCGCTGAAAAACACGGTGGTCTTTACGGTGATCACCGTGCCGCTGCAGACAGCCGGCTCGCTGGTGCTGGCGGCGGTCATCGCCGAGCTGTTCCACAACAAATTCGGCAATTTTGTAAAAAGCTCGCTGTTCGTGCCCGTCATTGCGTCGGCCATCCTTGTGGGCACGCTGTGGTTCACGCTGCTGTCGCCGCGCGGCGTGGTGAACAGCATCATCCATGCGTTCGGCCTGCCCTCGGTGAACTGGCTGGGCGGCAAGCTCACGTCCATGCTCAGCGTCTGCATCGTCAGCGTGTGGAAAAACGTGGGGTACTTCCTCGTTATTTACTTCGCGGGCATCATGGATATCCCGCGCAGCCTGTACGAGGCGGCCGAGGTGGACGGCGCCAATGCGTTCCAGCGCTTTTTCAAGATCACGCTGCCGGGGCTTTCCAGCGTGACGTTCCTTGTGGTGACGCTGGGGACCATCTGGTCGTTCCAGGTGTTCGACCTGGTGTACACCATGACGGGCGGCGGCCCGGGCACCTCCACCGTGACGCTGGTGCTCACAACCTACAACGCGGCGTTCAAAGAGTACAATATGGGCTACGCAAGCGCCGTGGCCATGCTGATGTTCGTGTTCGTGCTTGCCGTTTCGGGCCTGCAGAAGCTGCTGCTGAAGGGCGGTGAGGACTGATGAGCCGCAGAGCGAAAAAAAACGCCGCGCGCGCGGTGCTGGGGGCCGTGCTGCTGGCAATGGCGCTGTTTGCGCTGCTGCCCTTTGTGTACATGGGCCTGGTTTCCCTCACGCAGAAAACCGTGCTGGACCTCCGGTTCGATCCCGCGGAGTTCAGCTTCAAAAACTATGCCCGCGTGTTCAGCAACTTCAACATCGGGCGCAACCTGCTGAACAGCGTCATCGTCACAGGCGGCGCGTGCGTGCTCAACTGCATCGTGTGCGCCATGGCCGCCTACGGCTTTGCAAAAAAGCATTTTCCGGGGCGCGACCAGCTGTTCATGGTCTATCTTGCCACATTGATGATACCCGGGCAGGTGACGCTCATCCCGGTGTTCACCATCATCAAAAACCTGGGGCTGATGAACACCCACATCGCGCTGATGCTGCCCATCCTGAACGCGTTCGGCGTGTTTCTGGTGCGGCAGTTCATGGTCAACGTGCCGGACGAGCTCATCGAGGCCGCCCGCATTGACGGCTGCGGTGAAAACCGGCTGTTCCTCTCCGTGGTGGTGCCTTTGGTGAAGCCGGTGCTCGTCTCGCTCACCATCTTTACGTTCATCACCTGCTGGAACGACTTTTTGTGGCCCCTTGTCACCGTGACGGACGAGCGCATGCAGACGCTGACGCTGGCCATTGCGGCGCTCAAGGGCAACTACTCCACCAACTACGGCCTGGTGATGGCCGGCTCCACGCTGGCGTTCCTTCCGCCCTTCCTTTTGTATGTCGCGCTGCAGAAAGAATTTGTGGAAGGGATTGCGCTTTCCGGGATCAAAGGGTAATATGAAAGAAGTCAGACTGTCGAAAAAGGCAAAGAAGGAAAAGAAGCGTCCGGGGAAAAGGCTGGCGGTGGCAAAGCCATGCATCTTTGCGCAGCAAAGTGCAAGCCACGCGGCGAATGCCGCCAAAAAGGGGTGGAGACTGCGCCCGCAGGCGCGTGTCGGAGCGGTGCGAAGCCTCCCCTGCGGACAACCGCGCTGAAAGCGCGGCTCTTAGCGTGTAGACGCCCCTTTTTCATCTAAGGCAACCCCGCGACGCCCCGCAGGGCTAGTGCCGAGGCGTGTAGAGCGAAGCGACCGCCGAAGGCCGCCGTGCGCGGCGAACGGGGCCGCAGGCCCTGTTCGCAGGCAGTTTGGCGCAAAAGCGCAGCTTTTTCGACAAGCTGCGAAATACACTCAGATCATAAAAGGAGTTCGTCTTATGGCCCGATATGAATTTTTCCTTGCGTCTTCTCTGGAGAAGGTATTCCCGGCACAGCGCCCCGCGGCGCTTTCGGACGGCGCGCGCCTTTCCGTCTGGCGGGGCGCCCGCGCCGCGGTGCAGCTCGTATACCGTGCGGACGGCGCCGCGCCGGGCATGCCCGTGCAGAGCTTTACCATCGAGGCGGACGGCGCGCCCGCGCCCGCCGTTCTGCGCGCCGTGGAGCTGATGCCCTCCGATTATCCCTGCTACGAAAGCGCGGACGAGCACTACATCACGAAGGAGCCGGGCCTGTTCCCGGACCTGCTGGCCCCGCTGGAGGCGCCCGCGGTTACACCGCTGCCGCGCCAGTACCGCAGCGTGTGGCTGAGCTGGGATATCCCCGCGGACGCGGCCCCCGGCGCGTATGAGGTGGCCGTGACGGCGCGGGCCGTGGAGGAGCAGAGGATGCCCAACGGCGTGCTCTACCGGGACGCAGACGCGGCCGGGCTTGCGTTCACCTGCCGCTTTACGCTGTGTGTGGGCCGGGCGCGGCTGCCCGCCCAGACGCTGCTGCACACCGAGTGGTTCCATGCGGACTGCCTGGCCTCTTATTACGGCGTTGCGCCGCTGAGCGAAGAGCACTGGCGCATCCTGGAGAATTTCATCCGCGCGGCGGGGGAGGAGCACGGCATCAATATGCTGCTCACGCCCGTGTTCACGCCGCCGCTGGACACCGCCGTAAACGGCGAACGGCTGACCGTGCAGCTTGTGGACGTGCGCCGCGACGCCGGGGTGTATTCCTTCGGCTTTGAAAAGCTCGGGCGCTGGGCCGGGCTGTGCAGGCGCCACGGCGTGGAATATCTGGAGATCGCCCATCTGTTCACCCAATGGGGCGCGCACGCCACGCCCAAGATCATGGCCGTGGTGGATGGGCAGGAGCGGCGCATCTTCGGCTGGGACGTGCCGGCGGCAAGCGCGGAATACCGCGCGTTTCTGGAGGCGTTCCTGCCGGCGCTGCGCACCGCGCTGGAGGGCATGGGCTACGACAAAGAGCATGTGTACTACCACATCTCCGACGAGCCGTCGCCCGAGCATCTGGATTCCTACCGCGCGGCCAAAGCCCAGGCGGAGGATTTGCTGGAGGGCTGCCAGGTCATTGACGCGCTCAGCAGCCTTGAATTTTACAGGCAGGGCCTTGTGCGCCAGCCCGTGCCCGCCAACGACCACATCCAGCCGTTCATCGACGCGCAGGTGCCCGGGCTGTGGGTGTACTATTGCTGTGCCCAGAGCAGCCTTGTGCCCAACCGCTTTTTCGCCATGGAGAGCGCGCGCAACCGCATCATGGGCGTGCTGATGTACCTGTACGGCATCAAGGGCTTCCTGCACTGGGGGTACAATTTTTACAATTCCAAGTTTTCACTGCATCCTGTGGACCCGTACCGCGTGACGCACGCCGACTATGCATTCCCCTCGGGAGACCCGTTCCTTGTATATCCCGGCCCGGACGGCGCGCCGCTTTCGTCGGTGCGCGCGGAGGTGCAGGACGACGCGCTGCTGGACCTGCGGGCGCTGCAGCTGCTGGAGCAGCTTGCCGGGCGCGCGTTCGTGGAGGAGCTGATCTATGCGGACGCGGAGATGCGGCCCATGACGTTCCGGGATTACCCGCGCGGCGCCGGTTACCTGCTGGCCCTGCGCGAGCGGGTGGCCGCTGAGATCGAGAGCCGGCTGGCTTAAAGAAATGCCGCGCCGGGAACGGCGCGCCGCCCGGGGGCTTGAGAGCGCCGCCTTCCGGACAGCCTGAAAAGCGCGGCTGTAAGGCCAACCCCGGGGCCGTCCTGCCAAATGGGCGCGGGCGCAGCGGCCCGCTCCGCAGGACGGCCCCTGTCCTTTTCCCGCGGCGCGGGAACAAACAAAACACCATCCAACAACAGAAACGGAGCGCGTTTGTTATGGAAGCACGGTACCGTTCCACGCTGTGGGCCTGCTGCTTTGCGAATTTTTTTCAGGCTGTGGGCAGCTGCTTTGCCATTCTGTATGTGCCGCTGCGCGGCCTGTACGGCCTCAGCTTTACCGATTTCGGCATCCTTGTCTCGCTGAATTTCATCACGCAGGTCGCGTCCGACGTCCTGTTCTCAAAGCCGGTGGAAAAATACGGCTTCCGCCCGTTTGCCGTGGCCGCTCCCCTCGTCAGCGCGGCCGGGCTGGGCCTGTTTGCCGCCGCCCCCATACTGTTCCCCCAGAGGCCCTTTGCAGGCTTTTGCGCGGGCATGTTCCTGTTCGCCGCGGCGGGCGGCCTGCAGGAGCTGCTGCTCAGCCCCATTTTGGACGCGCTGCCCATCCCGGAGGAGCGCAAGGCCCGCAGCATGAGCATGCTGCACTCGTTTTTCGCCTGGGGGCAGATCTTCGTGGTGCTGGCCACCACGGGCCTGCTGGCGGTGTGGGGCGCCGCGCGCTGGCAATGGATCGTGCTTTTGTGGGCGGCGCCGCCCGTGGCCGGCGCCGCGCTGTTCTGCCGCGTGCCGCTGGCCCGTAAAAACGGCGGCGCCCCGCCCCTGCCGCTGCGGGCGCTGGCCCGCAAAGGCGTGTTCTACGCGCTGCTGGCGGCCATCGTGCTGGGCGGCGCGGCCGAGGTGACCATGGCCCAGTGGGCGTCGGCCTTTTTGGAAAAGGGCCTGCAGCTGCCGAAGCTGGCGGGCGACGTGTGGGGCGTGTGCTTCTTCTCGCTGATGCTTGCGCTGGGGCGCAGCGGCTATGCGGCGCTGGGCGCGCGCGTGCCGCTGCACCGGCTGCTCATCGGCGGCAGCGGCGCGGCCGCCGTGCTGTACGTGGTCTGCGCGCTTGCACAAAGCCCTCTGCTGGGGGTGCTGGCCTGCGGGCTTACGGGCCTTTGCGTCAGCCTGCTGTGGCCGGGCGCGATCATTCTTGCGTCCCGGCGCATCCCCTCCGCGGGGGCGGCCATGTTCGCGCTGCTTTCCGCGGGCGGCGATGTGGGCGCGTCCCTGGGGGCGTTCTGCGTGGGCCGCGCGGCGGATTGGGCGCAGGCGTCCGGCACGGTGTTTGCCGGGGCCGCGGGGGAGTCTGGGGCGCTGCGCGCGGGCCTGCTGCTGGCGGCGGTGTTCCCGCTGCTGTGCTGCGGCGTGCACACGGCGCTTCATTGCACCGAAGCGCGGGGCGGCTTACCCGCAGGGAGCGAACGGCGGCACAGGCAATAGAAGAAAGCTGTTTTTCAAACCGGAACCGCCGTTTGCAGACGGGGCGAAAGACCGCAAAATGAACAAACGGCGCGGCCTTCATGGCCGCGCCGTTTTTGTGCCGGGAGGACAGCCGCAAAGCGGCGAAAGGGATGCGGTTTCCGGTTCGGAAAACTGGAATTTGTATATTACTTATCTTTGCCAAAACACCCGGCAAGTGCGAACCCGAAACCAACCACCATAAGTATAATTGAAAGCCAAACAAAGCCAACATAGAGGACATTAACAACAGAGAGTCCAAAAATGAACAATGCCAAAAGCATCAAACTATTTCCAAACATTATTTTCTTCATACTCTTTTCCTCCATAAATTCTGATTTGTAGTTCTGTTCAATTCCATATTATCAGCTGCTTGAATAAAATACAAGAACAGGCGTGCGGCCGTGCCGGTTTGCTGTTTTATGAACAACACACGTTGCCGGCAAGGGGGCCTGTTTTCGGAAAGGGCGAAAGAAAAAAGACGCCACATAGCCGTGACGTCTTTTCTATGGTCGGAGTGTAATTATAGGATCTGACGAAACCTAGTAATACCAATGGCTTGCAGACTGTCAGCAAGAGGTTTTATCCAGGCTTGTGGTAAGATATTCTTATTCGTAAATATCTTTTGGCAAATATTCCACGGCTGTAAGTTGGCCATCCTTATAAAAAGCGCCATATAGCCGAATTTTAAGATGCTTCAAGGCCCAATTTTTCTTGATAAGATTTCTGCACCTTTCTGCATCTGATTTTGGCAAAGCGATACCATAAATATGATTGTATTTCCTAGAATCAACCTCTATACGCAAGATAACCTGAGATGGAGCCCAACGAAAATTAGTATTACATGAAGATTTCATCTTGCTCCCATCCGCTTTTAGATTTCCTTTTGCTTCAATAAAATACCAATTACCATTTTTGTTTTGGTTTTCTAACTTAAGCACTAAATCTACACCATGTTCCTTTTTTCAGCATCCGCTTTATGAATAATTCGTTTATGAGAAGTGCGCCCTTTTTGCTTCAGAAAATTTTCCACTCCTTGGATGACTTCATTTTCTGTTAATAAGTCTCTATGCTGCAAAACTACTTACCTTTTTAAGATGCCATTCTGAAATGTAAAACTTACATTCAAAGTTTACCACACGCAAAAATAAAAATCGACAAGTTTCAGAAGAAACTTGCCGATTTTGGTGCGAGGAACGAGACTTGAACTCGCATGGTATAACCACACGCCCCTCAAACGTGCGCGTCTGCCGATTCCGCCATCCTCGCTTATCCATGCGGCGTTTGTGCCGCGAATGATATTTTACCATACTGCGGCGGTAAAAGTCAATATGGTTTTTCGTTTTCTCCGCACCTCCTTGACACCGCCGGGCGGACGAAACTATAATCGGAACAGAACAGGCGGAAAACGGAGGGGTGCATGGGTGAAAAAAGAGGAGCGTGCGCGCATGCGCCGGCTGGCCCGGTGGCTGCTGCCGCCCGTGCTGCTGTGCGCGGGGTATGCGCTGTGGGTCGGCCTTACAGGGCGCGGCCCGGCGTGCCCCATCCATGCGGCGCTTGGGCTCTGGTGCCCGCTGTGCGGCGCGTCCCGCATGGGGCTGGCGCTGCTGCGGCTGGATTTTCCGGGCGCGCTGCGGGCAAACGCCATTCTGCTTGCTTTGCTGCTTCCCGGTATCATTTGGGGCGCGGTGCACGCCGTGCGCTATGTCCGCACGGGGGACGGCTCTGTGCGCCGGTGGGAAAGGGCGCTGCTTTGGGGGGCCGTGGGCGTGTTGCTGGTGGGCGGCGTTTTGCGCAACCTGCCGGCGTTCGCTTTTTTGGCGCCGCATTGAGCGGCTGTGTTCCCGCCCAAAGGGATTTTGTTTTTTATGCGGGCTCATTGCTTTTCCGGGCGATAGAAGTCATGCTATTGTTTAGAAAAGCACACAAATATTTTATGCTCCATGAACAAGCCAGGGTTCTACCCCCTGATTAAAAATGTTTGCTCTTTTTCTGCATCAACGATGCGAGTATCAAATGCGACTGCCACTACATCGTCCCAACTTGATAGAATGCTCTTTCCGTTGCACTTAATGACTGGTAATTGTGCACTGTCCCAAACTACATAATAATCACGGTTTTCCAGAGGTATTGGTTTTTCACAATGGCTCATTTGTTTTGCGTCATTGGTGTTAATGATTTTTACAATTTGAGCAATCTCTTTTTCACCTTTAAGGATTTGATACCTTTCTAACGAATGAAAACATTCTTGCAATAAAGTGTTCCGGTTCCATTCCGATTCTTTTATATGTTGAGCGTTTACTGATTTTAATATAGCCAACCGTGCCCTTTGCTTTTGGTCCATTTTTATTCCCTCCAATTCTCTGTGCGGATGCCAATATACCATGCTCCGCATCCAACAGCAAGCGTCTGCGCGGCATTCAAATAATTATAAAGGGCAGCCTGAACGGCTGCCCTTTAAAAATTGCTTTTTGCTGCCCCGCGGGAGGGGCCCTTTATCCCGCCCGGCGGGCATGCGGCGAAGCGCGGCCGTCAGGCGTTGAACACGTATTCGTCCAGGCGGCGGAAGGCCTCCTGCACGCGGGAGAGCGGCAACGCCAGATTCATGCGGATGTGGCACGGGCCGTGGAAGGGACGGCCGTCCTGCCAGGCCACGCCCACGTCCCAGCCGGCGCGCTGCAGCGCTTCAATGCTTTTGCCGTGGGCTTCGCACCAGCGGGTGCAGTCCAGAAACAGCATGTAGGTGCCCTGGGGCCTGGAGACCTCCACGCCTTCAAAGCGGCGGGCGATAAAGTCGCAGGCGAAATCCACATTGGCCGTCAGCACCTGGCACAGCTCGTCCACCCACTCGTAGCCTTCGGGCCGGTACGCGCCGAGGAGCGCGTGCATGGAGAGCACGTTCATGGAATTGTAGTGGGACAGGGAGGCTTCCTTCTCCACGCGGTCCCGCAGAACGGGGTTGTAAATAATGTGGTAGCTGCCCACAAGACCCGCCAGGTTGAACGTTTTGGAGGGGGCGTATATGGCAACGGTGCGGCTGCGGGCGTCCTCGCTGACGCTCTGCATGGGGATATGCCTGTGCCCGCCGAGGATGATGTCCGACCAGATCTCGTCGGACACGACCATTACATCGTGCTTTTTGTACAGCTCCATGGCGCGCTCCAGCTCCCAGCGCTCCCACACGCGGCCGCAGGGGTTGTGGGGCGAGCAGAACACGGCGGCGTGGACCCTGTTGTCCACGATCTTTTTTTCCATGTCCTCAAAATCCATGCGCCAGACATTGTTTTCGTCTTTTACCAGCGGGCTGTGGACGATGTTGTAGCCGTTGTTCTCCAGGCTGTGGGTGAAACCGATGTAGGTGGGGGAGTGCAGCAGGACATTGTCTCCGCGGGAGCAGAAAATGTTCAGCGCGCTGACAACGCCGCCCAGCACGCCGTTTTCATAGCCGATGCACTCCTTTGTCAGGCCGGTGACGCCGTTGCGCGTTTCGTGCCAGCGGATGATGGAAGCAAAATATTCCTCCGTGGGAGAAAAATAGCCGTAGGCCGGATGCCGGGCGCGGGCGATGATGGCCTCGGGAATGGTGGGCACGGTGGGGAAGTTCATATCCGCCACCCACATGGGAATGGCGTCGAAGCCCTCCTTCGGAGCGCCGGGTGCGAAGCCGGGCGCGCCCAGTGCATCCACGGCGATGGCGTCTTTGCCGCGGCGGTCCATGATACTGGTAAAATCGTATTTCATAGGCTCCTGCTCCTTTCACCCGCCGGAACGGGCGTTGAAAATACTGCTGTAAAGCAGCTTAAATGTTAAGCAGCTTCATAATAACACCGCACAGGGCCGCGTGCAAGGGGGAGCGCTTCTTTTTTATATGGTTCGTCCTTTTTAACAAAAGCCGCGCGTGTTTTTGCACACCCTGACGAAGCGCCGCTGTGCGCTTTCAGGTGAAGTATTCGCGGCTGCGCCGCACGTCGTCCGCATAGGCCTCGTTGATGCGCCGCTGGATGGAGAGGTAGGTGGCGAGCTCCGCCTCGGTGAACCCCTCCAGGCGCCGGAAGGTCAGCGCCTGGCACTGCTTGTCGAAGGCGGCGTGGTCCCGGTATACATGCTCCCCGGCGGGGGTGAGGCAGAGCATTACCTGGCGGTTGTTGGCGGTGTTGCGCACCTGTTCCACCCAGCCCTTGTCCCGCAGCCTGCGCACGAGCTGGGAGCAGGCGCTGGGCGTTTTGCGCACCATATTTGCAAGGTCGGTGACGGTGACGCCGGGGTGAAGGGCGATCCGGTCGATGAGATGCGCCTCCGCCTGGTACAACACATTTTCACCGTAGGAATGAGGCAGGGAATCGTATTCGCTCATCAGGTCATAGGCGGTGTCCTGCGCAGCCCATATTTGCTCCAGAAGCTCCTCGCGCTTTTTGCTCATGGCGCCACCCCTTTCTTTGCTTCTATTATTGTACTTTCTTTTTGCGGCCGCTGCAAGCCGTGCTCAGGGCTCGCGCAGCAGCTCAAATTCGTTTTTGCGGAAACGGATGAGGCCCTCCGCGCGCATCCTGCCCAGCTCGGCGGAAAGCGCGCTGCGGTCCACGCCAAGGTAATCCGCCAGCTGCTGGCGGTCGAAGGGAATGGCGAAGCTGCGGCTGTTTTCCCGCAGCGCCTGGGCGGAAAGGTAGGACAGCAGCCGCCCGCGGATGGTTTTGGGCGAGGTGTGGAAAATGCGGCGGGAGAGCGCGAGGTTCTTCTGCGATGTCACGGCCAGCAGGTTGCGGATGAGCGCCGCATGGTGGGCGCAGGCGGAGGGACAGGTGCGCAGCAGGCGCGCCGTATTCAAAAACAGCACCTCGGTGCGCTGGGCCGCCACGGCGTCCACCATCAGCGGTTCGCCCGGCAGACAGGCATAGGTTTCGGCAAAAACCTGCCCGGGGCCCACATGGCCCAGAATGCTCCGGCTGCCCCAGACGTCCACGCTCTCGATGTTGACGCCGCCGGAGAGCACCAGGCCCAGCGCTTCCACGGTGTCCCCCGCATGGCAAATGACGCGGTCCTTCTCGTAAACGCGGCGCTCGGCGCGCAGGCATTGCAGCATATCGGCGGTTTCCCGGGGGGAGCAGCCCCGGAACAGCGCGGTTTGAGAGAGAAATAAAAAGTCCATGGCGCCCCTCCTTTTGTTGGAATAACAACGAACCGTTTGGGGAAATCATAGTATACTCTATCCGGAAAGTCAAGAAAAGCATCCCTGCCGCGCGCCGGCAGGGAGAAGGGTCGGTGTCTTGACAAACTATACTAAAATGGTATAATAGACATGACCGGAAAACGCGGATGTGCCGCGCGGCCCGGCAGAAACAAGCGGAGGGCTATGCATGAGAAACGAATGGACCGGCTTTGTGCCCGGCGTATGGGAAAAAGAAATCGACGTCCGGGACTTCATCCAGAAAAATTATACACCCTATGACGGGGACGACGCGTTCCTTGCCGGGCCGACGGAGGACACGAAGGCGCTTTGGCAGCAGGTGCTGGAGCTTTCCAGAGCCGAGCGCGAGGCGGGCGGCGTGCTGGACATGGACACCCGCGTCATCTCCACCATCACCTCCCACGCGGCGGGCTATTTGGACAAGGAGAAAGAGACCATCGTGGGCTTTCAGACGGAAAAGCCGTTCAAGCGTGCGCTGATGCCCTACGGCGGCATCCGCATGGCGCAAAAGGCCTGCGAGGACAACGGCTATCATGTGGACCCGGAGGTCGTGGAATTTTTTACAACACACCGCAAAACGCACAACGCGGGCGTGTTCGACGCATATACGCCCGAAATGCGGGCCTGCCGCTCCAGCCATATCATCACCGGCCTGCCGGACGCCTACGGCCGGGGCCGCATCATCGGCGATTACCGCCGTGTGGCGCTGTACGGCGTGGACCGGCTGATCGAGGACAAACGGCACCAGAAGGACACCACCCGCGTCATCATGTATTCCGACGTCATCCGCGAGCGGGAGGAGCTCAGCGAGCAGATCCGCGCGCTGGACGACTTGAAAAAGCTGGGGGAGATCTACGGCTTCGATATCTCCCGTCCGGCGCAGGACACCCGTGAGGCCATCCAGTGGCTGTACTTCGGGTATCTTGCGGCGGTAAAGGAGCAGAACGGCGCGGCCATGAGCCTGGGCCGCACCTCCACGTTCCTGGACGTGTACGCCCAGCGCGACCTTGCGGCGGGCGTTTACACCGAGCGGCAGATCCAGGAGTTTGTGGACCACTTCATCATGAAGCTCCGGCTCATCAAGTTTGCCCGCACGCCCGAATACAACGACCTGTTCTCCGGCGACCCGCAGTGGGTGACGGAATCCATCGGCGGCGTGGGCATCGACGGGCGGCACATGGTCACCAAAATGTCCTACCGTTACCTGCACACGCTGCAGAATCTGGGCACCGCGCCGGAGCCCAACCTGACGGTGCTGTGGTCCACCCGTCTGCCGGAAAGCTTTAAGCGCTTCTGTGCGAAAACCTCCATCGAATCGTCCAGCGTGCAGTACGAGAACGACGACCTGATGCGCGTGACCCATGGCGACGATTACGCCATCGCGTGCTGCGTGTCCTCCATGCGCGTGGGCAAGGAGATGCAGTTCTTCGGTGCGCGCGCCAACCTGGCCAAGTGCCTGCTGTATGCCATCAACGGCGGTGTGGATGAGATCACCAAAAAGCAGGTGGGGCCCAGGTACCGTCCCGTCACAGGGGATTATCTGGATTACGACGACGTGATGGAAAAGTACCGGGACATGATGAAGTGGCTGGCGCAGGTGTATGTGAATACGCTGAACATCATCCATTATATGCACGATAAATACTGCTACGAAAAGCTGCAGATGGCGCTGCACGACAAGAAGGTGACCCGCTGGTTCGCCACGGGCATCGCGGGGCTTTCCGTGGTGGCGGATTCCCTCTCGGCCATCAAGTACGCCCGGGTGAAATGCATCCGCGACGCGGACGGCATCGTGGTGGATTACGAGGTGGAGGGCGACTTCCCCAAGTACGGCAACGACGACGACCGGGTGGACGGCATCGCATCGGAGCTGGTGGATACCTTTATGAGCTATGTGAAGGGCAACCACACCTACCGCGGCGGCATCCCCACCACTTCGATCCTGACCATCACCTCCAACGTGGTGTACGGCAAAAACACGGGCTCCACGCCGGACGGCCGCAAAAAGGGCGAACCCTTCGCGCCGGGCGCGAACCCCATGCACCGCCGCGACACCCACGGCGCGGTGGCCAGCCTGGCCTCTGTGGCGAAGCTGCCCTTCAGCGCCGCGCAGGACGGCATTTCCAATACCTTCTCCATCGTGCCGGGGGCGCTGGGCAAGGACGACCGGATCTTCGCGGGCGACCTGGAGGTGGAAATGCCCGAGTTTGAGGCGGAGCATTGAGAGAAAGGCGGAGGCCATGACGGAACAGGAAAAGCAACGGCAGATCGACGCGCTGGTGGAGCGCATCGACGCCTTTATGAAAAACGGCGGGGGCCGCATGCGCGTCACCGGCGGCGAGGGCGAAGCGCAGGAGACCCGCTGCGCCGCCTGCTGCGGCGAAGGCGCGGCCGAAGCCTGCAACGCACCGGCCAAACGGGCCGGGCATAAAAGCCGCTGAAAAAGCGGCACAGCAGAGAAAGGAACCTGTTTATGAAAGCAAACGAACGACAGATCGACAACCTTGTCAGCCTTCTGGACGGCTATGTGGCCGAGGGCGGACACCACCTGAACGTGAATGTATTCACCAAAGAAACGCTGCTGGACGCCCAGCGGCATCCGGAAAAGTATCCGCAGCTCACCGTGCGCGTTTCCGGTTATGCGGTGAACTTCATCAAGCTGACGAAGGCCCAGCAGGACGAGGTGATTTCCCGCACCTTCCATCAGGCGATGTGAGATGGCCGCGCAAGTAACGGGCCGCGTCCATTCGGTGGAGAGCTTCGGCACCGTGGACGGCCCGGGCGTGCGGTTCGTGGTGTTTTTGCAGGGATGCCCCATGCGCTGCCTGTACTGCCACAACCCGGACACCTGGGACCCGGGCGGCGGCGTGCCAACCACGGCGGAGGAGCTGCTGGCGCAATACGCCCGCAACGAGGCGTTTTACCGGAAAGGCGGCATCACCGTCACAGGCGGAGAGCCGCTGCTGCAGATCGAATTTGTGACCGCGCTGTTCCGGGAGGCAAAGCGGCGGGGCATCCACACCTGTCTGGATACCTCGGGCGCCACGTTCCGGCCGGAGGACGCGGCGGCGCTGGCGCAGTTCGACGCGCTGTGCGCCGTTACGGACCTGGTGCTGCTGGACATCAAGCAAACCGACCCGGCCGCCCACAGGCGGCTGACCGGGCGGGAAAACGGGAACATCCTTGCGTTTGCCCGCTATCTGGCGCAAAAAGAGGTGCCCGTATGGGTACGCCATGTGGTTGTGCCCGGCCTTACCGACAGCGAGGCAGGCTGGAACGCGCTTGGGACGCTTCTTGCGTCGCTGCCCAACGTCCGGGCGCTGGACGTGCTGCCCTATCACACGATGGGGCGTTCCAAGTACGACGCGCTGGGCATCCCTTATCCGCTGGAGGGTACGCCCGCCGCAGAAGCCCCGCTTGCCGCCCGGGCGCGGGATGTGATTCTGGCCGCGCGCAGGGCGGCGCTGGAAAAGCCCGGCGGGCGCGCGGAGGAATAAAAGAAAATACAGCCCCGGCTTCTCAACAGAGAAGCCGGGGCCTTGTGCGCTGTGCATTATTCCGGCGTTTGCGGCGCCGGACGGGTATACCGGACGATCAGCACGCACACGCCCACGGCGGTGACGGCCTCGGTGACGGGCATGGCGAACCAGACGGCGCCGGGCCCGAGCAGGGCCGGCAGCGCATAAATCAGCGCGCCGCTGAGCACCAGCCCGCGCAGGACCGAAACAGAAAACGAGGCGCGGGGCTTCATCAGGGACTGGAAATAGTAGGTGGAGAAAATATTGAGCGGCAGCAGCAGGAACGAAACGCCGTAGCTGCGCAGAATGGCGGGTGCGATGCGCAGGATGTCCCCGGTGGGGGACATGAAAATGCGGATGAACCCGTTGGGAAACAGAAAGACGAGCAGCGTCCACACCGCGCTGAAAAAGGCGGCGGCCATCAGCGCGTACTTCAGCGCCGCGCGGATGCGTCCCCATTTGCCCGCGCCGAAGCAGGCCGAAAGGATGGGCTGGGCGGCCTGGCCCACGCTGTATGCACAGCACTGGACCATGGTGCTCACGTTCACAATCACACCGTACACGGCCAGTGCGTCCGTGCCCAGTCCCTGCAGGATCTGGCGGTTGAACAGCATGGTCAGGATGCCCATGGCGATGTCGAGAAAAAACGTGGAAAAGCCGGTGGTCAGAATCTGCCGCAGCTTGGTTCCGGCCTTTCGGAACCGGACAAGCTGCAGCGTGCAGCGCCGGGAGAAAAAGTGGGACAGCATCACCGCGAAGGTGATGCCCGCGCCGATGGCGGTTGCCAGCCCCGCGCCGAATACGCCCATGTCACAGGTGAACACAAAAAAGTAATCGCCGAACACATTGAAGACGCCGCCCGCCAGCACCGCCGCCGTGGCAAGCCCCGGCGCGCCGTCGTTGCGCAGGAACGCCGCCAGCATCTGGTTGAACAGGAACAGCGGCACCACGAATTTGACGGGGAGCAGATATTGCTGCGCCAGCGGCAGCAGCGCGTCCCGCGCGCCGAACAGGCGCAGCAGCGGCGCGTCGAAAAATGCGATGGCGAGCCAGCTCACGGCGGCAAAGAACACGGTGCCCGCCAGCGCGGCGGTAAAATACTCGTCGCCTTCTTTCTGCCTGCCCGCGCCCCGCGCCGCGCTTAGCAGAACCGAGCCGCCGATGCCTGTCAGCAGCCCCAGGCTGTAAATGATGTTCCACACCGGCGCGACGATGGCCAGCGCGGCCGTGCCCTCCGGCCCCTGGTACTGCCCCACCATGGCCGAATCCACCAGGCCGTAGATGGAGCTGATGAGCGCGCTGCCGAACGCCGCGCCCAGATACCTGAAATAAATTTGCCTGACGTTTCCTTTCAGCAGATCCATTGAGATCCCTCCCGTTGTTTTGCACACCCCGCGGGCATCAAAAAAGCCGGATAAAGAAACAGGCGTCTCAGCCTGTCACCTTATCCGGCCCATCATTTCCAAGTGAATGATCTGCCCTCCGAGTGAGCAGTTGACATTATACTAAAACAAAAGAGCGAAGTCAAGCCCTGTCTTACGGCGAGGGGCACGGCGCTATGGCAGGGCGGGCTGCTCCGGCGGCAGGTTGTCCTCGGTGTAGTATCCCACAGCGCCGCCCGAGGGGATAAGGCATCCGGTGGCGGGGTCGTAGCGGCGTGCAACGACGCCCTCCGGCACGGGAAATTCCAGATAGGGCAGCCCTTCCTGTGCCTGCTGCATATAATCCCGCCAGAGCGTCTGCAGCGGTTTGCCCGTGCGCACGCCCTGCTGGGACAGGTCGGCCGGGACGTCGTAGCCCCACCAGCCCGCCGTGACGTAATAAGGCGTCAGGCCCACAAAGGTGAAGTCGCGGTAATCCGTCGTAGTGCCCGTTTTGGCGGCGGCTTCCATCTCCCCGGCGGGCGCCATGCCCCGGGCGGTGCCGCCCGGCGCGGTGAGCACGCCCCGCAGCAGCCGGTTCATGATATAAGCCGTCTGCGGGCTGACGGCCTGCACGGCATAGCTGTCCTGCGCGGGGTCCAGATAAGTGGAGCCGTCCGCCAGCGTGACTTTGGTGTAATAGAGCGCGGGACGGTACACGCCGTCGCGGAAAACGGAATATGCGTTGGCAAGCTGCACGGGCGTAACGCCGTGGGTCTGGCTGCCCAGCACCAAAGGGCCGAGATCGTTGTCCCGCTCCGGGTCCAGATGGGTGAGGCCCAGGCTGCCGTACGCAAAGTCGAACAGCCTGCGCTTGCCCAGCATGTCGCCGATCTGCACCGGGACGGTATTCAGCGACTGCGCAAGCGCATCCGCAACCACTACGGGCCGCCCTGTGCCGGGCCCGTTGTAATTGGTGGGCCAGGCGCGCCAAACGTCGTCCCGCGCCTGGTTGGCGGGGTCGCCCGGGTCCAGCGAAAGGCCCAGCTTGCGGCAGTATTCCGTGTTCAGCATGCGGTGGTCCTGCTGGGTGTAGAGCGGCGCGTCCGCAATGAGGGAGGAATAGTTGATGACGCCGTTTTCAATGCCCAGCGCATACGCGGCGAGGGGCTTCATTGTGGAGCCGATCTGACGGGGCACGTCGGCGGCGCGGTTCAGCGAAAGGTCGTACCGTTTTTCGCCCACGCCGCCCACAAGCGCCAGCACGTGGCCTTCATAGTCCATCGTGGCCACGGCGGCCTGCGTGCGGATGTTCCTGTAAAATACCAGTGTGTGGACGCCGTCGGCATTGGGCTGCGCGCTGGAGCCGCGGAGCAGCGTTGTGCCGTCCTGCTCATAGACGGGCGTGTCGTCCGGCCTGAACACCGGCTCGCCCTGTGCGTTCAGCGGCAGGCCGTCGTCTCCGTAGGAAACGGCGTCGGCGCTGTCGAAGGGAATGCCTGTGTCGGCTTCTTCCTGCCGCCACAGAGCGGGGAAGTAGCCGTCCTCGCCGTCGTTTTCCATGAAAGCTTCCAGCATGCGCTGCAGGCGCAGGTCCACGGTGGAAAAGATGCGCAGGCCCCCGGTTCGGATGCGGGTGACGGCGGCGGCACGCCCGCAGTTCTCTTTTTCCATGATATCGTCCGCCAGCCGTTCAAACACAGCGTCGGTGAAATAAGAGTTCACCTTTCCCCTGGGGGAGGCGGCAGCGGCCTCCTCGCGGCTGCGCACGCCCAGCGGAGCGGCCGCCGCCGCGTCGTAATCGGCCTGGGAGATGCGCTCCTGGTCCAGCATCAGTTTGAGCACCCAGTTGCGCCGTTCCAGCAGCTTTTCCGGGTTGGAGTAAGGGCTGTACGCCACCGGGCTGCGGGGGATGGAGGCCAGCGTGGCGGATTCGGCCAGCGTGAGCTGGGAGGCGTCTTTGCCGAAATACTGCTGTGCGCCGGCCTGCATGCCGGAGAGCGTGCCCGTGAGCGGCGCGATATTTAAGTAGGCCTCCAGGATCATATCCTTGGAGTAGCGCCCGGCCATTACAATGGCGCGTGAAATCTCTTTGAATTTGCCGGAAATGCTCTGGGCGCTGTCGCCGGTGAGGTTTTCGATAAGCTGCTGTTCCAGCGTGGACGCGCCCTGGCGGCTGCCGTACAGGCGGTGGCCCGTCAGCTCGTTGACGGCCGCGCCGAGGATGCGCCCCGGGTTGATGCCGAAGCGCTGGTTCCAGAAATTGCGGTCCTCCACACTGACGACAGCGTCCCGCAGCGTTTGGGGGAACTGCTCCAGCGGCGTCCAGACGCGGTCGTTTTCGCCGGTAAAAACAGCATATTCCGTCCAATCGCCGCCGGCCGGGTCCGCTGCATATACGATGGAGTTTTCCGCCATCTTCAGCACATAGAGGTCGGGCATGTCGGCGTCCGTGCCGGACAGGCGGGCCAGATACGAGGCAAATACCACGGCGGCCACGCTCGCCAGCATCACGCCCACGCAGCAGCAGCACGCCGCGATATACCCGATGCGGCGCAGAACGCGCCGTGCGGTTTTGCCGCCGCGCGTTTTGAGGGGCGCTGCGGCCGGAGCGCCGCCGTCCTGCCTGCCGGGGCCGGAAACGGCCCTGCGTTCGGGAAGCTTCACTTTCATTCCACTGCCTTCTTTCCTTGGATCGTTGAATGCTCCGGCACGCCTGCGGCGCGCGGGAAACAGCTCTTTCCCGTTTGAAACACAATACGTTTTCAAAAGACGGATTCTTGCATTTTGCCGCGATTGTAACGAATTGGTAATGAATGTTAAGGCAATACCGCACAATTCTGAGAGTCGAATCGCGCCGGCCGGTTTTTTGGCAGGTTAAACAAAAAGCGCAGCGAATACTTTGTGTATTCGCGAGCATTTTTGTGACAGTTGCCGGAAAATCTGCAAGCGAGGCGACGCTTAAGGCGTCAGCCGTGAATTGTGCGGTGCTGCCTTAAGAATATTGCAGCCCCGCCGCAGGCTTCCAGTGAAGTGTACGGCGGGGCTGTCCGTTTTATGAATGGATCGGGCCTGGCGGCAACGAAAAAGGCGAAAAACGGGGCGGTTTGTAAGGAAGAACGCCTGTATGTTGATAAACTTGACACGTTGGAAGATAAAATATATAGTAAAGTTGAAATGCATCCGAGCGCGGCAGTTGGAGATTGCGGCTGCGCAGGAGACTTTGCGGGGAAAATATCCGGGTGGCGTTTTGAAAAGAGAGGGTGAAAGCAGTGACTTGGGTTGTATGGGGAAAAGAACATGCGACGGGTGAAATGTTTACGCGTTTTTTGAACGCTCCAACGCGGGAGAAGGCCCTCGAAAAAGCCTGGTTCCTTTATGGCAACATCGGGTATATCTTAACCGTGCAGAAAATCTGAAAAGCGCACCGCGCCGGAACAGTTTTGGGTATGGTATAATGAGCTGCCTCGCATGTTCCGCACCGTCGAGGTTGTAGTTCCCTGACAGTTCTTGGTATGGTATAATTTTACAGCAGATTTTGAGACCACAACAGACGTTGTAGTTCCCTAACAGTTCTTGGTATGGTATAATCCTCCTTCGCCGCACTCTGCATTTTTCCGGGTTGTAGTTCCCTAACAGTTCTTGGTATGGTATAATAACGAAAACGAAAAGGAGGGTTGAACACAAGTTGTAGTTCCCTAACAGTTCTTGGTATGGTATAATCCTGCCAAGAAAGGAACGCCTGCCTCAGCTGTTGTAGTTCCCTAACAGTTCTTGGTATGGTATAATCAGTACGGGTATGATACTAACAGCTGACTTGTTGTAGTTCCCTAACAGTTCTTGGTATGGTATAATTGCTCTTTTTCTGAAAAGATACGCCGCATAGTTGTAGTTCCCTAACAGTTCTTGGTATGGTATAATTCCCCATCGCATAGGTAAGCCAATACTTTTGTTGTAGTTCCCTAACAGTTCTTGGTATGGTATAATTGAACATGTTCGTATATCGGTCGAACAACTGTTGTAGTTCCCTAACAGTTCTTGGTATGGTATAATGATTGCGTAGCTCTCGCCCTTGTCGTCAAAGTTGTAGTTCCCTAACAGTTCTTGGTATGGTATAATAAGGTCTAAAGCACCTTGTACAACGGCTTGGTTGTAGTTCCCTAACAGTTCTTGGTATGGTATAATCTATCTTGGTTTCAATGTCTTCTCCCCTGCGTTGTAGTTCCCTAACAGTTCTTGGTATGGTATAATGGTCAACGCGTCCTGATAAGCGTTAACATAGTTGTAGTTCCCTAACAGTTCTTGGTATGGTATAATGGTCAGTGCGTCCTGATAGGCGTTGACGTAGTTGTAGTTCCCTAACAGTTCTTGGTATGGTATAATTTTTTCCGGGTTTTCCGCGTCGATGTTCTGGTTGTAGTTCCCTAACAGTTCTTGGTATGGTATAATTGTCATGCTCAACGGGCTGCTTCCCCGCCGGTTGTAGTTCCCTAACAGTTCTTGGTATGGTATAATGGCCCACGGGTTTTCATACAGCCGGGAAAGGTTGTAGTTCCCTAACAGTTCTTGGTATGGTATAATAGACGATACACGAAATCAGACGGAGGAATGGTTGTAGTTCCCTAACAGTTCTTGGTATGGTATAATCCTGGCCAGCTCGGCATGAATGGCGCGGAAGTTGTAGTTCCCTAACAGTTCTTGGTATGGTATAATCTCATAGGCGAACTTGCCACGGTGGCCGCAGTTGTAGTTCCCTAACAGTTCTTGGTATGGTATAATCCTGGCCAGCTCGGCATGAATGGCGCGGAAGTTGTAGTTCCCTAACAGTTCTTGGTATGGTATAATCTCATAGGCGAACTTGCCACGGTGGCCGCAGTTGTAGTTCCCTAACAGTTCTTGGTATGGTATAATACTGTTGCAAAAAGCGCTTCAGGCTGCGGCCTGAAGCGCTTTTTGTTCTTTCCGAAAAATCAAAACAGCGTAAGCTGTTCGCATGCAAAGGGGGTGTCCGCCGGGGAAAATGGGCCGAGCAATATCTCGATCGATTGATATTGTTTTTCCGTTACCACCAACAGGCGCACAGCGCCATTGGCCGGCAGCTGCCCTGTCAGCCGCGCCCGGTGCTTGGCCACGGCGTCGTTGCCGTTGCATACGCGGGCATAAACCGAGTATTGAAGCATGTGATACCCGTCTTTTATCAAAAAATTGCGAAAAGCAGTGGCTTCCCGCCGCTGCTTTTTTGTTTGGACGGGCAAATCGAAAAATACCAGCATTCTCATAAATCTACTCATAGCCGTGGGGCTGCCATGCCAGCAGCTTCGGCAGCGCCAAAGCGCCGCCCTTTTCCATGCCGGTGCGCAGGCTTTGCACCAGCCGTTCCATGGCGTAAGCCACGCTGTGGTGCTGTCCGCCGGAAAGAATGTCAGCGTTCATCAGCCCGAACAGCGCGTGCTTGAGCGAAGGGGCGAGCGTGCTTTCCTCGTCCACATTGGCGGCTACATACAAATCCACAACCGGGCGGAACGGCTCCATAAGGTCGTCCGCCAGATTGTATTGGTTCAGTTGGCTGCAATGGTGCAGCCCCTCCCACGGCAAAAGCCCGTAAACTGCGGCGCAGCGGGCGGCATAGCCGCGCAGAATGGCATAGCCGTAATTGAGCGCGGCGTTGCGGCCATCGTCGGCGCTGCGGGTAAAGCCTGTGCCGAACAGGGCGGGGAAGTAATATGCGGCGGCGGCTGCCTCCAGATTGTCCTTATCGCCGCTTGTCACGGCGCGTGCGCGGGAATGCAAAAAGGCCGCTTCTTGTGTTTTGCCGCACAGCGCCAGACATTCCGCCTGGTTGTCGATTTTGGCGGTGACGAGCTGCTGCCAGAAGCGTTTTTTGGCGGGCAGCGTCAGCGAAAGCTGCGCGCGTGCCGCGGCAAGCTGGCGGCTGTGCTGCGCGTATGGCAGCAGCACGCCGCAGGGTAAATGCTTTTCGTCGCACACGAACACAGCCGTGCCGTTTTGCGCCAAAGCGGAGAGCGCGGCCGCCGAAAGCGTGGCGCGGCGGCTTTCCAGCATCAGCGCGCTGATGTCCTCGATGGGCACGGTGCGGCGCTGGTCGGTTTCCACAACAAGCTGCTCATTGCGGGTGCTGATGTGTGCGGGGTTGCTGACGATCACGCATCGGTAGGACATAACCGCCTCCTTTTTTGAGGGGATCAGCGGAATTTCTGCCGCGTTTCCTTGTGAACGGGGAAGACATTGCCCAGAACATCTACTTGATATTTACAAAGGGACTTTAGGGTTTTGAGCCCAAGGCTTGGGATACCATAAGAATTGTCATGTGTGCGGACGGTAATAGTTCCACCAGAAATACCACCGCTCACGAAATATACAAATGCACTTGCCTGCGTCCGCGTTTTCTCCAGCGTGCTGTCCGCATTCTGCACCGTAAACTTCAGCCCGCTTTTATGCTCCACATACACAAGGTCGTTGGGGTACAGCGAAAAGACAAAATCCTCCTCGCGCATTTCCTGCCATTCGCTGTATGGCTTATGGGCCACCACCGCCCGGTTCGGCAGCTCCGGCTTCAGGGTGTCTGCCACATATATGGGCACCCAGTAATAGCCGTCCCCGGGTACAAGGAACACATCGACGCGCACCATCGTGTCGTTGCTGGCCGCTCCGCCGTGCACGGGGACGGTGAGCGTGGCTTTTTCAATCGTCTTCACCTTGCGTACCAGCGGGCCGGGCGTGCCGTCCGCTTTCGGCTTGTAAAACGGTTCCGCAAAGGCCTTTTTGCCGTCGCCGCCAAAGCGGCGCAGCTGCGCCTTGAGCGCTTCGTACAGCAGCGTATCGCTGGAGGGCATATAGTAGTCTTTGATTTCTCCGTCTTTGTCCAGTTTCAGCTCTGTCAGGGCCTTGCGCACCGTCAATAGACCTTCATCTGCCGCGGCGGCGCCCTTGATGGTTTCCTTGTGGCCCGGGCCGGTCACCTTGCGGCGCGGCATGCGGGAAACAAACACCGGGCGGATATGCTCTGTGCCATATTCGCAGTAAAATTCCGGGTTGATATCCAGAAGATGTTCGCCGGGCTGCTCGGAGAGCCGTACGATCAGCTCGTCGCGGAAGCGCGGCCAGGGCGCGGGAAAGCGCTCCTTTGTGCGGGCGTGCGGCGAACCGGCGCCGTCGGCGTCCTGAAGATATTCGCCCTCAATGTGCCCATAATAGCCGGAGATCCGACGGATCATGCCGTCTGTTGTGCAGGCGATAACGGCGGCGTCCAGCGCGTGGTGCAAATCGCCGTCCGCGCGCACCTTGGAAAGCCCCCAGCGTTTGCGCAGATGCGACGTTACCGCGCCGCTGACGGCGAAAACGCGCTTTTTGCCAAGCACTTCGGACTGCGCAAATGCAAGATGGTCGGAAATGTAGTTGTACAAAAAGCGCGCCATGTGCTGTGTGTCCTGCAGATTGCGCTGCCGGAAGCCCTCGGCTTCGTCCCCGGAGAGCTTTTCGCGCAAAAGGTTCTGGCGCTTGCGGTAGTCGCGCACGCTGCTGTTTGTCCAGACGATAAAGTCTTCGCGCCGTTTGCCCTGCAGGTATTGCAGCGGCAGACGGTTGCCCTTTTGCCGGTTTTCGGAGGAAAGCACCAGCACCTTGTTGCTGCGCCGGTCGTCAAAGCTGAGGCTGTACGGCACAATGTGGTCCACGTCCACATAGCCCGGCTCAAACAGCCGTTCCACGTCCAGCCGCCGGAGCGAATAGGCGCACACGCCGTCCTGCTCTTTCCAGAGGCGGTATTTCACAAGGTCCTGCCCGGTGGGGGAGAGCAGGTGGAACGTATCGCGCAGCTCCTGCATCAGGCGTTCGTTCTGCGCGGCGTTTTCGCGCATGGAGCGGTCCATCTCCTGCCGTTCGCCGAAAGTTTTGCTCAGCTCGCGCGCAAGCTCAATGCGCACCCATGCGGGGCTTGCGTCCATCTCGCGGATGATGCCGTTCACCACTTTGATCGTCTGCGCAACGGCGCGGCGTACCACAGGGCTTGTGATCTGCTCCATTTCCGGGGCGGCGGCAGGCAATGTAAAGGCCCGCTCACCTGCGCCGTGGCCCTTGAAATCGTACCCGGCGGCACTGCAGGCCTGGTCGTAGGTCAGCCCCTGCTCCAGATGCGGGATCAATTTTCTGCAGGCCTTCAGTGAAAGGTGGCCGAATTTTGAAAAGCCCGTAAGGCCCGCCAGCGCGTCGATCTCGGGTGCTTGGAAACCGGCCTCCGTCAGCTTTGCACGCAGCGTGTCCTCGTTTTTGTAAAGGGAAAGCGCGGTGGCGGCCGCGTCGCGTTGGGAAATGCTCAGGGAGGAAATACGGCCCTTTACAACGCCGTCCAGCGCCTTGCGCATTTTGTGGTATGCGGGCAGGCAGGCGAACTTTTCCTTTTTTTCGCTCTCTTCAAGCGTTTCGTTTGCCCGGCAGCGCACGCCGTTGAATTGCACCGTTTCCGGGAGCGCCAGCTCCTTGCGAATGCGGGCAAGGCTTATGTCCGGGGTTTTGTGCGCCAGCGAGAGAAGCTGTTGCCGCTGCGGCTGCGTCAGTGGGCGCGTTTCGCCGTTTTCCGCAAGGCGGATGTGGTTGAGCTTTTGCAGCAGCGAAAAATATTCAAACGAATAGGCGGCTTTTGCCGCGCGCGGCTCATCCGGCTCGAATGTGCAGCGGCCCACCATTTTTTCCACCTGGTTGCCTCCGTAGGGGCTGTTGCCGCCCGGCCCCTCGTCAAACGAACGCTGGCGCAGAAGAATGGAAAGATATTCCGCCTGCAGCTCCGGTGCGGCCCAGCTGCAGCCCATTGCACGCTGGCGCTCGAACAGGATGGAGGCCTCCTCTGCCACCATATCCCGCCCGACGGTGGAAAGGTAATCGTCAGCCTTATTGCGCTTGTGAAGCGCGAAAGCCTCGTGCCGGTACAGCATTTCGCCCACGGTGCGCCAGCCGCCCTGGGCCATGCGCCGGCGGTTTTCGTTCACGGCGGCCAGAAGCCGCCCATCCTCGCCGTCCGAGGCGGTTCGGCGGTTGCTTTTAAACCCGCGGCGCTGGGCAAGGTGCAGCAAAATGCGCGAAAATTCGGCCTTGCCGACCGGTTCGTCCAACGCGCGCGTGCGCAGCGCATAGATGTCTTCCAGGCCGCCCGCTTCAAACATTTGCGCGAGCGCTTCCCGGGTGGAAAGGCCGCTGCGTTCCAGCAGGACGTAAACGTCCGCACGGCGCAGCGCCTTGCGGCGCAGACGGCGGCGCATCCCGCGCGCCATGCGCCGCGGCGCGGCAAGGCTTTCGCCCGTCTTGGGCTGCTCGGCCTTGTCGAAAATGCGTACACCCAGACGGTGCAGTCCAACAGGTTCACCCGTGCCGTTCAAACCGACGACGGCCCAGCCGACAGACGCCACGCCGATGTCCAGCCCGATGCCATACAATGTGTTTTTCATAATAGTACCTCTTTCGGTCATATTTGCACAAAAGGGACATTCTTCCATTCTTATCATGCCAGAATGAAAGCAAAGCCGTCAATCAGCACAGTGGATAAAAATATCCGTGTTTTTTGGGCAAAAAAGATGACGCCCCGCTGAAAGCGAGGCGTCAGAGCTTTACGGTGCTAAGACCTTATCATAGCAACCATAACAGTTCTTGGTATGGTATAAGAACTGGTTTCAGTATAACAGTTGTTTGCGGGAATGTAAAGCCTTCGACGCGAAAATTTTTTGCCGGTTGTGCTTACAAGGAGGCGCCGCGCGCCAAGGCGCGCCTTGGAAAAGCCGGGCCGCCTTGGCGGATGAAAAAACAAGAAGGCGGCGCAGCGGGCGTATGAGCCGCCAATGCCAAAAGACCGCAAAGAATCAACGTTCTTTGCGGTCTTTTGGCTGGTTGGGCCAGCTGGATTCGAACCAGCGGAATGCGGGAGTCAAAGTCCCGTGCCTTACCACTTGGCGATGGCCCATTATTGCAGAACGGCAAATCCGCATGCGAATTTGCCGTTCCTGATTTTAAATGGGGTGGGAGATGGGACTCGAACCCACGACAACCAGAACCACAATCTGGCGCTCTACCAACTGAACTACACCCACCATATTTGGTGCGCCCAAAGGGACTCGAACCCCTGGCCCACTGCTTAGAAGGCAGTTGCTCTATCCACCTGAGCTATGGGCGCAAATGTAAGCCACGATCGGGACACTGCTTGGATATTTTACAATAAGACGACCGGAGTTGTCAAGGGTATTTTTGAAGAAAAAGCATATTTCATGAAAAAATCTTCAACCGCTTGACGGCATGGGCCGTGACGCGATAAACTGTTAGGCGGAACCGTGTGAAAATAAAGAACGGAGGATCAGAAAATGGAACTTGCATTGCAACAGGAAAAAGCAAAGCAGCTGCGGGCCGACATCGTGAAGATGACGTATCTCGCAAAATCCGGCCATCCGGGCGGCTCGCTGTCTTGCGTGGAGATGCTGATGGCGCTCTATTATAATATAATGAAGGTGGACCCCTCCAACCCGGGCTGGGAAGAACGGGACCGCTTCGTGCTCAGTAAGGGCCATGCCTGCCCCGCGCTGTATGCCGTTCTGGCGGACAAGGGGTATTTCCCGCGGGAGGACCTCTGGACGCTGCGCAAGTTCCACAGCCATCTGCAGGGCCATCCCGATATGCGCAAGACCCCGGGTGTGGACGCCAACACCGGCTCGCTGGGCCAGGGCGTTTCCATTGCCGGCGGCATGGCGCTTGCTGCAAAGTATAAGGGCGAGAGCCACCGCGTGTTCGTCATCACCGGCGACGGCGAGAGCCAGGAGGGCCTGGTGTGGGAGGCCGCCATGTCCGCCGCCCACTATAAGCTGGACAACCTTACCGTTCTGCTGGACCACAACGGCCTGCAGATCGACGGCACCAATGACGAAGTGATGGGCGTGGGCGATATGATGGCCAAATACGAGGCTTTCGGCTTCGCGTGCGTAAAAGTGGAGGGCCACGACATCGGCGCCGTTGTGGAGGCGGTGAACACGCCGCACCCGGGCAAGCCGCTGTTTGTCTGCTGCGAAACGCACAAGGGCCACGGCGTGTCCTTCATGGAAGACCAGGTGGGCTGGCACGGCAAGGCGCCGAACAAGGAGCAGTATGAGCAAGCGATGAAAGAACTGGGGGTATCCGACAATGGCTGAGAGCAAATCCCTGCGTATTGCCTACGGCGAGGCGCTGGCCGAGCTGGGCGCGGAGAACGACAAGATCGTCGTGCTGGACGCGGACCTTTCCAACGCCACCATGACCAACCGCTTTTCCGCGGTGTATCCGGACCGCTTTTTTGATTTCGGCATCGCCGAGGCCAACATGGCCTGCGCGGCCGCGGGCTTTGCCCACGAGGGGCTGATCCCCTTCATCAGCACGTTCGCGCTGTTCGGCGCGGGCCGCGCTTACGAGCAGATCCGCAATTCCATCGCGTATGTGAACGCCAATGTGAAGTTCGGCTTTTCCCATTCCGGCCTGTGCGTGGGCGAGGACGGCGGCAGCCACCAGAGCATAGAGGACATCGCCCTGATGCGCGTGATGCCCAATATGACGATCTTCGTGCCCTGCGACGCCGTTGAGGTGCGCAAGGCCGTGCGCGCGGCCGCGGCCATCGAAGGCCCGGTGTATATCCGCGTGGCGCGCCCGGTGTGCGAATGCTTCACCGACGAGAGCACGCCCTTTGTGCCCGGAAAGGCGAACATCATGCGCGAGGGCGGCGACGTGGCCATCATCGCCATGGGCCTGATGGTGGCCGAGGCGCTGAAGGCCGCCGACCTGCTGGCGGCGGAGGGCATCCGGGCCACTGTGGTGAACATGCACACGGTGAAGCCGCTGGACGAGGATGCGGTTTTGTCCGTGGCTGAAAAATGCGGCGCCGTTGTGACGGCCGAGGAGCATTCCGTCATCGGCGGGCTGGGCTCCGCGGTGGCCGAGGTGCTGGCGGGCAGGTCCGGCGCCAAATTCGCGCGCGTGGGCATCGAGGACCGGTTCGGCCAGTCCGGCACGCCCGCGGAGCTGTTTGCAGACTACGGCCTGACAGCGGAGAACATTGCCGAAAACGCCCGCCGCCTGGTGAAGTAAGCGCGAAAAAACAGGTTGACTTTGTTTCCGTTTATTCGGCTTTTTCGCTGGATTCTTACAAAAAAATTACAGTTTGCCATTCTTTCCCGCAAAACCCTTAAATTTACAAATATTTTTCCTGAAAACTGCAACATTTTGGCCCTCTGCGTCGTATACTAAGCAGAGGGCACAAAAAGCAGTGTCCCGGATTGAAGCGTGGACGGCGGCGCCAAAGGCGCAGCCGACGGAAAATATGCGGAAAGGGCGTGTGGAATTTATGACGACTTCGATCACTTCTTTTATGGACAACCTCAAACAGATTTTTGGGCTGGTTTATTCAGACACGCCCACCGAATCCTACGAGGAAAGCGAAGAGTACGAGGACTGAGCTTTGTGCGAAAGCGCAGCCGGCCTTTATAAAAGCGTCCCAGGCGGTTTTGCCGCCAACCTCTGAGGGACACCGGACGCTTTGTGCTGCGCAGCCGGTTTCCCTCAGTTCTCCTTTCCGGCGCACAAAAGGGCAATTTCGCGCACTTCGCACACAAAATTGCCTTTTGTATGGTAGAGGTATTTGCCCGCCCGGCGTACGTCCGGGCGGGCAAACGTTTTTTATCTTTTTCGACAGGCTGGGGCGGGCACCTTTTCAGGTGCCCGCCTTTTTTGCGTTTGTCCGTTTGCACGCCGGCAAAACGCCCGCCAACGTGTCTTTCGCGCGCCCGTGCGGAGAAACGCTGCGGTTCCCAAAGAAGATACGCCCGGAGACGTGTTTCGACACGGTCAAAAACGGTTCGGCGTCGAAAACTTTCACAGAAAAAGGGTTGATTTTTACAGGGACGCCCCTTATAATTGAAACAGAAGTGGGGAAAAGTGGGTAAAAGTGGGGGAACTCCCCCATGTGCCGGGAAGGTGGTGGCTGGAAATGCTGATCGGCGAGTACAGCTATGCCATCGACGACAAGGGGAGGCTCAATTTCCCGCCCAAATTCCGCGAGGCCATGGGCGGCACTTTCATCGTCACCCGCTGGCTGGACGACTGTCTGGTGGCGTTTCCGGAAGACGAATGGGAGCGCATTTCCGCACTTCTGTCCGAAAAAAGCATGGTGAAATCCCGTGACGTGCAGCGCTTTCTGTACGCCACCGCCGTGGAGGCGTCGCCGGACAAGCAGGGGCGCATCCTGCTGCCCGCCAACCTGCGCCAGCATGCGAAGCTGGAAAAGGACGTTACGGTCATCGGCGTGGGCCGCCATGCCGAGATATGGAACACGCAGGCCTGGCAGCAGATGAACGAGCGCCTACGCAGCGGGCCCATCGCCGCCGCCATGGAAGAATTGGAGTTTTAAGCCATGAGTTTTCATCACATCCCTGTCCTCCTCGCGGAATGCATCGACGGCCTTGCCATCCGGCCGGACGGCATTTATCTCGACGGCACCGCGGGCGGGGCAGGGCATTCAAAAGAGATCGCCGCGCGCCTCACGACCGGCCGCCTCATCGCGCTGGACCAGGACCCCGACGCCGTGGCCGCCGCGTCGCAGCGCCTGGAAGGGCTGCCCGCCACGGTGGTGCAGAGCAATTTCCGCTATGCGGACAGGGCGCTGGCCCAGCTTGGCGTGGACGGGCTGGACGGCGTGCTGCTGGACCTGGGGGTTTCCTCACACCAGCTGGACGAGGTCTCGCGCGGCTTTTCGTATCAGGGCGACGCGCCGCTGGACATGCGCATGAGCCAGAGCGGCCCCACGGCCGCCGACCTTGTGAACACCGCCTCCCGCGCGGAATTGTGCCGTATCCTCAAGGAATACGGCGAGGAGCCGTATGCCTGGCAGATCGCCGGGAAGATCGAAAGCGCCCGCGCCGCCGCACCCATTGAAACGACGGCGCAGCTGGTGCAGGCCGTCGCCTCGGCGCTGCCGCCCGCGGTGCGCCGCAAGGACAAAAACCCCGCGCGCCGCACCTTCCAGGCGCTGCGCATCGCCGTGAACGGTGAGCTGGACGCACTGAGTGAAGGGCTGGACGTGCTGTTTGCCGCACTGAAGCCGGGCGGGCGCATGTGCGTCATCACGTTCCATTCCCTGGAGGACAGGCTCGTCAAGCAGCGGTTCCGCCAGTGGGCCACGGCCTGCACCTGCCCGCCGGAGTTCCCAATGTGCGTATGCGGCGGGAAGGCCAGGGCAAAGCTCATTACCAAAAAGCCCGTTGAGGCGGCCGCCGGGGAACAGGCGGAAAACCGCCGTGCGCGCAGCGCAAAGCTGCGCATACTGGAAAAGCTGTAACGCGGCCGGGGCCGCATTGCATATTTGAGGCAACGCCGCACAATTCACGGCTGAAGCCTTAAGCGTCGCCTCGCTTGCGGTTTTTCCGGCAGCCGTCACAAAAATGCTCGCGAATGCACAAAGTATTCGCTGTGCTTTTTGTTTGACCTGCCAAAAAACCGGCCGGCGCGATTCGACGCTTAGAATTGTACGGTATTGCCTTGAAACAAAAAAGAAAGGAGAGAGGACGCCATGCAGACGAATGCAGCGTACGACCTTGAGCGGTTCGCTCCGCGGGAGCAAAAGCCGCGTCTGCGCGTGGCCGGGCAGCCAAAGCCCAAACGGGGGCTGGCGCGGTACAATTTAAAATGGATCAAAGCCGTGGCGTTCGCTTCCGTGTTTCTGGCGCTGGTTTGCAGCGTGCTGTACTCGCAGGTGCAGTCCACTGAGCTTTCGGCCCAGATCCGCACGCAGGAGGACACCCTGGCTGACCTTCAGAGCGAGTATACATACCTGGCGGGCGAGATGGAAATGAAAACGAACCTTTCGGCGGTGCAGGAATATGCAACGAATACGCTGAAAATGGTAAAGATGGACCGCTCACAGGTGACGTATGTGACCACCGGGCAGGAGAACAAGGTGGAGCGCTCGGACACCGGGCTGGCCCGCCTGGCGGGCGAGATATCGCAGACGGTGGCCAGCTTTATGGAATACCTCACGCCCTGAATCAATAAGTATTATCACCGCCTTTCTTCCTCTGCCGAGCCGTTCGTGCGGGAAAAGCCGGTGATAATTCTTTTTATGCCCGCGTTCGACCGTTTGCGCGGCTGGCCCGCGCCCTTTGACAACAGCGATATCCCGGGAGGCAGAGATGAAAAAACAGCCGGAACACAATCGAAAGAACGTACCGCCGCAGGACACGGCGAAGGCGCCCAAGAGCGCGGTGTCCCGCAGCATGCGCACGCGCGCCATCGTGCTGGCCGCGCTGTTCGTGCTGGTGGGCTTTGGGGCCGTTGTATACAACCTGTACCAGCTTCAAATCGTGCAGCACGACGAACTGGCCGCCCGCGCCGAAAACCAGCAGCTTGCGGACGAGACCATCACGCCCAACCGCGGCGTTATCTACGATTCCGATATGAAGGTGCTGGCCCGCAGCAACAAGGTGTGGACGGTGGTCGCCTCGCCCCGGGACATGGCCAAAAGCGGCACGAATATCAACGACGTTGCCGTAAAGCTGGCCGAGCTGCTGGAGCTGGACGCCCAGAGCATTTTGGAAAAGCTTCAGAAGAGCGAAAGCAACTATCAGCTCATCAAGCGGCAGATCGAAAAGCCGGTGGCGGACGCCATCACGGCCTGGATCACCGAGTATAACGCATCGGACAAAGGGGAAGATACTCCTGTCGCGGGCATCAGCCTGGTGCAGGACGCGAAGCGTTATTATCCCTACCAGACGCTGGCCTCCACGATCATCGGCTTTGTGAACGCGGACGGCGACGGCGTGCTGGGCATCGAGAGCTATTACAACGATACGCTCAAGGGCACCGCCGGGCGCGTGGTGGGCATGAAGAACGCCTGGGGGTACGATTTGCCAAACGGCACCTACGAGGCGGCCTATGACGCCGAGGACGGCAACGGCCTGGTGCTGACGCTGAACGCCAGCATCCAGAGCACATTGGAAAAATACCTGCAGAACGCCGTGGACCAGTATCATGTGGAAAACCGCGCGGTGGGCATCGTGATGGACGTGAACACGGGGGCGATCCTGGCCATGGCGACGATGCCGGACTACAACCTGCAGGACCCTTACACCATTGCGGACGAGGCGCTGGCGGCACAGATCGCGGCCATTGCGGATGAAAACGAACGGGCGGACGCGAAATATACCGCGCAGTGGGCGCAATGGCGCAACAAGGCGGTGGCCGACCTGTACTACCCCGGCTCGGTGTTCAAGGTCATCACGGCTTCGGCTGCGCTGGACTCCGGCGCGGCGAACCTGAACACCTCGTACACCTGCAAGGGCTCCATCACCGTGGCGGGCCGCACCATGCGGTGCGCGCACACCAACCACGGCACGCTGGACTTCTTCGGCGGCCTGGACGGCTCGTGCAACCCCTACTATGTCACGCTGGGGCAGATGATGGGGGCGGAGACGTTCTGCAATTATATGCAGGCCTTCGGCTTCTACGAGAAAACGGGCGTCGACATGGACGACGAGGGAACGACACAGTACGTCCCGCTGGAAAGAATGGGGCCCGTGGAGCTGGCCTCCTCCGCCTTCGGCCAGACGACGTCCACCACGCCCATCCAGATGATCACAGCGGCCTGCGCCGTCATCAACGGCGGATATCTGGTACAGCCGCACGTGGTAAAGCAGGTGCTGGACGCGGACGGGAATATCGTTGAAAACGTGGAGCCGGAAGTGAAGCGGCAGGTGCTCTCGGCCGAGACAAGCGCCACCATGCGCGAGCTGCTGACGAGAAGCGTAAATATGACGGCTGCGGACGGCAAGACGCTGATCGGCGGAAACAAGACGGGCTACGTGGCCGGCTATAAGGCGGGCGGCAAATCCGGCACCAGCCAGCGCAAGCAGGCGCTGAAGGACGAAGAGCAGACCTATTATTCCTCTTATTGGGGCTTCGCGCCCGGGGACGACCCGCAGATCGCGGTGCTGGTGATGCTGGACACGCCGCACGACGAACAGAGGACCTATTACGGCGGCCGTCTGGCCGCGCCCGTGGTGCAAAGTGTGCTGGACGAGGCGCTCCAGACGCTGGGGGTGCCCAAGGAGTACACCGAGGCGGAGCTGGCAAAGGTGGAGACGGCGGTGCCCAACGTGGCAGGCTCCAGTGTGAACGCCGCCGCCGGCAAGCTGCGCGAATCCGGCTTCAATGTGGACATCGAGCGCGCCACAGGCGATACCGTTCTGTATCAGTACCCGGCGGCGGGCACCATCGTGCCGCGCCAGTCCACGATCATCCTGTATTCGGAGGACCGCTCCGAGAGCGGCGGCGACCTTGTCACGGTGCCGAACCTGACGGATATGAGCTACGACGCGGCGTGCGCCACGCTGAAATCGCTGGGCCTGAACGTCAGCGAAAAGGGCGTGACGGGCGGCGGCAAGACCATCGTGGTCACAGAGCAGGACATCGCGGCCGATACGCAGGTGGAGATCGGGTCCGTCATCGAGGTGACGTTCCACGATACCACCGTTCTGGATTAACAGGCCGCGTCAGGGCGGCGGGCCGCGCGGCGCGGCACGAAAGGGGAGTGCATCCATGGAGTTACAGGTATTGTTCAGCGGCGTGCCGTATACCGGCACGCTGCCGCAGGGCGAGGCGTTGCTCGTCACGCAGGATTCCCGCCGGGCCTGCCCGGGCGCGGTGTTCGTGTGCGCCAGGGGCATGACGACCGACGGGCACGACCACGCGCGCAAGGCGCTGGAGGCGGGCGCCGTGTGCATCGTCACCGAGCGTCCGCTGGGCCTGCCCGGCGAGGTGCAGGTGGCCTCCGGCCGCAAGGCATACGCGCAGCTGTGCCAGAATTTTTTCGGCCGTCCCGCCGAAAAGCTGCGGCTGGTGGCCGTCACGGGCACCAACGGAAAAACCACCGTCACCACGCTCATCAAGCAGACGCTGGAGCAGGCGGGCTGCAAAGCGGGGCTCATTGGCACCATCCACACCGAGATCGACGCCATGGACGTGCCCGCAAAATATACCACGCCCGAGCCGTGGGACCTGAACGCGCTGTTCAGCCGCATGGTGCTGGCGGGCTGCACGTTCGCGGTAATGGAAGCCAGCAGCCAGGCGCTGGACCAGCTGCGGCTGTGGGGCCTTACCTTTGAGGTGGGCGTGTTCACGAACCTGACGCAGGATCATCTGGATTATCACAAGACCTTTGAAAACTATTTCGCCGCAAAGAAAAGCCTGTTCAGCCAGGTGAAGCACATGGTGGTGAACCTGGACGACAGCTACGGCCGCCGCCTGCTGGACGAGGTGCGGGGGCCGGAGCGCATCACCTTTTCCGCGGGCGACGACGCGGCGGATTACACCGCCCGCAACATCCGGCTCTCGGCCTCGGGCGTGAAGTTCGAGATGGTGGGCCGCGGCTTCATCCAGCGCATCGATTTCCCCATGCCCGGGGATTACTCGGTGCACAACGCGCTGGCGGCGGCGGCCGCGGCCATTGCGCTGGGCATCCCCGCGCGGGACGCCGCCGCCGCGCTTTCGGCCTCCCGCGGGGTGCGCGGCCGGTGCGAGGTGCTGTATCACGGCGCGTTCACCATCCTGTGCGACTATGCCCACACGGGCGACGCCATTGAAAAGGTGCTCTCGGGCGTTGCGCCTTTCGTGGAGGGACGGCTGGTGGTGCTGTATGGCTGCGCGGGCGAGCGCGATGCAAAAAAACGCCCGCTGATGAGCGAAGCCGTGGTGAAATATGCTGATTTTGCAGTTTTAACGTCGGATAACCCCCGCAAGGAAGATCCTTGTGCTATAATAAAGGACGCCGAGCCGGTGCTGGCCGCTTCGGGCAAGCCGTACATCGTGGAGGTGGAGCGGCGCACGGCTGTGAACCGGGCGCTGGATATGCTGCGCCCGGGCGATGTGCTGGCGCTGTGCGGAAAGGGTCACGAGGATTACCAGGTCATCGACGGGGTGACCCTTTATCTGGACGAACACAGGATCGTCCGTGAGTGGCTGGAGCGCAAAGGGCTGAACAAAGCCTGACGCCGCCCGGCGAGTATTCAGAGCATGGAGGATTGTATATGCAGCCTGTTTTGTCGAGTGTGCTGCTGCGGGGGCTGGGCGCCCTGGCAGGGGACCCGGAGATCGCGTCGGTGGTGACGGACAGCCGGGAGGCCGGGCCGGGGAGCCTGTTCGTGTGCATCCGGGGCGAGCGCGTGGACGGCCACGATTACGCGCTCCGGGCGCTGGAGGCCGGAGCGGCGGGCGTTGTGGTGCAGCGCCCGGTGCCGGGCGTGCCGCCGGAGAAATGCGTGCAGGTGCCGGACGCGCTGGATGCGATGATCCGGCTGGGCGCGAACTACCGCGCGCTGTACAGCCCGCTGCTGGCGGGCGTGACGGGCAGCGTGGGCAAAACGACGACAAAAGAGTTCTGTTACGCGGTATTTTCGGCTTTCGGCAAAACACTCAGGACCGAGGGGAACCAGAACAACGAGATCGGCATGCCGAACACGCTGTTCCGCCTGGACAAAAGCGTGGAGTACGCCGTGGTGGAGATGGGCATGCAGGGCCTGGGCGAGATCCGGAAGCTGACGCTGGCGGCAAAGCCTGCGGGCGCTGTCATCACCTGCATCGGGCGCTCCCATCTGGAGCAGCTGGGCACGCGGGAAAATATCCTCAGGGCAAAGCTGGAGATCTGCGAGGGGCTGCCGCAGGGCGCGCCGCTGGTGGTGAACGGCGACGACGATTATCTGCCCGGCGCGGCCGTCCGGCCGGACCTTGAGAAGGTGCTGTTCGCCGTTGAAAACCCGGACGCGGACGTGCGGGCGCTGGATATCGTTTCCGGGGCGGAGGGCACGCGGTTCACCATCGCGGACAAGGCGCACGGAAGCCTGCCCGCGTATATCCCGGCCATGGGCCTGCACAATGTGCGCAACGCGCTTTCGGCTTATGCGCTGGCCACGCGCCTGGGCCTTGCACCGGCCGCTGCGGCCGCGGCGCTGGCGAATTATCAAACGACGGGCCACCGCCAGCATGTGGTGGAGCACGGCGGCGTGACGGTCATCGAGGACTGCTACAACGCGAACCCCGACAGCATGCGCGCCGCGCTGCTGACGCTGAAGGAATATCCTGTCCGGGGACGGAGGGTCGCGGTGCTGGGCGATATGTTCGAGCTGGGCGCCATCACCCGGCAGGCTCACGCCGAGGTGGGCGCGCTGGCGGCGCGCTGCGGTGTGGACCTGCTGCTGACCGTGGGCGGGGCCATGCGGACCGGCCGCGACAGCGCCGCCGCACTGGGCGCGAACGCGGTGCATTGCAGGGACAAGGACGAAGCGCTGGCCCGCCTTACGGCGTACTGCCGCCCGGGCGACGCGGTTTTGGTGAAGGCCAGCCACGGCATGGCGTTCGAGACGATTCTGGACGGGTTTTACAAAGCCGTGCCCAGGGATTAAAGGCAGCACCGCACAATTCATGGCTGACGCCTTAAGTGTCGCCCCGCTTGCATATTTTTCGGCAGTTGCCTCCAAAAGTCTCGCAAATGCACAAAGTATTCGCTGTGTTTTTTGTTTAAACTGCCAAAAAATCTGCCGGCGCGATTCAACACCTGGAATTGTGCGGCATTGCCTGAAAATAAAAGAAAGCCGGGTGCCCAGCGGAAAGACCGTGCGCATCGGGCCGGGACGCGGCGCGGCCGCGCAAAAATTACCGGGAGCGTGTAAATTATGGAAAAATATGCCCTTATGGCGGCGGCCTTCGGCGCGCTGGCGATCACAGCGGCCTCCGGCCTGCTGATCATCCCCGCGCTGCGCAGGCTTCACTTCGGCCAGACCATCAAGGAGATCGGCCCCACCTGGCACCAGGGCAAAAACGGCACGCCCACCATGGGCGGTTTGACGTTTTACCTGGGTGTCCTTGTGGGCGTGGTGCTGGGCTATACGGTTCTGGCGCTCAGCGTGCCCAGCCTGCTGGGGGGCTGGCTTTCCGGCACCAGCGTCTCGCTGTTCATCGGCGTGCTGACGGCTTACGCCTTCGGCCTGGTGGGCTTTGTGGACGACTATATCAAGGTGGTGAAAAAGCGCAACCTGGGCCTGATGGCGCGCTATAAGATCGTGGCGCAGGTGCTCATCACCGGGGCGTACCTTTCCTCGCTGTATCTCAACGGAACGCTGTCCACCATCGTGACGCTGCCGCTGCTGGGCGCGGTGGACTTCGGCTGGTTCTTTTACGTCCTCTCGTTCCTCCTCATCATCGGCATGGTGAACGCCGTCAACCTGACGGACGGCATCGACGGGCTGGCGTCCAGCGTCACCTTTGTTGTAATGATGGGCTTCATGTTTATCGCCAGCCTTTTGGGAAACACTACCATGGCGCTGTTTGCCGCGGCCGTGGCGGGCGGCTGCGCGGGCTTCCTTGCGTGGAACTTTTACCCGGCCAAAACGTTTATGGGCGATACGGGCAGTATGTTCCTGGGGGGCGCGGTGGTGGCCGTGGCTTACGGCATCGGCCGGCCGGAGCTGCTCCTTTTCATGGGTGTTATCTACCTGATCGAGGCGTTCAGCGTGATGCTGCAGGTAACATATTTCAAGCTGACCCACGGCAAGCGTATTTTTAAAATGAGCCCCATCCACCACCACTTTGAAATGTGCGGGTGGAGCGAGGTGAAGATCGTCTCCGTGTTCAGCTTCATCACGCTGGTGGGCGTGGTGCTGGGCGGTATTTTTGTCTACGTATCCTGATTCCCCAATAAGCAGCCTGTGCCGATGCGGCCGGCGCGGGCAATTTTGTATCTTCGGAGGTTCCCGATGCCAGAAGCAGCCAAAAAGTTAAAACGCAAGTCCGAGGCCCGCATCCGGCTGCTCAGCCAGCCGCCGCTGGACTGGCCGCTGGCCATCATCGTGCTGACGCTGGTGGTGTTCGGGCTGGTGATGCTGTTCAGCGCCAGCTATGCCACGGCGTATTACCGCTTCAAGGGCGACAGCTTCCACTTCATCCGCCAGCAGGCGCTGTTCGCCGCGGTGGGCGTGGTCGTGATGTTCGTCGCGTCCCACGTGGATTACCACATCTTCCACAAATTTGCGTGGCCCATCATGGCCGTCACGGTCGTACTGCTCATCGTCGTGCTCTTCATGCCGGAGCTGAACGGCGCGAAGCGGTGGATATTCCTGCCCATCGGCGGCAATCTGCAGCCCTCGGAGGTGGCGAAGTTCGCGGTCATCGTGCTGTTCGCGCACATCATTTCCATCAACCATAAGCGCATGAAGACCTTTGCCTACGGCGTGCTGCCCTTCGTCGTCATCCTCGGCGTGATCGCGGGGCTGATGCTGCTGGAGCCGCATCTTTCAGGCACGGTGCTCATTTTGGGCATCGGGGGACTGATGATGTTTGTGGGCGGCACGGGGCTTGTGTGGTTCGGCCTTGCCATCGCGGGCGTTGTGGCGGGCGTGGCGGGCGCCGTTGTGCTGGTGCCGGACCTTGTGCCCTATGCCATGAGCCGCATCGAAAGCTGGCAGAACCCGTGGCTGGACGCCCAGGGCGACGGCCACCAGATCATCCAGAGCATGTACGCCATCGGCTCGGGCGGGCTGACGGGCCTTGGCATCGGCAACTCCAAGCAGAAACACCTGTACCTGCCCGAGCCGCAGAACGACTTTATTTTCTCCGTCATCTGTGAAGAGCTGGGCTTTATCGGCGCGCTGCTGGTGATTTTCCTTTTTGTGGCGCTTTTGCTGCGGGGCATTTATGTGGCGTGGCACGCAAAAGACAAATTCGGCTCCATGCTGGTGGTGGGCGTTATCGTGCAGGTGACGCTGCAGGCGGTGCTGAATATCGCCGTGGTGACGAAGACCATTCCGAACACGGGCATCAGCCTGCCGTTTTTTTCCTACGGAGGCACGTCCCTGCTGATGCTGCTGGGCGAGATGGGCGTTGTGCTTTCGGTCTCCCGCCAGGGCGGCGCGGAGAAGGTATAGCGGCGCGCGGCAGGGCCGCGCGTCTGCATTTTTATTTTTTGAGCGGGGGCAGACCGCCGGTGAAAAGTTTTCCGGCGCGGCCCGGCGCCTGGAACCGTGCGGTATTGCGCGAAAGCAGGAGGTACCTATGCGTGTATTGATCGCCGCCGGCGGCACAGCCGGACACATCAACCCGGCGCTCGCCATTGCGGGCGCGCTGAAAAAACGCCATCCGGACGCGGAGATACACTTCGCCGGACGGCAGAAGGGAATGGAGTACGGCCTTGTCTCCAAGGCGGGTTATGCGTTCCATCCCATCGAGGTGAACGGCATCCAGCGCCGCCTGACGCCGAAGAACATCGCGCGGAACCTGGTTGCCCTTTGGTACCTGGCGCTGAGCGGCCCGCGCGCCGGCGCCATCCTGCGGGAGGTAAAGCCGGACCTTGTCATCGGCGCGGGCGGGTACGTCAGCGGGCCGGTGGTGCAGGCCGCGGCCCGCAGGGGCATCCGCACGGCCATTCACGAGCAGAACGCTTTCCCCGGCGTGACCAACAAGATCCTGGCAAAGCAGGTGGACCTGGTGTTCGCGGCCATGCCCGACGCCGTGCAGCGTCTGGGCGCGCCGGACAAGACGGTCGTTACGGGCAACCCGGTGCGGGAGGAGATGTTCCGGCAGGACCGTCCCGCCGCACGCCGCGCGCTGGGCGCGAAGGAGGGGCAGGCCGTCATCATCTCCTTCGGCGGCAGCCTGGGCGCGCAGGTGCTGGGCGAACGCGTGGCCGATTTGGCAAAATGGGAGATCGCGCAGCGTGATTTCCTTCATGTGCATGCGACGGGCAGCATTGAAAAAGCGGATTTTGCAGCCCTTGCCGCGCGGCTGGGCATCGACCACAGCCCGAAGTTCATCATCCGGGAGTACATCGACAACATGCCGGAGATGCTGGCCGCGGCGGACCTGGTCATCAGCCGGGCGGGCGCGCTGACGCTGGCGGAGATCGCGGCCGTGGGGCGCGCCTCGGTGCTCATCCCGTCGCCCAACGTGGCGGAAAACCACCAGTACCACAACGCCATGCAGCTGCAGAAGCTGGGCGCGGCCGTTGTGGTTGAGGAAAAGGAGCTGACGGGCGAGAAGCTCATCGGCATCGTCGACAAGCTGACGAAGGACCCTGCGGAATTGATGCTCATGGGGGCGAAAGCGCGTGCGCTGGCCCAGCCGGATTCGCTGGATAAGATCTGCGAAAATCTGGACCAATTGATGAAAACCACAGCGTAAACGGCGCGCTTTTAACACAAACGGCCCTGTTTGCATAGGATGGGTTACAGTCTGGGACACTGGGCTCCATTCTACGAAACGGGGTGCGGGATATGGAAATTTTGACGATCAGCGGAGGCAGCGGCCTTTTTGGAGAGGTGCGGATACCCGGCGCAAAGAACAGTGTGCTGCCCATCATGGCGGCGTCGGTGCTGTGCCGCGGCACGGTGACGCTCACGGACGTGCCGCATCTGTCCGACGTGGAGGCTTCGGCGCGCATCCTGCAAAGCGTGGGCTGCAAGGTCCTGCTGGAGAATGGGCGCGCCGTCATTACGCCGCCGGAATTTCCGGGCAGCGCAGTGCCGGAGCCGCTGATGCGCGCGATGCGCTCCTCGCTGTTCTATCTGGCGCCGCTGCTGGCCCGCACGGGCCGCGCGGACATCTATACGCCCGGCGGCTGCCGCCTGGGCGCGCGGCCCATTGATATGCATCTTTCCGGCCTTGAGAAGATGGGGGCGCATATCACGGAGAAGGACGGCGGCGCGCTGGAGGTCACTGCCCCGGACGGCCTTGCGGGCGCGGATATCTGCCTGCGCTTCCCCAGTGTGGGCGCCACCGAGACGCTTCTCATGGCGGCGGCCGCAGCCAGAGGAGAGACGGTGCTGCGCGGCGCGGCCGTGGAGCCGGAGGTGACGGATCTGGTGCGCTTTTTGCAGGGCGCGGGCGCGGATATCACAGGCGTCGGCACGCGGGTGCTGCACATCCGCGGCCGGGAGCTGCTGATGGGCACGCAGCATGCCGTCTGCCCGGACCGCATTACCGCGGCCACCGTGCTGTGCGCTGTGGCGGGCTGCGGCGGCGAGGTGCTGCTCACCAATACCTGCAACGCCCATCTGGCCGAGGTGCTGCGCATCCTGCGCAGGGCCGGATGCATGGTGTCGGTCTCGGGGGACAGCTCTGTGGCGCTGGCAAGCTCGGGCGCTCTGCGCGCCGCGGGAGGGTGGGATACGGGCGTGTATCCATCGTTCCCAACGGACGCGGCACCCCTGATGGCGGCGGCGCTGCTGCGGGCGCAGGGGGAAAGCCGTGTGACGGACACGATTTTTGAAAACCGTTTTGCCTGCGCCGAAGGCTTTTTGCGGCTGGGTGCCAGCGTGAATGTTTGCGGCCGGACGCTGCATGTCCACGGCATGGACCTGCTGAACGGAGCGGACGTGGAAGCGCCCGACCTGCGCGGCGGGGCGGCGCTGGTCATCGCCGCGCTGCAGGCACAGGGCAGCACCCGCGTCATGGGCGCGGAGCATATCAGCCGCGGCTACGAGGACATTGCGGCGCTGCTTGCACCGCTGGGGGCGCGCATCACGCGCAGCTGGGGTGAACCGTGCGGGCGCGGTTGCCGGAATGCCGGGACCGTGCTATGATAATAGAAAACTCCGGGCCGGGGGAGAAGGGCCGGCCGGTCCGCATCCGCACGGCCGTGCGGCGGCAGGGGCAGGTGAAACAAAAAGAGCTCCCGCTGCATGCGGCGCCGGGCCGCAAAGACGTTGATGAGAAAGGAGTGGCGCGTTTTGGCACGCAGCACGCCGCCGCAGAAACCCGTTTATCCAAAAAACGAACCGCAGCCGCGCCGCCAGGCGCCGCAGCGGCCCGTGTATACATACGATGCGGATGTGCCCAGGCAGCCGCGCAAGCCCGCGGGCGGGCGAGTCGTGTACGATTATAACAAATCGGCAGGGGCGTCCTCCGGCGTGCCCGCCGGTTCCCCGGCCCGTCCTGCGGCTCCGTTCGTGAATACGGCGCCGCAGGCCCCGCAGCAGGGGCGGGGAACCGCGCCGGCCGCCGGAAACAACGCGGGCATTCCGGAGCCGCGGCAGCCTCGCGGCGGGGGCCCGCAGGCCCGCGGCCGGGAGGAAATATACGGCCGGCCGCCGCGTTCCCAGGCACAGGCCGAGGCACAACGGCGCCCGCAGCAGGACGTGCGCCGTACGCCTCAGCGGGAAGAGCCGCGCTGGCGCGCTCTGCCGGAACAGGAGGCGGAGCTGAAGCCGCGCCCGGGCGTGTACGACCAGAGCGCGGACAGGCCCCGCCAACCCCGCGCAAACAGCGCTTCGCCCGGCCCGGCCCGCACGCCGGGCGGGCCGCCGCCGGGGAAAAGCGGAAAGGCCCGGAAAAAGCGGAGGAAAAAGCGTCCGCCCCGCCCCCTCACACCGGGCGAAGCGCGCCGCCGCCGCGTCCGGCGCGGCATTCTGGCGGGCGTGCTGATCGCCGTGCTGCTGGCGGCCGGGTTCCTGATCTCGGCGGCCGTGCTGTTTAAGATCGAGACAGTCACCGTCGAATCTCCCGACGGGCAGCTGGCCTACGACGACAGCCAGATCGTCGCGGCTTTCGGCCAACCGGCGGGGGAAAACCTGTTCGGGTTCAATACGGCGGAGGCGCAGCAGGCCATCGCCGCGGCGCTGCCGTATCTGGAGAGCGTGGAGATCAAGCGCCGCCTGCCGGACACCGTGGTCATCACAGCTACGCCCGCGGTGGAGACCTACACCGTGGAGAGCGCGGCGGGCTGGGCGGTTCTGAGCCAAAGCTACAAGGTGCTGCGTGTGGATGCCGAGGCGCCCGCGGGGCTTGTGCGCATCGACGGCGCGCAGGCCGACGCGCCCGCGCCGGGCCAGCCGGTGAAGTTTACCGAGGAGGACAAGCTGTCCGTCCTGCAGACCGTGCTTTCCAAGGCGCAGGCGCAGGGGCTGGGCCCCATCAGCGAGGTGGACCTGACGAACACGCTGGAACTGAGCTTCCTGTATCAGGACCGCATCCGCATCGTGCTGGGCACCACCAACGACCTGGATTATAAAATCAAATGGGCGTGGGAAATGGTGACCCCCGGCCAGACCAGCGACAGCCTGGGCGAGGAAGAGCGGGGCACTCTGGATGTGAGCTCCCGCGGGGAGGACGGCCTTGGCCGCGCCCGCTGGCGCGCGGGCGTGCTGTGAGAGCACCGGGCGTAACCGACTATATATACTTTATTTTTACATAATCTTGGAATGGCTATTGAAATCAAATCTGAAATCTGGTATCCTAATACTTAGTGTATAGTACAAAATTGTCTTTAGGGGGAATTCTCGTGGCATTTATCCTCGATGAAGAACTGCAGAATATAACGAACATCAAGGTCATCGGCGTGGGCGGCGGCGGCGGAAACGCTGTCAACCGCATGGTGCAAAGCGGCCTGCGCGGTGTTGAATTTATCAGCATGAATACCGATCAGCAGGCGCTGTTTGCCTCCAAAGCCACACAGAAGGTGCAGCTTGGCGCGAAGCTGACGAAGGGACGCGGCGCGGGCGCCGACCCCGAGATCGGCCAGCGCAGCGCGGAGGAGAGCCGCGACGAGATCGCCACCGCCCTCAAGGGCGCGCAGATGGCCTTCATCACCGCCGGTATGGGCGGCGGCACGGGCACGGGCGCCGCGCCTGTGGTGGCCGAAGTGGCCAAGGAGCTTGGCATTCTTACCGTGGGCATCGTCACGAAGCCCTTTGCCTTTGAAGGCAAGCGCAAAATGAACATGGCCGAGATCGGCATCGCCGGCCTGCTGGAGCGTGTGGATTCCCTCATCGTCATCCCCAACGAGCGCCTGAAGCTCATCAGCCAGGAAAAGATCACGCTGCTGAACGCTTTTGAAGCGGCCGACAATGTGCTGCGCCAGGGCGTGGAGAGCATCTCCTCGCTGATCAATGTGGCGGCTTTCATCAACCTGGACTTCGCGGACGTGCGCAGCATCATGAAGGACGCGGGTTACGCGCACATGGGCGTTGGTTCCGCCAAGGGCGTGAACAAGGCGGAGGATGCGGCCAACGCGGCCATTTCCAGCCCGCTTTTGGAGACGAGCATTTCCGGCGCGCGCGGCGTTATCATCAACATCACCTCCTCGCCGGACATTGGCCTGGACGATGTGGAAAAGGCTGCCAGCCTCATCACCAATTCCGCACACCCCGAAGCGAACATCATCTGGGGCGCCGCGTTCGACGAGAACCTGAAGGATGAGATGAGCATTACCGTCATCGCCACAGGCTTTGACGCGGGCCTTGTGGGCAGCGACCCCATGGACGTGCCGCAGAATGCGGCCACGTTCGGCGGCAAGGTGCAGGTAGCGTTCAAGAACGATACCGCGCCCGTGGCCCCGGCGCAGCCGGTGCAGCCCGTTGCTCCCACGCAGCCGGTGCAGCCCGCCCCCGCGGTGGAGGAAGACGACAACAGCTATTTCGACGATATCCTCGGCCTGCTGAACAACCGCGGAAACAACTGAGCAACCTTGGGAAAAGCGGGGCGTTAAGCCCCGCTTTTTTGGCTGAATGGCGCTGCGTGCGCCCCGGCCGCAGCACAGACGAAAGGAGGCGCGCGTGTGCAGACACTGGAGGAAAAACAGCAGGACGGCATGACGGGCGCCGGCCCGGAGACGGAATTTCATACCGAGCTTTTCGGCTTTAACCGGGTGGAGGTGCTGTCTTACATCGAGCGCATCTCCGCGGCAAACGCGGAGAAAGCGCGGGCGCTGGAGGACACCATCGCCGCGCTCCAAAAAGACCTGACAGGCGTGCGCCGGCAGGGAAGCACACTGGCGCAGAAGGCAAAGCAGGTATTCAACGAGCTGGAGAACCAGAAAAAACGTGCGGAGGACGCGGTGGCAGAGGCTGCTGCGCTGCGCACAGAGGTGGACAAGGCCAACGACGAGATCGCCGCGGTGCGCAGCCGCCTCTTTGCCCGGGAGCAGGAAAACGCCGCGCTGAAAAGCGACAATGCGCGGCTGAGCGAAACGGTGGACGATCTGACGCGCGCTTTGACACGCCGCGGCGCGCCGCTGCCGGCCGGGCAGAACGCGTCCGCTTCGGGAAGCAGCGGCGACCAGGCCCTGCTGCAGCAGGCGCAGCTCAAGGCGCGGGACATTCTGCGCGCGGCTGACGCTCAGGCGACGGCGCACATTGAAAAGGCGAAAGAGGACGCCGCAGCCATTGTGGCCCAAGCAAAGGTGGAAAAGAGCAAAGCGAAGGCGGGGCTGGCGGAGTCCGCCGACGGCATTGCGGCCAGCATCGCTGTGCTGAAGGCGCAGCTTGCGGCGGTGGACGCCAAGATACTGGCGGCGACGGGCGATCTGCAGAAAGCCACCGACGGCATCACCGCCGCGCTGGGCAATACCGAGCGCAGCCTGTCCTCGCTTGGCGCGCAGGTGGAGCGTTTCCCTGAAAATGCGCCCGCCGCACAGCCGCAGCCGGCCCAACCGGCAGCGCCCCCAGCGCCGCAGGAGCCCGCTCCGGCCCGTGAATACGCTGTGCAGGAGCATGCGGCGTACCCTGTACGGGAGGGGCGGAGCGTTCGGGACGGGGCGGTTCCCGCTTTTGCGCCGGACAGCGAATACGACCGATATGTGCGCGCCCGCAGGGAAGAAGACGCCTATTACAGCGCTCTGCGCCGCGTGCGCTATGAAGATGAACTGCGCGACCGTTTTTATGAAGAGGAACGGCTTCGTCAGGAGGCCCTGCGCCGTATACGCTACGACGAAGCGCTGCGGGAACAGGAGTACGCGCGCCGCTGCGGCCCGGACCATCGCGCGCCTTATGCGGCCGCGCCGGAGGGCGGTTATCCTTTGTATGCATCCCGGAGGGACGACCGGTTTGACCGAGCGCCCGCCCTGGGGCGTGACGGAGGAGCGGCCGTTGTGCAGGCGAGAGAGGCGGATCTCCCGCAGACAGCGGCCGCCGGACGGCACGCTGCAGTCCAGCAGCCCATGGCGCCCATGCCGTCCTCTGTGCCGCCCGCGGCAGAGGAACCGCAGCAGGAGCTGCAGCCGCCGGCCTTTGAAGCCTCCCGCCCACGCTACCGCGCAACGAATGGCAGGCCGCTGCCGGGGCGCAACGTAACGCCTCAGGGAGACAGGCCCGCCGTCCTGGAGGAGCAATACGACGCGGTCCAGCACGCGGCTCGCGGCGGTGCGCCGGGCAATGCGCCTTATGATATTCCGGAAGCGCCGGCGCAGCCCGTGGTGCAGAAGGTGGAGATCCCGCAGGTGCCGCCGAAGGAGCCGCCGGAATCCGGCTCACAGATCCCGTTTGGAAAACCGCATGCACCGCGTGCCATGCCGTTTGCCCCGTTTGACCCCTATACGCCCCATACCGCGCCCTATATCGAACCGGACGCGGAGGCGGCCCGCATTTTGAACACGCCGCCGCCCCCGCCGCCGCGTGGGACGGAGGCGAAACAGCCCTATGTGCCGCAGCCCACGCCGATCGCGCCCAGCGTTCCGTTGTCGGGCCCTTATGCCAGGCCGTCCGCCGCGGCGGTGGCGGGCACGCCGCAGGCGCAGCCTGCGCCCGCGCGCACCGAAGAGCCTGTGATCATCCCTTATTCCGCGCCCATCCCTCCGATGGGAAGTAAGGCGGATGCGGGAGAAGCGGCCGCTGCTTCAGCGGCCCGGAAGGGGGAGGCTTCCCCGGCGGCGCCTGTATCCGGGCAGAAGAAGCCGGAAATGCAGCGCGCGCAGGAGCTTTCTGCACCGTCTGTGGGAGCTGCCGCGAAACCTCCGGTGTTCACTGCGCCGCGCGGCCAGCAAAAGCAGGGGTCCGCGCTGTCGGACGACCTGCTGGCCAATTTGAACGCGCTGCTCAACGGAGGGCAGGAACCGTAAGGCCGTCCGGGCCGAAGCCTTAAAATAAGGGCAACACCGCACAATTCTAAGTGTCGAATCGCGCCGGCAGATTTTTTGGCAGGTTAAACAAAAAGCGCAGCGAATACTTTGTGTATTCGCGAGCATTTTTGTGACAGTTGCCGGAAAATCTGCAAGCGAGGTGACGCTTAAGGCATCAGCCGTGAATTGTGCGGTGTTGCCTAAGACCGCATCTGCCCCGCGCAGCCGCATATCTTTCGGCGGCGCGTACGCAGGTGCGGTTTATTTTACGTTCGAGGGGCTCCTTCAACAACAAAAGCAGCCGGGGCTGTTTGCCGGCCGCATAAACAGATGCGCCGCCGTGACTATTTCCATAGGGGCCGGCGCAAACTATGAAAAGAGCCGTGCCTGGGAACAGAAATAGGACTTGCATATTTTATACTAAAATGGTATAGTATTATTAAGGAAAAAGAAACCAATCCCGCCGGCGGTGAAAGCGCCGCACAGCGGGCGATAACACAAAAGGAGATAAGATTATGGCGGTAAATGTGAAAACACAGGATTTTGAAGAACAGGTGGCAAAGGCTTCCGGCCCGGTGCTGGTGGATTTCTGGGCGAGCTGGTGCGGTCCGTGCCGTATGCTGGCGCCGGTCATCGACCAGCTTGCGGCAGAGCAGACGGATGTAAAGGTCTGCAAGGTGAACATCGACGAAGAACCGGGCCTTGCCCAGCGCTTCGGCGTTATGAGCATCCCGACGGTGGTGCTGTTTGAAAACGGCCAGGAAAAAAACCGCAGCGTGGGCCTTGTGCCCAAGGAAAAGCTGCTGGCGCTGCTGGGACGCTGATTGGTCTGAGGAATCCGGAGGATAAGACAGTCTTCAGGATGGTTTTTATGTTTTGAGGCAGTAAAAAGGCCGCGCGCCCTTTCACAAGGGCACGCGGCCTTTTGGGATTCATAAGGCAACAGGGCTCAGCGGCGGTTGACGCTGCTGGTGCCCTTCTCTACCAGGTAAGTGGCCTCCAGGTCTGCCAGATGAAGCTTGACAGCCAGCGGGTATTCGTCGAACGCATTGCTGATGGCGTAGCTGCCGCCGCGCACCGCGTCGTCGAAGCCGCCCATGTGCCAGCGGATGGCGATGGCCTCCACGGGCTTCAGGCGGATGAAACGCTCGATGAGATAAACGCTCTTTTCCCCGTGACCGAACGGAAAAGCGTCCTGCACGCTGTAAGAGGGAACCTTTTCCCATTGCCCGGTGGCGTCGTTCTTTACGTTGCGGAACCCCGATTTGTAGTAATTGGCCTTGCACAGGTCGTGCAGCAGAGAAACGAGGGTGAAACTCTCCTTGTTGTCCTCTTCCGTGTAAAAGCGGGACATCAGCACGTTATACACGTTGATGCTGTGCATCACAAGGCCGCATTCGCACGCGCCGTGAAAACGCGTGGAGGCCGGAGCCGTATAAAAATCCGTGGTCGCCAGCCAGTCCAGCAGCTGCTGCGCGCCGGGGCGGGAGACATTTTCGGAAAAAATACGGATAAACTCTGCTTTGTAATCCATACCGTCAGATCTCAAGATCGTTCAGGATGCCCTTCAGAATGGCCAGCTCGTCGTGGGTGAGGCTGATGCCTTTGCCCATTTTGCTGTTGTCGGGCGCCCAGTCGCGGATGTCGTATTTGGGCTCGCGGTCGTTCCAGCTCACCATATTGAGCTGCCGTTCCCAGCCGTTGGGGCTCTGGGACAGCACCGCGATGCGTTCTGTGATCTCATATTTGAATTCTGCCATAAAACTGATACTCCTCTGAAATGAAAATGTATGCCAGTGCACGAGCAGCCTCGCGCTCGGCCTGCGACACTGTTAATGATAGCGGATACGGGGCGCAAATGCAAGGTTTAAAGAAAACTTCGTGCTGCGCCCGCTTGCACAACAGCCGCGCGCTTGGTAAAATAGGAACAGCATCATCCTTGCGCGGCGCATGGCGGTGGGGGTGATACATTTTGATTTTAGGAGGGAGCCCCGTGTCTGAATACAATGTGCCCTTCACAGACGAGGACCACCGCATCCTCAGCTCCTGTGTTACGCTGGTGGAAGGCCTTGCGGACTATCTGGGCGGCGGATATGAGATCGTGCTGCACAGCCTCGAGGATGTGGAGCACTCGGTGGTGAAGATCATCAACGGCCACCACACGGGCCGCACGACGGGCGCGCCCATCACGGATCTCGCGCTCTCCATGCTCTCGCGGATAGAGAACGAGAACCGGCCGGGCTATATCTCCTATTTTTCCAGGAACAAAAAGGGAGAGCCGCTCAAGGCTGCCACCATCGCCATCCGCGGCGTGGGCGGGCGTATCATCGGGCTGCTGTGCATCAATTTTTACCTCAACACGCCGCTTTCGCAGCTTCTGGATTCGCTGTGCGCTCCCGCACAGCAGAGCCCTGCGGTGACGGAGACCTTCGCTGAGAACACGCGGGAGCTGGTGGTGCAGTCTGTGGAGCAGGCGCGCGCACAGGTGATGGCGGACGGAAGCATTCTGCCGTCAAACAAGAACCGGGAGATCGTGGCGCTTTTGCACCGCTGGAATATCTTTAAGATAAAGGATTCCGTCCCGCTCACGGCCCAGGCGCTGGATATTTCGCCCAATACGGTGTACCTGCACCTGCGCAACGTCCGCCAGGAGGAGGACGCTTAGAGCAAGGCTTTTTATTGCGGAGCAAAAATAGCCGCAGGCTGTTTTTTCGGCCCTGCGTCCCTTCAGATATTTTTTATTGCTGTGCAATAAAAAATATCTATGCAAATTTCCGTTTGAATGAAAAATAATTTAGTGTTATACTGATAAACAACATAGCCAAAGACGGCGTGCGCTCCCGGAGCGCACGCCGTTTTTTATTGGGCGGTATTACCGATAAAATGAAATAAAATTTAGTTAATCGTTCAATTGAATAAAAAATATTTTAGTGCTAACATGGAAGCAGAAAAATGCTGCGGGCTTCGGGCGCGCGGCCAAAAGCGAAGAAAGGAAGAAAAGCATATGGAAAAAATTCACACGGAAAAGGCCCCGGCCGCAATCGGCCCTTATTCGCAGGCGATGAAGCAGGGGGGGCTGGTGTTCACCTCCGGCCAGATCCCGCTGGACCCGGCGACGGGCGCCGTCGTGGGGGAAGATATCACAGCGCAGGCAAAGCAGGTGCTTGAAAACCTCAAGGCCGTGCTGGAAGCATCCGGTGCGGCGCTGGATACAGTGCTCAAGACGACATGCTTTCTGGCGGATATGGCGGACTTCGCGCCCTTCAACGAGCTGTATGCGGCCTATTTCACAGGCTGCCCGGCACGCTCCTGCGTGGCGGTGAAACAGCTGCCCAAAGGTGTGCTCGTAGAAGTGGAGGCCATTGCGGCGGTGCGCTGAAAGACAAAACGATCTATATAAGAGCGAAAGGAGAGGCAAGCGATGGATATCAAGGCAAAAATGAACGGGCGCTTCCGCGACCTGCAGGGCGGCCTGTTCCTGGAAGTGACGAAGGCAGACGTGGGCGAGGGCGCCGGCAACTTTATGAAGGCAGGCGGCGACATCATGGCCTGGGCGGACCCCTTCTTCCCGGACCCGGCCATCCCGGAGTCTGTGAAAAAGGCGATGCACGAGGCGATCGACGGGGGGTTCCCGGCCCATTACGGCATGCCCATCGGCATCTACGAGCTGCGCGAGGCGCTGGCGGAGCATATCTCGGAGCGGACGGGCCTTTCCATCGACCCCAGCCGCAATGTCATCGTGACGCCGGGCTCGGACAGCGGGCTTTTGTACGCCATGATGCCGTTCATCTCGAAGGGGGACGAGGTGATGGTGCCGGACCCCAGCTATCCCAGCAATTTCCTCAACCCGAAGCTGCTGGGCGGCAAGACGGTGCCCGTGCCGCTGTACCCCGAGGACAATTACCAGGTGCGCATCGAGGAATTTGAAAAACGCCTCACGCCGCGCACGAAGATGGTGCTGCTCACGCACCCCAACAATCCCACCACTACGGTGTACCGGCGCGAGAGCATCGAGGCGCTGTGCCGCTTCATCATCGACAACGATCTGGTGCTGGTGTGCGACCAGGCGTTTGAAGACCACATCTACGACGGCATCGAATTCGTGGCGCCGTGCACGCTGCCCGGCATGTGGGAGCGCACGCTCACAGTATGCTCCATTTCCAAGGGCATCGGGCTGTCCGGCTTCCGCATCGGCTATATCTATGCGTGCGACAAGATCATGGATGTGCTGTACGGCGGCGCGGTGAACGTGCTGGGCGCAGCGTGCACCCTCAGCTCGCTGGGCGCCATCGCGGCCATCAAGGACAAGGAGCATATGCGAAGCAATTATGAGCGCCTCGAGCGCCGCCGCCGTCTGGCATACGACATCCTCTCCACAGCACCCGGCGTGGAGATGAAGATGAGCGAGAGCGGCATCCTGTCCTGGCTCAATATCAGCCGGCTGGGCACGAGCGCCGAGGTGGCCGATTACATCATGGAGCATGCGAAAATCATGGTGAACCAGGGCACGCCCTACGGCGCGCAGGGCGAGGGCTGGCTGCGCATCGTGACGGCCTGCTTCGCCAGCGATGAGGATGCGGCCGTGCGCTTTGAGCGCATCAAGGCAGCGCTCACACGGCTGGCGAAGGAAAAGGGCATTGCATAGGCAAGGGCCGGCCGCAGGGCCGGAAGGGTATCAAATGTAAGGAAAGGAAGGAAGACCATTGAAAGACGAAAACAACAAGCTTGAATTCAGAGGCGGCATGTTTATGTCGCTGGTGCCGGTGGCGATCTTCTTCGCCTTCTGCATCATCCTGTTCGTGGTGTTCAAGGCGTTCAACATGGAGGCGCTGGCCATGGGCGGCTTCGTGGCGCTCCTCATCGGCGGCATATTCTGCAAGAGCTACACGAAATTCTGGGATTCTGCCATCCGCGGCATCTCCTCCATCTCCTCGGTTTCCGTTATCGTTATCTTTTTCGTCATCGGCATGTTCTCCGCGCTGATGAAGGAGAGCGGCCTGTCCGGTGGGTTCGTATGGCTGGCGAACTCCGTGGGCATCCAGGGCGGCCTGTTCGTGGCGTTTGTGTTCTTTGCAACCTGTATCGTTTCCACGGCAACCGGCTCGTCCATCGGCACCATGTTCACAGCATTCCCCATCTTCTATCCCGCGGGCATCATCCTGGGCGGCAGCCCCATGTTCCTGGCGGGCGCCATCGTCTCGGGCGCCATTTTCGGTGACAACCTCGCCCCCATCTCGGACACGACCATCGCCAGCGCCTCTACGCAGCAGTTCCGCGACGGGCGTCCAGCCGATGTGGGCGGTTGTGTGAAAACGCGCTTTAAGTATTCCATCGTGGCGGGCAGCATCGCGCTGGTGCTCTTTGCCATCCTGGGCGGCATCGGCGGCACATACGAGGGCGGCGCGATTGAGGCGCTTTCAAACCCCGTCAGCCTCGTTATGCTCATCCCGGTCGTCGTGATGCTCGTTGTGGCCACGAAATCGCGCAACATCTTCCTTGGCATTCTGGTGGGCCTCTCGCTGGGCCTTGTGACGGGCCTTGCCTGCGGGCTTTTCCCGCCCTCCGCCGTCTTTGCAAACGACCCGGAGAACAGCGCCGCCACAGGCTTCCTTGTAACGGGCGTTGCCGGCATGCTGGGCACGGTTGGCCTCGTGATCTCGGTGTTCGGCATCATGGGCGTCCTTACAGATGCGGGCATGCTGGGCTATCTTGTTGAGAAGATCCTGGGCAGCAAGCTGGCCCGCACGCCGCGCGGCGCCGAGGTGGCGAGCGTTATTGGCATCTCGCTCACCACGCTCATCTTCGGCGGCGTGACCAGCGCATCCATCCTCACGTTTGGCCCGGTGCTGAACGAGGTGGGCAAGGCGAAGGGCATCCACCCCTACCGCCGCGCGAATCTGCTGGATGCAGTTGCCAACAGCCTGCCGGCCATCGTGCCGTTCCTTTCCGTGTTCGTGTTCATTGGCTCCGCTCTCACGGGCCTGTCGCCTGTGGCTGTGGCCGGCGGCACGCTTTACGGCTTCACGCTGTTCGCCGTTATGGTGGTGGCGGTAGCCACGGGTTGGGGCCGCGACTTCGAGGGCAAGAACGGCGAGGCTGTGAAGCAGCCTGTTGAGGAGACGGCACAGAGCAGCAAGTGATTCATGCTCTGTGGCTCATTCGCCCAATGAAACCACAAAAAACTCACTGAAAATGAAAGACCGCCGCGGAGCTGCTCCGCGGCGGTCTTTTTATTGTAAGGGAAATGGAAGAGGGATCGTCTGTATCCGGCCTGCAAGGGAGCCTCAATAAAGTGTAAACGGCAGGAAAGACGGAGAAGGAACAACGCATAGGATGCGAAAAAACCGCACCACTAAGCCGTTTTTGGCTGTCTGGTGCGGTTTTCCGAATGGTCGGAGTATTGAGATTTGAACTCAAGGCCTCTGCGTCCCGAACGCAGCGCGCTACCAACTGCGCTATACCCCGAAAGAAAACGGCAGCAGATGCTGCCGTTTGGTTGCGGAAGAAGGATTCGAACCCTCACAATGCGAGTCAGAGTCGCAGGTGCTACCATTACACAATTCCGCATTGCATTCACGGCGTATCGCCGAAGTGCTTTATTATTATACGAAGAAATTCGCCCGATGTCAACACCTTTTTTTAAGAAAATCCACACGAAATAAAATCCCCTTGCGCAAGATTTGCCGTGTACCCGGCTTTGGGCGCCATGGTATAATAACCTCAAGCCCGCCGCTTGCGCGGCCGCGCGCACTTCGTGCGCTGATGCGCTTTCGCGCACGGGCTTGAGAACATTGAACCATGCAAAACCGCAGCAGGTGCGGTTTTGTTGAGGCCGTTTCGCGGCGCCATGGTATACTGAAAAAACAGCAAAGGCGCCTGCGCGCAGGCGCCTGAACGGGATTGGGGCATCGGTATATGGACCTGTGGGCCAGCTTTTCCAACAGCGGGGTCTATCTGGCTGTGTTGGCGGGAGGATATTTGTTAAAAAGAGCGGGGCTGTTCCGCGTGCAGGACGCGCGGTTCCTCTCTGCGGTCATTATGAACATCACGCTGCCGGCCGCTATCGTCAAGGGCTTTGCAGGCGTGGAGCTGAGCGGCGTGCTGCTGCTCACGTTCGTGTTTTCCTTTTTGGTGAGCCTGACGCTGGTTTGCACGGGTGCGGTGCTTTCCCACGGGCGTCCGGCAGTGGAACGGGGAACGACGATCCTGAACACCAACACATTCAACTGCGGAAATTTCGCCATCCCGTTTTTATCGGGCGTGGTGAGCTCGGAATCCTTTGCCGCTATGTGCATGTTTGACGTGGGCGCTGCGATTTTTACGTATGGGCCCAACGCGGCCGTGGCCCAGCGCGCCATGGGCGGCGGGAAGGGCAGGGGCGCGGGGCTCGGTTCAGTGTTGAAAAAGCTTTTCACCACGCCCACTTTTCTTGTGTATGTGGCGATGGTCGCCCTGAGCCTGCTGCACTGGGAGCTGCCGGGTTTTGTGATGAACGTGGCCGTGATGGCGGGCAATGCAAACTCCTTTCTTGCCATGCTGTGTATCGGCATTCTGTTTGAGGTGCGGTTCCCGCGGGAAGACCGCGCCACGGTGGCCCGGGTCCTGGCCGGGCGGTACACGGTGTGCGCACTGGCGGCTGTGGTTTTGTGGCTTTGGCTGCCGGTTCCGCGGGAAGTGGCACGCACGCTGGTGGTGATGCTGTTTGCGCCGGTGGCGAGCTGCGCCCCGATGATCACCATTGAAAACGGCTGCGACGGCACGGTGGCTGCCGTCATCAATTCCATCAGCATGGTGCTGAGCATCACCATCATGACGCTGCTGCTGGCGGTGCTGCCGGTTTGACAACCGGGTGGGAAAATCCTATACTGAAAACAGAAACAAAATCGGCAGGGGCGCCGCATGGATGCGCCTTTGGAAGGGGAAGATAAAAATGCTCTGGGCAATTCTTTCAACGCTGCTCGTCGGCGCGGTGGCCGGCTGGCTGGCAAGCAAAATAATGGGCGGCGGCGGGAGCCTTGTGCGGAACATCGCCGTCGGCGTCATCGGTTCGTGTGTGGGCGGGCTGCTGTTCGGCCTGCTGGGCTTTTCGGCGCACAGCCTGTTTGCGAACATCATTGTTTCGGTGGTGGGGGCGTGCGTGTTCCTGTTCGTGGCGCGCAGGCTGACAAAATAACGCGCCGCCCGGCGGCGGGCGTGAACGGTTGAGAGAAAGAAGGTTTTTCGATGAAAAAACGTGTGGGTATCCTTACCTCCGGCGGGGACTGTCCCGGCCTGAACGCCACCATCCGCGGCGCGGCCAAGGCGCTGTACCAGCGTTTCGGCGATGAGGTGGAGATCGTCGGCATTCAGAACGGCTACGACGGCCTCATCAAGGGCGAATGGCGCGAAATGCAGCAGTATGAATTTTCCGGCATTTTGACGGTGGGCGGCACGATCCTTGGCACCAAGCGCACGCCGTTTAAAATGATGACCGTCGTGGAGGACGACAAGGTCGACAAAGTCGCCGCCATGAAAAAAACGTATAAGGATGCGAAGCTGGACTGCCTGCTGTGCCTGGGCGGAAATGGCACGCATAAAACGGCCAACCTGCTCAGCGAGGAGGGCCTGAACATCATCGGCCTGCCCAAGACCATCGACAACGATATTTACGGCACCGACGTGACCTTCGGCTTCCACACGGCTGTGGATATTGCCACGGAAGTCATCGACCGCATCCATACAACGGCCTCCAGCCACCGCCGCTGCATGGTCATCGAGATCATGGGCAACAAAGCGGGATGGCTGACGCTGTATTCCGGCATCGCCGGCGGCGCGGATATCATCCTCATCCCCGAGCTGCCTTACAATATCGAGAATGTTTGCGCCGCCATCCAGAAGCGCAGCGAGCAGGGCAAGACGTTTTCCATCCTGGCTGTGGCGGAGGGTGTATACGATGTGGGCGAAGCGGCCATGAAGAAAAAGGAGCGGGCGGCGGCGCGGGCCGCTGCGGGCGAGCGCACGGCCACGAACCGCATTGCAAGGCAGATCGAGGAAGCGACGGGCTTTGAGACCCGGGTGTGCGTGCCCGGACACATGCAGCGCGGCGGCAGCCCTTCGGCATACGACCGTGTTCTGGCCACCGAGTTCGGCACCTATGCGGCAAAGCTGGTGGAGGCCGACCACTACGGCGTGGCCGTCGCCATGAAGAACAATATCGTGACGGAGAACGCGCTCAAGGACATTGCGGGCAAGACGAAGCTGGTGCCCGAAACCTGCGACATGCTCACGGTGGCGCGCCGCATGGGCGTGAGCCTCGGGTGAAAGGCGCCGCCCGTTGACAAACCGCGCAAAAGCGGCTATAATCCATCATAGGTAAATGCTGTGAAAAAGAGTGCGTTCCGCAGAACGGGCCGCTGTGCTGCGGGCACAGGCCGGGCCGGGACGTCCGTGAAAGAGAGCCGGGGCAGGTGGGAGCCGGTGCGGGCGGGCGGAGCGCTGTCGCTTTGGAGCAGGGGCGGGGAACAGCAGTAGCCGCTCTCGTTGGCCCGCGTTAAGGGCGTTCAAGTGGCTTGCCGCGCAGGCGGCGGGCAATTTGGGTGGTACCGCGGTATCTTGATGCCGTCCCATGCACATTTGTGTGGGGCGGCATTTTTGTTTGCATTCCGCCCCGAAAGGAGTACAAGGATGAAAGAACTGGAGAAAATTTACGACCCTTCGTCCGTGGAGGACAAGCATTACAAAAAATGGGTGGATGCAGGCTATTTCCACGCGGAGCGCGACCCGGACAAAAGGCCCTATACCATTGTGATGCCGCCGCCCAATATCACGGGGCAGCTGCACATGGGCCACGCCATGGACGAGACCTGGCAGGATATCCTCATCCGCTACAAGCGCATGCAGGGCTATGCCGCTCTGTGGGTGCCGGGCACGGACCATGCGTCCATTGCCACAGAGGCGAAGATCGTGGCGAAGATGAAGGAAGAGGGCCTCACGAAGCAGGACCTCGGCCGCGACAGGTTTTTGGAGCGCGCTTGGGACTGGAAAAAGCAGTACGGCGGGCGCATCGTGGAGCAGCTGAAAAAGCTGGGCTGTTCCTGCGACTGGCAGCGTGAGCGTTTCACCATGGACGAGGGCTGCAGCAAGGCTGTTTTGAAGGTTTTCAAAAAGCTGTACGACGACGGCCTCATCTACCGGGGGGAGCGCATCATCAACTGGTGCCCCCACTGCAAAACGTCCATCTCCGACGCGGAGGTGGAGTACGAGGAGCAGGACGGCTTTTTCTGGCATCTGAAATATCCGGTGGCGGGCGGCGATGAATTCGTGGAGCTTGCCACTACCCGCCCCGAGACCATGCTGGGAGATACGGCCATCGCCGTGCACCCGGACGACGAACGCTACACCCATCTGCACGGCAAAAAGGTTATTTTGCCGCTGGTGGGGAAGGAGATCCCCGTTGTCTGCGACACGTATGTGGACCGGGAATTCGGCACGGGCGTGGTGAAGATCACTCCCGCGCACGACCCCAACGACTTCGAGGTGGGCGTGCGCCACGGCCTGCCCGTCGTCAAGGTGCTGACGGACGACGCGCACATGACGCAGGACTGCGGAAAATATGCGGGCATGGACCGTTACGAGGCGCGCAAGGCCATTGTGGCAGACCTGGAAGCCGGCGGATATCTGGCTTCCATCGAGCCGCACAAGCACAATGTGGGCACCTGTTACCGCTGCGGCACCACCGTGGAGCCCATGGTGAGCAAGCAGTGGTTCGTGAAGATGGTGCCTCTGGCGGGCCCGGCCATCGAGGCCGTGCGCGACGGGCGTATCCGGTTCGTGCCCGAGCGTTTCGACAAGCCCTATTACAACTGGATGGAGAACACGCGCGACTGGTGCATCAGCCGCCAGCTCTGGTGGGGCCACCGCATCCCAGCCTATTACTGCGATGACTGCGGCGAGATCAGCGTTTCGGCCACGCCGCTCACCGTGTGCCCCAAGTGCGGCAAGCCCGTGCGCCAGGACGAGGACACGCTGGACACCTGGTTTTCCAGCGCCCTGTGGCCGTTCTCCACGCTGGGATGGCCGGAAGAGACCGAGGACCTTAAATATTTTTACCCAACCAATACGCTGGTCACGGGATATGACATCATCACGTTCTGGGTCAGCCGCATGATCTTCTCCGGGCTGACGTATACGGACAAAGCCCCTTTCGATACCGTGCTCATCCACGGCCTGGTGCGCGACGCGCAGGGCCGCAAGATGTCCAAATCTTTGGGCAACGGCATCGACCCGCTGGAAATCATCGACCAGTACGGCGCGGACGCGCTGCGCCTGACGCTGGTGGTCGGCTCCACGCCGGGCAACGACATGCGCTTCTCGGACGAAAAGGTAAAGGCCAGCCGCAACTTTGCCAACAAGCTGTGGAACGCCGCGCGCTTTGTGATGATGAACCTGCCGGAGGACTTCCGGCCCGGCCTGCCCGCCTCGCTGACGATGGCGGACAAATGGGTGCTTTCGCAGCTGAACACGCTGGTGAAGAACGTCACGGAAAACCTCAACAAGTTCGAACTGGGCCTTGCGGCGCAGAAAGTGCAGGACTTCATCTGGGACGTGTACTGCGACTGGTATATCGAGATTGCAAAGCTGCGCCTGAACAGCGAGGACGCGGCCGAGGCGGACAGCGCGCGCCAGATTTTGGTGAGTGTGCTGGTGCAGGCGCTTAAGTTGCTTCACCCGTTCATGCCGTTCATCACAGAGGAAATTTACACGGCGCTGCCCGGCGCGTCTGAGACACTGATGCTGGAAAAATGGCCCGGGTATGAACCGCAGATGAACTATGCGGAAGAAGAAGCGGGCTTTGAAAAGGTGATGGACCTCATCAAGGCCGTGCGCACGCTGCGCGCGGACATGGGCGTGCATCCGGCAAAACGGACGTCGCTCATCATCGAGACGGCGGACAAAACGCCTTTTGAGGATGGGGCTGCGTATCTTGCCAAATTCGCTTTTGCAAACGAGGTATCCTTTACGGAAAAATACACCGGCGACACCAAGGGTGTGGCGCAGGTGGTGACGCACGCGGCCCGCGCGTTTATCCCGATGATGGAGCTGATCGACCGGGAAAAGGAGCAGGCACGGCTGGCCAAGGAAAAGGCCCAGTGCGAGAAGGAAATCGCGTCTATGGCCGCGAAGCTGTCAAACGAGGGCTTTGTGAACAAGGCGCCCGCGCACATCGTCGAGGACATGCGTCAAAAGCACGCCGCGGCGGCGGAGAAGCTGGCGAAGATCGAGGAATCCATCCGAAACCTGGGCTGAGCTGCATTGGCTGTTTGGAGAGGGGAAAGAAAAATGAGCGGAGAGTTAACGATTCGCCCTGCCCACAGTGAGGATGCGGCCGCGATACTGGCGTATCTGCGGCAAATCGGCGCAGAAAGCGACAATCTGACGTTTGGCCCCGAGGGACTGCCCATCACGGAGGAGCAAGAACGGCAATATCTCCGGCAGGTGGAGAACGACCCCGACGCGCTGATGCTCGTGGCGCAAGAGGCGGACGAGATCGTGGCGCTGTGCGGGCTTTCGAGGCCACGGCGGCCGCGCATGAGCCATCGCGCGCAGATTGACGCCAGCGTGCGCAAAAGCCACTGGAACCATGGGATAGCCACGCGCATGCTTGCGGAGCTGCTGGAGACGGGCGTGCGCGCCGGCGTAACAGCGTTCACGCTGGAGGTGCGCGCGGATAACGCGGCGGCCGTTCATGTGTATGAAAAGCTGGGCTTTCGCACGGTGGGGCGGCTGGAACGATTCTTTCGCATCAACGGCCAATACCACGCCGCCTTGTTGATGGAGCTGGACGCATAGGCCCCGGTATAATGTAAAGATACAGGGCGGGCGGCGGCGGTTGCCGTTGCCCGCCCTCTGCTGTGGGCTTTGAAGGAGGGTGGATGCTATGGATTATGAACAGGCGCTGGAATGGGTACACAGCCTGCCGCGGCTGGCCGCGCATCCGGGCGTGGAAAATACGCGGCGGCTGCTGGAAAAGCTGGGGAATCCGGAAAAAAGCCTCCGGTTCGTGCATGTTGCGGGAACCAACGGCAAGGGCAGCGCAACGGTAATGCTGGCTTCTGTGCTGCACAGGGCGGGATACCGCGTGGGCGCCAGCGTCAGCCCCTATGTGCTGGAATTTCGCGAACGTTTTCTGCTGGACGGAGAAATGATTTCCCGGGAAACGCTGGCGCAGATCCTGACAGAGGTGCGCGCGGCCGCTGAAGGGCTGCGCGCGGAGGGCTGGGACAGCCTGGTGGAGTTCGACGCGGTGACGGCGGCCACGCTGCTGTGGTTTGCGCGGGAGCGCTGTGACATCGTCTGTCTGGAAGTGGGCCTTGGCGGGCGGCTGGATTCCACCAATGCGGTGGAAAACACGTTGGTGGCCTGTATCATGTGCATCGGAAGGGACCACACCGAACTGCTGGGCGACACTTATGCGGCCATTGCCGGGGAAAAGTGCGGTATCCTCAAAAACAACTGCACGGTGATAAGCTACCCCGCGCAGCCGCAGGAGGCCATGGATGAGATCACGCTGCGGGCGGCAAAAGCGCATTGCCCTCTTGTGGCGCCCGACCTGCAGGACCTTCATATCTATAAAGCCCCGGCTTTCGAGAACCGGGTCAACTACGGCGGGTACGACCTTGTCGTACCGTTCCCGGGCGTTCATCAGGCCTATAACGCCGCCGTGGTGGTAGAGGCTGCGTTGGCGCTGTGCGAAAAAGGCTTTGACATTTCGGACGAGGCGATTTTGGGCGGAATTGCGGGCGCGCGTTTTCCGGCGCGTATCGAAGTATTGTCCCGCAGGCCTCTGGTGGTGCTGGACGGCGCGCATAACCCGGACGGTGCGCGGGCGCTGGCGGCGACGCTGCGCGGCGCAGGGCTTTCGGGGCTGACGGCGGTGATCGGCATTCTGGACGGCAAACAGCCGGAGGAGATGCTCTCCGCGCTCGCCCCGTGTTTCGCCCGCGTGTATACCGTCCGGCCCGACAGCCCGCGCGCGCTGTCCGCCGAGGCGCTGGCGGCGCTGGCAAAGCGGCATTTCCCGCAGGTGACGGCCTGTGACAGCGTGGAACAGGCGCTGCGCCTGGCGCGGGGGGACGCGCCGGAGGGGCTCGTGGTGTGCGGCAGCCTGTATCTTGCCGCACAGGCGCGGGGGCTGCTCACAAAGTAAAACAGGGCGACGCAAATCAACAAAAAATACAAGGCATACGGTCTATGATAGATGCATAGACTGTATGCCTTTCTTTTTTGCGTGCCATTGCGGCACGCGGCTTCAATATTCAGAAAACGGGAGACAAAACGGGTATGACACAAGTAACACTCAAGCAAGACGGAAAAACACTTACGGCGCTGCTTTCGGGCGAGATCGACCATCACTGGGCGGCCATCCTGCGCGAAAAAATCGACGAGCGGGCCGCGGCGGCCGCGCCTGCCATCCTCATCCTTGATTTTTCGGCGGTCACTTTTATGGATTCCTCGGGCATCGGGCTGATCCTGGGCCGCCACAAGCTCGTCAGCGCCATGGGCGGCGTGGTGGTGGTACAGAAAGCGCCGAAGGATATCAAGCGCATGCTGTCCATCGCGGGCATCGAATCCAAAGACTAAGGCCGCGCGCCAAAAGGAGTTATAACAAATGAAAGCACTGAATACGGTAAAGATCACATTCCCCAGCCGCAGCGTGAACGAGGGCTTTGCCCGCAGCGCGCTCTCGGCATTTGCCGCGCAGGCGGACCCTACGCTGGACGAGCTGGCCGACGTTAAGACGGCTGTATCCGAGGCTGTAACGAACTGCATCGTGCACGCCTATGCAAACACCATTGGTCCGATCACGCTGACGGCCGCATTGTATGAGGACGGCACGCTGCGCGTGGCGGTGGCGGACAAGGGGTGCGGTATCCCGGATGTCTCCAAGGCAATGGAGCCGCTGTTCACTACGGGCGGCGCCGAACGCGCGGGCCTGGGCTTTGCGGTGATGGAAAGCTTTATGGACTCCGTCAAGGTGCGCTCTGCCCCGGGCAAAGGCACGCGCGTTACGCTGAGCAAGCGCCTGGGCACTCGTTGAGCCGCTCTTTATACATATTATATAGAGAGTAGGGAAGTTATGCCGCCAACACCGGTCGTGCTCGGCCCGCGCGCCGAATTCATTGAAAAGAATCTGGGGCTTGTTCATTCCTGTGCCGGCCGTTTCAAAGGGCGGGGGATTGAATACGACGATTTGTTCTCCGCCGGCTGCATGGGGCTCGTCAAAGCATACGACGGCTTTGACGGTTCCCGCGGCCTTTGTTTTTCCACTTACGCAGTGCCTGTGATTTTAGGCGAGATCAAAAAACTGTTCCGGGACGGCGGAACCGTGAAGGTGAGCCGCTCGTTGAAGGAGCTGAGCTTGAAGATCAGCGCGGTGCGGGAGCGCTGCGTAAAGGAAACAGGGCAGGAACCGACTGTTTCACAGCTGGCCGAACGCCTCGATGTAACGCCTGAACAAGTGGCGGACGCAATGAGCGCCGCGATGCCCGCACTGTCTCTTACGCCGGTGAGCGACGAAGACGGCAGCCGGGAGTTCGATATCCCGGAGGAGAGCTGCGAGGAAACCGTATCCGACTTGCTGAGCCTGAAAAGTGTGTTGGGCACGCTGACAAAGGAGGAGCGCACGCTCATCTACCTGCGCTTTTTCAAGAACAAAACCCAAAGTGAAACAGCGCGGGTGCTGCATACCACGCAGGTACAGATATCCCGTAAGGAACGGAAGATCCTTGCCGCCATGCGGGAACAATTGACAGATTAGAAAAGAGGAAAGGAAAAATAAAAGTTTTTTGGAAAAACTTGTTGACATTCGCAAATAAGTATGATAATATAACTAAGCTGTCCCGAGGGGACGGAGCGGACCTGAGAGAAGAGAAGAAGCCGAAAGAAAGGTCAGAAAGAAGTTCTTGACAAGAAGGACAGAAGCTGATATAATAAACAGGCTGTCTCGAAAAAAGAGAGCGAAGCGGCTCGAAAAAAATCAGAAAAAAGTTCTTGACAAAAAGGGCTGGACCTGATATAATAAATAAGCTGCCTCGCGAGAGGGACGCACAGGACCTTGAAAATTAAACAATATCAAGAAGCTTAACGGAACCCTTTTAGAGTGTGGAAAACACTATAAAAATTCCTTTTAAAAAGCAGTAATGCAGGACGCAAGCGATTGCGTAATGAGATTACAGAGATTTGAATTCAGCATTAGCTGGTTTAAATACCATTTAATGAAGAGTTTGATCCTGGCTCAGGACGAACGCTGGCGGCGCGCCTAACACATGCAAG
>ERZ781272.94-NODE-94-length-122821-cov-4.212127_pt1 | contig 122821 bp, 112 predicted proteins | sample MGYA00375850_ERZ781272 | MGnify/ENA primary metagenome ERZ781272 (study PRJEB29790, sample SAMN06051246) | human gut metagenome | host: Homo sapiens | place: USA: Cincinnati, Ohio | collected 2013-06-21 | study: EMG produced TPA metagenomics assembly of the Gut...
GTAGTTCATCGCATCAATCACCAACTTGCCCTTCAGCAAGTCGGCATCAATGTTCTTGTAACGACTGAGTGGAATTGCTAACAAGATAATGTCACTGTTAGCGACAACATCAGCATTTTCGGACGCGATTGCACCGGGTACTAGCGTTTTAATGGTTAAGGCGATTTTTTTGACTGATCCCGAACCGGAAATACGTACCGTATAGCCGGCATCTAAAGCTAGACCAGCAAGGACAATGCCGACTTTTCCGGCACCGATGATACCGACGCGTTGAATAGCCATCATTTCACCGCCGCCTTTTCTGTCAGAATTTCCTTGACCCGCGGAATGACTTTCGTGCCATATAGCTCAATCATTCGTTCGCGTTGTGCCGCCGTTTGATTACCAGCCCCGTAGACAAGATCAAACCGGCCGAGATCAAGCAAGTCAATGGTCGTTGCCATGCGTCGGGCCACGGTCTCTGGATCGCCCACGTAGAAAGAGCCGACTTTGGTTTCGCCTTCAAACTGTTCACGACTCATCGGCGCCCACCCACGCGTTAAGCCAATACGATCAAAATTGGCTTTGATATTTTTAAACGCAACTTCAACGGCTTCGTCTTCGTCATCGGCAATGAAGCCGTGGGAATGGACGGCAATCGGAAATTCCGGTTTGCCGAGTTCCTTGGCCGCCGCGTGATATAACTCGATATACGGCTTGAACCGGCTCCCCTGACCACCGATGATTGCGATGATCACTTTGTAGCCAAAATTGACGGCACGAATCACCGATTCCGGCGAACCGCCGATGCCAATGTAAGTTTCGAGTTTGCCGTTTTCGGTTTTAGGATAGACTTCCTGATTTTTCAAAGCAGCTCGGAATTTGCCCGACCAAGTAACCGCCTTTTCATTGCGCAAAGCATCATACAACCCCAGTTTCTCGTTGAACAAGTCGTCATAATCGGTTAAATCATAGCCAAATAACGGGAAGGATTCAGTAAATGAACCCCGGCCCAACATGACTTGTGCTCGCCCATTGGACAGTGCATCCAAGGTCGCAAATCGCTCATAAACTCGTACAGGATCATCGGAACTCAGCACAGTCACTGCTGTTGCAAGTTTAACCTGTTTGGTGACCGCCGAAATAGCCGCCAAAACCGTTTCCGGGCTTGACACACTATAATCTGGTCGATGATGCTCGCCAACACCAAAAACATCAATGCCTAAGTCGTCGGCCAGCTTCCCCTCGCGCACAATTTGCCGAATAGAAGCTGCTGCAGTTTGCAAGCTGCCGTCTTCATTTGCCACGATGTCACCAAAAGTTTCCAGTCCAAATTGTAAATGCTCAATATCTACCATCGAAAAGCCTCCCAACCGATAATGCTTACTTTTTGTAAGTTGATGATATTATCATAGGCTTTTTTAAGGTGCATGGCAACCTTTTGGAGGGTGACCAGTCACACGATCAAATATAGGATTAAGCCGGCTATAGAAAAGTGACTTCCAAGTTGAGGAGAAGCCTGCAGTCACCAAAGCAATGCGAACCAATACATCCCATTAATACCGGCATGTTCTCATTTGATAAATCTCACCTGCGATACTGCTGTTAGCGTCTTGTCATCAACAAGAAGGCAACAACCCTAAACACGAATATACCGGCCTACTGGTTACGTTTCTGGCTCCCCAAATGATATTAAGAGCGCGCTCACAAGACACACTTACCGTCTCTCTGCGGTATGCGTTTCGAATGCTTCAGATATCGGTAAAAACAAGTTTGACTCTATCTTCACAAGTCGTTCATTTCGTGATAGCTTATTGATTAACCAAGCAGTCTTCCATTGATCACAACGAAGGAGCAAATTCATGAATCTACCTCAACGGCAACATGAATTTTTGTTGACCCCCAATGCTAATCTGCACATGCGTCCCTTAACATACTGTCTTTTAAGTACACTTCTATTCGGGCTTCCCTTCAGTGCCTTCATGAATATGCTCATCTCCTACAGAAGACTTTGGGCAGTTCTTTCAGTTGTCGTCATATGTCTCACGATCTTCCTTGCCAGCATTATTACAGTCATTTCAAACGCCAAAAAAGAGACTTTGCCAAGCCTCTTTAAAACAAAACGACGATGGTTAATCCAATTACTAGGAGCCCTTGTAGAAGCTGCTTTGTTTCTCTTCATAAAATTTTTAACTAGCCAATGAAGCATCCCATTGTACAAGATCAATATTGAATGACTGAAATTGCTGGACCTTGATCCCGAAAGTTTGTTGGCTACTAATGTTTGATTGCAAAAAAAAAAGACCCAGTAACTTCTCTTGTTCTGCTCATCCTGGCAGGACAAAATTGAAGTCCACTGTGTCTTTTTTTAATGTCATCAAATTTGAGAAGGCTGGGTCATCCCCGTAACTACTCTTTCGGTTTCGGCCGCCGCTCTAAATGCCGGCGCATTTTGTCTAGCAAGAATAGCTGGTCGTTATTCCACGGACTGTTGCGCCGGGCGAGATGGGCGGCGTAGTTGGCTGTGTCGTGGTTGAATTCTCGATCAGAGCGCTGGACTTCTTTGAGAAAATCGCGGGAGCTGATCCGCAAGGCGCCGCGGGAGAAGACGGTCCATTGTTCAGCTTGGTCGCTAGTAACGACGACAAGCTGCACTAGCGGCGAGTTCATGTCCTGTGCGAGGCGTTCAATGTAACTGTCAGCGGTTTCATCTTCTTTGGTGAAGACGACTTGCAGATCCCATTTGGCATAACTTTTGCCAATACCGGGCACGTACATCGCATCGAAGACCACGATCATTTTAGCGTTTTCGTGGCTGCGATATTCTGCCAGAATGTCCAACAAGCGATCACGGGCCACATCAAAATGATCCTCAGCTTTGAGTTTTGCAAGTTCCGGCCAGTTGCCGATGACGTTATATCCGTCGACGATCATGATGTGTTCGCGCATTTATTTTCCCTCATGCCGACTGGCGAATGCCTGATACATCAGGATGCCCGCGGCCACACTTGCATTTAGACTCTGAACGTGGCCGACCATCGGAATCGCAATCGTCGCATCCATTAACTTCGCAACGCCAGGCGAGATGCCCTTGCCTTCATTGCCGATCACCAACGCAGTACTGCCTTTTGCATCCCATTTTCGATAATCCTGACCGTCCATAGCAGTGCCAAAGACCCACATGCCGCGTTCTTTCAGCGTCTTAATGGTCTGGGCGAGATTCGTCACCCGCGCCACCGGTACATACTCAATCGCCCCTGTGCTGACTTTGGCAACGGCACTTGTCAGGCCCACAGCGCGATGCTTCGGAATGATCACCCCGTGCACCCCGCTTGCATCTGCTGTCCGTAAAATGGAGCCCAAGTTGTGCGGATCTTCCAAATTATCCAGCAATAGGAAAAACGGATCTTCGCCTTTATCAGCGGCATTTTTGAAAAGATCATCTAAGGTTGCATAGGCGTAAGGCGTCATTGCCAATAAGACCCCTTGGTGATTGCCTTGGTCACTCATCAGATCTAATTTTTGCTTAGGTGCCGTGCTCACTAAAATTTTCTTTTTTTGCGCCATGCCGACCAAATGCTGAATCGGTTCACTTTTCAGGTCGGTTTGGACGAACAATTTGTTGATGGTGGCAGCGGTGCCAGCTTTCAGCGCCGCCTCAACGGCATGGCGGCCAAAGATAAACTCATCTGGATCATGTTCAGTTGTTGCTTGCGGCTTTTTTGCCATGTCCCGTCTTCCCTTCTTCAACGTATTGGATACACCATGCTGCTAATTCAGCAACACGGTCATCGCGGCCGATCAAATGTAAGTAGCCGAACAGTGCCTCGAATCCTGTTGAAACTCGATAAGTCACCACATCGGTATTTTTCGCGTGCGTGTAGCTTTTGGCATTGCGCCCGTGCTTGAAAATGTCGGTTTCGTCGCTATCCAGCAGGTTGGCTTCCTCCATCCCAGCAATCAGCGCCGCTTGTGCCTTTGCGGACACAAAATCCTTGGCTGCCCGTTGCAGTGATGCCGGTCGAACTAAACCGCGCTTGAGTAAGTGTTCTCGAATATAAACTTCATAAACCGCGTCGCCCATGTAGGCTAACGCGATACCGTTCAATTGTTTTGGATCAAATGTCATTGTCTGCGCCACCGTGTTCCTTGAGGAGTGTCTTCCAAAATAATGCCTTGTGCGGCCAACTGATCACGAATTTGGTCGCTCTTAGCAAAGTCTTTCGCTGCCCGTGCCGCATCTCGAGCCTTCACCAAGGCATCAATGTCTGCATCTAGGCTCTTCTGATCAGCAAACACCACACCGAAGATTTGCAGCCAAGCATCGTATTCATTCAAAAGGTCATTGATACTTTCACTTTTGACCGTCTCTTCATTAGCATATTCATTAAGCAACTTTGCCAGATCGAATAAAACGGTGAGGCCATTTTGAACGTTGATATCATCATCCATGGCAGTCACGAAGCGATCCTTCAAGGTTTGCAGCTGCTTGGTAATTTGTGGATCAACGCCGGTTTCGGCCCCGCGACGACGATAGGTCAAATTCTCACGAGCAATTTTTAGCCGATTGAGACTGTTGGCCGCATTTTTGAGGTTAGTTTCAGAATAGCGAATCGGCATCCGATATTGGGTACCAGCCATGAAAAAACGTAGAACTTGCGGATCAACTGTTTTGCGAATATCGTGCACAGTGATGAAGTTGCCAAGCGATTTGCTCATTTTCTCGTCGTCTTCACCAATCGTCACGAAGCCGTTATGCATCCAATACCGAACGAACTGCTTGTCGGTTTTAGCTTCGCTTTGGGCGATTTCATTCTCATGATGCGGAAATTCCAGATCCTGGCCGCCACCGTGAATGTCAAAAGTATCGCCTAACAGCTTGGTGCTCATGACTGAGCATTCAATGTGCCATCCTGGCCGTCCTTTGCCCCATGGTGACTCCCAACTGATCTCACCGGGTTTGGCGGCTTTCCACAAAGCAAAATCAATCGGATCTTCTTTTTTAGCTAATTCGTCCTGGGTAATATGTTGACTGGCACCTTCTTCAAGTTCATCCACATTCTGATGAGATAACTCCCCATAATGTTTAAACTTGCGGGCCCGGTAATAAACATCGCCGTCAACAGCATAAGCGTATTCTTTGTCGATCAAATCCTGCACAAATTCAATAATATCCGGGATCATTTGACTGGCGCGAGGATGAGCCGTTGCCGGTTCGATCCCCAGCGCCGTCGTGTCTTCCATGAACGCATCAATAAACCGTTGCGCCAAGTCCAGCGGAGCTTCACCGGTTTTATGAGCAGCATTGATAATCTTGTCATCAACATCGGTGAAGTTCGAAACATAGGTCACTTTATATCCGCGATATTCAAAATACCGGCGGATGGTATCAAACGCGATAGCACTGCGCGCGTTACCGATGTGGATGTAATTGTAAACAGTCGGGCCGCAGACATACATCCGGATTTCTCCCGGGTGCAACGGCGTGAATGTCTCTTTTTTCCGGGACATTGTATTGTATAACGTTAACATCGGCTCATTTCCTTCCTGTAGCGTCTTAACTGCATTTTACAGGAAACGACCGTGATTATAAAGGAACGGGGCGGGCGATTGCAACATTCTGTGCCGTGCCAAACGCCGCAATCTCCGCCTTGGCACTACGACCTTAATGCTTAGCAGACTATCTATCAAAAAATAAAAAGGAATGATTTTCCTAAATACGGCAATCATTCCTTTTGGAGCTGCGCATGACGTTCCTGTTTTTCAGCAGCCTTAATCAATTTTCCGCTTCGGATTCAGAATCCCCAACGGATCAAACAATCCTTTAATTTGATGCTGAATCTCATCAACATCAAAGCCTAATTCTTCATTGTTCCATTGGTTCTTGCTCATCCCCACCGCATGTTCACCGGAAATGGTGCCGCCAAGTGCCAATGCTTTGCGGAACATCAGACGAATAGCCTGCAGCGCTTCTTTGGGCGGTTCTTCCTCATCAGCCGGCCAGATGACGGTTGGATGCACATTACCATCGCCCGCATGACCTGCCGTGTAAATTTCGACATTTAAGTCCTGTGCAACTGACGCAATATAGTCCATCATTTCAGGCAGTTTAGACAACGGCACCGCCATGTCTTCCATAATATGTTGGCCGTTAGCGAAAACCGCCGGCAACATGTCCTGACGCAACTTGATAATCGCCGCTGCTTCTTTGGGATCCTGGGTGCCTTTGTTTTTTTTGGATTGACGGTATTTAAAATTCTGCCCCGCATTTTTCAGACTAGCTTCACCGCCAGCATCTAACCGGAACAGGAGCATTGCCTCGGCGCCTTCAGCATAGTGAGTGCCTTCATAACGATCCAACGCAGCAACTGTCAGACCATCAAGTGCTTCAAGCATGACCGGATAGATACCGGAAAGCCGCAAATCCTCCACCCCTTTAGCCAATGCTGTCATGTTGTCAAAATAGGCAATTCCAACAACCGGCGTGCCAATTGGAATCGGGTTCAGTTTGACAGTGACTTCAGTGATGATGCCCAATGTGCCTTCCGAGCCGACGAATAAGTGCGTCAAATCGTAACTAAACGCATGCTTGTAAGTGCGGCCGCCAAGTTTGATTTCACGGCCGTCTGCCAAAACCACTTTAAGGCCAAGTACATTGTCGGTTGTCGCCCCATACTTCACGGTGCTCATCCCACCAGCATTGGTTGCCGCATTGCCACCAATGCTTGAAATTGGTTTAGATCCAGGATCAGGTGCGTAAAAAAGACCTTGCGCACGCGCTGCCTTATCCAGGTCCCCGTTGATCACACCAGGCTCAACCACTGCCAACAGATCGCCTTTGCTAATCTCTTTAATCCGATTCATTCGCGCTGTCGACAAAATAAGACTGCCGTTGATGCCGTCAGAACCGATCACGGTGCTCGTATCTGCGCTTTGAGGAACCACTGGCATATGATATTGACGCGCGATTTTTAACACACCTTGAATATCTGCAACATCGCTGACTGCAACATATGCCAGAATTTTCCCGGCGATCTCACGCTGGGCATTGCCATTGGCGCTATGTTCGCGCGCGATTTTATCATCAATGTGGATTTCGGCATGCGGGGCCGCGTCTTGCAAGGCTGCCAGAATTTCCGAGTTATCATAAGCTGTAAAAATTGCCATCACAAAAACCTCCTCAACACCTCTAAAGGCAGGTGGCAGCGTTGGCCATTCGCCTCTGAAGCATCGACTTTATTATGGACTATTTTGGTAAAGATGGCTTAGTAAGACGCTCGGTGGTGTGCCTATTAAGACGCCGATTGACCCTGCGATGAGATTGACTGTCTTGCCTTTGTCTCACCAGCAATGGTTTCCTTGGGATGAACGGTAATAACAGCCTCTCCTAACCAAGTCGTTTCTGGTGCCATGGCTGCCAAGCGATAAGGTTGACGTGGTTGGCCGCTGCCTGTTATTGGCGTTGGTGTGGCAACACAAATCGTCAAGACATCTGTGTCCACACCAGCGTCTGCTAGATGGCGAAAGCGGACCAAATTAATGGTCTGTTCTTGTGGCACCACTAGTGGTTCGCAGTTGCCGCGATAATCGAGTCGAACGACATGCCGGCCATGTGTGTCAAAACCAGATAAAACGGCCACCTCTGGACGACCAAGTACTTGAGTTCGCGGATCAAAACCGTCAAAGCTGGCGAAACGCGGCAATATGTAATAGAAGATCGGTGACGCCAGGGCCACAGGTTCCTTGCTTAGTAAATGCAGGCCGACTTTCCCACCAAAACAGCCGGCTGCAGCTGATCCCGGCAAATATTGCAAGGCAAAAGTTGGTTTTGTGGTCAATGTGTCTAACGGTTCCTTGTCGTTATTGCGATTGTCACGCATCAGTGGTCACTCCTGTCAAAATTATGCTTGATATAATTAAAATGATACTCGCTTGATCCATAAAAACGCACGTTATAAGATTTTCCGAATTTTTGCTGACGATTCAATCCGAGCCATTGGGCCAGATTCTCCAAGTAAGCCTGAAAAAGCGCGTCTGTGTTGCGGTTATCAAAAAACAGGTGTTTGTTCACGGACCATCGTCGGTCCTGAACAAACACCTGCAGTTGTGAAAAATCACAACATGAACTCAACATTAGGAAGACAACGACGAAAACCAGAAAAACATGCGCTGTCCATTAATCATGCCGGGGATTGGCTTATCAGGTCAATGAAAAAGCCAGGCATAAATGATATGAAAAATCGCTGCCGTCACCAGTCCTGTCATCATACCCAGAACAAAATATAAAAGTAAGTGCTGCCGCTTACCTTTCATTTTTCATTCCTACCCTTCCTACGTTGCAAGGAGCTATTCTCCCTGTCATTTAGGGTAACCGATGTCGACAAGTTCTGGGGAAAATAAATATAAACGTTAGGAAATCACCGATTAACGTCGTCCTTTAGGCACACTCACTCATTTATTAACAACAAGCGTTGCCCTTCGCGTTCCACCAAAACCTATTGTTTGCATGCAAAAACCCGCACATCTGCGCGGGCTTCTTGCATCAATTAAAGTTGGCCGGTGACAAGATCAACGTTTTTAAGGACTTGATCGCGACCCATCAGTTCAATGGTTTCAGCAAGTTGCGGACCATGCATCCGCAATGTTGCAGCGATTCGAATTGGCATGTAAAGCTTGCGGCCCTTGACCTTGGTTTCCTGCTTGACTTCATTGACAATACCGCCAATGGAATAAGCGTCAAACGTGTCGAGTGCCCGAATCTTTTTGGCGAAGGCTTCGATGACTGGCTTAGCATTGTCATCTGCCAGTTCTTTGCGTTCGTCATCGGTTAGGTCAGTGGCTTTGTCGAAGAAAATATCGGCAAGCTTGCTGATCTGAGCGGTATAACTCATTTGATCGGTGTAAAGACTAATAAGCTGGCGCGCCCACTCGATGGTCTTCGGATCTGGATCACTATGAATTTTGCCATCTTCAATCAAGTTAGCTAAGGACAAACTCATCAATTCATTCGGGTTCGTCTTTTGCTTGGCCTTGATGTATTGGTTGTTCACCCATTCCAATTTCTTCTGGTCAAAACGGGCTGGGCTCTTAGATAGCCGCTTTGGATCGAATTGCTTGATGAATTCCTTTTTGGTGAAAATTTCATCTTCACCAACTGGGGACCAGCCAAGGAGCGTAATGAAGTTGAACATCGCGTCTGGCAAATAGCCAAGTTCACGATATTGTTCAATGAACTGTAACACGGTTTCATCACGCTTCGACAACTTCTTACCGGTGGCGCCGTTAATGATCAAGGTCATATGGCCAAAAATTGGTGGTTCCCAGCCAAATGCATCGTAAATGGCCAATTGCTTTGGTGTGTTGGCAATATGATCGTCCCCACGCAGCACGTGGCTGATTTGCATCATATGATCGTCTACTACCACCGCAAAATTGTACGTTGGCATGCCATCACGCTTTTGAATGACAAAATCGCCGCCCAGTGTGTTGGCATCAATCGAGATTTTCCCCTTAACGATGTCGTCCCACTCGTAGGTCTTGTCCATTGGAATGTGGAACCGAATCACAGGCTCCAAGCCCTTCGCTTTGGCTGCGGCAATCGCGTCAGCTTTTTCAGCGTCCGTCATGCCCTCATATTCATATTCGTAATGCGGCATCTCGTGACGAGCCTTTTGGGCTTCACGATCGGCTTTCAGTTCCTCTTCGGTCCGATAAGACTCGTAGGCAAAGCCTTTATCAACAAGTTGCTTGATCAGCTTGTCATAGATGTCCTTACGTTCAGACTGCCGGTATGGGCCAAAGTCGCCGCCTTTGTCGGGGCCTTCATCCCAGTCAATCCCGAGCCAGTGAAGGTTCTCCATCTGACTCTTTTCGCCGTCTGCAACATTCCGCTTTGTATCGGTGTCTTCGATCCGCAGCACCAACGTTCCGTTGTTGTGCCGTGCGAACAAATAATTGAACAACGCCGTCCGCGCATTACCGATATGCAAATGCCCGGTCGGACTTGGTGCATAACGCACCCGAATTGGTCGATCTGCCAATGTCTTAGCCTCCATTTTTCTGTAAACATGCACTGATAGTGTACCACAGAAGGGACGTTCATTGGGCTGATGTGGGAGATTGAATCTATGTCAGTTGGCTTCTGATCGTTCTACTAAACGACGCAACCTTTGCAATCTATCATTGCCTTAATCAAACGGGAATCTCATGCCCCATGCATTTCGCACACTGTCCATGATATGGCTGACATCGTGAGATAGTAGCAACTGACCGTCATCGTGACCTTCATCAATGTAGCGCTGAAAATCACGGACTTCATAAACTAAGGCATCGGCCTGATCGCCTGCGCTTAATACCTCGCTGGTCGTGGTATGGGCATCAGGGGTGTAGGTTACTTTGGCGGTTGTGGCACGCGGATAGTCATCAATTTCAACGTAGCCTTTTGTACCTGAGATCACGCCGCGTTTTGGCTGCTTAGCGCGTAATGACAGTGCCATGACGGCCAACTGCTGATCAGCATTTTTTAAAATGATCCCTGATTGTTCATCAACACCGGTCTCAAAGTACTTGACGGTGGTGAGCGTTACATTCGGCTGAGCATCTAAGAACGTACGAGCAAAGGCAGTTGCGTATCCGCCGATATCAAGCAACGCGCCACCAGCCAGATCCTTATTGAAGAAACGATTCTTTGGATCAAAGTCTTTCAAGCTACCGAAGTTAACTTGAACAAGATGAATGTCACCTAACTTGCCACTTGCAATCAGCTGCTTGACTTGTTGATAAACCGGCATATGGTACAAGGTTAACCCTTCAGATAAAATCAGGCCCTTGTGCTTGGCCAACTGCTGGACATCATCAAATTGCTTAGCATTGACCGTAATCGCTTTTTCGGCAAGAACGTGTTTGCCGGCATTCAAAGCTTTTTTGATGTATGGGTAATGATAGGTATGCGGCGTTGCAATATAAATCACATCAACGTTTGGGTCGGCAATCAAGGCATCTGGATCTGTATATGTTTTGGCAATATGTTTTTCAATAGCGAACTTCTTAAGCATGTCGGCATTGACATCAGCGACGGCGTAGATGCTACCGTTTTCCCGGTTTAAAGCGTCGGCCATTTCATGTGCGATCCAACCAGTTCCGATCATACCCCAGTTATAGTTTGTCATATGACTCATCCTTTCTTTTAAACGCATTCTCCAGCCCAGAAACCTGCGTGTAAGAACCTTGGTCGCAATGGTCAAAACCCGACCATCACACCCAAGGTCACTTACACTCCGGTTTCTAACCGGGCTGCCTCACGCTCACAAAAAAAGCCAGTTCAACGACTGAACTGGCAATTTATATCACGATTATGCTGGCTGAAGATCCTTTTCTTTGTCAGCATCTTTGTTCTTAGCCTCGTTACGAGCAATTTCGTCTTTGGTGAGCATATCCTTAACGGTCATCTTCACCTCAGTGACATTAAGTCCGGTCATTTGGCGGACATTCTTGACGATTGCCATCGTAACTTTGTTGAAAATTTCCGGTGCATTTTCACCATATCGAACGGTGGCATCAAGTGACACAGAAACATTCTGATCATCGCTCAGGTCTACATCCACACCTTTAGTCGGATCTTCATCTTTGCGGAAAAGATCGGTCATATTTGCCATCATGCCGCCTTCAAGCGAGTATACGCCTTCGACTTCATTGCAAGTGATGCCCACAATTTTTGCAATGACAGCGTCATCGAATTTCAATTCCTTATTGATGCCAGCGTTTTTCGTGTTGTCCATGTTTATCTCTCCTTTGTCTTATGAAGGTTCAACATCATTTTTTTTGCCACTCGCGTTTAGTCAGTACATCTTTGACATGTAGATTGAGTTCAACTAGCTGTAGGCCCGTCATCCGGGTAATCTGAGCACTGATTTTTTCGCAGAGTTGTTTAAAAATAGCTTGCGCATCACTGTCAAATGCCAGAAACACATCCATATCAATTGCTACTTGTTTCTCGCCAACTTCAGCTGAGATGCCTTTGGTGATATTCTCGCCGCTAGAAAAGGTTTCGGTCAGATTGTCCATCATCGTTCCGTCCATTCCTAGCAAGCCATCAATCTCTCGAGCACAAAGCGCAGCGATTTTTTCAATCACTTTGTCTTCAAACGTCAATCGACTATTGGCCATCAATGTTTCTCGTGTAACAGCTGGTGATGCTGCTACTGGCGGTGTTGCAACTGCGTCCATCCGTTCACCTACTTTCCTTTACTGAAAGCATCTTTGCCGGCGGTCAACCAACTGGTAAATGCATGCCAATTGGGTACTAGGTAACGCTCAATCAGCCAGCCTGCTGCGCCGAAGATCAAGACCAGCAGCATACCCATAAACCCGAATCGCATCCAGGCGAAGGCAAGCACGATCCCGATCACAGCACCGATCATTCCTCGCTGCATTGTCATCTCTCCTTCTAGCTGGGCACGTCGTCAAAGGCATCAACATCTTTGGAAAGTGTCCGCTTTGAATGCCATTTGCTTGTTGTCCCAGTGTTGTCATCGTTAAATCACACGGGCCGTTTTCGCTTTGACCTTTGTGGCTGGCAAGAGATGCACCCGCACATGCTTCACAGGAATACCGAGACAGGCCTGCAGCTTCTGGCGAGCAGTTTCTTCGATTTGCTTGGCCTCTGCCTTCAGATCCTTGCTATTACCGGAAAAAGCTTCAATCCGCATTCGTGCGACTTGCTTCTTGCGAATGCTAACAGCTACCGCCACCGATTTGGCAAAATGTTGCGCAACAACCGCTTTGGCCACGGTGTTTTCGATCGCACTTTTATCAAGCGTCAGATCACCATCTTCACCAGCTAGAATCAGCGACTGAGCGGTTGACCGCCTGAAAATGGCGACCAATAGCATGATGAGGAAAACCAAAGCGACAAGCCCAGTCAGGCCTATCATGGTTGGCCGCAGCCAAACGACTTGTTGCAGATAAAATCGCGTAAACTCACGGCTTGGCCAAAGCAATAACCCGAAACCAACACTTTGCAATAAACCGCCAACGGCAATGATGCCAAGCATGATTTTTGTGATGGGTCTCATGATCATCGGCCTCCTATGCCTTGCGCCGTGTGGTTCCCAGCAACAGGGAAACAAGGAAGACGACGATGATGGCCCCTATAATGGCTGGGATCAAGGCCATTCCGGCTAATGAAGGCCCCCAGTCACCAAGGAGTGCCGTGCCGAGCCATGCACCGACTAAGCCGCCGATAATGTTACCAAGCCAGCCGAGTGGCATATCGCGCCCAACGATCAGCTGTCCAATACAACCAATCACCGCACCGATGATCAGTGTCCAAATAAAATGCATCATGGTTCTCACCCTTTCTTTTGGTTGACTTTCTTCTGACTATCCTAAGCTTAACGAAACGAGGTTATTCGAAGCAATAAATATGCTAATGATAACAATTAGTATTTTACTAGGTATACAAAAAATGCCTATAACCATGCATATTTGCAAAGTTATAGGCATATAAATTGTTTAATTAAAAATCATGGCATCATGAGCTGCTCGTTTTCCGCGTTAAAGTCCGGGAATCAGCCCATCAACCTTCAATCAAATCGCCAGCATTAGGACCGGCATCCAGTTTATAGATACGATCAACATTAATCAAAACGGCACTGATGGCTGCTGGCAGATGATGTGCCTTCGCGAATGCCTGAGCATCTTCAAAGATCTTGTCATCATGATGGAATTCAACGGTCCCTTCAAAACGAAAACCCTTGAGTGCCTTGTAATCAACCGTCGCAACCGCAGCCTTCTTAGAATACTGCAAATTATGCCATGCCTGCTTACCTGTCTCTTCGTTGTAAATCAGGTGATGATCATCGAAGACACGCATCGTGCCTTTGGGACCCACTTGTGGATTACCATTTTCATCGGCAGTAGCCAAATAGTTCAATTGTGCGCCGATCATGTCTTTCATATCTTGTGTCAAAGTTGCCATAAATGATCAATCTCCTTTTACTTACTTTTTGTTAACAGAAAGAGTGTAACACAATCAGCCACGATTCGTCATATTTTTATATCAGAGCGTTCGCAGGCGCGCTTAGAAACCTGAGTGTAAGCGGCCTCGGGCGTGATGGCCGGGTTTGGGTCATTGCGTCCGAGGTCCTTACACTCCGGTTTCTGCGCCTGCGAACGCGTTTCAGTCAAGAGCGTGATGGCCGGTTTTTGGCCATTGCGATCAAGATCCTTACACGTATGTTTCTGGGCTGGTGAACGGGAGCGTGTATATCTAGAAATATGGTTTTAGGCAACGGTTTAACCATGATTGGATTTCTAAGAAGACAAAACTTCCGATGTGATTTCTTTCTTTTTGTCTAACCTGTACTACACTTAAGTTAGGCTCTTAAAAGTATCAGTTCGGGAACTTGTAACGCAATCCGCCATGATGATGCTAACCGCACACCCATAGTGATTGTGCAGACGTTAAGACTGATCAACAAGGTTAAGGGGGAAAATGATCCATGGCAAAAGTTTATATTTCTGCAGCATTGCCGAAATCGGCGAATGCTGCCTTGCAAAAAGCTGGCGTGGATTTTGAAGCATATACCGGCAGTGGTTTAATCACCGAAAGCGACTTACAAACACACTTGGCTCATACTGAGGTGTTGATCACCGCCTTGTCCACACCAGTAACGGCGGCAACCTTGGCAAAGGCCCCACATCTGAAACTGATCGCTAATTATGGTGCCGGTTTCAACAACATTGATGTCACTGCAGCCAAGGCCCAGGGTGTGCTTGTAACCAATACGCCAAAAGTATCGACCACTTCGACTGCCGAAGTCACGGTGGCCTTAATTCTGGCGGTCTTACACCGGGTCACGGAAGGCGATCGGCTAATGCGCGGCGCTGGTTTTGCCGGCTGGGCACCCACCTTTTTCCTTGGTCACGAACTGGCTGGCAAAACCGTTGGGATTATCGGGATGGGCCAAATCGGTCAGGCCGTTGCCAAACGCGTGCATGCTTTTGACGCAAAAATTCTGTATACCCAGCGCCACCAACTGACATCGGCCACAGAGCAAACACTAGGCGCAACCTTCACCGATCAGGCCACCTTGTTACGTGAAAGCGACATCGTGACCTTACATTTGCCGCTAGTACCAGCTACGCATCATTTGCTGGACGCGCAGGCAATGGCCACTATGAAGCCGACTGCCTACCTGATCAATGCAGCTCGCGGCCCGTTAATTGATGAAACCGCCTTGCTTCAGCAATTGCAGGCTCACAAGTTAGCAGGCGCCGCGTTAGATGTCTATGAGGCTGAACCGCATGTCAGTTCAGGTCTCAAGGCGCTTGATAATGTGGTCCTGACGCCACACATCGGAAACGCCACCGTCGAAGCGCGGGATGCCATGGCCAAAATCGTGACTGACAATACACTAGCCATTCTAGCTGGTAAGCAGCCTGAGTACATCGTCAATGCCTAATCAGTGCTGGAGTTGACTAACCATAAAAAAGGCGCCTGTCGTCACACAATGCATGTGGTAACAGGCGTCTTTTTGGATGAAATACCATTTCATTTAATCAAGGCTTACGCGAGTTCCGCGGTTGCCAAATGCTTGCGACTAACAAAGCTAACACAATGCCAAGTGTTAAACCAAGACCGCCAACCAAAAAAGGATTGGCGATCTGATTTTGAGTCATGACAAGATCAAGAACGCCAATTAAGCCCACGGCAATGAGCACCAAGACAATACGGTACCACGCCGTTTTCGTCATAGATGAGCCAGAATCGTATATTTGCCAACTGCTTTATAGTCACCTTTAGCCTTTGAATCAGGCGTTCCGGCAGCTTCGTAAAAAACGGAATACTTGCCGTCTTTATCTTTAGCGACAACCAAGCCTTCATCGACAACATGTTCGGCTTTGTAAATTTGGGCACTGCGTCGAGCCGCGGCGAAATCAAAATCATTGGCGACTGCATCGCCGGGGTTGAAGAAAACAATTTCTTCGCTCATGAAGATCCCCTCGCTTTCTGGCTTCATTATACCACGTCAACATCGTCTCACTTATCAGCTTGAAGCGCCTCAGCCTTGGCTATCAAGCTTTTGGTAAATGCTGCAAACTGGGGCATCTCCTCTTGCTTGACATTTAAGGCAATTTTCACAGGGTCAGCTCCTTGAACCGCCCCACTTGCCGCCAACACGGCTTCAAACAACTCTGGCGCGGTATTGTAATCTTTACCATAATACGGATCGCCTGTGCCAAGCACGCCAAATACCAACGGCTTAGCGGAAAAATCAAGTTTGCTGAGATCCTCGTAAAAGTCTTCGGTTTCTTCCGGAATAACGCCACCAGTCCATGTATAAGTGGCCAAAACCAATACATCGTAATCCTTGATCGTCGTTGGGTCGGTTTGAATCATTTCACCAAGGGTCACGTCCCAACCATAATGTTCAAAGAACTGCTGCTCGATCCGTGCCATTCCTTTGGCATTGCCTGTAATCGATGCATATAAAATGATTGCCTTCATCGTCCTCACCTCATTACCTTCAGTATACTGATAACATCAGGGTTGTAAAAGCTTTCAAAAAAAGCATGGACACGAAAAGTTGTTTTTTCATGCACACGCTTAAAAAATTCAGCTTTCACAGCGGGCAAGTTCCATGAATGCTCACGACGTTGCCACTACAAAAACGTTCAACTGGCAGTTTCAACAGTACCTTCACCTTGCAAGATGAAATGAACGGCATCTGCCAACTCATTTTCCTTAAAAAACCGAATTTCCTGATGACCCGAAAAATCATCAATTTCGATAATCGGTTCAAAACCATTAAATCGTCGTAACTCTTGACGCAGCCAAGCATCCCAGACTTGTGTGGCTAAGCCTTGCTGCTGACCCAAATTACGCCGAATGATGATATTCTTATTGTCCCAAATTCGAACTCGCAATTGCCGATCATTTTGATCAGCTGCCAAGTCCTGTAGATAAGCATAGTGTTCCATAAGCTCACCTTACCTTTCAACAAAAGACAGCAAGCTAACAGTGTCTTTGCGTCAAGCAAACGACGAAGCATCATCGCCTAGGTGTCTATGCTAAACTAGAGGCAATAATCCAAAAAACTTGATACAACCAATGCGCTAATGGCGCTAGGGGGCAATATGACGAATTCCGAAACTAAACAATATTCATGGCCTAAATTCCGGCGCTCACTGCGCTTTGGGCGACCATCTGCCATCATTCATTTTATCTACTTGCTAGCAATTGCCCCATATGTGTTTTGGGCCATTTACTTCATCGGGTTAACTGCACTGCTGCTGGTATCAAAACCAAGTATGTTGCTCGCTTTGCTAAGTTATATTGGCAAGCTATTATTACTTGATCCCATCTTGCAAACCTGGCAGTTACTGACATCTTTGAACTTCGCCGAAACCGGTTGGATGCTACTGATTGTTATCAGTTATTGGTGTGTCATCGCAGGCATTGTCATGCATATTGTCCACCGCATTCGCAAACGGCAGCTTTTCCATCAACTCATATCAGGACAGGCACAGATTATCACAAAAGCAGATCAGACCTTCGTCATGGACAAGCACCAGCATCATTACCCACTGCTTAAGCATCCCGTGCGATGGTGGCAGGCCAGTCCGGATCGGCGGTGGTACTAATGGTTGATCTGGTTAATAGCGGATCAAGAACAACATGGTGTTAACCTTTGGTACAACTTCATTATACAAACATACGTTCGTAAATGCAATAGCTTTGTTTACTGTCGCTTTGCAATTGGCCATTAGAAGTTTGTTTTACCGCTTTAATCAAGCAACTCAGTCTGACAACGTTACGATTGAATGTCATACGTGCGCAGACTGGTAAAAATCGTTATACTGTTAGTAAAGGCTCACGAGGAGGAATCGTTTTGGCTGAAAAAGATCAAATCAGTGCATTTTCACGGGAGATTATTGACTTCCAGCGCAAAAATCATCTAACAGACACAGAGATGGCGCTAAACAGCCACGTATCAGTTGAACATATCCACAATATTAAATCCATGCGTGAGATGCCGGATTCTTCCGTCGTCGCCACACTGAAGGATTACATGGAACATAAGCCAAGCGGCAAATAATGATGCCACTGAAAAGCGCCGATGCAAACTCATTAAAGTTTGCATCGGCGCTTTTCGTTTGCCGGCTCAGAATAGCTAACTCATGAGCTACCGATTACCCAAGTAGCCAATCGTCATCGCACCCAGCAAGATAATCAAAACAATCGTCGTAATCCATACATATAACCGATCGTGTTCAACTGCAAAAGCGTAAATCGAAACGACCACTCGCAACACCGGTGTCAGGATCAGCAAGAAGATGCCCGTCATCAAAACCGCATACGGCTTCAGTGCCAGCGTGCCAGATAAAATATCACCAACACGTGTTGGATGAACGCCGGTCGCGTATCCCGTTGAGCCAGTGACTAACAATAAAAGCAGGCCAAGAATAATCACCAAGGCCGACAAAACGACCCCAATTTGCATGACCTTACCGATCATGATTTCAACGTCATCAATTTCAGTTTTGAGTTTTTTGTCCATCAGATGTTCACCCCGAATCCTTTAAGCGCCATCTGAATACCCATGTAGCCAATAACAGGAATAAAAATCAGACGTAAGACTTTTGTTGGCAGCATCGGCATGATGCGTGAGCCAACGGTTGCCCCAATCAAAATACCGATAGCGAGCGGTGCCGCGATTTGCGGCTGCAATTGTCCGCCAAAATAGTACACTGTCGCACTTGCTGCTGCCGTAACCCCCATCATCAGATTACTCGTGGCACTTGATGGCTTTAGCGGCATATGCATGATCGTATCCATGGCAATCACTTTAAAAGCACCGCTGCCAATGCCTAACAACCCAGAGGCAATGCCAGCCCCGAACATCATAGCAAATCCGCCTGGCACATTTGTCACAGTATAATTGATTTCTTTACCAGTCGCCTTGTCAAAATACGCGCCATTCAATCGCAGTTTAGTCGCAATCTCATCTGGTTTTGACTGGCGCTCTTCAGGCTCCTTCATCCGCATTTTACGAATCATGTTGAATGCAGAAAAAATCAGCAAGGCGCCGAACAAGACGTATAAGACTTTGCCGTCCACAAGACCAGTGACAACGGCACCAATAACTGCGCCAACGGTGGTCGCAATTTCTAGAAACATCGCAACGCGCAAGTTTAGCATCTCATCTTTTAAGTAAGCAATGGTGGCGCCTGAGCTGGTAGCGATAACCGATACAATACTAGCACCGATGGCATATTGAATTGGCAACCCCATCAACATCGTCAAAATCGGTGTAATAATCATCCCACCGCCGATGCCAAGCACGGCACCGAGAATACCGCCAAGTAAACCGGTGACCATTAACATTATCATTTGTTCCATTTATCTAGCCTCGTTTTCCAGCATTTTAGGATGGCAACGAAAACATCGCCATCAATTTGTTTTATTTTCTAAGGTTAGCCCACGTGGTAACAAGGTTTCAAGCCCTCAATATCATTCCCGTTGCTTACCAACTGCCGCCAAATCCACCACCGCCACTGCTGCCACCGCCAAATCCACTACCGAAATTGTCAGAACCGCCGCTGCTACCGCTGCTGGCACTCGACCCAAAGTCGGATACAACCCAAAGTGGCAAGTCGTATTGACTTAAATCCTGATTTTTTTCTGGATGCCGAATATGGAACAAGATAACGCTAAACGTGGCAGCCAACATTTCAGCTGAAAAACGATCTGTTTCTTTAACATTTTCAAGAAATTTCGACCAAGTTGTCACCGCAGCTTGACCAGCAACATTCTTTTGTTGGCCTAACCACTGGGCATAACTGGCTTCATAAGGTCTGCCTTTTGCAAAACGATCAGCTAATGCGGGGGTTAATAACGCTGCTAATGCTGAAACAGATGGGGCCGCCACCACATCTTGATCGGCTAATTGCCGCAGTGGTTTGCTTGTTTGGTAGTAGTACCAATAAGGATATGGTGCGGTCAACCGCAGCACGCGCGTCCACGACTCGAAACCACGACGAGCCAAATTGGCCAGACCGATTTCGCGTAGCTTGGCATGTGACCAAGCGAATTTGAATAGTGGTAAGGAAGCTGTCTGTCGGCGTACCGGAATGCCTGCTGCCATCACAGCCGCATACAACGGCATCGCCTCCAACGCAACGGTATCACGCATAGCATCACGCAATCGGGCAGCCATCGCCATGTGGACTACGAAGAAGAGTACCAGCAAGACCATCAAAATCAAAGCAGCAATCAAGATTGCCTGCTGAATAGCAGCATCACGTGCCCGTTTAGCGGTTATTTGGGCAGGCGTCGCGATGGCACTTTGGTTTGCTGTCACGCGTTGACCAATATGATCAAGAAACAGTGCGATTGCCTCATCGTAGTTCTGCGCCTTCAGCTGTGTTTTCACGTTCGAAGTAACAATCTCGTCTGCGCTCCCGTCTGGCACGACGTCTTCTAACCCATAGCCGACCTCTAGCCAATACTTACGGTCTTCGCGGGAAAGCACAAGAAGCAAGCCATTGTCCCAGCCTTTTTTGCCAATACCCAATTTAGCAAACTGATCATTGGCATAGTCTTCGATTTCGTCATCATCAAGCGACTTGACCGTGATAACTGCAAGTTGAGGATGACCCTTTACCTTGGCAAACGTCTCATTATTCAAACGATTGACCGCCGCCTGGCTCTTAGCTCCCATCATGTCACCGTCATCGCGATACCATGTTCCCGAAGCCGCTTGAACCGACTGTTGCGTTGCTGCCCCAATACCAAGTAGCAAGACAAGCGGGATGAGCCACCAAAGATATTTGTGCATGTGAACCTCCTTTGACGCGTTTTGACGCATTCATCGAATCGAGTCGCGCTGTCAAAATTTGCAATTGTTGCTCTCATGATACCATGAGCCTTCGACCAGCTTACACGCCATCTGGCAAAAATAACCATGCAGCAAAAACGACCTTCTCACTTTCGAGAAGGTCGTTTGGCTAACTTTGACTGAATTTAATCCTTGACGGGATCAATTTCCACAAACGTATCATTTGGTACCCGTAAAATCGAGAAACGGTCAGCAATGTTGCCAACATGCATACCTAAACCGTTTAAAAAGCCTGGCTTGTAACGAGCAGTGACCGTTGCCACGTAGGCTTGATCGGCCGTCTGATCCAATTTTTTCAGGTCTTTTTTCGACCATGGATAGCCTGCCGCCCGCGGGGTCAACGGTTGTGTACCGGCACTAACTTCAGCATTGTGACTTGTATTTTCGTATTTAGCGCCGTTAGTCCAGTAAGTGTAGTACAAGGTTGGATTCTTACCATTCCCTGTTTGGACACGAACATAAAAGGAATGATCCTCGCCAGTTTGTAAAATGAGATGTTCTGCGCTGTGGCTAATAGCTACCGCACGACTATCACGATAATCAATAGGCCGTAACCAGCTCACCCAAACCATGCCAATCGCGGCAATCGCAAAAACAAGCACTTCTGCAATGTCAATTAACACCACCGAGCCACGAACTTGCTTTCCGGATTTAACAATTGCTTTAATGTGCCGTTGCCGAATGTGCCAGACGATGAAAATCAAATAGGCGATGAGTATCACCCATGCCAACAGTCCGATAAGATTCCACGAATTCATAATTTTCCCCCTACGCCGTCGTATTATCTGCTTGCGTCACAGCCAATTGCCCTAACAGATTCAAATAATGCCACGGTTCATCACAATTCGGATTGAACAGCATGTCGACATAAGCCAGCTGATCAATCGTGTTACGATTTTGGATCATCACAGAAATGAGATTAGCTGCATTTACAATATCATATTGACTATAAAACTGGGCACCCAGAATCCGGCGATCATCAGTATCATAGACGAGCACCATCGTAATTTTGACGGTGTCCGGCATGAATGGCGGTCGAAAATCATCCGTCATCGTGACACTGGCAGCCGACAGGTGGTTGCGCTTGGCGTGAGCAAGCGTCAAACCCGTCACACCTAAGTTATGATCGTACAACTTCAGCGCGCTGGTGGCTTGCGTCCCCATATATTTAATCGTTGGTTTAAACAAGTTAGCGCCAACCATCATCCCTTGGCGCACAGCATTGGTGGCCAAAGGCGCATAAGCGTCCTTACCAGTGGGATTGAAATGGACGGCGACCGCATCACCAGCGGCGAAAATATCCGAATTGCTGGTCTGCATATAATCATTCACGTGAATGGACCCATCAGGATTCATATCAACTTGGCCGATCAGCAACTCGGTCATCGGCCGGAACCCGACACAAACCACCGCCAAATCTGCCTGTATTTCGCCTTTATCTGTTTGAATAAAAACATGCTGCTCGTCACTATCAAAATGCTTGGCAACTGTGTTGGGTTTCAACTCAACCCCACGTGTTGTCAGGGCCTCACTGATTTCATGACTAAGTGGTAAGTCAACATAATGACTAAGTAAAGGCGAAACACCATTAATTAACGTTACCTGTTTATGGTTGCGGCTATAGGCTTCCGCCAGTTCGACACCAATATACCCGCCACCAACAATCGCAATATGCTCAGCATCCTTGGCACTTTCTTTGATTCGCCGAGCATCATCGTAGTTTTTACACATCAGCACCCGCGGAATACTGACACCTGAAATCGGCGGAACAACAGGATAACTGCCTGTCGCCATGACTAATTTATCATATTGATAATGTTGTTGGTTGCCCGTTTTAAGATTTTCGGCCAAAATCCGATGATCAGCGGCATCAATGCTTAAAACATCATGTTTGAGATGAACGTGAACATGCGGCCCCAGCGCCTCTAAAGAAGCTGGCGTAGCATAAAACATATCTTCCAATCGGCCAACGGTACCTTCAAGGTATAACGCGATGCCGCAAGAAAGAAAGGAGATGTCTTCCCGCCGTTCAAAGACATCCACTTCTGTCTCTGGGTGCTTCATCAACAGTTCGCGCACTGCCGCAGTTCCTGCATGCGTACAGCCCACAACGACAACTTTCATCAGCATCTGCCTTCCTTTCAAGATTGTCAATAATGACATTATGACACGAAAATGGCTAAACCTAAAGCATGTCGCTAACCGCTTTCTGGCGCTTACAAGTATAATGAAATCGTTGCTTCACAAATATTCAACTCATAAAGGAGCGCTGCACATGCACATCACCCTCATCGGCGCCGGCCCTCGCGGCTTATTAATTTTAGAACGGCTACTCAGCTGGCAGCAAAATCGCTTTCCAAAACGCCAACTCACCATCGTTCTGACCGATCCTTATCCAATTGGCGGACGCGTTTGGAAAATCGATCAAGATCCGAACCTTATCATGAATACAGCAGCGTCACAGATCACCTTATTCACTGATCAAACGGTCACCAATGTTGGTCCATTCTTGACCGGACCTGATCTGAGCACATGGGCACTCACAACTGCATCTGGTTACCTTGATGCTCACCCTGAGTTCAATAACCGCGCGATCCTACTGCGGCAGGCAGCAGCACTGGGACCCAACAACTACGCTTCACGGGCACTTTATGGTGTCTACCAGCATTGGTTCTTTGACATGCTTGTAGCCCGCGCTGGTAACAATAGCATCACGTTTAAGCAGCAAACCGTTGTCAGTTTAGCTAAAAACGCCGCTAATTTCACAATTACCACCGATCAAGAAAGCTGGCACACAGACCAAGTTGTCATGGCGCTAGGCAACCTCAAGAATTCCTTGACGCGCGATCAAAAAGCATTGGACGATTACGCCCACGCTCACGATTTGTTTTATCTTGCCCCAGGTTTCCCTGAAGAAGGTGACCTTAGCACCATCGAACCGCAGGCACCTGTGATCATTCGCGGACTTGGCTTAAGCTTCTTTGATTTAATGAGCAGGTTAACTGAAGGCCGCGGCGGCCGCTTCCAGAAAACAGCAGACGGCTTGCTGGCCTATCATCCTAGTGGTCGAGAACCGCACATTTTTACTGGTTCTCGACGTGGTTTTCCTTACCGGGCAAAAGGTCGCAACCAAAAAGGACCCGGTGAAGAATGGGAGCCACAGTTTTTGACGACTGAACAGATCAATACTTGGCAAGCACATGGCGAAGTGAGCGGTCAAACCTTCTGGGAAGCATTGCAACACGAAGTTGAACTAGTTTATTATCGGCTCCTGCTAGTGCAACGCTACCCCGATCTAGACGTGACTGCCTTTGAACATGACTTCGTCGCCAATCCTGTTACGACGCTAGGCACATTGCCAATTGCCGCCAAAGATCGACTTGATTGGGATGCCTTGGCTGATCCAACCAAGTGGCATCCAAGCGGTCAGCCTTATCAGGACTTTATGCGGCATTATCTGCGTCGAGATGCACGCGAAGCCATGCGTGGCACCAAAACTGGACCATTAACTAGCGCACTAGAAGTTTTGCGTGATATGCGCGACCCGATTCGCCAGCTCGTCGAACGCGGTTTGTTGAGTCAAGATCAGTACCTCGATTTCTTCTTGCGCTGGTTCAACTCGCTGAATGACTTTCTCTCCATTGGGCCGCCTGCCTTGCGAATTGATCAATTGCAAGCTTTGCTGGGCGCTGGGATCGTCACCATTTTGCCACCGGGGATGCAAATTAAAGGCATCAATGGTCAATTTTTATTGAAAACGCCAAGTGATCCCAGCTTTTCGGTTCAGGCCAAGAGCTTACTCGAAGCGCGTGTGCCGGCTGTCAATGCGCCAACTGCGCAAAACGCATTAATTCAGCAACTCTTGCATGACGGCTATGCGCACACATATGAGCTGCAGTTGAACGCTGACAAGCGATTCCAATCCGGCGCCATCGCCGTTGATCGCCAAACCCAACAACTGCTTGACGCCAACGAACACCCTCAACCTGGTCTCTTCTTCTGGGGCGTCCCTACTGAAGGCGTACATTGGCTCACCACTGCCAGCCCCCGGCCACTGGTCAATGATACTAGTTTGAAAACGGCAGAACAGATTGTGCAGACAATTTGGGAAGTGTGAAGTTGTATGTTGCATTAAAGCATCTAAGATTAATCTCTTGCCGTGCCAAACTCCGCGATCTCCGGCCAGCTGGGGCTGGCGACGCGTAGCTAGAGCGGAGACGGCGCTTCGAGCCCGCAGAGCCCGCGGTCTCGAAGTCGCCTAACAACATCAGCGCCAAGACCGGTCGCTGTGTTGTTTGCACGGCTGAGCCCCATCTGGCCTACGATTGCTCCGCCTTGGCACTACGGTCTTTAAAATCGCAATAAATAATCCATGAGCAGACAAAAGCGAACAAATTTCCTTTAAGTGGAAAATTGTTCGCTTTTATTTTGCCGACTAAGAATTATGTCCCAAACTCTTTATTTGCCGGTTGTAAATGATGTTCCACTTCTCCACTTCTATTGCGGAAAAGCTCTCTATCTTGGTAAAAACACTCACTGGACCCTCTATTTTCCCAATTCGATGAATTGCAATATCTCAGGGCTCAAACATTACCAGCAGAATCGTTACTTGATATTTTCGTTTCATTTATGAACATCTTCGCTTGATTGTTGAAAGCGACAAAAAAATTTGTCGATCCGATTTCTTTTTGAATTTCAATCATTCTTTTGACGTTATTTTCATGTTCAACTGTTGGCTCTCCGCAGTAGTCACAAAATGCGTCTGCGAGTGCAATCAGGTATCGTTCAGCCATCATACTATCTTCAACATGGCTATGTTTCATAACCCGTAAAAAAAGTCTGGCAGTTGTCAGGTCTTTTGCGGACAAATTTAAAATCACGACGTTATACAGCAAATTTATAGTCAATTGAAAGTTTTGATGTATCGCCCATGCTTCATTGATTTGAGCGGCTAGCTCCCGCGCCAATTGGTTGACAGTAACCAACGACAAAGCTGACATAGTATTTCCAAAGAGCAACAACTCAAAGTGTGTCCAGCCATCAACACTAAATAAATAGTCGGCGAGGACTTTAGTATCAGCCTTTGGAAGGGTTCCCTTTTCCATATCGCAAATCATCGCCTTGACCATGATCAACGTGAGCTGATTATACTTTCCATGGTGTTTTTTTAGATGTTGCTCCGCCCGTTCTTTCACGAGTTGCGCCTGGTCTTTGTTGTTATTGATAACTGCTTTTGTAATGTCCTCTAATATGGCTTGTTCATACAGTCTTTCTTGAATTGCCAAAGCGTTCCCAAACTCAGTAAACGTCACATGGAGCCGTTCAAGTAAAGCCAGAAACTTATCAACGGAAATTTTCGTCAAATCTCGTTCAAACTTCGACAGCTGTGCTTTCGAAAGAATTCCTTCGCTGAGTTCCGCCTGACTCATACCTTTGTTTTCGCGAAAATGATTAATGAGTTCCCCAATTTTTTCCATGCTGCAGTTCCCCTTTTTCATATATGAAACAACATTTAATGGCACCATATTAGCACATATACTTGAGTCAGCAAAAACAACAAAGTCACACCCCACAAGAAAAGGAGCTGTCTCATGAAATCTACAAGTAAGTTGTTAACAAACCAAAAAACACTAACCATCCTGATGATATTCCTAACAGTTATTGAATCACTCGGCAGGGTTGCGAGTTCTTTAACACTTGCCCCGTTAACTGATCAACTCATTTCAAAAAACCTTCACGGCGTGGTTTTTTGGTTATTGTCTACCATTGGCATTTGGGGCGTCACATTGACGGTTAATTATGGTAACTCACTTTTAAAAGCCCAGATTATTCGTAAGGTAACCAATCAGTTGCGCGTTGATATTGCCAATGGTTTGAATACTGTTCCAATTTCCGAATACAAAAAAGTCAATCATAATGAATACGTTTCTTGGCTAACGAATGACGTTAACATGATTGATCAGAATGGGCTGGAGGCCTTCTTCTCACTTCTAAGCAGTGCCACTACCTTGCTATTTGCAATCACATCTCTGGCTTTCTATCATTACAGTTTAGCGCTTGCCGCTATTATATTAGGCCTCCTGACGATGACAATTCCCCAGTTTTTCTCAAAAGTCATGACGCATGAAACGAATCGCTTAGCAACTGCGAACAGCTCATTTTTAGGCAAAGCAGATGACATTATCGGTGGCTTCTCAGTATTTTTTAGTCACAATCTTGGCAATACACTCACAAATAAGCTAGCGACTGCGTCTGATCATCAAGGAAAAGAAAAACTTCTTTACACCAAAAATGTAGGATTGGTTAATTTGCTTATTAGCGGTGTTAATGTCGGAGCACAGATGCTAGTCATGACATTAACATGCTTATTGGTTATTGGTGGCTATTTCAGTGTAGGGGTTATCTCTGCCAGTGGTTCATTAGCAGGAACAGTGTTCAATAACCTTGCAGGCATGATTCAAAGCATCTTTCAAATGAAATCCGTTGCAGTATTGCTTGATAAAGACATACAAGCAACAAAAATTAAGACTGTTTCAGAAGACGATTCGTTTAATCATGCCTTGACAGTTGATCATCTTTCTTTTGGCTATGAAGGTAAACCCGTCATTAAGGATATCTCCTATAACTTCGAAAAGGGCGGTAAATATGCTGTCGTGGGGAAAAGCGGCGCCGGAAAATCGACATTGATCAACCTTATCAGCGGACGACTTCGTGATTATGCTGGTACTATCCAAGTTGATGGTGACGAATTAAAATCAATGCCGGCAACACTGCTTAATGCCAAAATCGAACTGGTAGATCAGAAATCATATATTTTCAATGAGAGTATTGAGGAAAATATTACGCTTGGCCATGCAAAATCACAGGCACTACTTTCTAACGTTGTAAGCTTCTTAGGGATTGATAAATTCACAAACCTAGCAACAAAGATTCACGAACACGGCAGCAATTTATCTGGTGGGCAGCGACAAAAGCTGGCTTTAGCGCGCGCACTTGCTTTTCATAAGCCCATCTTAATTGTCGATGAAGTCACTGCTGGCATTGATAGTGAAAATGCCCAAGAAATAGAGGACGCACTACTCGCTGAGAAAGATCTAACCGTCATTATGATTACCCACAATCTGACGGAAAAAACACGGGCACAACTAACAGACACCCTTGAACTAGCATAAGGAGATTTTTACGTTGAAAAACAATAAACGTTTTCTCTTTAAACCTTCGATCAGAATGATGGTTCCTTCTTTCGTGGCACCAGAATTCCTTGATTCATTGAGTGGCAAAACAGCCAATCTTTATAAGCAACAATTTTAGCCAAAGTTCCCTCATCAGAAACGTTCGGACAAAAAAAGCGACCAACTGGCGGGTCGCTTTTTCATTTCGACTAAAGAGCCTATGCGTAACGCACCATCGCACCGACTTCGACTGGCAAGTAGGCTTCTGTCAGCAGTTCAACTTGTCCGCCATGACTAAGGACGATGTCAGCTAAGTCATTTAAAAGATTAGCGTGCTGTGCATTGATCGAATCGCGTTCAATTTGGGTGCCTTCAAGACGCGCATGAATCCGTGCGCCGGCTTGGACAAAAAGAATGGCGATTCGTCCGGCAACGGCTGCTTGAACGACTTCTTCCAAGTGATCCGTGTAGCTGTCATTTCCGCGAGCATTTTCGATGATCTCGGCAAAGTTCTGGCGCCGGCGATCGCGCAAGGTGTCGCGTACTGGCGTCAACAAGTCGTCTAATTCAACAAAATCAAGGTTTGCTGGGCTCTTAACGACAGCCAGCTTCGGTAACAGATGATGGTTCTTGGAAATTTCGCGGAATACCGCCACGTTTTCCGCTAAGCCCATGAGTACGAGCGGCATTTTATGTGGATTGGAGTGATTGGCCAGCACATACTGTTCCACCGCTTGATAAAAACGACGCTGATCGCTGGCTTTTTCCGCTGACTTCTCATTATGCCCGTGATGGGTCACACGTCCGCCACCTTGGGACACGCTGTTCATTTCGCCACCGCGAATTTCGGTGCCTAGCGTTCCCTTCAAAGTCTGCGGTGCATCGTCTGGCAACGATGTCGGCCGCACCTGATGTCCGTGGTTATGATACAGCTGAATGCTGTCGGCATTTAACGCTAAGATATCAAAGTCGGTTGCCGTTGCCTCATCCAGCATCAGTGGCAGAATCTGCGGCATGTCAGTAACCATTGCCACTTCATCAACCTCTTCATACATCGGCGTCACATAAGTCTGCGCGCCATTTGTCAACATGCCAAACCCATTTGTTTCGCAGGTTTGCCAGAATGTTGGGTCTTGTTCATATGGCTCAAGTTCAGCCGCGTATGCCGAAAAGTCCGTTTCAGGATAAGTCTCGGTCATGACGCTCTTGGTATGCTTCACCATGTTTTTGAACCGCAACCTCAGGGCCTCAACCGAGGTGTTCTCTGGCCAAGACATATAAAGCGAAACATACGGTCCATGTTTCGTGTCAGATAAAAAGTGCTGCAGTGTCGGTCTAGTCGTCATATCCATCATGATGTAACTCCTTTCCGGCCTTTAGCCTACCTTAAGCGTATCAATGAAAACGATGAAAGGCAAAGTAATCCGCTTTAATTATACTATTTATAATTAGGCGCTTCTGTTGATCCGAGTATCAATAGCCTTACCTCTCTACCAGCGTCAACCTAGGCGTCATTCTGTATGATGGTCGACAAGGTGGCGAATTGCATCGCCGGAGGTTAAAAACTGTGCCAGTGATCGTGGCTGCAACACCCTAGCTGCCTTTGCAAACGGCAGCCACTCACCCTCCAAACCTTCCTGCCAAACCAAGCCAGCCTTTTGTGCATCAGTCAACGTCACCCGATGTACCATGATGAGTTGTTGGTAAGTTCGTTCAGGTTGTTGCCAAAACGATTCCACGATCCCCACCAGTTGTGGCACCACGTTCAGCTTTAGCTCTTCATGAATTTCCCGAGCAGCCGCTTCTGCCGCCGTTTCACCAAATTTAACCGCACCGCCTGGCACAAGGGCGATACCGCTTGCCGAGTTAACTGTCGCTAAAAGTTGGCCTGCATGCACCAACAACACCGCCGCCCGGACATCGAATTTAGCCTGCGGATGCACTTGAAAGCGTAAATCATTCGGTTCTTGCACCAACACCATCAACCTCTTTTCAGTTAAACACAGCTCACATAACATGCTCTTGCCTTATTTTCTCGATGATTCAAATGGCACGATCTGAACCAGATTCTGCGAGTTTAGTGCTTGTGGCAAGGTCGTGATCACAACCCGATTGTCGGTCGCCCGACTATAGTACGCATCCATCATTGTGATCACTTTCTGATCTTGACTCAAGTCGGCTTGTGGTTCGTTTGGTACTTCCCGCCCCTCCCGCTGTTGGGCCAGTTGAAATTTCATATGTTTCATATTTTGTTTAGTGATCGGTTGTCTAAAATGAAGCCGGACACGCCACTGACCGTGTACGATAGTTGCTTCCACTTTTTCAAGTGAAACCGTCCTTCGATGTAACACAACTTTTGTAGGCAGACTTAGGCTACGCGTCTTCACTGCAGGGTGGGCCAATGGCGCGTTAAGTGTTTGATAACGCCAACTAAACAATGCTACGAAAATCATAATCATTGCCAAAAGCCCAACAGCCAAGAGACGTCGATGCAACTTTTTCATAGTGGTTGCCCAGCTTCCAGCTTATTAAGTTGGCCGCCTGTCAATTCAAAAATCTGATCGGCTAAAAGCTGCAGCCACATGAAATCGTGGCTAGCTACCACGACCAAGTTGCCTTGATCACGAAGCTCTCTTAATAAATCGGTCAAGAAAGCCACCCCTTCACGATCCAACGCATTAGTCGGTTCATCAAGCAAGATTAATTGCTGATCTTCCATGATGGCTTGAGCAATGCCAAGTCGCTGAATCATGCCAAGTGAATAATCGGCAACGGCTTTCCTATCATCGCTTAAGCCGACCTTTTCCATAATCGCCCGTATATCCGCGTCACTAAGTTGACTGCGAATGTTGCCTAATGCCATTAAATTGTCGTGCCCGTTCAGATCACCAATAAATCCTGGATGCTCAATAATCGCACCAACGCTGACTGGTAGATCATGACGCGGGTCAACCCGTACGCCATTCATCTTGACACTACCAGCAGATGGTCGAATAAATCCCAACAATGTTTTTAACAAAACCGATTTACCCGTTCCATTTGGGCCGACAATGCCGTAAATGTTTGGTGACACCAGTGAAAGTGACAGATGATCGAGAATCTTTTTTCGTTTAATTGTGACAGACAACTGTTCAACCTCTAAATGAATTGCTGGCTCACGTGTGATTTGCGGCATAACGCCCCCACCTTCCTGGCATATAAAAAATCTGAATAAGGACTAATCCAATGATCAAAACCAACTGGTACCCGATGGCGCCTAATATCTGCTGATCGCCAGCAAAGGTACTGCCAATCGCAAAGCGCAACGGCATCAATGGCACTTGAAGAAAACTCAGGAAAATCATGACCAAGGGGCCGACGACACCGATGACGATGCCAAAATAACCTTCAAGAACCGTTTCCATGACCAGTAATAGCAGTTGACTCATCACAATCAAGCCGGTAAACAAGCCGGCTGTAAAAAGCTGTTGCTCTCGCCAGAATAAAAAAGTGGTTAGCCCAAACCCGGCACCCATGAACAGCAAAAGCCCAGTCTCAATCATCAAGGTTTGCTTCAAAGGCCACAGATAAGTTAAGACGCGCGGGCGAAATCGTAAATTCAGATAAGAATATAGTCCCTGCTGATAAGTATGCGTGATACCAGCACTAGCAAAAATCGGTAACAACATGTAGCCAAACCAAAGGAGCAGCCACAGTAATTGACTACTGGCAAAACGTTCGGGGGATGCACCGATAAAGATCATCATGACTGAGTCGTGAACCTGGCGAAGCAACCCATTTGTGCGATCTTCAAAATACAACGCCACTGACCCCATGAGAAGTCCGACAAATAGCAGTATCACAATGATGACTCTTTGTCTTAGCAGTCGTACTTGCCATCGTTTTTGCATGCCACTCACACCTCTACCGGTAAGCGAATACGCCTCAAAGTTAACACCATCAAGCCCGTCACAAAAATTATCATCAAAAACTGTTTAACAACACTGATTGGCCACATAGCGTTTACGGCTAATTTTGGTGTGATCAGAGTCGCGATTTCACTCAGATTGAAAACAGGGGCCACATGAAAAACAATCACCAAACTCAATCCACAGAAAATGCCAATTGCTCGCGACCTAAATAAAAGACATCCTATCAGTGTCAGCGTCGTATAAGTAAAGAGGGCTGCTGCAACATTCATGACCAAATTGACATTAGCCACGACGGCGGTGCCACTTTGTCCACCCCTTGACCGTAACAGGACGGCAGTGAACCAAATCCCCCAGACTGAAAAAGTGACGACAGCGGTCAAAAAAATCAATTCCCTCAAAATACGCCGAGCGATCATGACCCGAGCGTCAATTCTTATTAGAACACTGGTGTTTTGTAACAGTCGTAAGAGCACAGCCGTCATCATGCCCGTCATAGGTAGAAAAAGGACCAGTTGACCAAAAAGGCGCTGCATCGATCGATTCGCATCAAAGAAACCCGACTGGAATCGCCCGGTCGTCAGCCCTATAGAGGTAAAACAAAGTGACACCAGCAATGTCGCCAAAAGAAAGGCTACTCGCTGCCACCGAGGGGCAAATTGAGCTGTTAGAAAGCAATTTCTTTTTGGCATTGTTCACGCCTCTATCACGGGTATGCGAAGTGCTAATAGACTAATACTAATTAAAGCCACTGGCCACAAAATGACATACGCGATTGATGGTTGGGCAATCGTGGGAACAATTTGCAGATAAGCAATCGGTGCCAAGCTCACTTGCGACATTAGACTCACGCTCAAAAGTAACAGTTGAAGTCCCATCAATCCCAGTAATGCCACAACCATTTTCTTCGTGAGGAAATAGAGAAAGTTAGAGAAAATGGCATAACTTGCACCATAGAGGGCCACCAATAAAACCCAACCTAGCATGTATAGCCAAGTATGGGCATAGAAAAGATTGCCGCCGAAGCCTAAATAACTTATTGCGACATTGTTGTTAAGCCACTGACTCGGTAATACATTCGGGTGTATGACAAGCAGACCAAGAAAGTCCAACCCCAAAACAACAATCGGCAACATGGCACCCCAAAATCCAGCCGCAAGAAACGTTCGTCGCCGGTAAGTTAAAAAACTTTGACGAGTTCGGAGCAGCTGTGCATACCCATTCCGACCTTGGTTAGCAGCAAACATACCACCAGCAAGTACTGACAACAACGGTGCTGCCATGTTCCAAGCAATCGGTAAATTTGAGGAAATATCGACTGGTAGCCAGTTCATATATGGTGAGAAAAAGAAGTATCCCGCCACTTGCTTACCACCATTAACTTCGTAGCCAAGATTGCCCAAGAGATGCCCTAAGAGAAACAGCAACGCCAATAAGAAGGCAGCGATCGTAGATCTAGTCTTCCAATACTGCTTACTGAAAACCAATGTTAGCCTCCTTACAAGCCTACACTTTTTCCATGTTTCTAATCGGCAGCGATAAAGCCCTTGATGTAACGCCATTGCATTGGATATGGTTAAAAGTACATTTCATTCACTAAAACGTCAATCATTTATCGTTTTTTATTTTTAGAGATTCTTCACAACCTTCGATTATTATTTCCTTTTCATCATTGGATTTATAAACGGATCTCACTATCATTGTCAATGATACATAAATATGATTTTGTTATTTTAAAGTGACTGGCGATACCTACCCACCTCGGTACCAACCCAAGACATGTTTTGTCTGTCTGCACAGCATTATTCAGAACAAAAAAAACATCCCCATCGCCAGTCAACTTACCTTGAACTGAACAAAATGGAGATGTTTTTTGATTTTGATAATATTACTTAGCCATATAAGCCCCAACAAAGTTATACATGTTGGCTGGGCTGAAAGTAGCACCTTTCAGCTTAGGATTGCGCAAATGGCCTTGAACAGTTTGATAAAGCGTTGCAACAGGTGATTCCTTAGAAAGCAGTTCCTGTGCCTTCAGAAGATCATCATATCGCTTGGTTTCGCTGTTAGCATCCGTTCCCTTAGAAGCCTTAATCAGATCATCATATTGTTTATTGGACCAGTGACTAAAGTTGTAAGTGTTGCCAGTCGTGTAAAGGTCCAAGAAGGAAATTGGATCTGGGAAGTCACCTTGCCAGCCGGAGAGAATGAACTGAGCACTGCCATCTAATGACCGTTGGATCCGGGTCTTGAATGGAACAGAAGAGATGGAAACCTTCATGCCTGGCAATTGTTCCAAAGCAGATTGCAGATATTCAGCAGACTTCTTAGCAACGTCTGTGTCATCGGTCGTCAGGGTCACATCTTCACCAGATTTACCGACTTCCTTCAGGCCTTCAGCCCAAAGTTGCTTAGCTTTCTTAAGATCGTATGTCTGAACTGTCTTAGATTCCTTAGCGGCTTCCTTAGAGAAGTCTTCGCCAGTCTTTGGATTACTGCCAGAGTTTTCTGGTGTAATCGTTGAGATTCCGAAAGAACCATCGCCAATAACCTTATTCGCAAACTCATCACGATTAATAGCCATCGCAACAGCTTGACGCAACTTCAGATTCTTGAAGTCAGGTACCTTTTCTTCGTTCATATCCAAGTAAGTGGTCCGACCTTGCTTGTCGCCAACGTAATCCTTGTCCTTGGCATGCTGCTTAGCAATTTCACCGGTCAGAACCGCATCGTCAAGTTTCTTCGTAGCGAATAAATTAGCGGCAGTGTTGGAATCCTTAACCACTTGAACGTGAATCTTATCGAGCTTAACTTGCTTGGCGTTCCAGTAAGAAGTGTTCTTCACTTCATCCCATGAATTGCCAGTGCCGTTCCAGTTAGTCAACTTGAACGGGCCATTGAAGACCAAGTACTTGCTTTGCGTACCGAACTTCTTGCCATACTTATCAACCGTCTTCTGGTTCAATGGGAAGAAGACCGGATTGACCATCATCGTGCTAAAGTACGGTACTGGCCGATCCATCGTGACAACCAGCTTATAATCGCCTTCTGCTTTAACACCAAGGGTTGAAGCAGCCTTCTTACCAGCAGTGATGTCATCCGCGTTCTTAATGCCAGAGAAAAGATAAGCATATTCTGACTTAGTTTTCGGATCTGCTGCTCGCTTCCACGCAAAGACGAAATCTTTGGCAGTAACAGGATCGCCGTTACTCCACTTCGTCTTCCGCAAGTTGAATGTATAAGTAAGGCCGTTATTCGTTGGCTTAACGACTTTAGTGGCAACAGCAGGTTCCAATTTCTTGCCTTTATACCGATACAACCCATCACCAGTATCAACGGCGGCTTGCCCACTAATAACATCCGTAATGTGGGCATTATCCATTGTGGAAATAACATCTTTTTCCATTCGATTAAAAGTTTCTGAGCTACTGCTGCTACTCTTGCTGCCACATGCGGCCAAGAGTGCAGCTGAGGCAAATACCATTGCCCCTGCTACCAATCGTTTAACTTTCATTTACTCACCCTCAAAATGATATTACGTTGAGAATACATTAGAGTATGAAGAAAGTAAAGAGAAAATTTGCAGATATTACTTGTTTTCGTGGCCTTTTTAGCAGCAGAAGTTACTCATCAAAGTCTCACGTCCCACTTTTTAAATATGTGAATTTCGTGAATCGCCGCGCCATCGCCAACTTGCTAGTCCGGCACACAAAAAAACACCCCTGCGCAAGCAGAAGTGTTTGAAAGACAACTGAAGTTACTTAATTGGTTTCCAGGTCCATTCCTGAACTTCTGGAATATCATCGCCGTTTGCGCGGATGAAGTCATGATGATATTGCAAGGTATCATCCATCTTCTGAACAAACGCGGCAGCCTTTTCAGCGTAGGCTGGCACATGCTGAATAACATCCTTGGCCAAGTGGTAACGGTCAAGTTCGTTGAGTACCCGCATGTCAAATGGTGTGGTAATGTCACCTTCTTCACGATAGCCGTGAATCAGCACATTGCGATTCGGGCGAGTGAAGAAGATGTCGCGAATCAACCCTTCAAAGCCATGATAAGCGAAGAGGATCGGTTTGTCGGTGGTGAAGTAGCTGTTGAATTCAGCATCACTCAAACCGCGCGGATCGATTTCCGGACTGCGCAGCTTCAGCAGGTCAACCACGTTAATGAAGCGAATCTTCAAATCTGGGAAGGCGTCGTGCAGCAAGTTAATGGCAGCAAGACTTTCCATGTTTGGTTCGGTTCCGGCAGCGGCAATGACAACATCTGGTTCGACGCCATCATCATTGGAAGCCCAATCAATCCGCTTCAAGCCGGAATTAGCCAAAACAGTGGCTTCATCAATGCTATAGAACTGTGGCCGCGGCTGCTTGGATGTGATGAGCACGTTCACGGTATTTTGTGAGCTGAACAACTTCGGAGAAATGGCCAGCAAGCTGTTGGCATCAGCTGGTAGATACTCGCGAATGTATTCAGCCTTCTTTTCAGCCATGTGTGTCAAAATACCTGGGTCCTGATGGGTGTAACCATTGTGATCCTGCTGGAAGGAAGTCGATGTTGAGACCACGTTCAGACTTGGATAAGCCTTATGCCATGGTTCTTCATGTGCCTTCCGAATCCACTTGAAGTGCTGAGTGAGCATGGAATCGACGACCCGGAGGAAAGCCTCGTAACTGGTGAATAAGCCATGACGGCCGGTCAGCGTGTAGCCTTCGTTAAAGCCTTCCGCCTGATGTTCGGACAACTGCGAGTCAATAATCCGGCCAGCCGGTGCCAAATATTGGTCAGCCGGTTCCTTGATTGGTTCCAGCCATTGACGGTTGGTCACTTCAAACAAGCTATACAACCGGTTACTCATGGTTTCGTCAGGGCCAAAGATCCGGAAATTATGCGGATTCAGCTTGATCAAATCACGCAGATAATCAGACCACACGATCATGTCTTGCTTAATCTGCTTGCCGTGTTCCTTGTTGTCCAGCGCATACTTGCGATAATCTGGCAATACCAACGGCTTCGGATCAATCCCACCGTTCGTAATTGGGTTAGCAGCCATCCGCTGCTCACCCTTTGGCGGCAATGCAGCCAATTCAGGGATCAACTTGCCGTTTTCATCGAACAGTTCCTCTGGATGGTAGGACTTCAGCCAGCCTGCCAAGGAATCAGCGTGTTCCATATCTTCAGCGTCGACAGGAATCGGAATCTGGTGCGCACGGAAGGAACCTTCGATTGGTTCGCCATTCCAACTCTTCGGGCCTGTCCAGCCCTTTGGTGACCGGAAAATAATCACTGGCCAGTGTGGTATCGTGGTGTCGCCAGTCTCACGTGCATGTTTCTGAATGGCCTTAATGTCTTCAATTGCTTCATCCAAAACTTTAGCCATTTCCGGATTCAGCTTCTCTGGATCATCGCCTTCAACGAAGAATGGCTTCCAACCCATACCACTGAAGTATTTGTCTAGATCTTCATCTGACTTACGTGACAAGATAGTTGGGTTGGAAATCTTAAACCCGTTCATATGCACAATCGGTAAAATCGCGCCATCCGTGATTGGGTTAATGAACGTATTGCTGAACCATGATGCAGCCAATGGGCCGGTTTCAGTTTCACCATCACCCGTGACAACCGCCGCGATGACCTCAGGATTATCAAGAATCGCGCCGGTTGCGTGACTCAAAGCATAACCTAATTCGCCACCTTCATGGATGGAACCTGGCGTTTGTGCACTCGCATGTGAAGCAACGCCACCTGGCCATGAGAACTGCGTAAATAGGTTCTTCATGCCTTCTTTATCCTGCGACACACGCGGATAAATCTCCGAATACGAACCGTCTAGATAGGAATTGGAAACCATCACTTGGCCGCCATGACCCGGGCCTTCAATATAAAACATGTTCAAGTCATACTTATTGATCACCCGGTTCAAGTGGGTATAAATGAAGTTCTGCCCAGCAATCGTGCCCCAATGGCCGATCGGATGCGGCTTGACGTCTTCGCTCTTCAGCGGCCGTTCCAGCAGCGGGTTGTCCTTCAAATAAAGTTGACCAACTGAAATATAGTTGGCTGCCCGCCAATAAGCGGTCATCTTGTCAAAGTATTCCTTGGATGAGTAATCAACAGTCTTTACTTTTGTATCCATGCTCATACCTACTTTCGATTTTAATGACCTCAGTATAACACAGATTCCGAAAAAAGCACTTACTTTGACTTAAATTCACTTAAAATGCCTTAAATATTTTAAAAAATCGGTTTGTACCAGATTTTAGCGTGCACAACACCTACTGAGAAACTATTCTGAAAACGCTCGCTGCTAAACTGGACTCATTCTGAACTTTACCGTGCTAGAATGAAGGTAATGATGCATGGTTCCTAATCAAGGCAAACTAAGGAGGTCACTTATGGGCAAACATCTTTTAAAAACGGTCATGGCCGTGACGCTGATTGGCGCCGCCGCTTACTGTCTCAAACGATTTAGTGATGAACTCGTCGTGTATGTTTCACCTGATGATGCACCGGCCAACAAAGATTCTTGGACTGACTTTTAGTTTGAACATTCGGAGATGTTTTGTCATTGTCACAGTTTGATTGGTGATTGCGACTCTTCGCTTTGATCGGAAGTGTTGGACTTGTAATCATTGGCCAATTGACAGCTGCTGGTATTATTGTTTTCCTGATGGAAGTGCCATCGGTATTGACCGCAGCTGCCTGCTATGTCACTAGAACGTCGACGCGTCTGGTTAGTTACCGGGCGTTTTTTTGTGCTGCAGCCTTGACCCTGACTGGTAAAATGGATTTATCAAGGAGATGTCAAGATGTCCACATCAGTAAAGCCTCAAAACCGCGGGCTTGTCATGGCGGCGGTTTTTATCGCCACATTCATGACTTCCGTTGAAGTTACCATTGTCACAACTGCTTTGCCAGCGATTATTAGTGACCTGCATGGATTGGCATATCAAAGTTGGATCATGAGTGCCTACTTGCTCACAACCGCTATTACCACACCGATTTATGGTAAATTAGCTGACACAATTGGCAGGCGCGGTATTTTTCAGTGGGGCGTGGTACTGTTCACGCTTGGTACCCTGTTAAGCGGGTTGGCACCGCATATCTTCTTGCTCATTTTGGCGCGGGCACTCCAAGGTATCGGTGCAGGCGCCGTGATGCCGCTGACATTTACCATTATTGCTGATTATTATGATTTTGCTCATCGGGCGAATGTCTTAGCCCTTAATAACACAGCTTGGGGACTTTCCGCCTTGGTCGGACCGCTAATTGGCGGTTTTTGGGTTGATTAATTGTTTTGGCCTTTGGTCTTTTTCGTTAATGTGCCGCTTGGTATTCTCGTTTTTTTGCTTATTCAAATCGGTTATCGGGAACCTAGTCGTGAACACGGCGTTCTCACGATCGATTGGTTAGGGATTCTTTGGTTGGCGGTGACGCTGATTGCACTTCTACTTGGCATTCAGGCGCTTGATCGGCAACCAGTGCTCGCTGGCGTTTTGTTAGTGCTGGCACTTGCGGCTGGCTTGCTATTGTACCATCAAGAACAGAAAGCCCCCGATCCGCTCATCGCGCCGAAAATGTTTCATAACTTCACGTTCACAGTGCAAATTTTAACTGCCTTGTTACTTAGCGGTGTCTTGATTGGCTATCAAGTTTACTTCCCGATCTGGCTTCAGTCGTTGTATCATCTCGGCGCGACAACAGCTGGTTTAGTTGTGACATCGAGTTCTGTCCTTTGGCTCGCCTCTTCATTTTTGGTCGGTCCATTAATCAAACGCTTTGTGCCGCGAACCATGACACTTTGGCTCGTCGCCATTCTGACCTTAGCTTACTTATTGCTCACCATTGCTTCCCCGCATTTTCCGGTTTGGGCTTTTTATGTCATTGCCATGATTAACGGCACGGTGATGGGCATTGTGATCAGTATGAATACCGTTTTGAGCCAGCATCTTGTTGGCAAAGAATACGTTGGTTCCGCCACCAGCATCCTAACCCTTGGCCGTTCGCTCGGGCAAACTGTGATGACCGGTATCTATGGTGCCACTTTGACGCTCGTGATTCGCGCTAATTTGCACGGTAACACTTTTAAAGCTGTCAATGCCGCGATTAGTGCTAATGCTGCCGCCAAAAGCCACGATCCTCAGGTAGCTGCCACCATTCTCACTGGCTTACACGGTGTTTTCGTGATGGTGGTCATCGTGATGGTGCTTGTGTTTATCCTCAATTTGCGCGATCCTAATCGCCACGTCATTCAATAAACCGCCGTTAAATGATCAGCCGCATCCAACATTTGGGTGCGGTTTTGTCGTGCACGCAGATCAACCAGCTAGTCTCCAGACTGCGCATGATGACAAAAAACCTCGGTGATCGGCCACTGAACAGCCACGCACATGCAACACCACACGTCTGGTTACTCCTATTTTTTGACAATCTACAATCTGTAGGTTGCATTCTTCAAATCATCGGCGTATATTCGTCTAACGTAATATAGATAACTCAAGGAGGTCGCATGGCTATCAAGCATCGTATTTTGGATCGTGAAAAAGTGCTCGCCGCTGCCCGGGTGATGGTGACCCGTGATGGTATTCGTGAGCTCACCTTCCAGACACTGGCTAAGGAATTGAATATTCGTTCCCAGTCGCTATACAACTATTTTAGTAACTTGGATGCCGTGATTGAGGCGCTGGGGACTGAATTCATGCACAACTTACATCAAGAACTCATTGAACAAGTCAGTGGCATTGCTGGCAAAGACGCCATTCGCACTTTTGCGCAAACCACGCATCGCTATTTCGAACAGCAACAATCATTGGATGAAATTATTTACTTTGTGCATCATTTTCCAGAAAGCAGTCCATTTGTTCAGGCAACCGGCGATGTGATCGGCTTATTAAAACGCTTGATCACCCATACCGAGTTCAAACACATGGCAAAAGAAAGTTTCGTCCAAAATTTTATCAGCAGCGTGCTCGGTTTTACCGTTCTGGAAGTCATGGGCTTTTTGCCAGATGGCCAACCTAGCCGCGATACGACTTTTGAATCCCTGCTGGATCTCTATCTCAGTGAAGTAAAGGAGTAACTCGACATGATCAAAGATGAATTTAAGTTCATCGGCAAAAACAAACTCATTTTGCTCTCAGTTCTCGTCATTACCTTAATCCCATTTCTCTACTGTATCTTCTTTTTGAAGTCAGTCTGGGATCCTTACGGTGACACCAAGAATCTGCCAGTAGCAGTGGTCAACCTTGACCAACCTGTCACCTATCAAGGCAAAAAGCTTGATGTTGGTGCGCAGACTTTGACCAAGCTTAAGAAAAATCGTCAACTTGGCTGGCATTTCGTTTCTGAAGCAGAAGCTAAAAAGGGCATGAAGGCAGACAAATACTACACTGTCATTACGCTGCCAAAGGATTTTTCCAAAAATGCCGCCACCGTCTTAGACGAACATCCTAAGAAAATGACGCTGAAGTACGAGACAAATGATTCACTCAACTATATTGGCCAAGTCATCTCCGGCATCGGCGTTGACAGTCTCAACTCCGAAATTCGGGCTAACGTGACCAACGCTTATGCCAGCGCAGTTTTTGATCAAATTAAGACTATCGGTAATGGCATGAAAACGGCAGCCGGCGCCGCTACCCAAATTGATGCTGGCCAAGTCAAACTTGACGATGGCATTGATCAGTACACCGTCGCCGTTTCGCAAGTAAATGACGGCGTGCAAACGATGAAGGTTAAAGTTGCACCGATGTCCTCACAAATACCTAAGCTCGCAAGCGGCGCTAATCAAGTCGCAGGTGGGTTGCAAACGCTCAATGGCAGTACGACAAACCTAGCAAGTGGCGTTAATCAGCTTACGGCGGGATCTGGCCAAGTTACGAGCGGTTTGGGAACCTTGCAATCGCAGACTGGCACACTTAAATCTGGTGTAGGGCAGCTTGCAACCGGATCAACTAAAGTGACTAATGGGCTGGGAACTTTGCAGTCGCAGACTGGCACACTTAAGTCTGGTGTAGGGCAATTAGCAACAGGATCCAATAAAGTTACTAGTGGTTTAGCGTCTTTGCAGTCGCAGACTGACCCACTCAAATCCGGCGTAGGCCAATTAGCAACGGGATCTGATGCGGTCACCAGTGGCTTAAACACATTGCAGAACCAAGCAGGACAACTTGTTGACGGTACAAATCAATTACAAACTGGTTCAAAAAAGCTAACAACTGGTGTCAAGAACTATACGCAAAGCGTGACGACACTCTCTAACGGCATTGATCAGCTTGCTAGCAGTACCAGTTCCTTAGATAATGGAACAAAAGCATTGGTAACCGGTTCATCTCAATTAACACAAGGTCTTCAACAAGTAGGCAAATCCGTTGATTCACAAAATCAGCAAGCTGCCTCATCCTTGCCCAAGCTTCAGAACACTCTCACTGAATATGAAGCTAAGTTAAAATCCGAACCCAATCAAAACCCAGAATTGATTGCGGGCTTTGAGCAAATTCAAGCAAGCGTCAACGCTTTGATTTCTCAGACTCAAACTAATGGCGCCAAAATGGCCACGACTCTCAGCCAAAGCTTGATTCCGGGTTCGGAAGAACTAACAAACGGTTTAACGACTTTGAATCAACAAGTTCCGACTTTAACGGCAGCAATTATTGGCCTTCAAAGCGGTTCAAAACAAATTATTGCAAACAATGACCAACTGGTAACTGGCGCAAACAATCTGACTAACGGCATAGGGCAAATGGCAACACAAACACCTTCACTAGTTAGAGGTGTAGATCAGCTTTATACTGGCTCTAACCAAGTTTCAGGAGGCCTTGGCACCCTGAACCATCAAGTTCCTGTACTCACCAGCGGCGTCAACCAACTTTACGCCGGTTCTAGTCAAGTTTCTGGCGGTCTTGGTACTCTGAACAGCCAAGTACCAGCACTTACCGGTGGCGTCAATCAGCTCTATACCGGTTCTAGCCAAGTTTCAGGAGGCCTTGGTAGCTTAAACAGCCAAGTTCCTGCTCTCACCAGTGGTATCAACCAACTCTACACGGGTTCCAGCCAAGTATCCGGCGGTCTTGGTACCTTAAATGGCCAAGTTCCGACACTTACCAACGGTGTCGGTCAGCTAACCAATGGTGCCAGCCAAGTTGCTGGCGGTGTCAATCAATTAAACGCTAGTGTGCCGACACTGGTATCCGGTGTCAATCAACTCGCCGACGGAACCGGTCAAATCAATGACAAGAGCGACACACTCAAATCTGGTTCCAGTCAGCTTGAAGACGGCGACAAGAAGTTCGCTAAGACACTTACCAGCACCGCACGTAAGGTCAATGGCATTACGTTAACCGGTGATACGGCAAAGATGTTCGCTGCACCCACCAAGACAGCGCAAAAGCATTATTCTTATGTGCCAAACTACGGCCATGCACTTGCCCCATACGTTTTGAGTCTGGCACTTTACGTTGGCGCCTTGGTCTTCAACTTTGCCTATCCAATTCGCAAGGTTTCCAGAGCAAATGGGACGGCAACTCAGTGGTTCCTGAGCAAAGTAGCCATTGGCGGAGCTGTTGCCCTTGGCACCGCAGTTCTCGAAGCAACTTTGATGATGGCGACCGGTCTCAAGGTCGACAACATCGGCTTGTTCTATCTGACCGCGATCCTCTTCTCCTTTACCTCAATGTATCTGATTATGTTCCTCTCAATGGCCTTCGATAATCCTGGTCGATTTGTGGCGATGGTGGGGTTGATGCTGCAATTAGGTGGTGCCGGCGGGACGTTCCCGATGGAGATCACCAATCAGTTCTACAACGCCATTCATCCATTCCTGCCAATGACCTACTCCATTATGAATTTCCGGAACGCGCTCACCGGCGGCATTGCCAATAGCACTGTCAACCTCGGCTTCATGGTATTGATCGCCTTCACGATCGGCTCGCTCCTGTTGCTGTGGGGCACAATGATTCTCTTACAACGTCATCACTTAATGGGTATCTCACAACTCGACGACAATCAAAAGCTCCAAGCTGTCGAAAAATAAACTTCAAGACGCAAAAAGATCACGACAATCGCCGTGATCTTTTTTTGTCTTCAATGCTTGAACTTTGTCACCTTGTCAGCAATCGTCAGGCCAGTATCTTCAGGAAAATAGTTAATTTTCGCATACACCATTTGACTAGTACCGCCTGCCTTCGCTGTGACAATCGGAATTTCTTTCAAAATCGCCATCAGCTGATCATAATCGCCTTCCATTGTGGTTTCAAAAGCACTAACTTCATAATTAATTCCGGTTGATTTGATATAGGCGATCACCGCATCAACCACTGCCAAGACCTTTTGTTTCTCTGGATACATCGGTAACACTTGCACAGCAACGCTAGCATTCATTTTTAGGTCTCCCTTGTGACAGGATTGCCAAAACAACTCACGAGCAAAAAGCATTTATTTATGAGTCATCGCTGACGGATCGGCGGCGTGCCGCCACTTGCCGCTACCCGGATCATCATGGGGCGGCTCCACTTGAACCGCTTCCGGCGGCCATGCCGCCTCAGTCAAATCTGGCTGCAGCAAAAACCGGTCGTCATACGCATGCCGAACTTGCGTTTTACCATGTTCGTCAATCAAGGCATGCCATTCGCGAGCTTCGTCTAACGTGATTTGATCAAGTGCTGGCGCAAAATCAGCCTGCATTTTAGCATAGTTCGTATACGGTCCAAAACCGAGCCGGTTGAAAAGACGCATGGCATACGTATCAGCTACAAAAGTTTTTTTGCCAAAGGTGTACATTAGCATGACATCCGCCGTTTCATTGCCAATGCCATTTAGAGCCAGCAGAGTTTCACGTAACTCAGCTGCCGGTTTTTCTGCAATCTTCTCAAAACTACCGCCTTGGGCCACAAACCACGTCAATAGATCGTGAATCCGCTGCGCTTTTTGCCGATAAAAGCCGGCTGGCCGCACCAACGTTTCCAGCTCTGATTGCGATAACGCCATCAAGCGATCAACCTGCATGTAAGGTTGCAAATTATGCACGGCTTGGGCAACATTCTTTGAACTGGTGCGCTGAATGAGAATCATCATCAGCCAATCTTCCAATGAATGCTGCTGCCACCAGTATTGTTTGCCATAATGACGGCTCAGATTATGCATGACGATTAAGCGTTTATCCATCTTTTCACCCCTATTCCCCTATTAATATCGCACATTCTTCTAAAAATAAAGTAAACTGGTCCTATCAGCAGTTTTTGCAAAACGCGGCGCAGTCCTGTTAGGAACCGAAATATAAGTCGTTTTAAGCGTGACAGTCAAGCGCTGACTATTGCGACCAAAAGCCCTATCTGCAGGTTTTGGGACTGGAGCATGCGTTTTATAAGGAGGCAAACGTTATGACCATGATCGTGGTCTCAGATATTCACGGTCATCTGGAAACAATGGATCGAGTGCGGGCGATGCAAGCAAAGTATCCCCATACTTTGACCGTCTATTTGGGTGACTACATTGATGGCTATCCATACGGCGGGCGGGTGCTCACTCAAATTCGCGAGCAAGTGCAGGCGAGTCAGGCAATCGCGATCCGTGGCAATCATGATCAGATGCTGCTGGATTATCTCGCCGACAAAGATAATCCATGGTTCATCAATGGCGGCAAGGCTACCTTACGTCAAATGGTGCAAGATTACACGCCAGCTAAAGCGCGTAAAAGCAACCTACAACAAGCCGTGTTGACCTACATGTCACCGCTGATTCAATTCATCGCCGAGATGCCAACTGCTGTTGAGTTTGACAAGCTGTTGCTCATTCACGCCGGTCTAGACCTCTCGCTGGAAGACCCTTTAAAAGAAACGACGCCATTTAATCGAATGTGGGTCCGTGAGCCGTATATCTATAATATGGATGAAACCAAAAATCGGGAACATCCCATTTTTGCTCACAATCCGATCGCTAAAACAATTGTCACCGGTCACACGCCAACTGCCTTGATTTATGGCGACTATGAAAACAATGTCAAACCATCTCTACCACCAACTTCATTCAGTGACGGTTATCCTAAATGCCCGGTTAAAGTCATTCAATATCCTGACGAATCACCCCGGTACTTTATTGATGGCGGCAATCATATGACTTATAAAGAAAATTACGGCAATATCTGTGTTTTCGATGAAACGAAAGGAGTCATGATTGATTCAGATCAGGGGATTAACGCCAATTAATTGTCTGTTTGCTCGTTCATTCCTCAGAAGCTTATGCAGACACAAAAACCATCTCTCCTTCAGTCGAGAGATGGTTTTTTAATTGAGAAGTCATTAACGCTTAGCTCAATGCCATGACATCACGGACGATCATTAATTCTTCATTGGTCGGCACGAGCAATGTTTTGACAGTTGAATCTGGTGTGCTGAGATCAGCTTCAACACCGTGCGACTTGTTGTTGATGTCATTGTCGATTTTAGCCCCGAGGTAATCGAGTGAACGCATGATCTTGTCGCGAATCTCGTCACCGTTTTCGCCGATCCCGGCTGTGAAGACAAGCACATCCACGCCGTCCATCAAGGCTGCGTACGAACCCACGTACTTCACAACGCGGTTAACGAAAATATCCAATGCCAGTTTGGCGCGTGGCTTGGTATCTTCGTCAGCTTCTAGATCCCGCATGTCGTTGCTGATGCCGGAAATACCGAGCAGGCCGGAATCGTTGTTCAGGATATGAATCATTTGCCCCACATCAGGGACATCAAGTTTCTTCATGAGATAAGCCACAAGTGATGGGTCAATATCCCCGGATCGTGTCCCCATCGTCACCCCGGCTAACGGCGTAAAGCCCATGGAAGTATCAATAGACTGCCCGCCTTGGACTGCGGTAACACTGGAGCCTGAGCCTAAATGCATCACAATCATCCGTAAGTCTTCTAACGGCTTGTTAAGCATCTCAGCTGCCCGCGCGCTGACGTAACGCACACTTGTCCCGTGGGCGCCATATTTGCGAGCACCATATTTCTTGTAATAGTCATAGGGAATACTGTAAAGGAAGTTCTCAGGTTGCATGGTTTGGTGGAACGCCGTATCAAACACTGCGACTTCCGTGGCCCATGGCATCATCTTTTTGAAAACATCAATGTAATCTGCTTCAACCGGATTATGCAAAGGCGCATAGTCACGCAGGTTTTGAATCTGCAACAAGGTAGCATCATCAACTACAACGGATTCGGCAAAAGTCTCCCCGCCGGCTACCACACGATGGCCCACACCAGTAATCTCATGCAGATGTTCAACCAACCCTAACGCCTTGATGTTACCCATCAAACTGGCGACGGCTTCTTGATAGTTAGCAATTGGCGTATCGCTTTCATATTTCTGCCCATCACCATACTTAATTTTAACTTTTGATTGCGGCTGTCCCAACCGATCAACCAAACCTTCTGCCAGCTGAACCTCAGCTGGCATATCAAAAAGCTTCCACTTCAGGGTTGAACTGCCTGCGTTGACTGCGAGAATTTTTGCCATTGTTTTTTTCCTCCTCTAAACGGGTAGTCGGATTGCCGCACACGTAATCGCACAGCATCATGACTTTTTCTTGGTTTTCGGCGAATCGGGGTCAGGGTGTTGCGCATGCCAGGCCTTGATCTGCTCTAGCCGTTCCTTGACCTTGGCTTCGCTGCCTTGAGTCGTGGGATGATAGTACGTTTTGCCGATAAGATTATCCGGCATGGTTTGCATGGTCGTTAGTTTATCTTTTGTGTTGTGAGCATATTGATAGTCCTTACCATAACCCAGATCCTGCATCAAATCCGTTACCCTATTTCGAATCTGAAGTGGAACTGGTTCGGCCAGCGTTTCGGTCGCATCTTTCTTTGCACCTTCATACGCTGTGTAGAGTGCATTCGATTTCGGTGCAAGTGCCAAATAGGTGACTGCATGTGTGAGATGAACCGTGCACTCAGGCATCCCAATAAATTGACACGCCTGATAAACAGCAATTGTAATCTCCAATGCGCGTGAGTCGGCCATTCCGATATCTTCGCTCGCAAATCGAACTAGCCGCCGAGCGACATACAAGGGGTCTTCCCCTGCTTCCAGCATTCGAGCCAGCCAATAAATGGCCGCATCAACATCGGAATTGCGCATTGATTTGTGTAATGCTGATATTAGATTATAGTGCTCCTCACCATTCTTGTCATACAATAAGGCTTTCTTCGTCAACAACTGGGCCACATCTGCTTGGGTGACCGTTATCACGCCGCCTTTGGTTTCGGCGTTTGTCACCGCCATCTCCAAGGTGTTCAAAGCGATTCGAGCATCCCCGTTAGCAAAATCAGCAATCTGGGCTAAGAGCTTTTTGCCGATCTTAACCTTCTGCAGACCATAACCGCGCGGATCTTTTAACGCTCGCTGTAACAGGTCAACCAATTCAGCACTGGTCAAGCCGTGCAACACGAAAACCCGCGTCCGTGACAAGAGCGCCGCATTGACTTCAAACGAAGGATTCTCGGTTGTCGCACCAATCAGGATAATGCTGCCGCGTTCGACATATGGCAGAAAGGCATCCTGCTGCGCCTTGTTGAAACGATGAATTTCATCAACAAACACAATAGTTTTCTGACCCAGCTCGCGATTCTGTTCAGCCTCTTTCATCACCTGCTTGATTTCTTTAATCCCGCTGGTGACTGCTGAAAATGTCACAAACTGTGCCTTCGTTCGCCGAGCAATGATCCGCGCCAATGTTGTTTTACCGACACCAGGCGGACCCCAGAAAATCATGGAACTAATCTCGTCATGTTCGATAAGATTGCTGAGCACCTTATCCTTCCCTAGCAAATGCGTTTGGCCGACAAACTCATCAAGCGTCTGTGGCCGCATACGACTCGCCAAAGGTTGGAAGTTACCATTTTGAAATAGACTTTGATCCATATGCTCACCTCCGATCAACGTCCAGACTTAATATTAAGCGTTTTCAGGCCGCGGCGCAAACATTCAATTGTTCTATTATTGTGTTACCATCATGATAAGTAAATTAATAACCAAACAGCGCTGCTGAATCACGCGTTTTGGCCACAGTAGCAAAGCACTTTAATCAGGAGGAATCACACCATGACACAAATGCCTTCATCACTACAAGGATTTCCAAAAGGTGAATTTGCAGCTTTTTCAACTGCAAAAATGACCCACTTCTTACCTTACTCACAAGAAACCAGCACTGACGACTTGAAAGGCTTCTTTGGCGCAAATTACCAATACCTCACCAAAACCCCGATTGGCCGTCTCAAAATTGACATCCCCAACACGGAGCAATTGATTGTACAATACGGTGAGATCATCGCTCGCTTCACCAATGGCAAATTCAAGATCATTGACAGCACCTACTTCCACAAAAACTTCAATGATCCGCTAGTAGATGAGGATGAAAAGGGTATCTATTAGCCAACGTTAGGAGACCTTTACTTCATTAAAAAATGCAGCCGCGGCTGCATTTTTTAATACCTTGAGTGGTGCTTATGCCTCGTCGTCACGAAACTTGGTTGGCAGAGCAAGAATGACAATCTGAACGATGATGAGGAGTAACGCAATTAAGCTTAACGGCACATTACCCGCATTTCGATCAAGAGTTGATAGAAATGCTGATACGACGTTGAAAGCAATCAACCACCATGGACTAACGCCTGCATCTTTGAATCGCCGCCAACCAACTGTCAACGCTGGCAGAGCTAACATTGACCACGCGTAAATGATGGCGAAAAGAATGAAAACGATGATGATTGCACCAGTCCCAAGCGAATTCACAAGATGGTCAACATTTTGGCTATTAAATCCGCTGACTGCCGCGCCACCAATAATAATTGACATAATTGAGAAGAGCATAAACAAAAAAGTAGGGATAATGATAATCACGCTAAACAGAATGCTCCACCAATATTGGCTGCGACTGGATTCACCAGTAAAGTCACCACCGCGGATAAAGAAGTCCTTAACCGCTGTACCAAAACCAACACCAATCGTACCGCGCGTGTTAGGTTGAGCCGGAAACGGAACAACTTTCTGTTCTCGACTCGGCAACAATAGAATGACCAGGTAAGCAATGCCGCCAATTAAAGGAAACAGCAATGCCAACCACCAACCCATGCCGTTAACCGCTAGTAACGGGCCAATAAAACTAATGATAATAATACCCAGATACCACCACGGACTAACTTTGGCGTCACGATAACGGCGAATCGTTAAGCTCAATTGTGGATAGCCAAGATACCCAAAGATTGAAAATGCCAACGTTGTCAGCGTGAACATGATATTGCTGCCTAACGAATGACTATCCATGAGAGAAAATGGAATCGCAATGCCGAACAGAACACCAGCAGCCAACCCTAATAAAAATTGGGCAAGGAAAAGCCACCAATACTGTGGTCGTGAACTAACACCCTTAAAGTCACCGGCCCGAAAGAAAAAGTCCTTAATAGCCGGCCCAAAATCGTTTTCTCTTTTCATCGTGCCTCGCCTCCAAGTATTTGTTAAGGCGAGTATACCATTTGCGGTCATCTCACCAAAACTTTATAACCTTCATAAACTTAAGAATTTTATGCACTGGCTTCGGCATGCCACTGAACAGGTTGATCACACTGCTCTCATCATGCCTTTTTCACCGTGCGATCGGCTAGCCGCAAATCCAGCAGTTCTTCAATGACATTCTCCCAATCTTCTGGTCGCGGCGGTGACAGCCAGATGACTTTTGAAATGTCCGTATCATGATAAGCATTGACCAAATCCGTGATAATCAATTTAGTTTCTGGCCGGACTTCGTTGGTCACCTTGACATTCAATGTTGAAAAGTACTTGATGTCGCGTTCAATAATGGTGTTGTACTCCTTGCCCAGCGTGAAATCAACACAGACATAAAGTGGCTCCAGAACCTTGTTCAAAGGCACATTGGCTGCCAAGGTCAACAAACAATGGTAAAACATAAACTTCGACTGATTCCTATCCAACTTAACCGACCGTGTCTGGACAAATTGCTGACAATAGTCAAAGAATTCGGGATACATTCTAAAGAAGTAACTGACTTCAATATGATCATCAAAGAATTCACTCCTAAACGGCAAGGCCAGCACATCAATCAAACACTTGTTGACAACGTATTCGATATTGGCCTTCTCAGACAATGTCAACTGTACATCAAAATTGGCTTCAAACCCTTGAATGAAAGCCCGGCCGTGCTGTTTGATTGTATCGGGAAAAACGATCTCCTCCGACGTAATAATGCCAATAATGGCAAGGAACGTCCCAAAATAATCGCACTCGCTGTCAATCGTCTGGTCGCTTGCGGTAAAATGCGCCTGATAAATCGCAATAACCCGTTTTCTGGTTTCCAGCGTGCGCTCGCGAATATTGCGCACCAAATCAACAATTTCCGGTGATGTGGCAATGACATGCCCTTGCTGGAATCTAACCAAACTGATCAAAAAATACGCTTTAGTCTCAATGAGCTGACTCATTGACGGCGTTGCTTCTGTCATCTTCAGCAACTGCAACAGCTCATGCAGCGTACTGCAAACATTGTCATCAAACCCGGTTTCATCAATATGCGCAACCACCATGATTTTCGTCAGAAGCAGTCTAATCGCCAATTCATCACCGGTCAGCTTGCCATCATTACTCAGCACAATGCCCCAACTTTTGAGCGTATCCCGCAGAGCCGTATACCGTTTGTACATAAAGGCATAACTACCAAAGTGTTCCTCAGCAAACTCGGTCAGATTAAATGCTGGTGGTTCGTGCATCAGCGTCATCAAGATCTTAATTTGAAGTGACTGCTTTAGATAATGTTCCAAAAAAACCGATGCATTCGTATTGTGATATTCATGCAAGATAACGGTAGTGTTCGTCACTTCGATCGCAAAAAAATCACTCAAGTCGAATGCTGCAATATCTTCAGCAATCTCTTTGGTCTGGCGTTTAAAAAGATAATATGAAATCTGCAATTTATCTTGCAACTCGCTGTTCTTCAATTTGCGATTCGGATGCTGATCAAGATAATACAGTAACTGAAGTTTCTTTTGATCGTTCTTTTCCATCAGTTCAAGTAATTTCACAAAATCCACCTTGTTTTTGAGATCGTACCTGTACGTGCCAGCAATGTTTTCCCAGCAAAACGGTAAGCAATATTGGCCAAATATGCTTGTTGTTGCGTTGTTTTCCCACTTTGTTTGTACCTGTCCACATCAAAAATTCGCACACTTTGGTCATCGGCAGTAAACATGTCCGATAACCAAATGTGCAAATTTTGTTGGGCTGCTTTTTCTTCCGCTTCAGTGTCCTTCACGAATTCTCATATTCCTTCTTAGTCAATCTAGTGTCACGACAATGTTGGTGCATCCCATGCGGACCTAGGTTCGACACAAGATACCGTTTCAAGAAGACTGTTCCAATTCGCCAACGTCTCAATGTTGCCATTGATTCATTCGCAGCCCTGTCCATTAGTTTTATCGACTAATTTAATCACTGAATACTTACGAATATTGTACCATTATTCTTATTCATCCTTGATCAGGACGCTTGCTCCTTCTTCTTTCGTTTGAAAACAATGACGAGTAGAAGCGCCACAATCATGATCAGTACAGCGACAACAGCAATGAGTGCATACAATTGCCAGCTATTATCTTTTTTAATCGAGACATCTTTTTGATTCAGATTTTTGGCCACTTTATCGGTAATCGTGAATTGCTTTGTCAGCGTCCAGTGATCATGGTAATGCTGTTTGCCATCAGCTGTTTTACGAGTCATCCCGCCATCTGCCTGCTGATTGCCATACACCTCAAGATGAGCAACATACGTACCTGGCTTAAGCGTCTTGCCTTCTAACGCAATTGGAAAATCGAAGGTCGTGTCCGGCGCCATTTGCAAGCCTTCTTTAGCCACTTGATAGACAGATTTATCCGAACCTTTAGCCGTAATTTTGGCATCAACCGCCACTTTGTTGACGAACGTCGCGGCATCGTTTTCCATGGATGCCAAGATCACATTGCGGTAATTGATCTGACTCGGCTTAACATCATTCAATTTCACATGAGCCGCTACCTGATCAGTGCTTTGTTGCATCAATAAGCCAATCACGTAGGAGAAGCGATTGTTGATGGCAACCCCTTTACCTGCATCTTTTGCAGCTTGATCACCTGGCTGATGTTCCTTCAAGGTAATGCCGCCTGCCATCACGCCATGGAGTGGTTTGCTTGGCATGGTCACATCAAGATTTAAAACCGTGCTGCCTTTAGCGGGGATCTTGACCTGAGCTGGCGTTTTGACATAATCCTTCATGTTAAAGGCAAGGCTTTTCGCTGGCTTGATGGCATTTTGACCGTATTCAACCACGCCGTTAATATTCGTCGTTGCACTGGCAATGCCAACATCCACAGCCACCTCTTTTTCTGTATCGTTTCGCAAGTCAACATGCAGGGCCTGCTTAGCACCCTGATCCATTTTGATGTCAAAATAGCTAACACCTTTATTGACCTGATTGTCTGGCATCTGGGCCTTGGCCGCAAAGTTCAATTCTGAGGCAAAAACATGGGCTGCAGGGGTCATCAACATGGCAACAAACGCCGCTATACAGAAAATTGCTTTTTTCACAAAGGATCTCCTTGTCTTTTAAGATGTGATCGGTCATGTCTATTCAAGTTGGAACTAGATGCTAGAAAATGTATGTGCGCTAACGGAAACCAATTGCGTCCAACATTTTCGGAGAATCATGAGCTTACTTGTTATCTGGTGTATCCGTTAAAGTCCAGGTGAATGTTGTCGCATACTTTTCAGCGTATTTCGTCGTGGCGCCTGGGACGGTCAATTCAACGCTGCGTGCCGCATCATCGGCATCTTTGCCCCAGTTCAATAGGTGCGTGCCAGTACCTGACCCGGTTTTAGCGTTCATCACCGTTTGCTCTGCGCCTGGGACCAAGGTCATCTCGGCTGTACCATCAGGGTGTGCTGCGGTGGAGGCGGTGACCACATGCCCATTCTTAAGCCGAATTTGTGCACCAGTTAATTCTTTCCCGCTAACGGACGTGAGTTGGTCATTTTGCTTCACAACTAATTTCCAACCGGCTTCGGTGCCGCGATTATCGGTGACCTGAACAAAGTTGGGTCCCACTTTTTCCGTACCTGCAGCATCTTGATATTTTTGTGCTGCTGCAAAGTAAGTCTTGGTTTCAGAAGTGATTTCTTGCTTGCCAAAATTGAAGCTGGAAGCAAAATCAATCGACAATGGGCCTTGTGTCCCTGGTTGAACAACCTTCTTCGGATCCTCCGCATCAATTGGGGTGGCCGTTTTAGTTGGATCAAGCGGATCGACTGGTTTTGTCACTTTTTCTGTTGGCTTAAATTCAATTGAACCGTTCGTGCTGTACACACCACCATTAGTTTGGGCAGCGAGTACGGTCGTGGCATTGACGGCCATGGTACCCATGGCTGCAGCGGCTGCTAATAAAACAAATTTTTTCATCATAACACTCCATTTTTTAGTTTTCATCGTGCATCTTTGTCAGGTGCCAGCAATCTTTGTTGTCAGTGATGACGCTATGCGAAGCTAATGATCTTTGTCGGTTTGCTGCTTTGGTGCTAAGTCCCCCCCGAATCACTGTTCCACGTGGCTCTTTAGCTTTTTGGTGACGGTGTTGTGTTGGTTGGCGTTGATTCTAACGTCCAGGTCAATTCGGTGACATATTCCTTGGCCATCTTCGGCGAAGTTCCAGGCACCGCCAACTCAATTGACTTGGCCATCGTCTGTTCATCCCCGAATCGATAAATCCAAGTGCCCATGCCCTGATCTTTAGCAGCCGCAAGCGGTGCGACCTCAGCACTGCCTGGCACAAGCGTGATTTCCTTTTGACCAGTCGGCGCGTACTGCTGATCAATTGTTGATGTCACATTTCCATTCAAGAACTTCAACTGAGCACCGGTTAATTCCTTAGTGTCATCATCTTTAACTGAAAATTGTTTTTCTTGCTTCACTTTCAATGTCCAACCTTCAAACGTCCCGCGCTTGTCGGTCACCTGAACAAAGTTAGGACGATCCACGGTCTTGCCGTCATCCTGTGAGAAAACTTGCGGCTTCGCATAGTACTTAGCATCGTCTGCGCTAATCATTGCTTCGCCAAAAGTAAAACTGGAAGCATAGTCCAAGGATAGTGGTCCGGTGGTACCATTGGTTGCCGTGCCAGTTGGGTTGGTCGGATTAGTCGGCTTACCTGGCTTGGTGTCGCCTGGATCAAGCGGATTCTTTGCTGGTGTCCGGGTGACATCGGTTTTAAACATCACCTGACCGTCTGATACAACTTCAGTCGTTGCCCCAACCATTGAGACTGGCATGCTGCTGAGACCAATCAGGGTTAACCCTGCCAGTGATGCCACTAGATAACTTTTTTTCATTTTTTAATTTTCCTCTTCCTTGTCTTTTCCATTTCGTTTGAGAATCAAAAGCAATGTGATAATGAGTATCGTCAACAAGCCAGCCATGCTGCAAAGCCAAGCTTGCGTTGTACCAAGCCGTGGCATGAAGCCGAACTGATCCGCATTCGTTGTTTGCGCATCAGACCTGTCTTTCGCGCCATCAGTTTGCCCTGTCCCTGCTTTTTTAGCCTGACTGTCAGTACTAGCGGATGACGGTGATTCGTAAAAGCCAACTTCAGCGCCTGAGGTATAGCCATCCCCTGCTTCGGCTGCATCAACCTGTGAAAACGGGTTGCAGGCGAAGCCCAATAAGAGGACAGTCAGTAAAATCATTTTTTTCATTTCATTCTGTCCTCCTTAATTAGCCGGCACATCTTGTAGCGACCATTCTACTTTTCCCGAGAAAGTGCCCAGTTTTTGTTTCTCAACTGGAATCGTCAACTTAAACCCACGGGCACTGCTGTCAATCGTTTGATTCCACTCACTGCTAACATCGCGTTGATCGACATCAGCTGTTTCTTCAACTAAGATGCTCTGGTCAGACAGAACCTGTTCCTGCCCTGTTTGACTGATATAACTCATGTTGCCAGTCACATCGATCTCACCATTTTTGAATGGTTGAATCACTTTCATCGATAGCCGAGACTGTTTTTTGGCAATCTTTCGACTGTCCTCAATTAACAATTTCCCACGAATCTGCGGTCGCACAACCTGAGTCTCACTGCTAATGAGCAAGGTGCCAAAATCAAAGTCAGGCACTTCCACCAGTTTTAATGCGCCCGACTGTTTGTCTTTCTCATCTGGCTTCGGTTGATCCGGCGGCTTCACATCTGGAGCCGTTGCTTTAAATGGTGAGCCATTGCGGGTAAACCTCAAGGCTGTGCTCTTTTGAATGCGATTCGCCGCCGATTTGTCTAACTTGGTTGGCGTACGTTCAACTTTCTTGCCATTCAGTTGCCAATCGGAATCATCTGATTGGGTTTCTAACAACTGATTATCGGCATAAATGTCATAACCTTTTGTCTCGGCACTGAACGGGGCAAAAATCAGATTCGCGGACTTTCCTGCCGTTAAACCAGTGGGACTTTTAGTACCGTGATCACCAGACCCGAACGATAACTCGTCGGCATTGTCAATCTTGATCGTGCCATCTCCTGAGTGGAAGAAATCACCGCGAAGGTTTTTTAAGTCCGCCTTGGCGCCGGGTCCAAGATTGATGCTTGATGCTTTCGTAAATGGCGTGGCTTTGGTTGTTTGGATCAACAACTGCCCATTCTTTTGGACATCTACCACTAAATCGTCATGGTGATACATGAGGGCACCGTCATTTTTGTCCGTCAGGTAAGCATCCAGAACGGCATCTTCACCAATTGTGATGCGATTGTTGTGATGAGCGAGCCCATCGGTGTAAACCAAGGCATTACTGCTCACAACTTTCAGACGAGCGCGCTTTTTCAATTCCAAGTTCAGCGATCCGGCTGATGCCCAGAATGTTCCGAGCAGCGGATTGTCTGCCATTTCAATCGTGGTATCTGAATCTTCTTCAAAAAGGTAATTCGTTGCTTCAGCAAATTCCTGAACTAACGCGCCTTTTTTCATCGTATAAAATGTATTCTTACCTTTGAAAACGATCTGGTTGCTTGGCTTGCGGATATGGAATGGTTGAGCGCCGCGATCAGAATAGTAATCAACATTTTCAACGATGATCTTGCTGTTTTCAGTGTGATTGTCGGCTGGTGCGATCCCATAGTAGTTATTGGCTGATTCAGCGACATTACGATCACCGATTTTCAAGTTCTTAAAGGTGATGCTAATGTTACTGGCGTTAAAGTAGATGCCGCGATGCCAGTTTTCGCCACTGTTGTACATGTACGTATACTTGTGATCACCATCGATCGTGACTGAGTTTTTCACGGGAATCGCTTCGCGGCCAATATTGATGTCAGCCGTTAATCGCACATAAGGAATCCCTTTCTCAATCGCTTCTTTTAACTCGGCGGTTGTTTTCACCGGGCATGGATGATCTTGATCAAACACTGGCGCTGCACCAGATCGCAACCGACTATCTTCAATTAATCTTTTTGATCTGGCCGCAGTTGGCGGTTCTGGTTTGGCCGCTGATACTGCGACACTAGCAGATGCAGCAGCTTCTTTTGAAGAACTTGCCGACGATTCTTTGGCTTGCGTCGGTTTTTCGACACTGGCAGATGCTTTGGCACTTGATGCGGTCGCCTGTGTCGTTTTCTGCTGACTGGTACTAGGCTGAGACGTCTTACTTGAATCAAGGATACTTTCAGCGCCAGACACTAAACTGTCAGTCGCTGAGGTTGAAGACTCGCTTGGCATGAGCGATTTAGCAAGTTGCGTGCTCGCGCTTGAGACAAGCGGCTGTAACAACATCAACCCAGACAAAAGCCAAAAAAAAGCTGCTTCATTCGTATCACTCCCCCTTCTCAATGTTATTGATTATATAAGCGAGTTCTATATTCTGTCATTTTTTCTTTTTATTTGAATCATGAAAAAATAAAAAATGATTTGTGTAAATCCTCACACAATCACTTTTTGGCCACTTCTCAAATGACCATCAATAACCACTAAGGGCATCGTGTCTTGACAGATGGTCTGATATCTCAAAAATGAAATCAGCGTTTTTTAATAATCGCAGCGTCAACGGATTGTTCGCCATTAGGCTCAAAGCACGCATGTTGCGCAATCTATGGTAAGCTAACGTCATCACCATCACGGAGGCTATAACATGCAAAGTTTTGAGAAGTACCATCCAATCATGTCCGTGCATTACACCATGGACTGGTTGACGACATTTAAAATCAAGGATATTTTCCAGTTGCGCGCCGATCGGCAAATTGCCGCAGAATCAGGCCGTGAATTCGATCAAGAAATCACCGACACGGCCCGCTACATCAATCGTTCCATGCGCCTCGTCATGAGTAACAACGCCTTGTTATACGGGATCAAGGATCGTGCCAATGGTGATTTTCTTGGCAGTTTCTGTATTTGGAACTTCAGTGAAAAGAAAACCGTTGCCCAAGTACGCTTCGAAACCTTGGCCGAGCGTCAAGGTGAAGGCGTTATGAGTGAAGTCCTCAAACGGATGCTTGGCTTTGCCTTCTTTGAATTAGGTCTCAAACGGGTTTATGTCATTTTGCCAGCCACCAACGAACGAGCAGCGAAATTGTTAGCCGCCAACGTCTTCACACAGGTCGGTGATTATCACCACGACCGCACTTTACCGGATGGCACCAAAGTTCCACTGGCGCGCTTTGAATTGACGGCTGATGCTGTTGCCGATAATGACGCCTTTCATTTTTAATCAACGCACCATAACGCGCTCGCCATTGCAGAAACCTACAGGTGATGTCCTTGAAGCTAATTGACCAAGCCTGGGTCATTTGGCTTCAAGTCCCCTATGTTCCGACTTCCAAACACGCCTGCTCGCGCTCAAAAAAAGATCTTTGTACAGAACGCCACACGCGTCCGTACAAAGATCTTTTTCGTTGTTTTAATGCTCATTTGCTCAACATACTTGGCTGCCGACTGACACCCAGTCTTGGCACGCGCCTATCGTTAGACCATTGGCGCCGGAAACAAGGTCATCATCACGAGCAAATACCCCGCCAACGCCGGAATCGCAATTAAGGTGCCCATCAAGCGGCTAAAACCATGTGACGCACCAAGTAATCGCAAGCCTTCAACAATCGCATCCATGATGAAGAAAGCCCCGGCAATGGCCGCGAACAAAGCACCAGTCATGACACTCAATCGAAACATGACCACACTAGCCACAATTGCCATGACGGCTACCAAAATCTCCATCTTCATCAATCGTTTGTACTCTGCAGGATTATCCAAAAAATTAAACATCGCTGGCACGCGCTCCTTTTGGTCTGACAAATCTTCAATGTCGAGAGCATACCACGCCTGCCAGGATCATCAGCCTCAGAGCCAAGAATTTTGAAAAGACCTTAAGCACTTTAACGAAAACGCAACCCTTGTCTTTTCACAAGAGACGTGGTACCTTTTGCTTACTAAATGTAAGTAAAAGGAGCACTGACCATGGCTAATCAACTCACTGGATTGCATCACTTGACCGCCATCACCTCAAGTTCACCAAGGATTTTTCATTTTATGAGCGGTATTTTGGGCCTGCATCTTATCAAGAAGACTGTCAATCAGGACGATGTGCGAACCTATCACCTGTATTTCACCGATGATATGGGCACTGCTGGGACAGACATCACCTTTTTCGACTTTCCGGGGATTCAAAAAGCTCAGCATGGTAATAATGAAATCGCGCGTACCAGCTTCCGCGTTCCGTCTGATGCCGCGCTGACCTATTGGATCGATCGCTTCGACACGTATCGGGTGCATCACGATGCGATTGACGAGTTATTCGGCGCCAAGATCCTCCGCTTCCATGATTTTGACGGTCAACAGTACCAACTCATCAGTGACGAGCATAACCATGGTGTTCCCGCGGGCACGCCTTGGCGCCATTCAACCGTTGATCCGCAGTTTTCGATCGGCGGCCTCGGCCCAGAGTACATCACCACCGACCACTACGACGAACTTGTCGGTGTTATGACCGATCTGCTTGGCTTCAAGCAAATCGCCAAGGAAGGTCAATATACCTTGCTTGAACTCAATGACGGCGGCCACGGTGCGCAAGTCATTATCGACTATCAACGGTTGATTCCAGCCGCTTATCAAGGCTTCGGCGGCGTTCATCACCTTGCTTTCCGCACCGATGATCGCGACAGCCTCCAGCATTGGATCGAAAAAATCGGTGCTGCTGGTTTAAACTCATCAGGCTTCGTTGATCGCTTCTACTTCGCCTCCGAATACTTCCGACCAATTCCAGACATTCTGTTTGAAATTGCGACAGATGGTCCAGGCTTCCTACTAGATGAAACCTACGAAGAAGCCGGTGTTCACCTCGAATTACCACCATTCTTGGAAGATCAGCGCGAGGCAATCGAACGGAATTTGGTGCCATTTAACACGGAACCGCAGACGGCGGGGAAGGCATAGTTATTTAGTCCGAGTGTTCTAGTTCGGTGGCTGAATTGACGGCTCAGTTTTTAAAAACCTTGGGGTCCACAATATCTTGTAAATAAGCCTTACCTGCTAAGATCCTGTCAGAACTTGAATAATTTCTGACAGGATCTTTTTTACTTCGCGTCAACCGTTGTGTATAAGCATATTGGTTTACTGTCATGAAGCTACTGCTTGCTGTCGCCAAAAACCGGGTTAATCAATGACATTTGATTTCTTCTGTTCTCGATAAGGAAGGAATGATTTGACAGCTCCAGAGTCAACCTAACTTGTAAGGACGCGTTAGATAAGAAATAGCTTTAGAGTGACCATGGTGAAAATGTCTTTTATTCTTAAGCTTAAAGTAAAAACAGAGACCATCATATGACGTGGGATAGAAAGCCAAAGAAAAGATGAGATAATTGATTTCACATCAATGCTGATAGTAAAATAGAGCAATTATCGGAACGCCTTTGAAGTTTAATAGTTTTTATGAAGTGTTAACCAAAGAGCATAAGTCTTTCACCATAAATAAACACCCTGAAACTCTCGAACGGTTTTTTCGTGCAATGACGAGAAAGAAATTGTCAAAATGAAAAGCAAAAAATCAATTTTAAGTCAACTTCCAGAACTCATCGCAGATCCTACTACAACTGGATCTGAACTAGAAATCTTGAAACACGCTGAAACTCGACGACAAAAGGGTGATAACGAGGAAGGAATCGCCTTCGAAATTAGAACAGGACTGCAACCCTTAGCTATTGGACAAAAACCGTCTCCAAAGGTTGTAGATTTTCTCACTGAAATTGCGGCTCAGTACTTGGGGATGGGAAGTAGAGGAAACATCATATTCTGACTAAATATTGGTATGCCCCATTACAGAGTGTTTTTTTAAAGTAGTAACATATTCAGTCTTACTTGTTCTCGCTGCTAGAAAGAAGAAGTAAAAACCTGATCCGCTGGCGTTAAGTGGATTCTTCATTGCTTGTTAAAAATATAACATCATTGAAAAAGGAAACCTATCAAGATTTAGCATACTCAATCTTGATAAAGATCTTGAAGCAGCTTACTTAATTCGGTCTCATCAATCAATTGTTTAACTTTGTCTCCCATACCTGAGTCACGGCGATATGCCATCACAACCTTAACCGAGAGTTGATTTAAAGGTACTTTGATGATATTGCATCTTGTTGCATCGAAATGGCGATGTAAACAATATTGTGGTACAAAAGTACATCCTAGTCCATGATAGGCCAAATTTGCAGCTGTTTGAATGAAACGGACATTAAAAATGGTCTTTGGTCGAATTCTCTGTTCATCAAAGAAAACATCTAGTTGCCTCATAAAACCCGATCCTGAATCTAATGTAATGTAATCAACTTGACGAAACTGAGGTGCCTTAACTGGTAATGTCAGAATTTCTCGGCGTCCTGAAGTAAAAAGTGGCGAACTATCATTGACCAATAAATAGACTGGCAATTCGCAAATAGCATGATACATAATCTCATTCGAAAATATTGGCAATAGCCTTAACTGAGCATCAATTCGCCCAGTTAACAATAAATCTCCTAATTCACTGGAAATTCCTTCGGTAAATGCTATTTGACTTTCCGAATGAACTTGATGGTACCGATAGAGTAGTGGCGGTGCAACATTTGTTGACATCGACTGATTGATCCCAAGTCGTAAATGAGTCACATCTGCCATCTTTTCAAGATCGTGCATTAATTTATTGTACTGATTATTTAATTGTTCTAAGGCGCGAACATATTGGACTCCCATTGAGGTTAACGCGATCGGTCTCCTACTACGATCTAGCAAATGATATCCTAACTGGCGTTCGTTTTCGGTGACAAATCGACTAAGATACGGTTGTGAGATATATAATCGCTTAGCCGCAGCCGTCACACTACCGGCAGAAATAATAGTACGCAAATAGGTCAAAAGTTGTGTTGTATCTTTCACCATGGCTACCCCCCAAAAAAGCGCTATACCCTACAAGTTATACTAGTGGAATTGAATAAGTATTTCAATTATTTTGTGAAATATTATACAGTTCACTTGTAAACAGAAATGGAGGGGTGTTCATGATATCAATGGGATTTGATCGTTATGGTCTAGATAAGAGACAACCAATTGTTGGCTTTATTGTGCTTATATTAACAATTGTTTGGGCAATTACATTAAATCAAAAAGCGGGATCACTACCAATGGCTCTGGTTGCTGGGTTAATGATTGGTTATACTCTGACTCGCTCACGATATGGTTTTGCTGGAGGTGTCAAGCGAATCTTTTATCGAGGAGAAGGAAGTCTAACAATTGCGTTGCTGGTTATGCTGGCAACAACCGCACTCATTAATTTTGGTATCCAATGGTTCGCAGCAAGTAATGGTGCTATACCAGCATGGGAAATTACCAGTGCCAAACAAGCTTTAATCCCTGGCACGCAAAATGTTCGAATTGGAAATATTTCAGTCATCATTGGTGCTTTCCTTTTCGGCATGGGTATGATTATGGCTGGCGGTTGTGCTTCTGGAACGCTATCCGACTTCGGTGAAGGCGAAGGCCACGCTTGGATTGCTTTTCCTTTTTTTGTTCTATTCGCTGCACCCGGCCAATATTTTGGATATATTCTTGATAATACAACTATTGGCAAAATCGGAGTTAATGTTTGGCTACCACAATACATTGGTTACTGGGGAGCACTTTTACTGACAATAGCGATTCTCTTTGTCCTTTACCTCATAACGAAATATTATGAAAATAAAAAAAAGGCAGCTGGAGCTTGGCTAAGTCCAAAGTCAGACTGGGCAGACTATGAAAAGCCAATACCACTTGATGAAAAACACCACTTCAAATGGTGGTCTTGGACAACTTACCATAAATTATTTATCGAACGATGGTCTTTTTTGACTGGTGGCATCGGCATTACCCTTGTCGCAAGTTTCATCATGATTACCACAAACAAAGCTTGGGGTGTTACAACTCCCTTCGTCACTCTTGATCAAAAAATTTTCCAATTATTTGGCATGCAGTTCCACTCGCCAGCTTTCGATGAAACAGCAAAAGCTATGAGCGGTCCACTACTTATGGATGGCGGAACAATTCGTAACATTGGCATTGTGTTGGGAGCATTAATTGCATTCTTAATGGCAGGTCGGTTTAAAGCCAATCTCAAAATGACTTGGGCAGACTTTAGCGGCTATGCATTCGGTGGTGCGTTCATGGGACTAGGCTCACGTATGGCGCGTGGTTGCAATATTGGAGCACTTTACTCTTCCATCACCAACTTTTCATTGCACGGATATATCTTTATGTTTTTCCTTGTTTTAGGGGCAGCCTTTGCAATCAAGCTATTCCAAGGAAAGCTTGATTTATGCCCTATGTACATGCCAAAGAAAGTCCTTAAGGAGGATATTACCTATGAGTAAAAAAATTATTGTTGTCGGTGGTGTTGCAGGTGGTGCTTCAGTAGCTGCACGAGCCCGAAGACTAGATGAATCAGCAAAAATTATCATGTATGAAAAAGGCCCAAATGTATCCTTTTCCAATTGTGCATTACCATATCACCTATCAGGTATGATTCCAAATGCCGATGACATTGTGCTAATGGACCCTGTTCAGTTCAAGCGTCAATATAATATTGATGCCATTGTTAACCACGAAGTTATCTCAATTGATGCTGTAAATCGGGCTGTGACAATTAAGAATATGCAAACCGGTGAAACTGCAATCGATCACTATGATGATTTGTTTTTATCCCCAGGTGCAGTGCCAATTTTACCAAAATCAATTAAGGGTATTGATGGATCCAATGTTTTCACGATTCGTAATGTTGACGACATAAAAGCCTTAGGCGATGTTCTTAAAAAGTGCAGTATCTCCAACATCTCAGTTATCGGTGGTGGCTTTATCGGTGTGGAAACTGCCGAGAATTTAGTGAAGGGTGGTTATCACGTTAACTTAGTTGAAGGCGCAGATCACATCTTGGCAACAATTGATCAAGATATGGCACAGGTGGTTCAAAAAACAATACTAGATAACAAGGTCAACCTAATTGTCCGCGATACATTGACTGCCATCGGAAAACACAGCATCACACTAGCTTCCGGACAGGAATTGCCCAGTGACATAGTTATCATGGCAATTGGTGTCAAGGCTGATACTACACTGGCACGAAAAAGTGGCATTAAACTTGGTAAAACAGGCAGTATTCAAGTTAACCAATCATTTCAAACCAATTTGCCACATGTTTATGCTGTGGGCGACGCAATTGAAGTTTACAGTCGCCTTCTACGCCGACCGACTCGACTAAATCTAGCTTTTCCTGCCCAGCTTCAAGCTCGTCAGGCTGTAGACCACGCTTATGGCCGGCAAATTCGTAATCGCGGTGTCATTGGATCACAATGTTTACCCGTCTTCAATACGAACGTTGCCTCCACCGGACTAACTGCACAACAATGCCAAGATGCAGAAATCGATTTTCGTTCCGCAATGGTAATTCCCAAAGATAAGGTAGCGCTTATTCCAGGTGCAAAACCACTATATATGAAACTAATTTTTGCTTATCCATCTGGTGAAATTTTAGGGGCACAAGCAATCGGAGAGAGCTCCGTAGATAAGCAAATCGATATTATTGCTACAGCAATTACCAACCACAATTATGTCGAAGATTTAGAAACATTAGAGTTGTGCTATCAACCAACTTTCAGTACAGCCAAGAATGCTGTCAATATGGCAGGACTAGTTGCCACTAACATCTTAAACGATGAGTTTAAACAGGTGATGGTCACAGATGTTAGGTCACTTGTTGAAGCTGGGGCCACCATCATCGATGTCCGTGAGCCTGATGAATACGCGGAAGGTCATATCATCGGGGCAAAGAACATTCCAATGAGCGTATTTCGAGACCATCTCAAGGAAATTCCCAAGGATCGTCCCGTTTACATTCATTGTCTGAGTGGACAGCGCAGTTACAACGTTGCCCGTGCGCTGGGTAATCGTGGATACCACAATATTTACAATATCGCGGGTTCTTTCTTAGACCTTTGTGAATTCGAATATTTCGAAGATCAAACTCAGAATCGTAGACCAATTGTTACAAATTACCGCTTTGACTTACTTTAGAAGAAAAGTTAGATGTCTAGGCTTAGACGGTCTAGATATTTTTGTTTATTGATCTTTGGGGGGTTGCATGATGACACCTAGAAAAAATTTATCTAGCCTCAGTGGACGTTCGCTCATAGTAGTAGGCATCTTGGGATTATGGTGGTGTATAACCAGCTCTCATCTTGTGTCAAGTGTTCTATTACCAGCCCCTACTGATGTATGGATAGCCATGTTAAATCTATTTAGATTTGGTTATAACGGTACTCCTTTTTGGCAGCATTATTTGCTCACACTGACACGAGTGGGAGTTGCCGTCAGTAGTGCCATTATTGTTGGCATTCCTTTGGGATTATTTAGTTCTTATAATACAACAATCGGTAGTTTAATCGATCCGATTATTCAGTTTCTCCGACCTATACCGCCATTGGCATATTATACACTATTAATCTTATGGCTAGGAATCGGTGAAGCGTCAAAAGTATTGCTGCTATTTTTATCGGCGCTGCCTCCAATTTATCTAGCTGCATACGATGCCGTGTCAGGGATTAATATTGAATATCGCAATAATGCCGCTTCACTAGGAGCCAATTATTGGCAAATTTTTCTTCGAGTCATTTTTCCTGCTTCATTACCTGCCATCATGACTGGTGTACGCTCTGCAGTTGGTATGGCGTATACAACTATTGTATCTGCAGAAATGATCGCTTCAACCAGCGGTATTGGTTGGATGGTAATTGACGCTTCTCACTATCTCAAAACTGATGTCATGATTGTAGATATTGTTGTCATGGGAATTACCGGTATGTTGTTAGACTGGTTTCTAAAGCAATTTAGTCATCACTTTATTCAATGGCAAGGAAGAGGGTAATCCATTGTTAACAAAATATTTTAAGCCCTTACAGGCGCTATTATTTCTGTGTTGTTGTCTTGTTCTCACAGGATGCTCTTCATCCAACACAAAGCCAACAACCATTAAGATTGGTGTCTTGAGGGTCCCTAATGACGTTGCTGTAGCACAAGAACGCAAAATGCTTCAAGCTAAATGTCGGCATTATGGGATGAAGGTCCAGTTTATCACATTTGATTCTGGTGTAGATGCCAATAAAGCTCTGTTATCCAATTCTGTTCAGCTTGCGACTATGGGCCATACTAATGCTGTAGTTGCCATGGCTGCAAGGATTCCAGTCAAATTGGTCTGGATTAACGACATTATTGGTAGTAACGAGGCGTTGACCGTGCGTCGAAAAGCACATATTACTAATTGGGATAGTTTCAAAGGTAAAAGTATCGCAACACCTTTTGCCTCAACGTCTCACTATAGCCTAATGATGTTATTGAAACATCATCATTTGACCGGTAAAGTTCGAGTTTTAGATATGCAAACTCCCGAAATTGTTGCTGCATGGCAACGGGGTGACATTGATGGTGCATATACATGGGAGCCAAGCCTCTCAGCATTAACCGATGGCAAAGTTATGATCAACAGTCGTTCAATGGCGCAACGTGGGTATCTTACAGCCAATGTAACACTGGCCACGAATTCATTCATAAATGCGCATCCGAATATACTTCGAACAATTCTCTCTTGCCTCAATAAAGTTCATCTTCAATTTGAAAATGATCCACAAGAGTTATATCTCGATGCAGCAAAAAGTCTTAGTATGCCTACAAGTGTGATCAAAAAACAAATTGGAACTTCTCAATGGCTTAACACCCATCAACAAGAAGCCTTCATATCCCACACTTTTAGAACCCAGTTTTTTAACACTGCTCAATTCATGTGGCAACAGCAAACCTTGTCACGTCCAATTAGCCGGAAGGACTGTGCTCAATTTGTCACAGTTCGCTTTCTTAATTCTGGAGGTCAATGATGACACTACTTGACATAAATCATGTGGACTACTGTTACAACGAAGGAACGTCACCTACTATTCATAACATTAGTCTAACTGTCTGTCCGAATTCAACAACTGTCATTATAGGTCCTTCAGGCATTGGCAAGACCACATTATTAAACTTGATCGCCGGTTATCTAAAACCCAGTCAAGGAACTTTAACCATGAACGGCAAATCAATAACAGGGCCATCTTGGAAGCGCGGCGTTGTTTTTCAAACAATGGCTCTTTATCCTTGGTTAAATGTCCGTGATAACATTTTGTTTGGTCCAAAAATGCGTCATCAATCTTCAGACGATTTTACCATGCTATTAGAAAAAGCTGGATTAACTCATTATGTTAATCGCCCAATTTATACACTCTCAGGTGGTCTGAAACAACGCGTTGCCCTTGTTCGCGCGTTCATCAACCATCCTCCGTTACTCATGTTAGATGAATCGTTTGGAGCTCTAGATAACCATACACGGGCAGAGATGCATACACTATTGTTTGATCTCTGGCGTGCTACTCAAAATGCTATGATTATCATCACTCATGATATTGATGAGGCGCTTTTTCTTGGTCAACAAATTGTCGTTATTAATGGCCATCCTGGTACGATCAAAGCTGAGTATAAGAATTCTTTTTTCCAACAGCCTGTCAGCCAAGCCTATGCAGAGCCTACTTATTTGAAATTTCGAAATCGTTTGCTTAAAAATATCTGTTAAAATTACGTCACTTAGATTCCGCATGAAATAAAACGAATTTCTATTCAACTCAAAGAGGACCACGAGGGACAAGATTTGGCTCTAGTGGTCCTCTTTATATTTTGAAAATTTGTTGTTTTTTGGTTTCCAGCCTTGTTAAAAAAAGACAGCAGGACAACAAATTGCTAACTTTCGGAGTCAATTATCAGGTGTTTGCGTCACTTCATCAACCAGTATTTCGTTCCCATACTTATCAAGCGCTGGCACTTGATTACCATCCTTATCATAGATAATCGTAAATCCGCCTTTGCTCGACACCGTACTTGAATCTAAAGGTCCCCCTGCTTCGCTCTCACTAATCGCATTCTTTGTTGGTTGTTTTGATTCGGCCTGGGATGTTGATTCCCGAGCGTCTTTATCACGTGAAGTTGTTGTATCCTTCTTTTCCTGCGAGGTTTGTATATTTGTTTGTTTCGACAGTGCTGGAATAGTAACAAGTATTCCCACGCAAAAAAATACCGTGAGAATGATGCCTACTGCAGTACCCTTCTTCATAGTAGAGTTCCTCCTTGTTTATATAAAAGCATAAATTTTTTATAGGGTTAGTATCCGACCCGGTCAATGAGCGGTTTTCTAATCAATAATATCTGTTCATCAATTCACTGGGTCTTTTTTACTACATTCATTTTCGTTCTATCAAGGCTTAATATACCCATACCCTGCCGCCTCAGCTTGTGCCAGTTTAACAACCCCGACCGGCACCACTGGTACGCCAGCCGGTAATTTTGTTTCGTCCAAGTGACGTTGCTGTAGGGAATTGTGGCAGGCAAAAAAGTGAACCTGAGGATGCGCAGCGATGAAGGCGGCTACCTTTTGGTCAAAAAAGACGGTGATGCCATCACCATTCACCAGCACTTCGATGTCTGCGTCTGGCTCCGCCGCCAGATAGTTGTCAAGATTGGACGCCAAGTGTGGCCAGCGTTCAGTTGTATCTAAATGAAAAATTGTTTTTAGTGTCATCTTGTCTCACCTCAGCTTGAGGATACCACGAGTCGCCCATCAAAAAGAAGCTGAAACAGATTGCCGCCTGCGCGTTTGGTTACAGCGCAGTGGCAGTGTCTGTTTCAGCTTCTTTTAAAAGACAGCCGTTAGTTGTGTGTTACAGCGATGCCAGAATCACGAAGTTCAGAATGAACCCGATTGTGACAATTGCCAAAACTGGGTGGATTTCCTTAACCTTGCCGGTGATCAGCTTGATCAGGCAATAGAAAATGAAGCCTGCCGCGATCCCGTATGAGATGTTGTAGACAAAGCCCATGACGATGGATGCCATGAAGGCCGGAACGGCTTGGGAAAGATCTTCCCATTCGATTTCCTTGAAGGTGCTCATCATCATGATCCCGACCAAGATCAAGGCAGGTGCCAAAGCTTGGGTCGGTACAATGGCGATGAATGGCGCAAAGACTGAGCTGAGCAGGAACATGCCGGCAACGACAACCGAAGTCAGCCCAGTTCGTCCACCAGCACCGATGCCGGCAGCACTTTCAACATAGGTCGTGACGTTACTGGTACCGAAGATGGAGCCAACACCTGTCGCAATTGAATCTGCAAACAGGGCGCGATCCATTTTAGACGAGAAGCCTGAACCTTGTTCCAGAGCACGTTCGTCAGCATCCGAGAAAATCCCGGTGCGCCGGCCTGGGCCGATGAAGGTTCGCAATGTGTCGAAAATGTCGGAGAAACTGAAAGCAAAAATGGTCATGATTGACAGGGCAATTTTGTCTGGGCTGGTAAATAACGATCCCATCCCCTTAGCGGAAAAAGCGGCGCCAAAGGTTGTCTGCAATGATGCAAAAGTGCTGCTAAAGGAATTTGCAGCGCTCAGATGCAAGTTGGTCACGCCCATTGGAATCCCAATGATGGTCGTCAGCAGAATCCCGATCAGAATTGCGCCGGGAACTTTTTTGACGTTCAGAATAACCATGATGATCAAACCAATCAGGGCCAGCAAAGCGCCGGCTTGGGTGAAGTTAACCAGTGCCGGCACAATGCCACCGTTGGAAACAACCGATTCAACTCCATGTTTGAGCGTCAGTGCGCCCGCCTTCAACGGTTGGCCGTTGATGGTGTTAATGCTGGAAGCTTCAGAAGTAAATTGTAAGAAGCCGGCGTTCTTGATCCCAATGTAAGCCACGAAGACCCCGATCCCACCGCCAATCGCATGCTGGATGGTTTCTGGAATCGCGACAATGATTAATTTCCGAATTTTGGTGACAGTGATTAAAATGTTGATCACGCCACAAATGAAGACCAGCGCCAAGGCTTCTTGCCAACTGAATCCCAGCGCGAAAACAACCGTATAAGTGAAGAAAGCATTGAGTCCCATGCCTGGTGCCAACGCGTACGGCACATTAGCGAAAAGACCCATGACCAGCGTTCCGACTGCACTGGCAATGATCGTTGCCAAGAAAACGGCCTGTGCCGGCATCCCTGTCTGTGATAGGACTTGGGGATTAACGAATAAAATATATGACATTGCAAAAAATGTGGTTAGACCTGCCATGACCTCGGTCATTGGCGTGGTCTTATTGTCTTTCAAATGAAAAAAGTTTTCCATGACACGCTCCCCTAAACTGTGAATATGAAAAGTGTACCCGAGACTGACGACAGTTGCAATAGAAAATACGTTTATTTTTCTTTTTTTTATGATTAATGTTCGTGTTTTCCCTAATTTCAAACACGCTCGTCAGGCTTTTCGGAAAGCGGTATGATGAGACTACAACATTCGTTTACAGAAAGAAGGTCATTTTTATGTGGCTCTGGATGCATCTTGTTTCATGGGCAGTTCTAATCATTGCAGCGGGGATCGCTCTTTTTAGCAAGACTCGCCAGTTTATGTTATGGACGATGATCACCCGCGTTTGTTATCTTGTTTCCATTGTGAGCGGCATTGTCTTGATGCGCTTTGCTTTTGCGCGCAATCCGTTGTTGACGGTGGTTAAAATTCTAATCGCCATTGGCCTCATCGGCTTAATCGAGATCGCCTTCGCTGGCAAAAAGGACCATCGCCTGAGCAAACCGATTGTGTGGAGCACCCTTGCAGCGTTAGTATTGGTGACAGTCGCTGGATTTGCCTTAGCCCAATTCCGACCGTTCATCTAATCACAGAGCGTGAGCTGACCCGGTTAGAAACCGGAGCATAAGCGGCCTCCAACATAAATGGCCGGGCTTTGGTCATTTATGTTGAAGGTCCTTATGTGCAGGTTTCTGTGCCTGCGAACGCGTTTAGAAAAACCGGGAACCAGTTTCGTTTAGAAAGAAACGGAGGTGACACCGTGTCACTTATCAGCACTTTACTTGTCGGCTTGCTCGGTTTATTGCATTTGACGATCATGGCTTTGGAAATGTTCGGCAAACCAGAAAGTCAGGCCGAAAACTTCAGCATGCCGCTTGCTTTTGTTAAACAACCCAATGCTCAAATTGCATTGAAAAATCAAGGCATCTATAACGGTGCTCTCGCTGTTGTCATGTTGCTCAGCCTAATACTGCTGCACGGCACTGATCAATTGATTACCTTGCGGCTGTTAACCGGCTTTGTCACCGTCGTGGGTCTATACGGCGGCGCGACCGTTAGCAAAAAGATCTACTTTGTGCAAGCAATTCCCGGTGCCCTTACCTGCCTGACCTTATTCTTTTAACTGATTCGTTAAGTCACTGTGCAATGTGCATCCTGAACGCTTCACTTAATGCGTTTTTCGGAATCATGAAAACCACGATCATGACAAAAGGCGTTCTCACAAACGAGAACGCCTTTTGCATGGGCTAAGGTTGGAACACGAGTCGAGCCGCACCGCGATCTTGCCAGTGATCATGCACCTGACTGAGTGGCAGGACAGTTGTCGGTGTCACAAACTTTCCGGCGGCTAAAGCCGTGAATAAAGCGGGCAATTCCCGTTGATAGTCAGCCAATGTCAGACTGCCTTGGCCACTGCCGACCAACGTTAATCCGGTACTGCGCAAAGCAGCGGCCGGCAAGGACAATGTTGGCCCAGCGGCACCACCAATCTCAATCCAAATCAACTTGGCAGCATGATCACGCCGCGCTTTTAGCAGTGTCATCATCACGGTTGCGCTGGGTGCGCCCCATAGAAAATCAAGCACAATGTCGGCTGGCGGTAAAGCCGCCAAGGCAGCAGTGTCACCAAGCTGCACTGTCGTATCAGCACCAAGATCGCTTAAGGCCGCCAACTTGTCACGATTTCGACCAACCCCCGCCACATGTGCAGCGCCCATTGTTTTAGCAATTTGAACAGCGGCAGTTCCGGCCGCCCCCGTTGCACCCAGAACAAGAACCCGCTTGCCAACAACCTGCCCAGCTTTGACGCGCAAGGCCATCCAGCCTGCCATTGCCGGATTCACACTCGCGGCAATTTGCGCAGGATCAGCATCTTCCGGCAGTGGAAACATTAGCTGTTGCTGCGTCACTGTTTGCTCAGCTAAAGCGCCGAATTTTGGATCGCGTGTTAGAAAATAAACCAGTTGCCCATCACTGGTGCGACCAACGCCATCGAGTCCGGGAATAAATGGGAGCTCAGGGGTTTGGGTATAATGGGACCCATCCGCCTGCGAACGAACACGTTGATTCACACTGCTGGCCAAAACTGTGATCAATACCTGCTTAGGCGCTGGCTTCGGTGCTGGAAAATCCCCATAAATGGGGGCTTGGTCTAAATGAGTTACAATTGCTGCTTTCAAAGGACCACCTAGTTTCTTGAAATTTAATTACCTGTAATATATTCTAGAGTGTAGCCCCACAATCTTCTGTTGTCAAAATATATTACCTGTAATTAAAAGGAGGCACTTATGGCCGCTGATTTCACCCAATTACAACAAGCCATTCGCTTGCTCAATGCCCATACTCGAGCTGCTGATGAGCAAGCGTGGCAAGTGCTTTTTGATCGTTGGCTGGCAACTTTATCCTCTGAAACTCGCCGGCAAATGCAAACAGTTCGGTTTAATCATGCCCAATTGACGTTACTCACAACGCTGGATCAAAGCAGTCGCAAACAACTGCGCAATCAGGATTTAACCGCTGCTGTTCCGTTCTCACAAGGCCTAGTCTCACGCTATGTTGCTCGCCTTGTTCAATTAAACTTGCTGACAAAATTATCCTTGCCCGACAATCGCAAGGCCTACATTGTTGCACTAACTCCGCTTGGTCAACAAGTCGCTGCCTTACATCAGCAAATGCATCATCACACAAATGCTCAACTCGCCTCTGTACTTCATACCCTTGATCCACAAGATGTTCAAACTACCATTCAGGTACTCACAAAACTGACGGCTCAGCCTTTACATCCCAAGTCTTAGTCCCACTCGCGATACGCTCGCCATAACGCGCTCGCCAGCGCTGAAACCTGCGTGTAAGGACCTTCGTTGCAATGACCAAAGAACGGTCATCACGCCCAAGGCCACTTACACTTCGGTTCCACCCGCGCTGGCTCACGCTCACTTTAAAGGAGGAATTTACGATGGTTCTCATTTCGATCCTGCTCGATCTTATCGCTCTTGGCGGGTACTTTCTGGTCACTGCCAGTACAACGCAACCGGTTTTTTGGTTGCTCACGATTGTTGAGAGCATCATTGTCGTTATTCTGGTAGGCTTTTTCTTCTCTTACCGTGGCAAACGCCGTTCACGCTTTTATGATCCTGACATAGGCGCCAGACCGTACACCATTCGTTTTTCAATCATTGCCGTCTCCTTGTTCGTCAATGGCGCTGCCTTGTTTGTTTATATCATGGCAATTCGTGGCAATTCGATTTTTTAAGCAAGCAATCCCAATATTAAAAAACGTGCTCTGCCATTAACGTATTCGTCAATAGGCAGGGCACGTTTTGCTATTCAGTTGACTACTTTGCTGGACCAGTAACTTCCGTGCTGGTTTCGCCTTTGGTCAAGAAATCAACGAGATGTTGTAGTGAGAAGTAAACCATATTATGCACAGCCGTCTCGGTGTAGTAGGCAATGTGCGGGCTGAGGACAACATTTGGCATCCCCAACAGCTCATCCCACAACGGATCCTTGAAGCTGCCGTGCTTGGCGAGATTCAACAAGTCCTCGGTTTCGTATTCATAGGTGTCAATCCCGACACCGGCCAACTTGCCAGACTTAAGATTGCTGAGCATGGCTTGCGTGTCAATCAGATTTGGCCGAGCCGTGTTGATCACAATCGCACCCGGTTTCATCAAATTAAATGCCGCTTCATTGATAATGTGGGTATTTTGTTCAATCCCAGGAACATGAAGATCAATGACATCACTTTGCTTAAAGAGGTCTTCAAGGCTGACATAGTCAAAATCTGGGTGATCGCCCTTCATTGGATAAGGATCGTAAGCAATCACTTTGGCGCCAAAGCCTTTGAACAGTTTGATAGCAACCTGTCCAATATGACCGGTGCCCATCACGCCAACGGTTTGCTGACCGAGTTCCTTACCGATGAAGGTGCCCGCTTTTTCATAATCGCCCGCCTGTAGTTGCGCCTGTACTTTACCCATATTACGTAGCAAGTACAAAGTATCGGTCAAAGCAAATTCAGCAATCGCTGCTGGCGAATAAGCCGGTACATTGCTCAAACGAATGCCGTATTGCTTCATGGCAGTCATATCAATGTTATCCGTACCCACATTCCGAATCGTCAAGAACTTGATACCATACGCGTGCATTTTTTCAAAAACGCCGGCTGCATATGGCGTTGTCTGCAATGAATTGATGCCATCAAACCCTTTAGCCCATTCAACGGTGTTTTCATCGAGAAATTCTGTATGGTATTCAAGTGTGTTGCCTGTATCCTTGGCCCATTGCTTGAAATATTGAATCTCGTCAACGCGTGCACCGTAAGCAATAATCTTCATGTGTTAAACTTCCTTTCCAATTTGTCCACTCACCAGTATACAAGATGCCTCTGTGAAAAAGCATCTTTAAAAAATTGGCCGCTGCCCTTGTTCAAGTGCCAACAAGTCGCGCTTCATTGGCAAACCGCCACGAAAGCCACCCAAACCACCATCTTTGCGCAGGACGCGATGACAAGGCACAGCGATCATAACGGGATTCTTCCCGACCGCAGAGCCGACTGCTTGGAAGGCGTGCGGATGACCGACTGCGGCTGCCACCTGTGCGTACGTTCGGGTCTCTCCATAAGGAATCGTTTGCAGATACTGCCAGACGGCTTCTTGCAACGGTGTCCCATGGTAAGTCACCGGTATTGTGATGGTTTGCTCCTTGCCAGTAAGATAATCATCAATGGCGTTTTTAAACGGCAACATCTCTTCTTGATTAAATTCAAGTGAACCGCTGACATAATCAGCCGCCTCGCTAAGCGGCGCATCCGGTGACCCGACGAAGGCCAGTTTCCCTTGATCGGCCACGATAAAATAGGCGTGATTGGGCATTGCTAACCGTGTGTATTGCATTCTTTGACTCCTTATCTGCGCTGTTTGGAGAAAGCGCGTTCACAACCATGGCAGAGGGTTTAAAAGCCTTCTTAATATTACACCATTTTTTAGCATCTTTATCGCCGATGAGCCCAGATTGTGCTAAACTGAGGTTTCTATCAAACTCGGATAATACGCGGAGGTACTATCACATGAAAATTGTCGTTTTAGCAGGCGGCCGGAGCACGGAGCGCAATGTGTCCATTTCTAGCGGCTGCCGGATCACGAACGCCTTGCGGCAAAAAGGGCAGCAGGCCACCTTTATTGACCTGTTTCTTGGCTACGACCTCGAAGGGAAGACGGTCGAACAGGTTTTTGATGACGCCAACACCAGCAAGGATCTGAACATTTCAGATGCGATTCTGACTGATGAAGACATCAATAAGTTACGACCAGATGGCAGCACCCAGCTATTTGGTCCCAATGTTATGGCGATCTGCAAAGCAGCGGACATTGTTTTCCTCGCTTTGCATGGTGGCGATGGCGAAAACGGTAAGGTTCAGGCTGTGTTTGACATCAACGGGGTCAAGTATACTGGCTCTGGCCCGCTGGCTTCAGGCATCACCATGAACAAGGTTTTCAGTAAGGAAGTCATGTTGTATCATGGCATTCAGACTTCAGGATTCAAGGAATTCAAGCGCGATCAAGGGCCAAAACAAACGGTCCCGTTTGATTTTCCAGTTGTTGTCAAGCCAACATCCGGCGGTTCCAGCGTTGGGACACATATTATTCATAATCAGGAAGAACTCGAAAGTGGTCTTGAAGATGTTTTCCGCTTCGACAACAGTGCCATTGTTGAAGAGTTCACCCCAGGTCGCGAATTCTCGTTAGGCGTTGTCAATGGCCACGCTTACTCGGCCATTGAAATCAAGGTGCGTTCTGGTTGGTATGATTTCAAGCATAAATTCCAAGCCGGCTACACCGACTTCATCACCCCGCCAAAGGATCTCGATGAAGATGTCCATCAGGCTATGAAAGATGTTGCCGTCCAAACGATGGATGTTCTGGGCCTGCAAAATTACGGCCGAATCGACTTCTTCGCCAACGAAAAAGGTGTTTGGGTCATTGAAGCCAACAACCTGCCGGGGATGACACCACTGTCACTGTTGCCGCAAGAAGCCGAAGCAGACGGTGTTGACTACGGCGATTTGGTGATGGATATTGTCAACGGCAAGCTCAAGCTCTACGCTGACGGCATGACCGAGGCTGGACTCTTAACGAAGTAAGCCACAACGGCCAAAATATATCTTCATTTTGCTCAAAGTAACCATAAAAAGTCGCTATCTGAAATCAACGTGATGCCGTTGACGATTCAGATAGCGACTTTTTCTTTGAGTACGAGCAGAATTCTGCAACTGGGAGCGCGTATCGCCTACAGTTCACAACCACCGTGGCGACTGCGGAAATTCAATTGTATCCCCGACTTTGACAGGTGCCGTGACGAGCAACCCGAGACACGGGACTTCGTCAGTATGGTGCGGATGTTGCCGCTTCTCAATCGCACAGACTTTACCTGTTGTCGTGCCATTAAGGCGGATCGGATCGCCCGGCTGAATGCGTTCAACCGGAGGCGCAATCGTGATCACTGTGCCACGCCCAGTAATCGTGGCAGTCGCTTGGATGGTATACATATCGCTTTCCCCCTGATACTGTGTCTTGTTAAAAATCGCACAGTTTAATTAACCAACACTTCCTGATAGGTCTTCTATTCGATCGTAACAGGTTGCCAGCCGGAAAAACAAGCAACCGGTTTACGGTTAGAACGACGATGGTGTCATCTCTTTGCCCGCTTGCGTTTCCTGCATGTTCAATAGATAATTAATGCATTGTATGAGAAAGCAGGGAGATCTTTATGATAAAACCGCAAGCATTACAGCCACATGATCAAGTTGCCATTGTCAGCCTCAGCGCCGGAACACTAGGTGAAAGCTTTGCAGCCCATCAGCTTCAACTTGGGACTGAGCGATTGAAAGCCATGAAGCTGGAACCGCGCTTTATGCCAAACGCCTTACGCGGCCAAGCCTATCTCAAAGCCCATCCAGAAGCACGCGCAGCAGATTTAAAAGCCGCTTTCCTTGACCCGAGCATCAAAGGTATCATCTGTGCCATCGGCGGCGATGATACTTACCGAATCATCCCTTACCTGCTAGATGATCCGGCTTTCACGCAAGCAGTCGCTGATCATCCCAAACTGTTCACTGGTTTTTCCGACACGACCATTGACCATCTCATGTTTTATCAATTAGGCATGACTAGCTTTTATGGGCCTAATTTTTTAAATGATCTAGCTGAATTAGACACGCACATGTTGCCGTACACCGCCGCCAGTTTTCAGCATTATTTCAAAAATCCGGCGACAACGGCGATTAGTTCCAGCCCGACTTGGTACGACGAACGCACGGACTTTTCAGAAAGTCAGTTAGGGGTACCACGAAAATCACACAAAGAACAGCATGGCTACCTTGCGCTGCGGGGTCAAGGCCGGGTCACTGGCACCTTACTTGGTGGCTGTCTCGATAGTCTCCACGACTTAATCTACCCGGTTCGCTATCAGGACGAACCAGAAGTGGCCAAAAAGTACCAGCTCTTCCCGCAAGACTGGACCAACAAGATCCTTTTCATTGAAACATCAGAAGACAAAATAACCCCCGTAACTTACCGCACCTATTTAGAACATCTTGATGAACATGGCGTTCTTGCACAAGTGAAGGCGATTCTCGTTGGCAAGCCCCAAAATGAAACTTACTTTGACGTTTACCAGCAGGTGCTGCTTGATGTCACCCAACCATACAAGACGCCGATTCTGTACAACCTGAATTTTGGCCACGCCTATCCGCGAACCGTCCTGCCATACGGCCTGCAAACGACGGTCGATTTCGATCAGCGTCAAGTTACGGTAGATGAACCTTATTTTGCTGATAAGTTGTAAACTTCGTATCGACCACTTAAATGTTGCGTACAGGTACCGTAAATCCCGACCTTTTCTGTAAACTATGTGCTATTTTCAAAGAGCGAGAGCAGGAGCGCTGAGAAATTGAAGTGTCAGTGGCCTTGAAGTGAAAGGAAAGTCTCTTTTGGTCCCTTTGCTTCAAGGTCCTTACACGGAAGTTTCTGCGACTGCGAACGCGTCTAAGGAGGGAAAGGCTATGGACCAAACGCAAAAATTGAATGCTCCGATTCGCAAACATATTTTCTTGATCGTTGCTGGTGTACTGCTTTTATTGTTAGCTGCCGCTGCTGGTTTTGACTGGCAAATCTCGCAAACCATCGGTGATATGAACGACCCATTCGCCACTTTGTTCCAAGACGTTGGGCTGTGGACCGCACCGTTGATCATCATGCTCAGTTGCAACATTGTTTGTCATTATGCCATTCGTTCACAACAGCTGGCGTGGTATACCCGCACCTTAATGGTGATCGGTAGTGTCATCTACGCTGGTTGGGAACTTTGGGCCGGCTACCTCAAGTATGCCATGACCATGGTGATCACCTCGCTGAATGATATCAACGCTGGCAAGCCAATGGGCATGGCTAACTCTGACGGCAGCAAGCTAACACTGCCGGGTGCCACCAGTATCATTTTGTTCCTCATCCTCTACCTCGTCGTGTTCATCGGCAGTCAGTACTGGCTCGCCCAAAAAACCGATGAGCAGCTTCATTACTTATTGAAAATGGCTGTTGTCGCCACCTTGGTCTGCCTGCTATCTGACCAAATCGTCAATGCCATGAAAACTTTCTGGGGCCGCTTCCGTCCTTATGAATTAAACGGCAATCCGACCCACTTCACAAGCTGGTTCCAGCCAAACGGCGCCAATGGTCACACGGCCTCCCCATCTGTTCAACCCCAAACCGCCGCGACCTTGCTAACTTTGACATGGTTCGTCGATCGTGACAAGCCAAAACGCCAGCGGCTGGTCTTCTGGCTCACCTTCGCTTACGGCGCCGTCATGGCCTACACCCGCGTGCGCATCCTCGCCCATTTCACCGGTGATGTCACCATGAGTCTGATCCTCACATGGTCGCTCATTCTGATCCTAGCCGCGGTTGTACAACAACCATTAGTCGATTGGGAAGCCCTAACCGCCCGCTCGTCAGCGAAAAACTTAAACACAGAACCAATCTCCTGAAACGCAACTTACCAACACCGCTTATATCAAAATGCTAATTTATTTCGCCACAGCCGCTTGTGAAGATGGGCTGTGGTTTTTTGTTGTGGCATATGAGTAACAGTCCGTTCCCAAGCTGTTTATTGGAACCCCCGGCTTTCATTTTGTTAAAATTATATCAACAAAGTTAAAGTCGGGGGCGGTTGGTCGTGACATTGAATCCAATTTTGTTGCTAGATGAGGACGATCAGGAGTTTGTCAGACAATTCGTTTTATCTTCCGGTTCACTCAAGAAGCTTTCTGAAAAGTACTCGGTCTCTTACCCAACCATCCGGCTGCGTTTGGATCGCGTCATTCGCAAGCTAAAAGCGGCCGAATTGGATCAGAAAAACAAGTTTCAGGTTAGCATCATGCAGATGGTCATTGACGACAAACTCGATTTAGCCTTGGCCCAAGAAATCATTCAAAAATACAAGGAGACTACCAATGATTGAAACACTGATCATCGTCATCGTCATTTCTCTTCAAACCTTTTTTGGCTACATTGAAAATAAACTGCTAGGTGCCATTCTGCCAATCGCGGTTATTGTGGCCGACATCTACTTTTTAGCAAACGGTTTGCTTCAACTCTCTTTTAGAGATATTGCTATGCCCATCATTGGTCTTTTGACTTTGATTAGCCTGTGGGAAGGCGGACGGCAATCAAAATTAAGTAAGCAAAAGCGGGAGATGCAGAAAATGAAGGCTCAGGATAGTAAGCGTCAGGATTAATGCGCTTGTGTTTGCCTTGATACATTTATCTATGCTTCTGACAACCTTCTTAGCAGCCAAGAAGGTTGTTCTTGTCCGTCAGATCCGCCTTTCACCACCAACATTTGTACCAAATGAAGACAAAAAAATGGCGAGCCGCTTCGACCTTCTGAACGCTTACGCGCCGATCGTTACGAACTCACCGTGGTTTGGCACCGTCATGGAGTATAGCACGGAAGCTTGAGGTATGACAAGCAAAGAAATTGAAACTGTTATCATTGTCTTTGCCGCCTCTTATTGGCAACATACCCAGCAGCTATCGCGATGACGATGCAAATGATAAGTACAATTTTCATGGCATTCTATCCCTTCTGGTTAGTATACCAGAACAAATTTCTTTGATCCTTACTTGGCGATCTGTCTGTGCTTAGCCTGATCTTTCTACTGTAAGCATCGTTCTCATCGCGGTTCAAGGTGTTGGTCTTCATATGCTGCTGATAAACAAACATCAAGATTTTTTGTGAAGTCCACGTTCACGCTAGGGTAAGAGTTTTTATGTTTTTGAAGTCTTCATGTCTCTTCCTTTCACTTCTCGTCAAAAAGTATACTAGAATGAGAATGTTTAGCAGCAGAGCCTAATAAAGGCGTTTTCTAACATAGACGACTGTCGCTGATGATGAATCATTTTTTAGCATCTGTAAGAGCAATTTTTACCAACCATGAAAAAATTTTTAGGAGGAATTTGATGAATAACGATGTTAACGCCACGTGGCCTAAGTTACCAGTAGCACTAAAGAAGATCGCAATTGATCCCACTTCTGATGACTATGAACTTATGTGTTCAAACTATTTTGTCACCGGTCGTCCAAAGCTAATCTTAAGGGCAACGACAGAGCGTGATGTCATTGCTAGCATTCAATACGTCAAAAAAATTAGAGAAAGTGTTAGCCACAGTATTCCGTTTTCATTTCGTAGCGGCGGTCATGGCATTTCAATGGCTTCGGTGAATGATGACGGTATCATTTTAGATATTTCACAGTTAAATAGCGTTACTGTCACTGACGCGGAACAGGGATTGGTTCAGATTCAAGCAGGCGCAGTCTGGGGAGATGTTGCCGAGGCTTTACGTCCGTTTAATTTAATCATCTCAAGTGGTGATTTTGGTGATACAGGTGTTGGTGGACTCGCCACAGGTGGTGGCATTGGCTTACTCGTTCGTCGTCTAGGGTTGACAATCGATCATATTGTCAGCGCTAGACTAGTAACCGCTGATGGTGAGATCCGTGTGACTGATCATCAAAAGTATCCTGATCTTTTTTGGGGTATTCGAGGTGGAAATTCACAGTTAGGAATGGTTACAGCGTTCACTTTTAAAGCAAGTAAGTTGGTTGAAGAGAAATCCGATATTTCGCTACCATTTACTGTACAAACCATTGAATCCCAAACGAGTAATTTGACAAAGTTCATTCAGCAATGGCAAAGTTGGATAACTCACGCATCTAGTAAAATGAGCAGCAATCTCATGTTGACTGCCGAAAATAGAAATACTGTTCACATAAATGCTAGTAATTTTTGGGCAGGTTCTATAAATTCTGATGCGAAAGCCTTGTTTAAATCAGCTCTAAGCCTTTCTGAAGTGAATAAACATCAATTAGAGACAAAAAGCTATGCTGAATTGGTCAAGGCTCCTCATATCCCGCATTCTGGACAACAACCTGTTTTCGTAAAAAATATTTTACTGGATGCCATGAATGCTAATATTGGCGATATTATCAGCAAAATACTTGTTTCTCCAGGAATCATTGGTATCGAAATGAGAGCAATTGACGGCCCGCTAAATACCATTAATGCTGATGAAACTGCATGGCATGATCGAAAAGCGAAAGTATTCTTAGCTATGTGGTTGCAAAAGGACACAGAGCCTCATGCTAAGGAGGTTTTTGGCCCACTACAAGATTTAGGGACGGGTGTCTATAGTTCCTACTCAAGTGATCTATCGATAGAAGAAAGTCAACGTATTTGGCCGGAAGAAACAGGTCGCAAACTGAGAAAACTTATAACAAAGTATGATCCACAACATCTGTTTAACCAAGGACACTATTGGTAATACGTGTCCAATCTCGATGCCACCGAACGTTATTTCTGTGGTGAAATCACCGCTTAGCTGCCAAGTTGCATAGACAATACCCCCTCAATAGTATTTTCAGTCGTTACCCATGACTTTAAAGAGGCCTAGGCAATCTGTTTCGAATTCACTAAGGCGGTTAACAGGGAATTCATACTCATTGATCTTTAACATCAAGCGACTTAATTGAGAAATAATTCCAGATGCTTTTACGTATTAACTTAAATCGTGTTGCGCATTTTGGGCGCGAATTAGTGTATTTAAGATGCTATATCCTTGACTCAAGGATATTGTACTTCGAAGATTATTCGCAATAAATTCGTTCTTGAAGGGGTATTCAGTCTGACTAATCAATTGTATTGCAGCTTGTTGATTGAAAATGGTTCTTTTATATTCAATTCTGTTATCGTCCAGCCACAACCATTGCGCGCCAAATTGGTTTGAGAATGGCATACCTATGCTGCCTGCGTTGATAATCTTTTTATTAGGCAAGGACAATTCAAACTGTATATGAGTATGTCCACAAATAATATACGATTCTTGAACTCCTTTAAATAAAGCCTCTATGTAGGCTTTATTTTGTCGTGGAGAAAAAACAGTGGTGTTATCATTTTTCACAGCATGACAAAAGAAATAATTTCCAATACTAATACTGGGAAGTAAGTTTCTTAGGAAAGACACTTGCTTATAGCTCAATTGATTTGCTATCCAAGTCAATTGCTCAGTTGCCTTTCTAGATAGTCCAACTCTTTTTTTTGCATAAATATCAACGATATCTTGATCGTTGTTTCCCATAATTCCCACAGTTTTGAATGTGGTGGAAACGCGCTTTAATAACGACAACGTTTCCAAAGGCATAGGTCCCGCGATCAGATCACCTCCCAAAACAACTAAGTCTGGAGACAGTTTCTTTACCTGTTTTAAAACCTCTTTCAAAGCAGGATAATTTCCGTGAATATCATATAATGCTGCTATTTTCATTAATATGATTCCCTTTCCTAACAAAGATTAAAAGCAGGGTCTCGTATTCCTAACTTTAAAAATCCGGGTGCGATACTAACAACAGCTATCAACAGGATCAATAGTCAGTCATTGGTTCGATAGCTTAAGTTATCATTCTAAAATATAAGCGCAATTGATTTAAAACTGATGATCACTTGCGACTAGTATTTGAAAAATCAACTTCGTTTGGTCAAACATACTCTTAATATCTGGTTCAGTTATTGGAGATGCCATCTGGCAAAGTGCAAGCGGCATGCCAATGAATGAAATTGTTGGCCATCCGTCTTGGTACAAGGGTTGGCCCTCTCCAAAATAGGCATTTTTTCGTGGCTTCAGGATTTGATATCTTCCACTAACATTGGTACCACTTAAACTCTTCAAAACCAAATCCCTGTTTTCTTTAGTCGAAGCATATACATACAAAGGATCATATAATTCAGTCGCAATAAGCTTGTTTTCCTTTTGGCTATCAACATAATCAAGGCCCCCTAAGTGTTCAACGGTTAGGCCTAAAGCCTTCTTCATTTCAAGATGCTGACTAGTTTCATACATGCTTAAATCACGCAGAAATCGCGAAGTGGCTTGCCTTCCTTCAATTCCGCTTTGTGGAATTTGAAAATGACCACTCACAAATCCAAACACAAGTGTATTTTTAAATTTAAGGTTGTCATGTTTAATGGCATGTAAGACAGTGAGCAATGCAATTGCCCCATTTTCTTCTATATCGTTTGGCCCATCCGTATGTGTATTTATAAGGATTTGTTTGCCCCGATTTTCCCCCGGAACAAGAACAGCAAATGATTTCGTTGTTACATTTGTCTCATATTGTCCCGTTAGTGTTAGTCTTACTGGTTCCTTTCTATCACGACATCGCTTCAAGGCTTCCAGCTGGGTTTGATATACCCAAACAGAAGGAATCCCCAGATAACTATTAGTAAAAGGTAGAACTTCGCGGTTAGCGAGATCCTCACTGATGTGTTCCCAAACCAGAATAACGCCGACTGCACCTTTATCTTTGGCGGCTTGAATTTTACCTAAGGTCAATGTGGCTGCAACTAATGGGTGTCTTATGCTAAATCCAATGTGAGTATGCCGAGGGTACTTGGCAACCTGATGCATTAATAAAAGCTTAGGGATCGTAAAGTTTTTCACTTTAATAACGACCACTTTACCCTTCATCTTCACATCGTGTTTTGATTGAAAGAATCTAATTTCTCCTTTCACACCCATTTCTTTGGTGATTCCAGAATATGGAACTGGTCCTAAATTTGGTATCTTTTCTTTTGTTGAATCATTCTCAAGAGAACAGCTACTTTGAAGACATCTATTAATTTTAAAAGGAAATTCGATAGTGTTAAAACCAAGATTCTTAATTTCGTCTTGCAATAACTCAATAAATTTGGCGTGACTGTCAGTAGCTGTTAGCCGCGGACCGATAGCCTTTAACTTATTTTGCCAGAAAGCCATAACATTCATATCAAGTGTCATTTGACCGTCTCCTTATTCATCTAACTAAATTCAAAGTCTTTTTTAAACAACCAGTGAAACACTTATTATGTAATTAATGATATTCATCAATTATATCAACGACAATAGGGTACACCTTTACGTAAAGGTTGCAATTCTTAAAACCATCGGACACCAATGTTTTATACCGGAAGCTAAAAGAACGAATGTGGGTTCGTTTGCCCGACTTCTTCCAGCACTATTTCCCGGGTAATGACCCAGTCTCGAATAACGCGCCTCTTTATCCGCCCCGCTACCTTGCCACCGCCATCCATCTTTGCCACAATAAGCCCAAGCGAGGTGAGTAGCATGAATTTTTCAAAGCAGCTTCATCAGATCCGCATGGCACACCAGATGACGCAGGTTAACTTAGCGGAACAGCTTCACGTTTCGCGCCATACTGTCTCCAACTGGGAAAATGACCGCAATTTGCCGGATCTAGAAATGGTGACGCGTATTGCCAGAATTTTTGAGGTCTCTCTTGATACGTTGATTCTTGACGATCCAAAACTAAATGAAAAGCTGATCTATGATAGCAAAATAAGTCGCCATCAAATGATCATGGCGGTCATGACGACTGTTGTTGCCATGATGTCAGGGATGGCAGCCACAACCTTATTTGGATTCTTTCCACAATGGCTTGCACAGCTGATTTGGTGGCCTTATGTGGCGGTTCTGTTTCTTTTTAGTTATATGCTCAGTCCAAAATCGGTGGACATTTTTGCTGACTGGTCGGTTTTGAGTCGAAGTCTGATTGCTGGCGGCTTTTCTGTGCTCGGTTTGATCTTTTTATTGATAGGCATCGTCCTTATCGCGGTTCAAGATGTTGATCTTCAAGTGCTGTTGATAACGCTCAGTGGCTTCTTTACGATCCTCATGACTAAACCAGTATGGCCACGTCATCAACATGCTCGCTAAATCCTCGCAAAAGATCACCCACGATAGACCCTCTCCGTAGCTCTGCTGTTTGCCATTGTTTTGCGGTAAATATCTCTGCGATCATGGCGCACCTCCAACCTGTCACCACAGGAACATGCTTCATTTAGACACAACTTTTGATTTGAATTGTACACGCGCCCTAACAGAATAAAAACCGTCTAGCTCAAAATACGATAGGTTAAAGTCTAATATTCGAGGAAGGTTCATGATACAAAACCACGAAAAAAATCGCCCACGAAGGACGATTTTTTTCGTTACGCGACTATCCCAACCTGAGCATTCGCTAAGGCTTACTTGTCTCGCCGATTAGCCACTTGATTCAGGCTAAACGTGATATGTTTCTTCCGGTGAATAATTTCTTCCTGACGACCGTGAACCATTGGCCGCTTGTTCGGGTTGCCGAGGTAGCCACAAAGGCGCTTGACGACATCGCAAGTGGCTGGATCATGGTTACCGCATTCTGGGCATTGATAGCCTTTGGCCGTTGCGGTGAACTCACCTTTGAACCCGCACTTGAAGCATTGATCGATTGGCGTGTTGGTGCCGAGATAGCCGATCTTGTCATACGCATAGTCCCAAACGGCTTCCAGTGCCTTTGGGTTCTGCTTCAGGTTCGGGTATTCACAATAATGGATGAAGCCACCGGCACTGTATTGCGGATAATCCTTTTCAAAATCAAGTTTCTCAAATGGGGTCGGTGATTTGCGCACATCGTAGTGGAAACTGTTGGTATAGTATTCCTTGTCCGTAATGTCCTTCACGATACCGAATTTCTTCGTATCTGCTCGGCAGAAGGTGTCAGTTAGCGATTCGCTTGGCGTGCCATAAACCGAGAAGTGGTAGCCATATTGTTTTTCCCAAGCCTTGCAGTGATCGTCCAAAGCCTTCACGATTGAAACTGAGAATGCCTTGGCATCGGGATTCTTTTCCCATGCAGAGCCGTAGAAAACAGTACCGACTTCATATAAACCAATATAGCCTAGTGAAACAGTTGCCCGCCCATTTTTGAAAAGATCGTCAATGCTGTCGGTGTCAGCCAGCTTGTGACCAAAGGCCCCATACTTGTAGAGGATCGGTGCGCTTTCTGGCGTTGCTTGTTTGGTGCGTTCAACCTTATAGAGCAGGCCTTCCTTACAGATGCGCATCCGTTCTTCAAAAATCTTCCAGAATTTCGCCTTGTCGCCATTGGCTTCCATTGCAATCCGCGGCAAGTTGACCGTGATAACACCAAGATTCATCCGCCCAGCGTTCACTTCTTTGCCTGTCTTTGGATCAGTCCAACCCTGCAGGAAGCTACGGCAGCCCATTGGTGCTTTGAAGGAACCGGTCAATCGCTTGATGGTGTCATAGGAAACGACATCAGGATACATCCGTTTGGTGGCACATTCGATCGCCAATTGTTTGATATCATAGTTTGGATCTTCTGGTTTCAGGTTCAAACCGCGTTTCAAAGTAAAGACCAATTTCGGGAAGATGGCTGTCCGCCGTTCTTTACCCAGACCTAGAATTCGGATTTTCAGGATGTCTTTTTGGATCTCGCGTTCAATCCAACTGGTCCCCAAACCGAAGCCGACTGTGACAAATGGCGTCTGGCCTTGGGTGGAATAAAGGGTGTTCACCTGATATTCCAAAGTTTGCAAGGCATCATAAATATCCTTCTTAGTCTGCTTCACAGCCAGTGCTTCCAGCTTAGCCGGATCATCAATCACGCTGCCGAATTCACGCAAATGTTTTTGATAGTTTTTCTCGGCGAATGGCGCCAAGACCTGATCTGTTCGATCGCTGGAGCAGCCGCCGTATTGACTGGAGGCCACATTAGCGATGATCTGGGTCATTTGCGTCACAGCAACTTGAATCGAATGGGCCGGTTCAACTTCGGCATTGCCAATGCTGAAGCCATGGTTCAACATGTAGTCAAAATCAATCAGACAACAGTTGGTTTCGGCCATAAACGGGGTGTAGTCAAGATCATGCCAATGAATATCGCCACGTAAATGCGCGTTGGCAACAGCAGGCGGCAGCATTTTCAGGCCAATTGCCTTGGCCACTGCGCCTGCAGTTAGATCCCGCTGGGTTGAAAAGACCCGGCTGTCCTTATTGGCATTTTCGTTAACAACGCTTTCGTCGCGATTCACTAGGCGCGAGACGTTATAATTAACATCTTGCTTCTGTTTGCGGGCTAAATCACGCTTCAAGCGATACTCAGTATACGCTTCAGCCCAGTTATACTTTTCTGCAGCGATCAAGGTCTGCTCAACCACTGTTTGGATCTCTGCGATTTCCACGTCATCGTGGTAGCGATCGCGAATCTTAGCCGTGACCGTATCCGTCAAGTGATCGATCGTCAGCACGTCACTCGGTGCCAGTTTTGCCACACTTTCTGCCGCCTTCGTGATTGCAGTGCTGATCTTGGATGCATCAAAATCAACAATGCGCCCGTCTCGTTTCTTGATTTGTGTATAAAATTCGATCATGGCTAATCCCCCATTACGTTAACTTGAAGTGCTTGTAACAATGTATCTAGTATACAAGACTCAGCGTCAAAAGTAACGGGATATCTACCAAATTTTGTGGGTAATTATTATCTGTATACACCATATAGTGTGTTTTGCATTATTTGGTTGTTCACGACACATCTTAACGATAATGACGGCAAGCCCGACTGTTATAACGTTTGCGCATGTGAACACGACTTCTGCTTTTTCAAAAATCGTTTGATCATAGCCCAAAAATAACCGATATTTTTGTTGAAGTTTGAGTTTAATCAACAAAAATTCGGCTAATTTTTTAAAGCTTTTTTCGATCCAGCAGCTTGATCGCCGCGAAAAATAAAACAACGGCAGCAACGACGGCAATGACCATGGCCGGCATCAATTTCGTTAGCGCATCACTGTTGACAAGGATTTTCATATTGTCGCCAATGAGGGCAACCGGATTAGCATGTTGCCAACTTTTGACCATTTGTGCCAAATACAACAGTGCCATCACCACAATCGTCAGCAGCAAACCGCCATAATTATTCGTTGCTAGTGTGGAGCCAAACACGATCAGGCTGAGGAAGAATAAGCCAAAGACTAATAATGGTAAGAACGCGAGTACCACATGTGGGCTGCGCGTATCAGGAAAGTAGTACGCGGTGTAAGCCCACGTTACCAAAAAGGCGAGGCTGGTGATCCAGATCCAGAGCAACATCCCGACAACCGCTTTGCCCACAATGACCGTCCAGCGCGGCAAGCCTTTGGTGACCAAGTTAACGAGTGTGCCTTGTTGAATCTCCTGACTCACACAACCGCCAAGCATGAGGGCGAACACGTATATGCCCATCTGGGTGATGTTCTTGTAATATTGGGTCCATGCATCCAGCGAAGTCGGTTTAGGGACCGCCACCTTAATGCCGCCAAGACCGCCTTTTAACAGTTCCGGCATGAGTTTGGCGATCAGCGGACTCAAAATGCCGAAAATGAGGAAAACAACCGTCAAAATCAACAAGCGGTGCGTCCGCCAGCTTTCAAGCAGTTCTTTTTTGGTGAAAATAATCGCTGCGTTCATCGCGTCATCTCCATGAAAATCTGTTCCAAGTTGGCTTCTTGCCGGGCAAGCGTGATCGGAATGAGTTTGGCTTCAAGCAACATGGTGAGGACGCGATCAGCCGCGGCAGCATAGGTACCGGTGTATGCTGCTTGAAGACTGTTTTTTTGTTGCTCAAGGTGCGTCAGCTGGCCCTGCTGCTGCAAGGTTGCCAACAAATGCGCGGCTTGTTGCGCTTGGGCAGTCGTCGCAAACGACAAGGCAATCTGGTTTTTAGCATACTGTTGCTTCAGATCGTCCAATGGCGCACTCACTTGTAGACGGCCATGATGTAGAATCCCGACATGGTCGCAAATCCGCTCCACATCACTCAGAATATGCGTTGAAAACAGAATCGTAGTCTGACCACGCAGACTAGCCAATAACTGTAAAAAATCCGTGCGACCCTGTGGATCAAGCGCGCTGGTCGGTTCATCACAAATCAAGAGTTTCGGGGTGTTGAGTAAGGCCTGCGCAATCCCCAAGCGCTGGCGCATCCCCCGCGAAAAGCCACTGATACGGTGCTTGGCATCTACCAAGCCGACTTGGATCAACATGGCAGCCACCCGCGACTGCAATTCAGCGCCGCGCAAACCTGTCAGCTGACCGCATAATTTCAAGTATTCTGGTGCCGTCATGTACCCATAAAAAGCCGGCACATCAGGCAGATACCCTGTCTGCCGATTCGTCTCCGTTTCACCAAAATGCACAGGCTGACCAGCGACTTCAATGGCTCCGGCGCTGGCTTGATCCAAGCCTAGAATCAATTTCATAGTCGTGGTTTTCCCGGCACCATTTTCGCCAACAAAGCCATAAATCGACCCAGCCGGCACAGTCAGATTCAGATCTTGCAGCACTTGCTTGCTACCAAAATGCTTGCTGACATGTTGCAAAGTTAGGATGTTCAATTTTCATCCTCCCGTCCAAAGACAAAGTACACAATCGGACCAATGATCTGAATGAAAATCACGAACAACAGCCACAATAGGCGATTGCCGAACCGATAATGCTGATGGCGCAGGATATGAATCACTGCAGCGATCATCAAGCCAAATTCTAAAATGATCAGTGGCACTAAAAATGGCCAGTAGTCTGCAAATAGTTGCCAATTGGTATTCATTTTCTTTCCTCCAAGGTTTGCTTTGATTTAAATTATTGAGATTCTGAATGCCCGTATATACGAGTTCTAGCGATGCCCGCTCACTTGCTTTAACTCAGCCAACAGCGGTTGTACTTCTGACAGTGTTCTGATCTTAGCCAATGCCGGGTTTTGCAAGACGAAATCAGCCAGAACCTGTTTGGCTTGACCACTAACCCGCGGTGATTGGCTACCTAGGTCCAGTTGTTCTAGCCATGGCTCAATGGCATCAAAGTAAGCATCGCCATGCAGCGTCAATGGCATTTTTGTTGCCATCAAAACATGCGTGAACTCCTGCAAAAGGGCCACGGCTTCATCCGTTTTATCCTGTTGCGCAAAGCCATTCAAGGCAGCTAGTTGGAAATTGAGCCAGACTGCCGGATTGAGTGTTGCTAGATCAAAAGCCTTGGCAATCGCTTGCCCACGTTGATACGTCGCAGCCAATCGGTTAGGATCATCATTTAGCAAGGTCATGTAATTAGTCAGTTGACTCATGATGATGCTCAAGTCCTGCATCAAGCCGCTTTGACTGGTCGCAATGGCACGCTGCAAGTCGCCTTTTTGCTGAAAAGCACCGGCGATTAAACTGTCTGCAGGCAGTTGTTCTGGCACATATTCGCCCAGCAACGCTAACACATCATCGGGGCGTTGGAGCAAAAGCAGACTATAGCCTTCCAGTTCGACCGCCTTGGCCGTTAACTGCGCCTCTTGGCTATTTTGCCGCACACGGACAAACAACAGGCGGGCCTCATTCACATATTCAGTAACTTTCGCGGTTTGTGACGCTCCTGGTAAAAGATCGTAATGATTCAAAATCAGCAGCCCCATTTGCAGCAAAAATGGATAGCAGGCGTAATACCGCCGAATCAAGTTGCGAATTGATTTCAGTACCGCGTCTCCCGGTTGAGTTTCAAAGGCCTGCTTCATTGACGTATAGATGCGACGAATTTCCGTGCTGCTCAGTTGCGCATCATAAGCCATCAGCTTGTCGATGCTAACGTCAAAATAAGCGGCCAGAATCGGCAACAACGTAATATCCGGATAGCTTTGCCCTGTCTCCCATTTTGAAACCGAGGCTTTGGAAACACCGACAAAATCTGCCAAAGCTTGCTGGGTGATGCCTTTTTGCTTGCGATTAGCACTGATCACAGCACCGACATTAATTTCCATCTTGTTCCCTCTTTTCACTTATCATTGTAGCGGCTCAATATGGGTAAGTATATCGAGTGGTTGTTAACTTACCCATCGTTAAATCAACTGTTGGGATACTCATAATTCATCTCAACAAAACAAGCATTTGTAATTCGTCAAAAAATGCAAAGATATTTGGACATCATTCACATCCATAAAAGGACCAACAATTTTTGCCTCAGAATTGTTGGCCCTTTTATGGATAATTCATAGGGATTTAAAGATCCCAGTGCCAAGGCGGAGCAATCGTAGGCCAGATGGGGCTCAGCCGTGCAAACAACACAGCGACGGTCCTTGGAGCTGATGTTGTTAGGCGACTTCGAGACCGGTTTTTGGGCTCGAAGCGCCGTCACAGCGTTCCAGCCCCAGCTGGCCGGAGATTGCAGAGTTTGGCACGGCTCAGAATTCTTCCTACAAAGCTAGTCGAGCCTTATTTTGAATGCTTTTCCGATTTTCCACCCGAAAGTTGCCCCACAAATCTTGCCACCAATGGATTGTGCAACGCCTCAGGCTGCCAAACGAGCGTCATGTGCGTTATCCACGGCTCATAATCAATCACGGCAAGGTGACTTTGCTGACTCGCCAAAGCGGCCATGGTCGCCGGTACCAACGCCACCCCCATCCCCATCTGGGCCCAATGCAACGCCGTGCGCGCGTCATCACACAACACAGCAATTATCGGTGTGATGCCATACTCGGCGAAAGTGGTTTTGAATAGCGAACTAAACCGGCGATACACAATCAGCGGCTGCTGCTTGAGGTCGGGAATGGTTAGCGTGGCTGGCAAGGGCTGCGACGCGGCAGCAACGGCGATCATGTGGTCACTGCTTAGGCGACATGAAGCTAGACCGTCATCATTAAATGGCGTTCGGACGATGGCCAAATCCAGAATGTTGCGGCGTAACTTGTCGAGGATGCCATAAGTGTTGTCCTCATAAAGCGCAAACTCGACTTGCGGATAGCGGCGATTAAAGGCCTGCAATTTTTGCTTCGGCAGGACATCACCGGCCGAAGAAGTCAGTCCCAGCGCCAGTGTGCCAATCTCACCTTCACCGCTACGCCGCGCTGCGTTCTCAGCTGCCGCAACCGTCTCAACGATCTGTTGTGCGTATGTCATAAACTGTTGGCCGCTACCAGTGAGTCGGACACCGCGCGACCCGCGTTCAAACAGGCGTACACCCAGTTCAGCTTCAAGTGCTTTCAATTGATAACTCAACGGCGGCTGCGCCATGTGCAATTGTTTCGCCGCCGCAGTCATCTGGCCAGCCTCTGCTACCGCTAAAAAATAGGTAATTTGCTTGAGATTCATCGCGATTGATCCCTTCATTTTTAATCGTCAGCTTCGCAATCCTTCAGCTCCACTATACACAAATTGTATGGATAGTACCTCGAATATGTATTTTTTATATTGCTCACCACGCGTTACACTTGAGTCACAAGCGTGTGATGAAGCAGCTGATAAGTTGGTCAGTCATGCCGACGAGATCCATGAACTGTTTCGCACCAGCTAAGAATTTTGTCGTTAATGTTTTGATTCAGGATGGGATGATTGAATGCTTGCAGATACTCGCAGTTATCAAGATAAAAGTCAGGCAGCAGTGTTAAAGCAACTCAACACGACAACGGATGGTCTCACGAGTAATGAAGCTAAAAAGCGACTAGCTCAGTATGGTCCGAATGCGATTCCTGAGCAAAAGCGCAATAACTTGCTTGATTTCTTAAAGCGCTATTGGGGTCCAATGCCGTGGTTGTTGGAATTGGCGATTGTACTGACCTTGATTTTAGGCCATGACACTGAAAGCATCATCATCTTCGTATTGCTGACGATTAATGCGGTGATTGGCTTTGTCCAGTCGAACAATTCGCAAAAAGCGGTTGCCCTTTTAAAAAAGAAGCTGGAGATTATGGCCACTGTTCGCCGCGATCAGGCTTGGCAAGCACTCGCTGCTAGCCAAGTTGTGCCTGGCGATATCGTGCAACTGAAAATTGGCGCCATTGTCCCAGCTGATCTTGCGATTATCGCTGGCAATGTCACCGTCGATCAGTCCGCCCTGACCGGCGAATCGCTGCCAGCTACTGCTAGTGCTGGCGACCTGCTTTACTCTGGCAGCATTGTCAAAAGCGGCGAAGTTCAGGCCGTCGTCTTAAACACCGGCACAACGACTTACTTCGGTCAAACGGTGACGTTGGTGAAAACCGCCAAGCCAAAGTCAAAACAAGAAGAACTGATGCTCGCCATTGTCCGTTATATGCTCTATCTTGGCATTGCCGCATCGGTCATTGTCGCCATTTACGGCCTTTACCTGCATGAAAGTCCGGTTTTTATTCTGTCCTTCGTGCTCATTTTCCTGATTGGCTCCGTGCCAGTCGCCTTGCCTGCTGTCCTAACCATTGTTCAGGCTGTCGGGGCAATGGCACTTTCCAAAAAAGACATCATCGTCAGTCGCTTGACGAGCTTGGAAGACGCTGCTTCAATCGATATTTTCTGTTTTGATAAAACCGGCACCATCACCCAAAACAAATTGTCGATCATTGCTTGCCAACCGCTCACCGGCTACACTGCCGAGCAACTGTTGGATGCTGCAGGGTTAGCGGCAGATCAAGAACATCCGGATGCGATTGACCAGGCGGTGCTCAACTATGCCGCCGAAATCAAGCATCCCCTCGATTTCTCTAAACGGCAGCAGTTCACGCCGTTCGATTTTGCCACCAAGCGCACCGAGGCGGTCATCACAACCACTGATCACCGGCAAATGCGGGTCATCAAAGGTGCTGTTCCGACGATTCTGGCGTTATACGCCAAGCAGCATCCTGCTGACACTGCGCCTGCCAGCGCTGCTATTCAACAACTAGCAACCGCCAACGCCAAAAAAGGTTATCGTTCCCTAGCTGTCGCAAGCGTCGTCGATTCGCAAATGGCGTTAGTCGGCGTTTTGGCAATCGCCGATCCGCCGCGAGCGGATTCAGCATCCATGCTTGCACGGCTAAAAAACTTAGGTATCAAGCCGATGATGATCACCGGTGACAGTGTACCGATTGCCCGTGATGTTGCCGAGCAAGTTGGCATCGGCACCAAAATTCTACCAGCCAAAGCTTTGAAAACCGGCACCGCAGCCGATAAAATTCAATTGATTCATGAAAGTGACGGGTTTGCCAATGTTTTTCCAGATGACAAGTATCAAATCGTTAAGTTGTTACAAGAAGATGGCCATCTCGTTGGCATGACCGGTGACGGGGTAAACGATGCCCCTGCGCTGAAACAGGCAGAGTTAGGGACCGCCGTCAGCAGCGCCAGTGATGTTGCCAAGGCTTCAGCTAGCATCATTTTGACGCACCCGGGCTTGCATGACATCATCGCTGCGATCACGACCAGTCGCCAAACTTACCAGCGTATGCTGACTTGGGTCATCAACAAAATCACCAAAGTCATTGAGATCATTATCTTGTTTACACTCGGCTTCTTCTGGTTAAAAGTCAGCCTAGTGTCGCTGCTGGGGATGTCGCTGCTCGTGTTCGCCAATGACTTTGCGACCATGTCCATCGCTACCGATAATGTCCAGTCAACTGCCGGTCCTAATCAATGGCGACTCGGCCCGTTAACCGCGGCTTCCGGCGTTTTGGGCTTGTGGTTTGCCTTAGTCGACCTCGTGATCGTTTGGTTAGGGCTAAATCTGTTCCACCTCAGCTTGCCAGTCTTGCAAACCGCTGTTTTAATTGGTTTGGTCTTCAACTCCCAGTTCCGGCTGCTGATCGTCCGGGAACGGAGCCACTTTTGGACATCTTGGCCAAGCCGCACACTGCTAGCTGTCAATCTTTTCACAATTGTCATCTTTGCGCTGTTAGCCTTGACTGGCTGGCTCATGCCGGCCATCAGCTCACCGCTTTTAGTCACCATTCTGCTACTGACACTGGCAGCCACAATCGTGCTTGATTTCCTTAAAGTTGCTGTCTTTCGTTGGTTAAAGATTGCATGATAATGCGTGCTTTGTTTACCAAAAAACCACCGATCCGTTTCAAATTCGGACTGGTGGTTTTTGTGTGCTTTTAAAATAAGCAATGACTAATTTTCTTGTCCATGCTGCTTTTCTTCAATGTGCGCTTTCGTCAGCGCGTAGATTTCCAAAACATGGTCATCCACCAAATGATAATAAATCTGTTTGCCGGAGCGATCCCCCACAACCAACCGCGCTTGTTTGAGCAGGCGAAGTTGGTGGGAAACCGCTGACTGACCGAGGTCGAGCATGGCGGCCAGATCGGTGACCGTAATTGGCCCCGTGGCAATAGCAAGAATAATCCGCATGCGGGTCGGGTCACTCATGGTTTTAAACACATCAAGCACATCCCGCAATTCGGCGTCACTAGGCACCGCGTTCTCATTCATGTCCGCATTACGAACATCATTAGTTGTCATAGCACTGCGCTCCTTAAGATACTTATGGCCCATTTTAACAGACTTTGGTATCGAAAGGCACTTTTCACTGAGGGCGGATGTCGGCAGTTTTCCCTTAAGCTCTCTGCGGAATTAACAAGCGTAGGCCATTTAAGATGACAATCAGCGTGCTGCCTTCGTGGAACATGACGCCCCAAGCAATGTTGGTGAGTTGCAAGACGTTTAGGACAACCAGCATGACAACAACAGCCATGGAGAGTAGCAGGTTCTCGATCACAATGCGATTCATTTTAGTTGAAACTTGATGGGCCAATGCTAGACGTGAAAGGTCATTTTCGACTAGAACCACATCGGCGACATCAATGGCGACATCAGTTCCTGATCCCATCGCGATGCCAACCTCTGCATTGGCTAGGGCTGGGGCATCATTGACCCCATCGCCGACCATGGCAACGGGCCGCATGGTGGTCTGCAGCTCACGGACCACGGCAACCTTTTGTTCGGGCATCACATTAGCGACCACTTGATCAATTCCCAGGTCGGCGGCCACGGCTTCACCGGTTTGTTGCGCATCCCCCGTGATCATCACCGGTTGAATGTCGTGCCGTTTAAGGTAATTAATGGCCGATTTAGCGCTGCTTTTTGCTTGATCCATCAAGGCGATCAGGCCAACAACCCTTTGATCGACCGCAACGAAAACAACGGTTTTGCTTTGCTTACTGAGTGTTGCGGCTCGCTTGCGAAATGCCGGATCAACTTGCTTGAATCGCTGCGGCTTACCAATGGTGTAAGTGTGTCCCTGATACTCAGCGGTCAAGCCTTTGCCAATTTCGTTATGCACATCCGTGATTGGTACATCACTTTTGGAATAATGGCTCACAATCGCATTCGCCAACGGATGATTACTTTGCATTTCCATTGCTGTAATAATCTGAGTCAAGGCGGCTTCATCCACATCCGACACAAATTCGCTGTCCGTCACCACTGGCACGCCTTCCGTCAACGTCCCGGTTTTATCAAACGCAATGGCTTTTAACTGGGTCAGATTAGCTAAATAGCTGCCACCTTTAAAAAGAACCCCTTGCCGCGCCAGACTTGAAATGCCTGACAATGTGGCCGGCACCGCGCTGGCGGCCAAGGCACACGGCGACACAGCCACTAAGAAGACGATCGTGCGATAGATGCTGGTTGCCCATGACCAATGAAGTAAAAATGGTCCCGCAAGTAAAACAATCGGCAATACAGCCAATACCGCCTTCACGTAAATCGGCTCAAAACGTTGAATCACGCTGGCTGTTTTGGTCGGGGAGTCTTGGGCTGACTGCACCATCTGGACAATCTTAGCAAAAACTGTTTCATCACTTGACTTGGTAACCCGCATATCAAAGGTTGACTTGCCGTTGATGGTCCCACCAAAAACCTCATCGCCGGTTTGCTTTTCACGGGGAATGCTTTCACCACTGATCGCAGCTTCATTGAGACTAGCAGTGCCGGCAATAATAACGCCATCCGTTGGTACCTGAGCGCCATTCAGAATCTGTAATTGATCACCGATGTTTAATGCTGTCACTGGTACAACTTCTAATGCACCGGTGTCGGTATAGCGCCGCGCTTCTTGAGGCGCCATAGCCAGTAGTGCCGTAATTTCTTTGCGGCTCTTGTTTTCAACGTACTCCTCCAAAAAGTGCGCGCCAGCAAAAATCAGAATTAGCATCGCGGCCTCTTCAAAACTGCCAATCGCAATGGCGCCAAGTGCAGCCAGTGCCATGAGGAGATGAATATTTGGCGAAAAACGGTGCCGTTTTCTAGTTGCTTGAATCGTTGCCATGATACCTTCTGCAATCACTTGATAACCCGCAACAATCGCGGCAAAAACCAACAACGCCGCGCGAGCTATCGGTTGGGTGATGAGTAAGCCGCCAATGAAGGTGATGACGCCAAGCATATAAAAAATAATGGCCTTGTTTTTTTTCATCTTTGATCCCGCCCTTACATTTAATGTTCATATGAGCATATGTTCATATATCATCTTCAATATACCGACTTTAAGGAACGGTGTCAATCATGAAAATACCTTGATTGCGACAATCTCCGGCCAGATGGGACTGGTAGAGCGGAGACGACGCTTCGAGCCTCCTCTGGCCGACACTTGCTCCGCCTTGGCACTGGGCTCTTTTAGAATCCGATGAATGATGTCCTAATTTGTCAAAAAAAGAGCCACCAGTGAATTTTCACCTAGCAGCTCTTAAAAAATCGCTATTGAATTATCAAATCGCGGTGGGCCTAGCGCGATACCTTATCCCAAACATTCTCAAGGACATTGGTTTGGTCACGGTCAGGGCCAACTGAGAATGTCAGCAGGTCAACACCAAGTAATTCTGTGATGCGTTCAACGTAACGCCGCGCATTTTCCGGAAGATCATCCAAAGTTTTGGCTTTGGTAATATCTTCTTGCCAACCTGGCAGTTCTTCATACACTGGCTTGCATTCACTGAGGAACTTGAGCGAAGCTGGGTAGTTTTCAACCCGTTCGCCATCGCGTTCGTAGGCAACACAGATTTTGACTTTGTCCAAACCGGTTAGCACATCAATTGAGTTGAGGCACAGATCCGTAATCCCGGCAACACGGCGAGAATGACGAACAACGACAGCATCGAACCAGCCAATCCGCCGAGGTCGGCCGGTTACAGTACCGAATTCGTGGCCAGCATTGCGAATGAAATCTCCGGTTTTATCGAGCAATTCCGTTGGGAACGGACCGTCGCCAACGCGGGAGGTGTAAGCTTTCGCAACCCCCACAACCCGATCAATCTTGGAGGCACCAACGCCGGCACCAACCGTCACACCGCCAGCAGGGTTCGATGACGTTACGAACGGATAGGTCCCTTGGTCAATATCCAGCATAATCCCTTGCGCGCCTTCAAACAAAACGTGTTCACCTTTGTCAATCGCATCGTTCAACACAATTGAGGTGTCGCAAACATACTGTTTCAATTGTTGGCCATATTGATAATATTCTTCAAAGATATCATCAAAATTCATCGGCGTACTATCATAAACTTTGACGAATTCTTCATTCTTAGCTTTCAAATTAGCTTTGAGGCGTTCTTCAAAGATTTCTTTGTCGAGCAAGTCAGCCATCCGAATGCCAACTCGAGCAGCCTTGTCCATATAGGCCGGGCCAATGCCGCGATTGGTCGTCCCAATCTTGTCGGCGCCCTTGGCTGCTTCCTGCAATTTATCTAATTTAATATGATAAGGCAAAATCACGTGAGCACGGTCTGAAATCCGCAGATTTTCGCCAGTCACGCCTTGTTCTGCGAGCCGGGCCAATTCACCGACCAAGCTCTTAGGATTCACAACAACACCATTACCGATCACCGATAACTGATGCGGGTAGAGTACCCCTGATGGTACGAGGCGCAGCTTATAAACCTCGCCATTTGCATGGATCGTATGGCCTGCATTGTCACCGCCTTGATAACGGCTGACCACCTTGGCGCCTTGGCTCAGGAAATCCGTAATCTTCCCTTTACCTTCGTCGCCCCATTGTGTACCGACAATAACTACAGTTCCCATTAACTGATCGCTCCTCACGGCTTAGTGCGGGCATTTTTACCCGCCATCTGGTAGTCTAACAGGATGACGCCTTGAAGACAAGCAAAATCCGAACTTTAAAATGACACGAAAAACATTTTCCACAAAAACACGAACGAAAATATTATAAATGCGCTTTTTATCGTCTCTACACGAAAGACCATGTCGCATTCGGCATGGTCTTTCTACAAAATCGTCGTATTGATTTTATTTAGCTTAATTCCAGCAGTCGCTTACCGTTATTAACCAGAATATCCTGAGCCATTTCCGGGCTTAGGATTTCGGCACCTGTCAGCATGTTGGATGACATCTTCAACACAGTTGGCAGCGGCCGAAGCTTTTTAAAGTGGTTGAAGAAACCGTCAAACCGTTGCAGTCGCGATACCCGCCACCAGGGTGGCGAGGGGCCAGGCTTTTAAAAGGTGGTAAAAAAACCCGCAAACCCGTGCCTGGCCCGATCCCCGCCGCGACATCTTGTCATGATACTCCCTTTCGTTAAACAACTTGATCATCTGACTTGCCAGCAATGGCGGTGTATAGGGAATGTCGCTGCCAAAAACGAGATGTTGTTCATCTGCTAGGGTCAACAGCATCGGTAGCTGGCGCGGAAAAACCGTCCCTGCCACATCAAAATAAACGTGCCGCAACGCCGCAAACATATCGCTGTTGTATTGCTGTTTGACAAATGCCGCGTCGCGATCGGCCAAGATGCTCAGAAACGCACCGGCATGAGGCACAATGAGTTTAATATCCGGATAACGGTCAAAAAAGTGATATCGCAGCAAGTTCATGAACGTCATCGTCGTGTCGATGAAGAAACCCATTAACGGAATTGGCATATCAATATTAACATTCATCGGTCCTTGTGCAGGGCGATTAGGATGCATTAACACAATGGCTTTTTCTTGATTCAATTTAGCATAAACAGGATCAAAAATTGGTGTGCCAAAGTAAAGCCCTCGACTATTCGTCGGAACTGTGAATCCCAAAGCCGAATGCGCCAATGCCACATCAATTTCGCTCACACTTTCTTGGGCATAGGGTAGCGGCAATGAGGCAAAGTAACCAAGTTGATCAGGATGGTCTTGGGTGACGCGCTCGCCAGTATCATTGGCATCCCTTGCGATTGCGATCGTCTCTTCCTTATCGCCAAAGTTGAAGTGCGGTGAAGAAAGCGACAGAATTGAGTAGCCAATATGATTCTTTTTCATAAAAGCGAGCGTGAGATGTTCATCCCAGCCTGGCGTGGGCCAACCATCCGGATCGCCAGGAATATGCTTTTTCAAAGCTTGCGCATATAACCGCGGTAAGAAGTGTGTGTGAAAATCAATAATTTCTGCCATAGCGTATTCTCCTCGTTCTCAATTCAACTTGAAGCAATCCTGCAAAAGCCATGTTGCTTTGACAAAAGTATGGCGGCCCTGTCAAAAACCAAGGCCGCCACGCTTTTTTAAGACCGGTATGAAATAACTATATCAATCTACCTTAGTCTACTGACTTCAGCGCGGCCAACATATCAACCTTTTTCAAGGAACTGTTGACGAAGAAGCCAAGTGCAATGGTGATGATCGTAATGACCAATGTCGGCATGATGAAGGTTAGTGCGGACAACGCTGGGTTAAACATCACGTTATTCGGTGGTACAACTGTGATGATGTACTCATGCAGCAGTTCGCCCAATCCCCAGCCAACGAAAATGCCAAAGATGGACAGAAGAATTGTTTCTCGATAGATATACATGGTGACTTCTTGGTTATAAAAACCCAGCACCTTAATGGTTGAAAGTTCCCGCATTCGCTCGGCAACGTTGATATTGGTTAAATTATACAAAATAACCACCCCCAGCACTGCTGCTAAAACAATCAACACAATCATAATCGTATTCAGTGAATGAACAATCGTTGTAATTTGACTGCGTAACGCTGAGTTCTGCTGAATGCCTTCAACCCCGCCGGCCTGCATAAACTTAGCCGCTTCAGCCCGGGTATTGCTAATGGAACGGTTCTTCAAGGTCACCAACCGACCATTTGGCTTAAAGTCTGTGTTAAACGCTTTTTGATAGGCCGTTTTGTTCATGAACAGGAAGTGTCCCATATACATTTCAGTGATGCCCGTCACTTTGACTTGATGCTTGGTGCCGGTCGCATCTTTTACCGTGATGGTGCTTCCAATCTTAACGTTCAGAAGCGAAGCCAACCGCTCAGAAATCACTGCACCGTCATTTGATAATGTCAGTTTCGTTTGACCCTGACGCGTTGCTAACCGAATATAGTCGCTGAATCCGGTCTGGTCTTTAGGCACGATCATGGTAATATCCTGACGATCATTGTCTGTACCGGCATTCTTTGTAACAGTTTCATAATAGACTGACTTGGTGCGCTCAACTGCTTTTTCTTGAAACAGTTGATCAAGTTGTTGCTGCTGTTTATCGGTGATATTACTTTTTTGAGCGACAATCATGTCATATTTAATGATGTCGTTGAACTGGCGATCATTGACGCCGCTAATACTATGCTGCACGGCTAAACCAGCAAACAAAAGTGTCACCGACCCCGCCACACCAAAGATCGTCATAAACATCCGCTTTTTGTACCGGAAAATATTGCGATCCGTTACCTTGTGGGTAAAGCTCAGGCGCCGCCAAATGAATGGGATTCTTTCCAAGAAAATCTTCGATCCGTTAGCTGGTGGCTTTGGCAACATGAGTTCAGCAGGCCGAGCATTTAGCTCTCGAGAAGCGACCCACCAAGCTGGCAATACCGCGCTGACCATCGCCAATAGCAACGCGATAGCACTAATACCCGGATAGAAATGCAATTCAATCGGCGGTACATTGATCCCATTGTGATAAGCCTGATAGACAATCATTGGCAAGATAATGTGTCCTGCGGTAATGCCTAAAAGTGAACCGATTAAACTTGCAAGAAAACCGTACATTGTAAATTTATTGATGACATCACGACGCGTATAACCTAATGCAACTAAAGTGCCAGAGTTGATACGTTCCTCGTCCACAAACCGGGTCATGGTGGTGAAGGTGACTAATGCTGCCACAAAATACATAAAGAACGGGAAAATATTGGCCAACGAATCGACAATATTAGAGGTACTGTCGTAAACCGTGTAGCCCTGGCCGGTTGGTGTTTCCCTGCGTGTATCAACAGTATAGGTAGGCGCCTCCAGCTTGCTCAAGGCTTCCTTGGCATCCTCAAGTGTAACTGTGCCAGCTTGAATTTTCTTCTGGGCCGATGGTGACTGTTTATCATATGCGGCTTGCTTGGTTTTCAAGGTTGCTTCATTAGTTACAATCTCTTGATTGGCTGCATCAAGTTGTTGTTGACCAGATTGCTGAGTCGCTGCCAACTGTTGCTTGGCCTGTGCTAGCGCCACCTGCTTAGAAGCATACTGCTCTTGACCTTGCTGCAGTTGAGCCTCCCCAGCATTGAACTCGCTGGACTTTTGCTGAAGTTGCTGATTAGCAGCTGTCCAAGCCGCAACATTTTTGTTATAGGTTTCCAAATTTTGATTGTAAGTCGCTAAACCACTGCTGTACTGGGCAGTACCTGATTGATAGGTGCTGATTTTCTTTGCCAGTTCTTGGCTGGCAGCTGTCCAATTTGCCATGTTTTGGTTGTATACAGCTAAGTTCTGGTTATAAGTTTTTAACCCGCCGTTATACTGCGCAACCCCCGCTTGATAACTGGCTTGCTGTTGTTGAAAAGCTGGATTCTCAGCAATTGCTGGGTTTTGTGCCAAAGCGGCATCAATCTTTTGTTTAGCAATCGTGAGCTGTTGTTGACTGGCATCAAGCTGCTGTTTGGCAGCGTTTAATTGCTGCTTGGCAGTCGTTAGATCTTGTTGTTTCGCGTTTAGTTGTTGCTGGCCGGTCGTCAGTTGTTGTTTAGCGGTAGCCAGTTGCTGTTGACTATTGTCTAGTTGCTGCTTGGCCGCATCCAATTGCTGTTTAGCCGCCACTAGTGCTTGATGCTTGTCATCTAATTGCTGCTGACCTGCTACTAACTGTTGCTTTGCCGTGGTCAATTGCTGTCGGCTCTGGCTCAACTGGGTCGATGCCTGCTGCAGTTGCGTTTCACCACTGGCAATTTGGGCTTGGCCATTTTTAACGCCAGCATCCAGTTCTTGCTGTTTTGCTGCGACTTGTTGTTTAGCCGTCGCCAGTTGTTGTGCCCCAGTCGTTAACTGCTCCTGAGCTGCATTCAATTGGGCTTTAGCATCATCAAGTTTTTTCTGGCCGGCATCAATTTTGGCTTGATACTGTTTCTTAATGGCAGCTAATCGAGCTTGTGGTGCGTTCTGCAACAAGTGATTCAGTGCCGTCTTATGCGCTTGAATTCGGTCAGTGTACTGGCTCGAATATGGATCCAAGCCTTTTGTGTTGCGATAAGTTAACCGTGCCATCATATAAACATCTGAATCAAAATTATTGCTTGTAACGACACCATAACCCTTAAGATCACCACTGCCAGAGGTGCTATTGCCTTTATTGATCGACGAAATAATTTCCGGGGAATACACAAACCCAACAACTTTGAAACTTATTCTTTTCAAAACCTTACTGCCGGTTTGATCTGCCCTTTGCACAAACTTGATCGTGTCGCCAAGTTTGTACTTGCTTTTATAATTGGCATCAATCGCAATCTCATTGGTTGCTTTAGGCATACGTCCGGAATCCAACCGGTACTGCGAAATCTTAGTTGGTTTTGATAAGATTCGGAAGCTTGAATGGGTACCTTTAAGCGTCACGTCTTTGAGATAACCAAATTCGATTTGCTCTGTGCCAGAAGCACGCTGAATCGTCTTTTGATCATGTGCATCCAGACCATCTTCGCCGATAACTGTCAAATCTGCTAGATGATACTGTTTGAAATACGTTTCACCTGTCGCTCGCATATCGGGACCGGCAATCCACAAACCAACCAATGCAAAAGATCCGAGCATCATCAGTAACAGGATTGAGAAGAAACGCCCCCATGAAGTTGTAAACGACTTGCGGATGTCTTTCCAAAGTGTTTTCTTGCTCACCGCGCCTCACCTACCATTTCAGTTGTTCAACTGGGGTTGGCTGCTCATTTTGGTAATCAGCCTGAACCTTACCATCGTGAATTTCGATCACGTGATCCGCCATCGGCTTGATGAGCGAATTGTGAGTCACGATCATCACATTTTTATTCGTTTGATGGGAGAAGTCCTCAAACAATTTCAAAATACTTTTTCCAGTCTTATAATCCAGCGCGCCTGTTGGTTCATCCGCTAGCAGCAATGATGGATTCTTCGCAATCGCGCGGGCAATGGCCACTCGCTGTTGTTCGCCGCCGGATAGCTGTGCCGGGAGGTTATTGATCCGCTTACCTAATCCAACATCCACCATCGTCTGTTTCGGATCTAGCGCATCCGGGGCAATTTCGCTCGCTAGCTCTACATTCTCCAAAGCCGTTAAATTCGGTACTAGGTTATAAAACTGGAAAACAAAACCAATCTGATCACGGCGATAAGTTGTCAACTGGTGATCGTCATACTGCGCAATGTTGTGCCCATTAATCACGACCTGACCGCTGGTTGGGCGATCCATACCGCCGAGAATATTGAGCAAGGTTGATTTTCCAGCACCGGAAGCGCCTAAAATAACCGTGATTTCGCCAGGTTTGATGGTAAAAGAAACTTCGTGATTGGCATAAACAGTTTGCTCACCGCTACCATACTGACGCGTTTCATTTTTAACCGTGATGAAATTGTCCATTGTCATAACCTCCAAAACGATTTATCATGAACATCGTGTTAAGCATCTTTACGAGGAACATCATAAAACATACTTTTGGGAATAACTATGTGCAATTTTTTGAAAAGTGTTCAGTAAAGGAGCAAGCTCATGAAAAAAGCAGAACAGACTGCGCAGACGAAGCAAGCACTAACCGCGTCCTTAATCACAGTGGGCCGAAAAAAGACCCTAGCGAAGGTTTCAGTGGCTGACCTCACTAGGGCAAGCGGCATCAGCCGCGGTACTTTTTATTTGCATTATCTGGATAAAGACGATCTTGTTGCCAAGGTTGAAGCTTCGCTATTAGGCGATCTGGAACGCGGCCTAGACATTGGCATGGATACCGCGATGGATCCCAATGCTATCGTCTCTGGTAAGCAGTCGCCGCTGATGGTCAATATGGTGCATTTAATTAACCAGCGGCGCGATATTTGTCAATTCTTACTAAGTCCAGTTGGTGACCCGAGTTTACTTGGCCGCGTCGCCAAACTGTTACGTGATAAAATTCTCGGCCATCTCGCCGAATTAAAAGGCGAAGCCCATTTTATCCACGATATTCCAGATGCTTACGTCAGCCAGATCATCGTTTATGGCATTATTGATATCATCCAACTGTGGCTTAACGAGCCACAGCCACGCTCTGAGGCTGAAATTGTTGACATTTTAATGAAAACTCGGTTTCTGTCCCCTTATCAATTACTGGCATTAGAGAAATAGATTGTGAAAATATGCCAGTCCAGTCTATCGCTGACAACCACCAGCCCATTGGTTTTCTCTGTCGACTAATTGGCATCCAATTTCCTCAAGGAGGCGCTTCAAATGAGTGTTAAAGGCAATTATCAAAGTACCCGCAGCGAGCTATCTGAAACCGAGAAGAAAATCGTTGATTATGTGATAGCACACAGTCAAGCAGTCTTAACGATGAGTGTTCATGATCTAGCTAAAGCAGCTGGTACCAGTCCGGCCTCCGTCAGTCGCGCCGCGCGCCGACTACAATTCACTGGTTATAACGAGCTGAAAATGCAGTTAGCGGCTGATCTGGAAGGGGATACCCATCAACCGGATGATCAAGAAATTCAAAAAAACGAAACGCTGACAACGATCAAGCACAAACTGCTCACGGATGCCAACCAATCCTTGCGCGAAACCGTCGACCAGCTTAACGAAGCCAATGTCGACACAATTATCAACTTGATTCATCAAAGTGATCGTCTGCTTGTGTTCGGCGTGGGCGCTTCCTACTTAGCAGCGCAAAACATTGCCCAAAAATGGGGGAGGCTTGGCTATCCTTGTCATGTCAGTGATGACCTCAATTTGTTCTTGCCACTTGCAGCAACTGCAGATGCCAACCGGACACTTTGCTGGTTCATTTCGAATTCAGGTGAATCGCCAGAAGTCGTGCTAGCTGCCAAATTGGCCAAAAAGGCTGGCTTGCAGGTGATTGTCACCACCAAACTCGGGAAAAATTCGCTCACCAAGTATGCTGATGTGAGCATTCAAACATCCCAACCGATGGAGGCCCGCAACCGCTTCGCTGCAACCCAATCACTCCACACCCAGTTTATGCTCATCGACATTCTATACTATGCCTATGTCAGCCGATACTACGATGCAGCAAAAATAGCCACGGATCAATCAAAAGCTGCAGTGACTGCCTATCGTGAATTTTTACGCAACGGCTTTAAATGAGTCTTCGAAGCTTTCACATTTCAGACGCGTCTGCAGCTGACGTGTCTTTTTTCTAGCCTTTTTTGAAATTTTATTTCACATTTAAAAGAAAATAGTTGAAATAAAAGTGGATATCAGGTACGTTTTTATCAATAAAGGGCTTCCATCAATTTTCCGACGACGCCTGCCCTTTAACTTGACGTAACGTTTATCAGCCAACTTGTCAGGCTGATTTTCCAAAGAAAGAGGCTAAAAACATGGCAATTAATTTAGATCAAATGACGACGGAAACTCGAAATCAGAAAACAATGGCATTAGACACGATGACGGTCCATGACTTTGCCACCGTCATGAATGCCGAAGATCAAACCGTTGCCCAGTCAGTACAACAAGCACTACCAGCTATCGAAACGGCCATTCAGACGATCAGTCATTCACTCAAGAAAGATGGCCGCTTGTTTTATATCGGGGCAGGCACCAGTGGCCGACTGGGCGTTTTAGATGCAGCAGAATGCGTGCCGACCTTTGGCACTGATCCAGAAATGGTGCAGGGCCTAATTGCAGGCGGCATGAAAGCCATGACTGTCGCGGTTGAAGGCGCAGAGGATTCTAAAGAGCTCGGGAAAACGGATCTGCTGCAACGGCACCTATCCGCAGACGATACCGTTGTCGGGATTGCTGCCAGCGGCCGTACACCTTATGTCATCGGCGGTCTTGATTATGCGCAAGCTGTCGGTGCTGCAACCATCAGCCTCGCTTGCAACACCCACGCCGAAATCAGCCAGCACGCCCAGATCGCCATTGAAGTACCTGTTGGACCAGAAGTTTTGACCGGCTCAACTCGGCTCAAGGCTGGCACTGCCCAAAAATTGGTTTTGAATATGCTGTCAACTGGCGCCATGATCGGCCTTGGCAAAGTTTTCCAAAATCTCATGGTCGATGTGCTGCCGACGAATGAAAAACTCGTGGTTCGCAGCCAGCGCATCATTCAACAAGCCACTGGTTGCGATGCCGCCACTGCAGCAAAGGCGTTTGAAGCAGCCGATCAGCACGTTAAATTAGCGATCGTCATGATTCTGACACAGCGATCAAGCACGGACGCTCAAAAACTACTGACACAAACGAACGGCTTCATTAGCCAAACTGTCACAGCAAGTTCGGAGGAGAAAACAGATGGCACAAGATAAGTATCAAACGATGGGCAATGGTATCTACGCCCACATCGGCGGGCCGCAAAACGTGGCCAAATTGATCCACTGTATGACACGAGTCCGGCTGACGATCAAAGACGAGGCCAAAGTTGATCAAGCCGCACTTAAAAAAGTGCCTGGCGTGCTGGGTGTTGTCCAAGAAGAAACGCTCCAAGTCATTGTTGGTCCAGGGACTGTCAACAAAGTCGCACAGGCCATGGTTGATCGAGTAGGGGTTGCATTAGGTGACCCTTTCCCAGCCAACACGCAACCGCCTGCTGAATCGAATCAATCGGCAGTTGAAGCTAAAGCCGCAGAGGTTCGGGCAGCGCATAAAGCCAAGTTAAAGCAAACTTGGTGGCGGGCTGCTTTAAAACATATTTCCGCTATTTTCATTCCGCTAATTCCTGCCTTCGTCGGTGCCGGCTTAATCTCCGGCGTTGCTGGTATTTTAGCCAATTTGTTAACCGCTGGCGATTTACCAACCAGCTGGGCGTCATTTATTACTGTCTTAAAAGTCATCAACGGCGGGCTCTTCACCTTTCTTAATATCTATGTTGGGATAAACGCCGCAACCGAGTTTGGCGCAACCGCTGGCCTTGGCGGCATCATCGGCGGCTTAGTCTATCTGCCTGGCGTTGTGGCCCCGATCACGATCAACAACGTCTTCACCCATCAACCGTTATCTCCTGGTCAAGGTGGCATCATCGGCGTCATTTTCGCCGTCTGGTTGTTGGCTGTGGTTGAAAAACGCCTGCATCGACTCATTCCGGACGCCATCGATATCATTTTCACGCCGATGCTCAGCCTCTTATCCATCGGCCTGCTGACCATTTTCTTCATCATGCCACTCGCCGGTTGGGTCTCAAGTTCATTGGTCGGCACGATTAACTGGACGTTACAAGTTGGCGGTGCCTTCTCAGGCGCTATCTTAGGCCTCGCCTTCTTGCCGATGGTCATGTTGGGATTACACCAGATTCTGACGCCTATTCATCTTGAAATGATCAAGAGCATTGGCTACACCGGCCTGCTGCCAATCTTGGCCATGGCTGGCGGCGGTCAAGTGGGTGCCGCCCTTGCACTATGGATCAAGTGTCGACAAAATCAACAGCTCGTCCGCTTGATAAAAGGCGCTCTACCAGTCGGTATCTTAGGGGTTGGTGAACCGTTGATCTATGGTGTCAGTCTGCCGCTGGGCCGGCCATTTGTAACTGCCTGTATTGGCGGTGGCATCGGCGGCGCCGTTATCGGCATGATCGGCCATATCGGTGCCATCACCATTGGTCCTTCCGGCGCAGCCCTGATTCCACTCATCGCCAATCACCAATGGCTGGGTTATGTTTTCGGCCTACTGGCTTCCTATGCAGGCGGTTTTCTGGCGACTTACTTCTTCGGTGTGCCAGAAAGCGCGATGGTGCCGACCAGCGCTGACGGCACCATCATTGAACCGCTCGCAGTAAATACAGCAGCTGTTTCTGAAACCCCTTTCACTAGAGCAACTAGCCCGGATGCGACTCAATTTGTGGCCCCTGCTGCTGGTCAACTTCAAGCCTTGTCCGAAGTGCCCGATGATGTCTTTTCTCAAAAAATGGTGGGGGATGGTTTTGCCATTGTCCCAAGTCATGGCACGGTTGTCGCACCTGTTGACGGTACCATCGTCAGCATCATGCCGACCAAACACGCGTGGACTATGACAACCGCAACCGGACTTGAAATTCTCGTCCACATGGGATTAGACACCGTCGCATTGAACGGTGACCCCTTCACTGTTCATGTGACAGAAAACGAAACCGTAAAGGCAGGTCAGCAAATTGCCGAAATGGATCTACCTGCCATCAAAACAGCTGGCAAAAGTACGACAATCATCACCGTCATCACCAACATGACCCATGTCGCCGCCATGACCAGCTTCACAGATCAATCGATCACTGCTGGCGAAGACGTCCTGCGCGTCACCAGTCAATCAGAAAGTTAGTATATGAAAGTCGACGGCAGATTGACTTAACCTTATATCTGAGTGATCGTGTGTGCCAACTAAAAAAATCGTTCTTAGAGAAAGCACAGTTTCTCTAGGAACGATTTTTTGCTTGCGGTTGATACACAATTCGTCTTTTGATAGATACCCTGATAGCATTTAAAAATCTCAGTGCCACGGCGGAGCAATCGTAGGCCAGATGGGGCTCAGCCGTGCAAACAACACAGCGACCGGGCTTGGAGCTGATGTTGTTAGGCGACTTTTAGACCGCGCGTTTTGCGGGCTAAAAGCGCCGTCACAGCGTTCCAGCCCCAGCAGGCCGGAGATTGCGGAGTTTGGCACGGCAAGGACCTTCTAGCCCAGATTTTTTCCCAGAGTATTTAAAATCTAATAAAGCCCAATTCCTAGATGGTAACGATGGCTCGACTTGTTATGTGCCAAGTACAGATTAGCGTCCAGCATTTTTCAATTGTGCCTCTTGCAAATACGCAAAGATGTGGCCAAAGGCAATTTCACGAATCTGACCATAGCGAATTTGCGCCGTTTCGCCATCATCTGGTCCGACTAGGTTTAAGTCAAAATCGGTTTCACCGACATTTTCCGGATAACCCAGAAAATGTTCATCGCTGTCGGCTACTTTAATGCGCACCACCCGTTCAAACCCAGCGGCCTCTGAGATGATGGTCTGAATTAAGTCATCATTTGGATCGAACTCACGATCAGCATTCAACACTGGCTGCTGGCTGAAGTGATGGGTTTGATCCCATTTTTCGTAAAAGCTGATCGTTTGCAAATAATCCGAGGCTGTCGCGACATTTTGGATGCTTGGTAACGTCAGTAAAATATAGCCACCAAACTGGCCGGCCATGTCCTTGAGACTCAACACCACAACCCGGTCGTTGACCGCTTTGACGCGACCCACAAAGAACTGATCTTCCGGTCCCTTGGGTACGACTGAAATCAAGCGATTGTTCGCCAAGGCATTCTGAAACACGCCAGCCAGTTGACCGTCATTTTGGTACAGCTTGGTGGCCACGTGCTTTAGATGATCACGTTGCCGGACCAGTTCCGTTTCCAGTTTGAGATCAAGGCCATGGAATTCCATGACTAAAATATCCGAGAAATCAACCTGCAAGGCGCGCACATCGGTGTAGTTGAATTTGTTGAAGATCGCCATACTAAAGCGATCCTCAGCCACAGCTGTTACCTGCCCTTCAAGATAGGCATCATCATCGGCCACCACGACCATGACCATTTGACCATTCGCCTTAGCCTGCGTCGCCAGTTGCTGAATTAAGTTCTGTGTCGCATCGAACTGCAATGGCTTTTCTTGGCCTTGCAGCGTCAAGAAATGCTGGGCCTGTGCCAAGTTAATTCGAAAATTCATGCTATCGAGATCATCCCCGGCAAATTCAACCTGATCAATCGCAGAAAATGCGATCAAGGCACATCCATCGGCAATCCCTGAATCATTGTAGGTTCCCAGAACAACCGCATCATGACCTAACACCTGTACGTATCCGGTGTAAAAATCGTCGGTATCGCGCTGATACACATTGATCAGCAGGTGTTCATTGAGTGCTGTCATTAAACTCATCAAAATGGCATCCATGCGGCATCCCTCACTTTCTTGCGCTTAAATCTAAAAATAACTTTCTAATCTTTCTTGCTAATGGTTTATTGATCCGGACCATTATAGGCAATATTCGTAAACTTGTTATACGACTTCACAAACAACAACTTGACGGTACCACGCGGGCCTGAACGGTTTTTCTCAATGATGACTTCAACTTCACCAACATTGTCATCCCCGTCATCATTGCCGCCTTGATCGTCGTCATCCTCATCGCCTTCTGCATCGCGGTAATAGTCATCACGATACAGGAAAGCCACAATATCGGCATCCTGTTCGATCGAACCGGATTCACGAATATCGCTCAACACCGGCCGCTTATCCTGTCGCTGTTCAACGCCACGACTCAGCTGGGACAACGCAATCACGGGTACATGCAATTCCTTCGCCAGTTTTTTCAGCTGCCGGGAAACGGCGCTGACTTCCTGTTGGCGGTTTTCTTGGCCAGAACCTTCAATCAACTGCAAATAATCAATGATAATCAGCCCTAAATCACCTTGCTCACGCGCTAGCCGCCGACACTTCGCGCGAATCTCCGCCATTCTGATGCCTGGCGTGTCATCCATATAGATCTTCGCCTTACTCAAGCTACCCATGGCGATAATCAAGTTCTGCCATTCTTCTTCATTCAGCTGACCAGTTCGCAGGTGATTAGCATCAATACTACCTTCTGAACACAACATCCGGTTTACCAGCTGTTCAGCGCCCATTTCCAAACTGAAAATGGCGACACTTTTGTCTGTTTTCGTCCCAACATTTTGGGCAATGTTCAAAGCAAATGCGGTTTTCCCGACAGCAGGCCGCGCCGCTAAAATAATCATTTCGTCCTCATGCAGCCCCGTCGTGATTTTGTCCAAATCACGGAAACCGGTTGGCAACCCGGTGATTGCCTGATCATTTTGATACAACTGATCAATCTGCGCCATAGCCTGATTCAGCACATCTTTGATCTGTTTGAAGCCGGCCTGATTGCGGTTCTCCGAGACATCCATAATCTGGCGCTCGGCGTCTTCAACTAGTCCTTCAACATCGTCTTGTTCCGTATAGCTGCGACTGGCAATGTTTTGCGCCGTACTAATCAGTTTGCGTAACGTGCTCTTCTGCTGCACGATTTTGGCGTAGTATACCACGTTACTGGCAATAGGCGTCGCCGCAACCAAATCTGTAATATAACCAACCCCGCCAATATCATCGAGGTTGTTATGATTGTCCAGATAATCCGACACCGTAACCGTATCAATCGCTGTGCCGTTATCCTGTAGATCGGTCATAGCTTGGAACAACAGCCGGTGGGCTTTCTTATAGAAGTCATCCGCCGTGACATACTCTTGTGCATCCGGCAATGTGTCAGCATTCAGAAAAATGCCGCCAAGGACGGCACGTTCTGCTTCGTCACTATGCGGCGGCTGCTGGTCAATTAATTGATTATCCATGCGCGTCCTCCTTCAGATTAATCGTCAAAAATTTTTTGTCGCTTATCCCTAACAGTCTACGTTAAACCCGCAGTCAAGACAAGCATCACCGCATACAGTCGAACTACACAAACAATTTAACGAAAAGCAATGGTCACTGCTGTATCACCGGTGATTGACTCAGTCCACAACCCACTAATTTGGACCAGATAGACAAAAAGACGCGATCATCTGGTCGCGTCTTCTGGCAGAATAACTATTCTTATTTTTGTTCAATCACGTGTACCCGAATGCGGGCATCAATGCCAGGGAATAAATTAACCGTGACATTAGTGAAACCCAGTGAACGGATAGGCTGCTTCAGATCGATCTTACGTTTATCAACTTTGATCTGATATTGCTTATCCAAAGCCTGCGCGATCTGCTTGCTAGGAATCGAACCGAACAACCGGGAATCTTCGCCGGCTTTGCTTTGGATCTGAACAACGGTTTTGTCGTCTTCGATCTTAGCCTTCATGGCCTCAGCCTCGGTTTTCTTTTCAGCTTCCTTCTTCTCTTCAAGCCGCTGCTGGCCGCGCAAAGCACTCATAGCCTGCGGTGTCGCTGCTTTAGCCAGCCCCTTGCGAATTAAAAAGTTTTCAGCATAGCCGTCAGGTACTTCTTTCACCTGACCGCGATTGCCCTTGCCACGAACGTCTTGTGTAAAGATGACTTTCATCAAAATCCCTGCTTTCTATGCGTCTTCGTCTGCTTTTTTGATCTGAGCAAGCAGATCAGTCCGAACTTCGGCGATCGTTTTGCCTTTAATCTGGGTGGCTGCGTTACTCAAGTGACCGCCGCCGCCCATGGCTTCCATGATGACCTGCACGTTGACATCCCCAGTCGAGCGGGCGGAAATGCCGACATCACCGCTTGGCCGTTTCGTGATGACAAAACTGGCATCAACGCCATTGAGTGACAACATCGTATCAGCCGCTTGTGCTGCAATCACTGGGTCATAACGCTTATCCTCTTCCCCAGTACATAGTGCCATATTTGGCGCAATCATTTCAATTGTATCGATCAAATGATTCCGTTGGATGAAGCTGTCGATATTTTCCTTTAACAGGTTCTGCGCCAACATGCCATCAGCACCCATGGAACGCAGATAGCTGGCAGCATCAAACGTCCGCGTGCCGGTGCGTAGGCTAAAGGACTTGGTATCCACCGTGATCCCTGCCAGCATCGCCGTTGCCTCAAGCTTATCAAGACTTGGCACATTTGTTGGCTGGTATTCAAACATCTCCGCAATCAGCTCACAAGTGGAGCTGGCGTACGGTTCGATATAAACCAGCATCGGGTTGTCCGGAAATTCTTCGCCGCGTCGATGGTGATCGATGATAACCGTTCTTGCCGCCAACCGTTTGTACAAGTCAGGCGCCGCTGAGATCGACGGCTTGCTGTGATCGACCAAGATCAGCAGGCTCTGATCCGTTGCTTGCGACAGCGCTGCTTCCGGCGTCACAATGGCATTAGCAACTTCGGGATCTTGACCCACTTGGCCCATGAGGCGTTCGACATCGGAGTGCAGATGGTCAGGGTCAATCACAATGTAACACTCTTTGCCATTCATCTGCGCAATCCGGCGAATCCCCATCGAGGCGCCAACTGCATCCATATCCGGCCGCTTATGGCCGACAACAAAGACCTTGTCCGTCTGCTTAAACAATTCTTGCAAGGCCTGCGCAACCATACGCGCCCGCACACGCGTCCGCTTTTCCATTGGATTCGTCTTGCCGCCATAGAAACGGGCTTCGTGGCCCTTGGCGCGGACCACCACCTGATCGCCGCCACGACCAAGCGCCAGATCCAAGTTACTCTGCGAAGTCACCGCTAACTGAGCCAAGTCTTCATCGCCATATGCGATCCCCAGCGACAGCGTCAATGGATAATTCTGTTTCGAGGTTTCTTCCCGAATCACATCTAGAATTTTGAACTTGTCACGTTCAACATCCTTCAGCGACTTGGCATAAGCCAGCAGGAAAAAGCGATCGTTGTCAATCCGCTTCAAGAACATGCCAAATTGATTGGCCCAATCCGTCAGCTGATTCGTGACGTAACTATTTAAATTAGTAATGACCTGATCATCCATGGTTTGTGTGATCTCGTCATAGTTATCAATGAAGATCTGGCCAATGGCGATCTTCTCGTCTTCTGCCCGCTCTTCAATCTCAGCATATCGGGTCACGTCCATCAGATAGACAACCCCGATACTCTTTTGCACGATAATCTCAAACTGATGCTGGCCCCAAGTCACCATTTTCGTTTCATTGGTGTTTTCGTTGCTGCGAATCAACTCCGCCAATTCCGCATCAACATGTTCCAACGGCTGACCAAGAACGTCAGTGTCGCCAAAATACTTCTGCAGGAATGGGTTCGTCCATTCAATATTGAGATTCTCGTCATAAATCAGGATCCCAATCGGCATTTTGATCAGCGCTTCTTGTTCGCCACGCTTGATCCGATAACTGAGATCCGAAATATACTGATTGGTATTCTTGGCAATGGTTTCTAGGGCATAAAAAATCGTGGCCACTAGACTAATCAAAATCAGCAGCATCAACAAAGCCAACCACGGACGGATCAGTGCTCCCATCAGAATACCGATCACCGCCAGCACGACCATCGCAATAGCTGCATATCGCATTCGCATGTCTTCAAGAAACTCCGGCATACGAATCCGCTCAAACAATTTCTTCATATAGAAAAACTCGCTTTCACTTAGCGCAGATACTTAAGGATTTCTTTAGCTATTCTACCATACTGTGCAATTGGATTCTGCGAGCGACTTGTAATTGCCTGCTAGTATCACGTTTACAAAAAAATATCAAAAGTTTTTCTCGTTTTGCTAGTATTTTTCTAATTGCAAGTTTACACTGTAAACACAAGTTACTTTGTAAACCTAGTCTAAGGAGAAATGTGATGAATATTTTGAAAGTAACCAACTTATGCAAGACCTATAAAACTGGTAAAAAAGCGCTGACGGATTTGAACTTTACAGTTGAGGCAGGCGAAATTCTTGGCTTTTTAGGACCAAATGGTGCAGGCAAGAGTACCACCATCAACATTATTTCAACGTTGCTTAAAGCGGATGCAGGTTCGATCGTTTATTTCAACAATCCGGACTTAAGTAACAAGGCGATTAAGAAAAGACTTGGCATTGTTCCTCAAGACATTGCCCTTTATGAAGATATTTCTGCGTATGAAAACGTCAAATTCTTTGCGGCTCTTTATGGCGTGAAACGGGATGTCATGCGTGAAAAGGTGGATAGTGCACTGGAAAAAGTTGGCCTTTTAGACCGAAAGGATGACAAACCGGAAACTTTTTCTGGCGGGATGAAACGGCGCCTGAATATTGCGTGTGCAATTGCTCATGAGCCCGACTTAATCATTTTTGACGAACCAACCGTGGGTATTGATCCTCAATCACGCAATCATATTTTGGAATCAATTAAATTACTTCGGAAAAACGGCGCTACTGTCATTTATGTCACTCATTACATGGAAGAAGTCCAGCAAATCTGTGACCGAATCATCATCATGGACGGTGGGACAGTTCTGCTTAACGATAAACTTGCTAATATTTTAAAAACATTTGGCGGTGCCACCTATCGGCTGACTTTAGTCGGTACACCCAGTACAAAAGATGTCCAGATTCTTGAAAGCATGACAGGTATTAGCCAAGCAGAATGCCTCGGGAGAAATGATCTGCTTTTACGAATGACTGATACATTTTCCCTTAACCGCTCGCTCGTCTTTTTAAACAAACACGGGCTTGCTCTGACTGACATCGTCAAACAAGAACGCAGCCTTGAAGATGTATTTTTAACCTTAACCGGCAAACGGTTACGTGATTAGAGCGTAAGCTGGCGCGGTTAGAAACCGGAGCGCAAGCGGCCTTGGGTGTGATGACTGGGCCCATAGCCACTGCACCCAAGGTCCTTATGTGCAAGTTTCTGTGCCAGTGATCGCGTTTAAGAAGCGCATAAACCGTTGCTTTTGAAGAGGAGGTAATCCTATGCTCACGATCATGCATCAAGATATTTTGACGCTTTTGAAAAACAAACCAATTATGATTTATCTAGTGCTTTACCCGCCTTTACTCATTTTGGTAACAGGCTTTGTCTTTAGTGGTATCTTCAGCGATGATGTTTTGACCTCGTATGACTATTATGGGGTCACTATGATGATTTATCTGTCGATGGCAACGGTCATCATCTTGCCGGAAATGCTTTTTGGCAGCCATGTAAAATACGCCAATTATCGGATTATTTATGCACCCATTGCGCGTGCAAAAGTCTACTTATCCAAATTGCTGGTTTCAATCGGTTTTGCTTACATCATCATGGCCGCTTACATGCTGCTATTCAACACCATTGGATTAGTCGATTTTGGCGGTAAGAACATTGGTGGTCTGCTGTTGTTGGACCTGGTATTTGTCATCTTTGCTATTACGTTTGGTGGTGCCTTTTGTGTCATTATCAGAAACGAAGATCTTTCAACCAATCTATTAAATCTTTTGATCAACGTGTTTGCCATCGCTTCAGGTCTCTTTTTCCCGATGACTATTTTTGGCAAAAAAATTGCTGCAATCGCTGATATGTCACCCATTGCCAAAATGGCGGATAGCTTTTTTGGCATCATTTATGATCATAATTTTCACGAACTCTCCAGTACCATCGGCATACTGTTATTGGGTTCGTTTATCTTCTTAGTGATTATTCATGTGATGTATCGTCCGGAAAAATTCGAGGGATAACAATGAAATTATTAATTTTCAAAAGTAATATGACTCGCTTCATAAAGGAACCTGCCTACCTACTTATCACAGCAATTGTGCTCATTGCCATGACGGCAGCTACCGCGTTCGCTGTGACGATGAAAACCCCAACGGCAGAAATCGGGGTGACCGCTAGTGCTGCGAAATTGCTGAAAGTCACACCCATAAAAAGCCAGAAAATTGAATTCACTCAAGCAACCCACAATCAAAATGCTTATCAGAATTTGATTCTCGGTAAATACGACGCCTATGTCACCAAGAGAAACGGCAGTTACCAAGTAACCACCGTTCGAAGTTCGGCTCTGGAAAAACAACTAAGCACCTATTTGAATACCGGTGTCTATACAAAGCAACCTGGCGTCAAAACGCACACGTTCAAAATCTTCCTGAGCATATTGGTGATGAGTACAATGATGTTATCCTTAATCTTGTACAAGTTCTACTTTGATGACTGTGATGGTATGGATCAGCGAATTTATCTTAGTGGTATCTCCAATCGCGCTTACTTATTCCAACATTTTGCTTTCAATGTTTTCGTACTAATCTGTATAAGTCTCGTCGCTACAATCAGTATTTTGCCACTATTTGGCATTAAACTATCAGTTGGATTGTTAGCTGCAGTCGTCCTCATCAACATCTTTTCGTCTGCTTTTGGCCTGATGATTGCAACGCTCACAAGAACCAAGCAAGGCGCTATGGGTATCGGAACAATTCTGACAGTCCTAACCCTCATGCTGTCAGGCGGGTTGTTCACAGTCAAAAAAGGAACCTTGCAAGAAACGTTACAATATTTCTTTCCTCAGCATTACATTGCTGAGGAAAGTCGCTAGATGGCAGTAGCAAAGACAGCCTTGCCTTAGGGGTAATTGCACTCTACACCATCATTTTCATGAGTATGGCATGGCTTTTACAGAAAAAAAGAAGGCTTGCCTAGCAAGAAAAAGTTTAAATTTGGCGTCAAATAGATCACCACGATGTCTGTATTCTCTTGATTGTCGTGCCTATATTGGGTATATTTTCACTGATTAGTTCTTAATTTATTGTCTCTTGAAAGGAAGGAAAAGCTCAACGTGAAACCTGTCAAGCCAACCAAAACAACGTTAAGTCGGTCCTATATTTTACAAGTTGCTCTTGAGCTATTGGATCAAGAGGATCTTCAAAAATTCACGATGCGTAAATTGGGACAAGAAATGTCAGTCTCGCCCATGGCTGTGTATCGTTATTTTCCTAATCAAGAGGCACTTTTTGATGGTTTGGTTGAGATGCTATGGCAACGTGTTTTAGTCTTGGATCAGGATGCTGCCAATGCGACTTGGCAAGATCAAGTGACTGGTTTAATGTCTCGTTTACGTCAAACACTTTTAGCACATCCCAACATATTACCGTTAATTTCAACTCGTCCGTTATCAACACACTCTGAATTTGCTTTAGTCGAAAAGATTTTAACGATTTGGACAACAAAGGGATTGGCGATCCAGCCAACAACAGTCTTTTTAATCAACTCCTTAACAGCTTACACATTAGGGTTTGTCTGGACCGAAGCTGTCAATCCTCAAAGTATGAGCGAACTTGAACCAAACTTGCTAAGCGCAGCACATCCGCAATCAGATCTCTTGAATCAATTCATGCAACCAATACGAGAACAACAATTTACTAGTGACGAACAATTCTTAATGGGCATTCAGGCACTTTTGGCTGGTTGGAAAAAAGAAAATTAGCACTAAGTAAGGCCTTGATGTCATACCAACAAAACGCAAATTGTGAAGCAAGCATTCGGCTTAAGAAAAAAGGCTCTGAAGACTTTATTCGTCTTCAGGGCTTTTTCCTTAACGTTATTTGCGAGTGAGAAAATCAAGGGAATAGCGCAAAACCAATGAAAAATGAGGCAATGAAAGAGATGGCTGCTCCAACAACCAATGTGTAAACACCGATGATAATATTAAAGCTCCAGCCAAGAGCTGACTTTTCTAATAAAAGGTAAATTTGCCAGCAGATAATCAGCAAGGCAATCACTAATAGCCCAATGAACCCTGTGCCAAGCTCGATGCCAACGAAGTTCTTTATTCCAGAGAAAGTTATGATGGTCATTAAGGCAAATATGACAGTCAAGATACCGACATTACCAATGGCGATTTTCGATTTAGCTTTCATCTTTCATTTCTCCATTAAGGATGGTTCTAGCAGAAACCTTAAATGACACGAAAGTCCTCTTCTGGCACTTATCCATCCTGAACTTTCAACCACCAAACAGTTTATATGCAGCAACGGCAACAATGTGCTTGTAATCAAAAAGCGATGTCTCCTGCATAATTGTTAATAAGCGTTGACGAAATTCTTGATTACACTTCTCATTGTTCCCGCCCCACGCATAACATGTATCATGTGCTTGGCATGCGCCATCAAGATCATCAATCGGTGCTTTGCCGTTGTTGCCTTTACCGCAATAATTCCCATACACCAATAAATTAAATCTGGCCATTGAGAATAGCATACCTTTTTCTGGACCATCATTTTTAAGGCTGCGAGCCCATTTATTTATTTCTGCGCCAATTTTTAGGACAACGGGATCGACATTGTCATTCATGGCAGCATCATAGTCAAAACTTGTGATACCATCAACATTCTTTAAGTACGGATCGATCATTTTTAATTGTTCACTTGTTTCTCTGTTGATTTCAGTGTCATTAAACTCAGTCTTAGTCGTTGCGTGGACCTCAACCCCACTATTAAATTGAAAAAATAGTGTCATACTGATCAGCGCAAAAACTATTACGGCACTTCGCCTGATTATATCAAATCGTTTTGAGCGTTTAGAGAATTTCATATTCCCCTCCTATATTTTCTACTCTTATCATTGCTATCGCCTACAAGCAAGCGCTTACGCCAATTATTATACATAATAGTCCACCAAAAGAGAACCATTTTATTATCTATGGCAAATTATAATATAGATAATATCGTGGCATAGATATTTTATAGATGGTTATCAACTAAGTGATTTTTATGATTCTAAAATGTTCATCTCTATCTTCAAAGTAAAACAAGTGCCACTACCAAGCTTCTTCAGCTCTTGGCAGTGGCACCTGCTATTAGAGAATTTGTGCGGCAACTTTTCGTTTCATTTTTCGCATCAACAAAGAAATGAACTATTAGACATTAAGAGGAGAAAGTAAACATCTTCCCGCTATACTTTAAATCTTCGTCTCCCCGAAACGACTCCTTATGAACTTATCAGAAATCATTATTTTGTTTAAATCGTCTATTTCAGAAAATTGATTACAGCACTATTGAAGAACTAGCTTAGAATGAGCTCACTTTATATCAGTACTTTCACTTCAGAAATAACTGAACCATTGAATTATCTCACCATATATTCAATGATTCTTCATTGCTATTCCATTACAATTGACTTACCAAGGCCTATCAAATGTTCGTCATGCGATATGGTTATAATCAATTTGCTTTTACCTAATTCTTGTAACAAACAAATCACGGCAGACCGAATTTGTGGGTAAATATTCGCGGTAGGCTCATCCAAAATATACATACTGGCATCTTTTTTGCCCAATGCAGCAAGCAATCGAACAAGCTGTAACTCACCACTTGACAGTACATCTACTTTTTTTTCATAAATATCAGCCAAATTGAATACATCTGAAAAGTACACATTTAAAAAAGGTCTTGATTCTTTTAAATCATTCAAGAAACCATTTCTTTCTAAATCAGATAAGTATTCTCTCACGGTAATATGAGGCGATGGCACATCCTGAAACAGGAATCCCATTTCTTTTTGTCTCAATGCATCCATATCTATTTTATTTACATCCAGTCCATTGATCAAAACACTGCCCCTTAGTTTAGGCTGGTAAATTCTTGTGATTGTCCGTACGAATGTACTTTTTCCAATACCATTATCGCCTGAAATAACGTACAGTCCTGGATTTTCGAATGAACAAGACAAATCTTGAGAATAGAACATCTTTGAATCTTTCTTGCTTTCTGGAAACATTTTTATATTAAAATTGTTAATATCAATTGCTCTCACACTGCTAATAGGCTTGTCTCCATTTTTATCTGCCGCAATGTCGAAAATCCTTTTCATCCTCGTAAGCGACGCATGATATTTCTCGGTTCCAATTGCAATTCCAAAAATCTGATCTACTGAATTAAGAAGTTGTCCGAAATACTGAAGAACTATAGAGAAAAAGCCAATTGTGATATTTCCCCGTAGTACTGCCAAGCCTCCGACAATGAAAAATACGGCTTGAAAGACTAATTGCATCACTATTTGAGATGTCGACATCCAGTATCGTACCCAAAAACTTTTGACAAACGTTTTAAGTAAACCATCCTCAACTGTGCGCAGCCTTTTTCTACGCCCTGTCAAGTTTAAATCCCGATATGTCAATGAATTCGATTTTGAA